>ERZ761603.3097-NODE-3097-length-10872-cov-73.108256_pt1 | contig 10872 bp, 7 predicted proteins | sample MGYA00511879_ERZ761603 | MGnify/ENA primary metagenome ERZ761603 (study PRJEB28899, sample SAMN02850040) | bioreactor sludge metagenome | biome: EBPR Sludge; feature: EBPR Bioreactor; material: flocular biomat | place: Australia: Thorneside Wastwater Treatment...
GCAAACCATTCTTCGTCTGGTACAACCCGGCGCGCATGCACGTCACCACCATGCTCTCGCCGAAGTACGAGGCGATGGTCGGCGAACCCGGCGGCAAGGACTGGGGCACGAACGAAGCCGGCATGAAACAGATGGACGACAACATCGGTGAAGTCATCAAGAAGCTCGAAGCCATGGGCCAGTTCGACAACACCATCATCGTCTTCACCACCGACAACGGCGCCGAGAACATCACCTTTCCGGACGGTGGCAACACCCCCTTCAAAGGTGGCAAGCTGACCACCTGGGAAGGCGGCATGCGCGCCCCGGCGCTCATACGCTGGCCGGGCGTCATCCAGCCGGGCACGGTCAAGGACGATATCTTTGCCTCGCTCGACTGGTTGCCGACACTGGTACATATCGCTGGCGGGCCCAAGGGCAACGCGCTCAACGAGCAGATCATGGCGGGCAAGTATCCGGGTATCGTCAAGACCAAGCTCGACGGCGTTGACCAGACCGACTACCTCACCGGCAAGTCGGCCAAATCGGCGCGTGAAGTCTTCTTCTACTACACCGGCTCACAACCATCGGCAGTACGCTACAAGAACTGGAAGATGTACTACACGATGGTGCCGGACACCGCGACCGGCGGCTTGTTTGGAGCCACCAGTTTTCACTGGACCCAACTGCTCAACCTCAAGCGTGATCCCTTCGAGCAGACGGTCGGTGCCGACGCCAAGTCCCTGCTGGGCTACGGCGGTGCATTGGGCTCGCCCGGAAACGCTTATATCTACAACTGGAACATGTTGCCGATCGGCCAGTTGCTGTGGGAGAAGGAACTGTATTCGTACAAGGAGTTCCCGCCGATGCAGGCACCCGAAACCTACAACCTGGACGGCATCCTCAAGGCCATGCAGAAGGGTGGCCACAACGGGCACGATTGAACCGGCAGGCTGACAGCTTGTGACCGTGCGGGCGCCTGTGACACGGCGCCCATTTATCTGACTTCTTGTGAGAAGAACCGAGATGAAGATCATCCGCCTCTTGTCGACCTCCACCCGTTCGCTGGCATTGACCCTGCTGCTTGTTCTGGGCATGCCTGCCCGGGCCCAGAGCGACCCGTTGCCTTCCTGGAACGATGGTGCCGCCAAGCAGGCCATCATCGCTTTTGTCGAAGACACCACCTCGCCAGGAAGCCCGAAGTTCGTCCCGCCGGCCGAGCGCATCGCGACCTTTGACCAGGACGGCACGCTGTGGGTAGAGCACCCGATGTACTCGCAGGTGATGTACATCCTCGAGAGCGTGCCAGCGTTGGTCAAGAGGAAGCCTGAACTGGTCAAGGTCGCGCCCTACTCGACGGTGCTGGAGATACTCAAAGGCGATCGTGCGGCCATCGCCAGGCTGACGCTGCCCGACCTCGAAAAGCTCGCCGCCGCCACGTTGACCGGCATGCCGGTCGACACTTTCAACGCCGAAGTCAAGAAGTGGCTCGCCGAAGCGAAGGACCCGCGCTGGAAGAAACCGTATCCGGAACTCACCTACCTGCCGATGCAGGAACTACTGAAGTACCTGCGCGCCAGCGGCTACAAGACCTGGATCGTCACCGGCGGCGGTCAGGACTTCGTGCGCACCTACTCGGAAGCTGTTTATGGCATCCCGCCCGAGCAGGTGGTCGGCACCGCCGGCGGCACCACGTACGGCTACGGCAAGAACGGCAAGCCTTTCCTGACCAAGGCGCCGAAGTTGCTGCTCAACGACAACAACGCCGGCAAGGTCGAGGGAATCCACCTGATGATCGGCCGCCGCCCGACGATGGCGGTCGGCAATTCGACCGGCGACCAGCAGATGCTCGAATACACCCAGGCCGGCGACGGCGCCCGCCTGTCGATGCTGGTGCTGCACGACGACGCCAGGCGTGAATACGCCTACGGCCCCGCGCAAGGACTGCCGGCGACCAAGGTCGGACCCTTGACGCCGGCGCTCTACGAGCAGGCGAAAAAACAGGGCTGGACGGTCATCAGCATCAAGGACGACTGGAAGCAGATCTTCGCCTTCGAGTGACAAGAGCGCGCGGGCCTGTGCCGGTCCGTGCCGTCTTCGCAGAGAAGCCAATGAAACGGCAACCGTCGAAGCGGCAACCATTCCGTCTCATCCAGGCACCAACGCTTTCTTCGGGAGAAAACGCCATGAAAACACGCACCATGATCTGCGTCGCAGCCATTGGTCTCGCTTCGCCACCACTCGCCGCCCAGCAATGGTCCTGGGATCCCATGAAGGACGTCGAGAATGTATTGCCCGCCGGCGTTCCGAATGAAGGAAGGATCATTCAGGCCAGACATCAGGTACGCGAGATGTCACAGGACGCACTGAGCTCGCTGTATGAGATCGCGCCGGGCGCGCAGCGGGCGATCGAGCGATCTGCCGGCTACGCCGTCTTCAGCACCTTCGGGATCAAGCTCTTTTTCGCCGGCGGCACAACCGGCAAAGGCGTGGTCGTCAATCAACTGACGGGTCGCCAGACCTTCATGCAGATGGCGCAAGTGCAGGGGGGACTGGGCTTCGGCATAAACAAGAATCGCCTGATCTTCGTCTTCGCCAGCGAACAGGCCTTGCGCAACTTCATTGACCAGGGCTGGGAATTCGGCGGCCAGGCCAGCCTCGCGGCGATGGCGGGAGGTCAGGGCAGCATGTTTGCCGGCGCCGCGTCGGTGGCACCCGGCGTCTACCTCTACCAACTGACCGAGACCGGGCTCGCGGCCACGCTAACCGTCTCCGGGACCAAATTCTTCAAGGACGCCGACCTCAATTGAGTGCTTGTCGCGGGTCAGCAATATGCCCCACAATTCGCCCGGCAAGCGATCCCGGCCGCAGGCCGGACCCGCATACATGAAAGTGCCAGCCACCACAGGACGATGCAAGGGATTTTTCACCCGCCTGTGAGCTGGTTTTTTTGCTACCCCCAAGGAACGATTAATGAGATCGATCAAGTCCCGAGTTCTGCTGGCCAGCGCTGCTTCGCTACTGGTCGTCAGCGCCTGCAACCCCGACCAGACTGCAAAATCCGCGGCACCAGCGGTGAAAGAAACGGCCGTCGCGACGGTAAACGGCATCGCCATCAACAAGAGCCGTGTCGACATGATTGTCAAGCAGGGAGCCAGCGCCGGCCAAGCGGACACCCCGGAAGCGAGAAAAAGCATCATCGAACAGCTGACGATGCAGACCCTGGTCGCCGAAGCCGCGGTCAAGAAGGGCTTGGACAAATTGCCTGAAGTCACGGAGCAAATCGATGTCATCCGACAGTCCGTTCTGGCCAACGCCTATGTGCAGGATTTCCTCAAGAGCAATCCGGTCACCGACGAGATGCTGAAAGCCGAATACGATCGCATCAAGGCGAGCATCACCGGCAGCGAATACAAGGCGCGCCATATCCTGGTGGAGACGGACGCAGAAGCCAGGGAGATTATTGCCAAACTGAGGAAGGATGCGGGGTCGTTCGCCAAGCTGGCGATGGAAAAATCCAGAGATGCGGGCTCCAAGGCGGCAGGCGGCGAACTGGGGTGGTTTGACGTGAGCCGGATGGTGCCAGAGTTCAGCAGCGCCGTCAGCAAGCTGGAAAAAGGCACCTTCACTCAAGAACCGGTAAAGACCCAGTACGGCTACCACGTCATCTTGCTGGAAGACTCCAGGCCGATAGAAGCGCCTCCCTTTGAGGAAGTCAAACCCGATCTGGCGCAACAGGTGCAGCAGCAGAACCTGAAGAAGCAACTGGACGACCTCAAGGCCAAGGCCAAGATCGAGACCGTTGAAGCGCCCGCCGCCGCCGCCAAGTAACACCCGGTAAGACCCGGTCGTGTAATTCCTTCGCCCGGGGACCTGCGTGATCCGGATCTGTCGCATGGGGAGTCTGACGGCCAGGAGGCGATGGGCGCGTTTCACTTGACCCAGGCGGCAGCTTCATTGGCTGGCGAGGGAGGCGACGGTGAACTTGTTGATACCGCAACACCTGCAAGCCGCGGTTACCGTGGTGGCGTTGGTGAATCCGCTGATGTGCGGCGCCCTGTTCGCCCGCATCGAGGGCCAGCAAACGCGACAGACGCAGTTCGCCGACGCCACCAGGGGCGGCCTCGGCCGTGCTGGTGATTCTGGTTCTGGCGGCACTCTTCGGCGTTCGCATCCTGCACCTCTTCGGCGTGTCTCTGGATGCGTTTTCGGTAGCGGGCGGCGGCGTGCTGTCGTGGATCGGGTTTTCGATGCTGGCCGGCAACGCTGCCACCGACAAGCCCGCGAACGATGGCGACGCCCGGTGGCTGGCGCCACTGATCATCTTTGCCGCCAGCACCGGCACGATTACCGGCGTCATTACCTTGGCCGTTCCCCATGGCCATCGCGAACCACTTCCAGTCACCGCGCTGACAGCAGTCGCCATGGCGCTGCTGGCCATGTGGATCGCCATGCTGCTTGTTGCCCGCATGGGCGGCCGCGCGGGCGGCGGTGGCTTCCTGCGCGAGACCATCGTCCGGTTCATGGGCCTGATCCGATGGCAGCGTATCGGTCCCGGAAACGTTTGCCCTGCACCGACCGGGATTCGCAGTGCGCCGCAACGCACTGTCCCAGCGTCCCCGATCGATGCGCTCCGGTGGTGGCGCTCACCCGGAGTCTGATGGTATATTCCTCCCCGTTTTCGGTTCGGCGCCCACCATCCCCGCAGGCCTTGGAGGTTTAGCTATATGCGTAGGCTCGTGATGATTCTGGCAGCGACGGCCTTGCTGGCGGGCTGCGGCAAGAAGGAGGCAGCACCCGAGGCGAGGCCCCCGGCCGAGGTGACGGTGATGACGGTCACCCCGCGCGACACGCCGGTCAGCTACGAGTACGTCGGCCAGACGCAAAGCTCACATCAGGTGCAGATCCGAGCGCGCGTCAACGGCTTCCTCGATCAGCGCGTCTACACCGAAGGCGCGATGGTCAAGGCCGGCGACGTGATGTTCCAGCAGGACAAGAAGCCGTTTCAGGCGCAGCTGGAAGTCGCGCGGGGCGGCCTGGCGGAGCAGCAGGCGCGCCTGCAGACGGCGAACGACAATCTCGCGCAGGTCAAGCCGCTGGCGGCGCTCAATGCGTTGAGCGTCAAGGATCTCGACGACGCGACCGGGCAGCAGCAGGCAGCGGCCGCGGCCGTACAGTCGGCAAAGGCCACCGTCGTGCAGGCGCAGCTCAATCTCGGCTACACGACGATCACCACGCCGGTGACCGGACTCTCCAGCTTCGCGCGCGTGCAGGACGGCGCCTACGTCAACGCCGAGAACAGCCTGCTCACCTACGTCGAGCAGATCGATCCGATCTGGGTGAATTTCACCCTGTCCGAGAACGACCTGCTCGCATTGCGCACCGAGCAGGCGGCGGGCGCACTCAGACTGCCTCCGAAGGACGAGTACACGGTCGAGCTGGTGCTGGCCGACGGCTCTATCTTCCCGCAAAAGGGCAAGATCACTTTCGCGAATGCCAGCTTCAACTCGCAGACCGGCACCTTCCTGCTGCGCGCAACGTTGCCCAATCCGTCGGGCGAGCTGCGGCCGGGGCAGTTCGTCCGGGTGCGGGTGTCGGGCGCCGTGCGCATCAACGCGATCATGGTGCCGCAGCAGGCCGTGCTGCAGGGCGCGAAAGGGCATTTCGTCGTGGTGATCGACAAGGAGAGCAAGGCGGAGATCCGCGGTGTGCAGGTGGGGCAGTGGTACGGCGACGAGTGGTTCATCACCGCCGGCTTGAAGCCCGGCGACGTGGTCGCGACCGACGGCGTCGTGCGCCTTACGCCCGGCGCGCCGGTGAAGATCGTCCCGCCCGCGGCGCCGGCCGCCAGGCAGTAAGCACCGGAGCCCGCGCCCAATGTTCTCCCATTTCTTTATCGACCGCCCGATCTTCTCGGCGGTCATCGCGCTGATCATCTCGGTCGTCGGCGTGGTGGCGATGGTGAAGCTGCCGATCGCCCAGTACCCGCAGGTAACGCCGATCCAGATCCAGGTGACGGCCACCTACCCCGGCGCCAATGCCACGCTCGTCGCGCAGAACGTCGGCGCGCCGATCGAGCAGCAGGTCAACGGCGCCAACAACATGATCTACATGTCGTCGACCAACTCGTCCACCGGCAACTACACGCTGACGGTCTATTTCACCATCGACACGGACCCGGCGCTGGCGCAGGTGGACGTGCAGAACCGCGTCAGCCAGGCGATGGCACAGCTGCCGCAGTCGGTGCAGGCGCAGGGCGTCGACGTACAGCAGAAGACCTCGACCTTCCTGATGGTGCTGGCGTTCTACTCGCCCGACGGGCGCTACGACGCGGACTTCATCTCCAATTACACCAACGTCCAGATCCTCGGCACGATCAACCGCATCAACGGCGCCAACCAGGCGTCGATCTTCGGGGTTCCCGAGTACGCGATGCGCGTCTGGCTGAAGCCCGACCGGATGGCGCAGCTCGGCATCGGGACGAGCGAGATCGCCAACGCGATCAAGAACCAGAACCAGCAGTTCGCGGTCGGCCGGATCGGCGCGCCGCCGACGCCGTATCCGGTGAAGCAGACGTTCCCGGTCACCACCAGCACCATCACCGAGCCGTCGCAGTTCGACAACATGATCCTGCGCAGCCAGAACGCCGACGCCGCGCTGGTGCGGGTGAAGGACGTTGGCTACACCAACCTCGGCGCGCAGAGCTACTCGCTGCGCACCAGCTACCAGGACAAGCCGGCGACGCTGATCGCGGTCTACCAGCAGCCCGGCGCCAACGCGCTGCAGGTCTCCAAGGAAGTGCGCGCCACGCTCAAGGAGCTGCAGAAGAGCTTCCCGGACGGCCTCGACTACGCGGTCGCGCTCGACACCACCTTGTTCGTGCAGGCGTCGATCGACGAGGTGGTGAAGACCTTCTTCGAGGCCGTGGTGCTGGTGGTGCTGGTGGTGTTCATCTTCCTGCACAGCCTGCGCCTGACGATCATCCCGACGCTGGCGGTGCCGGTGTCGATCCTCGGCGCGCTGGTGGGGATGCTGGTGTTCGGATTCTCGATCAACATGCTGACGCTGTTCGGCATGATCCTCGCCATCGGCCTGGTCGTCGACGACGCGATCGTGGTGGTGGAGAACACCGAGCGCAATATGGTCCAGTTCGGCCTGTCGCCGCGCGACGCGGCGAAGCGCGCGATGGACGAGGTGTCGGGCCCGGTGATCGCGGTGGTGCTGGTGCTGAACGCGGTGTTCATCCCGGTAGCGTTCCTGGGCGGCATCACGGGCGCGCTCTACAAGCAGTTCGCCGTGACCATCGCCATTTCCGTGGTGTTCTCGGGCCTGGTCGCGCTGACGCTGTCGCCGGCGCTGGCGGCGATCCTGATCAAGGCCAAGCACGGGCAGAAGAAAGGCTTCTTCAAGTGGTTCGACGACAGCTTCGAGCGGATCACCAACGGCTACGTGAGCGGCGTCAAGTGGATCACGCGCCACTACCTGATCGGTCTCGCCGTGTTCGTCGCCGTGGTTGCGGGCACCGTGTTCATGTTCAGGCTGCTGCCCACCGCGTTCGTGCCGCAGGAGGACCAGGGCTACATCTTCGTCGCGTATTTCCTGCCCGACTCGGCGAGCCTCGACCGCACGGGCGACGTCGGCAGCGCTGCCGCGGCGATGGTGCGCAAGCACGAGGCGGTGGCCAACGTCTCGCAGGTCGACGGCTACAGCCTGATCGACTCGCAGATGAAGACCAACTTTGGCGTGCTGTTCGTGGCGCTGAAGGATTACGAGGAGCGCAAGACGCCCGCCCTTTCGGCCGACGCGCTGATCGCCGACCTGCGGCGAGAGTTCGGCGCCATCCAGGGCGGCCTGGTGGTGCCCGTGAACCCGCCGGCCATCCCCGGCCTGGGCGTCACCGCCGGCTTCCAGATGTGGATCGAGCAGAAGGGCGCGGGCAACTACCAGCAGCTCTCCGACGTCGCCGAGAAGATCATCGCCAAGGCGCGCACCCGGAAGGAGCTGACGGGGGTGAGTACCACCATCCGGGCCGACGGCCAGCAGCTGCTCGCCGACGTCGACCGCGAGAAGGCCGAAGTGCTCGGTGTGGCCGTGCAGGACGCCTACAACACGCTGCAGACCATGTTCGGGTCGCTCTACGTGAGCCAGTTCCCGAAGGACTCGCGGCTCTACCAGGTGGTGCTGCAGGCCGAGCCCAAGTATCGGATGACGCCGGAGGACATCGGCCGCTTCTACGTCAAGAACCGCCAGGGCGACATGGTGCCGCTGTCCGCGCTGGTCACCACGCGCTTCGTCACCGGCCCCGACCTCGTCACCCGCTTCAACAACTATCCGGCGATCGCGATCAACGGCTCGCCGGCACCGGGTGTGAGCTCCGGCGAGGCGCTGGCCGCGATCCGCGAGGTCGCGGCGGAAATCATGCCGAACGGTTACGGCTACGAATGGGCGGGTGAAGCGCGCGAGGAAGTTTCGTCGGGCTCCACGTCGGCCATCGCGTTCGTCTTCGGCCTGCTGTTCGTGTTCATGATCCTGGCGGCGCAGTACGAGAGCTGGTCGCTGCCCATCGGCGTGATGATGGCGGTGCCGTTCGCCATTCTGGGCGCGCTCGCCGCGATCGCACTGCGCGGCATTCCCAACGACCTCTACTTCCAGATCGGCCTGTTGACGCTGATCGGCCTCGCCGCCAAGAACGCGATCCTGATCGTCGAGTTCGCGGTGGAGATGAACCGCAAGGAAGGCAAGCCGTTCTTCGACGCGGCGGTCGAGGCGGCGCGGCTGCGCCTGCGGCCGATCATCATGACCTCGTTCGCTTTCGTGCTGGGTACCGTTCCGCTGGCGATTGCCACCGGCGCTTCGGCCAACAGCCGGCATTCGATCGGTACCGGCGTCATCGGCGGGACGCTGGCGGCGACGATCATCGCGATCTTCTTCATCCCGATGTTCTACTGGCTGCTGGAAACGGTGAGCGCGAAGCTCTTCAGCGGCGCGCAGAGCCAGGCGATCGACACCGGCGAGAAGACGCCGGATGATGGCGCCGCCGTCGCGCCCACCGCACCGCGCGGGGGCGAATAGGATGAAACGGCCCCCGAACTCCGCCCCGCTCGCCGCCGCCCATGAAGGCGGGATACGCCGCCGCGCAGCGGTAGGTGCGATCGCCTGCAGCCTCATCGCCGGCTGCATGATTGGCCCCGACTACCGGCGGCCGGAAGTCGCCGCGCCGGGTGCTTACCTGTACGAGCCGAAGCAGACCGCGGCGACCGCGAACGTCGAGTTCTGGAAGCAGTTCGACGACCCCGTGCTGGATGCCCTGATCGCCGAAGCGCTCGCCAACAACAAGAACGTCAAGATCGCCGCCGCCAACGTCGAGCAGGCGGCGGGCGTCCTGACCAGCACGCGCTCGCCGCTCTTTCCGCAGCTCAACTATCAGGGGAGCGCGGCGCGCGAGCGCTTCTCGCAGGGTGGCCTCGACAAGCTGCCTGCCGGCATTTCCAACCCGACCAACGCCTACCAGCTGCTCGCCGGGGCGAGCTGGGAGATCGACCTGTGGGGGCGCGTTCGCCGCCTGACCGAGTCGGCGCAGGCCAGCCTGCTTGCCAGCGACGAGGCGCGACGCGGCGTGATCCTGAGCCTGGTGGCGTCGGTCGCGAGCGGCTACCTGCAGCTGCGCGGCCTCGACGAGCAGCTCGTCATGGCGCAGCGCACGCTCGCAAGCTACGCCGAGTCGCTGCGGCTGATGGAGCTCAAGTTCAAGTACGGTCGCGTCTCGCAGATGAACGTCGAGCAGGCGAAGGCGCGCTACCAGACCGCCGCGGCGCAGCTGCCGCGGATCCGGCGCGACATCGCCCTGACCGAGGATGCGCTGTCGGTCCTGCTCGCCAAATCGCCGTCGCGCATCCCGCGCGGCAAGGGAATTTTCGAGCAGACGCTGCCGCCGGTACCACCCGGAGTTCCCTCGGAGCTGCTCGAGCGCCGCCCAGACCTGCTGCAGGCGGAGCAGCAACTGATCGCGGCCAATGCGCTGATCGGCGCGGCCAAGGCCCAGTACTTTCCGACCATTTCACTGACCGGCGCGCTCGGCACCGCGAGCACCGACCTCTCCAATCTGTTCACGGGCCCGGCGCGGGCGTGGAGCTACGCCGGCGCGCTGGCGGGGCCGATCTTCACCGGCGGCGCGATCGCCGGCCAGGTCGCGCAGGCGGAGGCGGCGCAGCAGGCCGCGCTGCTGTCCTACGAGCTCGCCATTCAGAGCGCCTTCGCCGACGTCGACAACGCGCTGATCTCGCGCGAGACGCTCATCGATCAGGTCGCGGCACAGGCGCAGCTGGTCGATGCGCTGCGCGGCTACTCGCGGCTCGCGCAACTGCTGTTCGACGGCGGGCGCGCGCCATACTCGACCGTGCTGCAGGCGGAGGAGCAGCTCTTCCCGGCCGAGCTCGACTGGGCCGCCGCACAGGCGCAGCTGTGCGTTTCGCTGGTCAACATCTACAAGGCGATGGGCGGCGGCTGGGTAACGGCCGCCGATAAACTGACCGCGAAGCCGCCGTCCAATTGAGCACCAATGACCATCTATCGCGTCAACGAGAGCCGGTCGGGCCAGCGGCACCTGCAGGAGTGGCGTCGTCGGGCGCTGCACACGCTGGGTCAGCTGCTGTTGGCGACGCTGGCGATTGCCATTGGGCTGATAGTTCTGGATTCCTCGGGCCTGTCGCTGGAAAAAAGGTTTTTTGCTGGGATGTGGAACGCGGCCAACCTGGTTACGACAGTCGGAGACTTCTCTGCCTTCAACGAGCAGCAAAAGGTGTTCATGCTGGTGGCGATGTTCGTGTCCGTGATCATCGGCGGCTACGCAATCTCGCAGCTTACCGGCCTGCTTTCGAGCGATGCCGCTTTGGC
>ERZ761603.3102-NODE-3102-length-10865-cov-40.797502_pt1 | contig 10865 bp, 7 predicted proteins | sample MGYA00511879_ERZ761603 | MGnify/ENA primary metagenome ERZ761603 (study PRJEB28899, sample SAMN02850040) | bioreactor sludge metagenome | biome: EBPR Sludge; feature: EBPR Bioreactor; material: flocular biomat | place: Australia: Thorneside Wastwater Treatment...
CATCTCGGCAGCCGTAACCACGCCTTGGCCGCCGCGACCGTGTATTCGGACCTGGAACATAATTCCTCCATTGTTTTACATCGTTCTTTCGACGTTCGCGCAGCATATCTGAGTTCGAATCCGATGAAAACAACGATACCGCTGCGTATGGTGAAAATTGCGGGCGGATTGCGGAACTTTCGTCGCGCGGCTTGTGTGCCCGGCCGCCAGGGGCGGCGTGGCCGCGCCGTCTGGCTTGCTGTTGCCGTCTCTCAAGCGAGGTCGACCGGCAAGGGTGTACCCGTCGGCTGGCCGTGCCGCGCTGCCGGGTAATCGGTCGGTGCTCTGCCGGTCGCCTTTACGTCCGTCGCGGGATGATCACCGTGTAGTCGAAATCGAGCACGACACTCGCCGCATAGCGGCCATCGGTGGTTTTGTAGGGAAACTCGGCGCAGGGCTGGTCCTTGGTCGCCACGGTACGCAGGCGGAGCGCTCCGAGGTCATTGCGTCCAGGCAGGATCAGACGATCGATGATTTCCGACCAGGCATAGATCGTATCGCCGGCAAACGCCGGTGCGACATGACGGCCACCATTGATCGCCACGATGCTGAACGCATTGGCCAGGCCGTTGAACGACAATGAACGAGCAAGGCTGATGATGTGGCCGCCGTAAATGATGCGGCGGCCAAAGCGCCCGGCCTTTTCGGCCTGCTGATTGAAGTGTACGCGGGCGGTGTTCTGGTACAGGCGGGTGGCCATCATGTGTTCGCTCTCCTCGATGGTCATGCCGTCCACGTGGTCGATGCGTTCGCCGACCTGGTAGTCGTCCCAAAATTCGGTGCTGCCGGCCAGCGCATGGTCGTACTGTCCGATCCTGATGCCTGTCGGAACGGTCAGCTCGCTGGTGGGAACGGCGGCCGGCAGGTCGGGCAGGCAGGGTTCAGGGGTGGGCGATTGCAGGTTGCGCTTGCGCACCATCACCCAGCGGCAGTAGTCGAGTGCGATCTGTCCGCGCTGATTGACGCCGCATGACCGTACATAGACGACGCCTGTCTTCCCGTCACTGTTTTCCTTCAGGCCGATCACCGTCGAATCGGCGTTGAGCGTGTCCCCCGGATAAATCGGATGGCCGAAGCGGCCGGCGGCGTAACCGAGATTGGCGACGGCGTTGAGCGAGATGTCGGGTACGGTTCGGCCAAAAACCATGTTGAAGGCCAGCAGGTCGTCCACCGGTGCCCGCGGGAAGCCCAGGCTGTGGGCGAAGGTGTCGGCCGATGTGACGGCAAAGCGTGAACCGGTCAGCGCCGTGTACAGGGCAACGTCGCCCTCGGTGATGGTGCGCGGCGTCGCGTGCGCGATCGTCTGCCCGATGTGGAAGTCCTCAAAGAAGTTACCGAGTCTGGTCTTTTCGCTCACTAGACGCTCTCTCCCTCGTCGTTGATCGGTTGTCTACAGGCCGTAAGCGGCGGCCAGGTCCGGATCGCGCCGGGCTACCAGTCGCGCCAGATCGACGATCACCTTGGCCTGTTTCCAGGTCGCGTCGTCCTGCATCTTGCCGTCGATCGTCGCCACGCCGCTGCCGTCGGGCATGGCTTCCAGAATGCGTTTGGCAAACAGGACTTCCTTGACGTCGGGGCTGAACACCCGCTTGGCAATGGCGATCTGGTTCGGTGCCAGCGACCAGGCACCCGAACAGCCCATCAGGAAAGCATTGCGGAACTGTGCCTCGCAGGCGGCTTCGTCCTTGAGGTCGCCGAACGGACCGTAGAACGAGCGCAGGCCATGCGCCACGGCGGCGTCGACCATGCGCGCCACGGTGTAGTGCCAGAGGTCCTGCTGGAAGAAGGCGCGTTGATCGTGGCCTGTCTCGGGGTCGGCGAGGACGCCGTAGCCCGGATGCCCGCCTCCCACGCGTGTGGTCTTCATGCCGCGCGAAGCCGCCAGGTCGGCCGGGCCGAGGCTGAGGCCATGCATGCGCGGGCTGGCGCCGCAGATTGCCTCGACGTTGGTGACCCCCTGCGCCGTCTCGAGCAGGGCGTGCAGCAGAATCGGCTTGCGCACCGCGTACTTTGCCTCGAGCAGGGCGATGTACTGATCGACGAAGTGGATGTCCCACGGCCCCTCGACCTTGGGAATCATGATCACGTCGAGTTTGTTGCCGACGTGCCTGATGATCTGCTCGAGATCGTCGAGTATCCAGGGGCTGTTGAGTGCATTGACCCGCACCCACAGGGCCGTATCGCCAAAGTCGTGCTGACCGAGCAGTTCGATGAAGCCGGCGCGAGCCGCTTCCTTGGCTTCGATGGGAATGGCGTCTTCCAGATTGCCGCACATCACGTCGCATTGCCTGGCCGTCTCCGGTGCCTTGGCACGAATCTTGTCGATGTGGGGCGGGAAGAAGTGGATCATGCGTTCCGGGCGTACCGGCAGTTCGCGCAGAGGTTGTGGGGCGCCGATGGCGAGAGGCTTGTAAAAATGGACGGGCGGTTTCATGGCGTTCCCCTGGTCAATGGAAAGTGGGTGGTGGCAGCGAGCGGGCTGCCCGCGACGGCTTCAGCCTGGTCCGGCGACGATGTGGGCGTCGTGCAGGCGGCCGACTTCGGCCTCGCTCAGGCCGAGGATGTCGAGCAGAATCTGGTCGGTGTGTTCGCCCAGTCGTGGCGCCGGTATCGTCGGCAGGCGCGGTATCTTGCTGAAATCGAGTGGGGTGCCGGGCATCAGGTAAGCGCCGATGCCGGGCTGCTCGGTCAGCGTGAACAGGGGATTCCCGGTCGAGCAATCGGGGTCAAGGGCAATTGCCTCGCGCACGCTGCGGTAGGGTGCCCAGGTGACACGGTGGGTGTTGAGAATGGTGGCCGCTTCGGCCAGCGTGCGGGCGTGAAACCACGGTTCGAGCAAGCCGGCGATTTGCTGTCGGGCGCGGTAGCGGTTACCTTCGTCACCCAGGTCCAGGCCGAGCCGCATGCCGAGCGTTGCGACCGCCTCCTGCAGGCCGGTCGCCTTGGTCAGGCAGAGCCACTGCATGTCAGTCAGACCGACGACCATCAGTCGCTTGCCGTCCAGGGTCTCGAAGTCCCGGCCAAATGCGCCGTAAAGATAGTTGCCCTGGCGTGGCCGGTCGGTGTTGTTCACCATCACCTCGGCGATAAGTCCGAAATTGGCGATCATCGCCAGGGCCACATCTTTCAGTGCGAGGCGCACGAGTTGTCCTTCCCCGGTCAGGCGCCGGTGGCGTTCAGCGGCGAGCAGGCCGAGCGCGATCATCTGACCGCTGATGAAGTCCCAGGCCGGAAAGACATGGTTGACCATTTCCGGTGAAGCGCTCGGCCCGGTCATCAGCGGTAGGCCGAGCTGCGGATTTACCGTGTAATCGACCTCCGAGCCACCGTCGCGGCGACCGGTCAGATTGACCATGACCAGGTCCGCGCGATGCCTTCTCAGGGCGTCGTAGCTCAGCCAGCCCTTGGCCGGAAAGTTGGTGCTGAACAGACCCGCGTTAGCGCCCGGAGCGCAGACCAGCTGGGTCAGCAGTTCCTGCCCGCGCGGCTGGCGAAAATCGACGGCGATCGAACGTTTGCCCTTGTTGAGACCGGCCCAGAACAGGCTGTGCCGGCCATCGAGGGTAAGTGGCCAGCGACCGTGATCGAGGCCGCCACCGATCGGGTCGAAGCGGATCACATCGGCGCCGAGTTGTGCCAGGGTCATGCCGCCGAGTGGCGCTGCTACGAACGCCGAGCCTTCGACGATCCGCAAGCCATCGAGAATTCCTTGCATCGCTTCCACGATTCCTTTCAGTGTTCAGATGACGCGCTTGCGGTGCAGTTGTTCTATCTCTTCGGTGTCGAGGCCGAGGAGATCCGAGAGCACCTCGTCGGTATGTTGCCCCAGGCGCGGACCGAGGTGCTTGATGCGGCCCGGGGTGGCGGACAGGCGTGGCAGCACGGAAGGAACGATGACCGTCTCGCCGATGTCCGGTTCGTCGATCGCTACCAGATTGCGCCGCGAATGAAACTGGCGATCGCCGAAGATGTCGGCAATGCTGTTCAGCGGGCCGGCTGGAGCACCGGCGGCGAAGCAGCGTGCCAGGATGTCTTCGCGATGCAGCGAGCCACACCAGTCGCGAACGATTTCATTAACGTCATGACGGTTTTCGAGCCGTGTTTTCTGATCGCCGTACACGTGAGGCGCTGCCAGTTCCGGTCGGCCCATGGCAATCGCCAGTCGCTCGAAAAGCTTGTCGGTAACGCACGAAATGGCGACCCATTTGCCGTCGTCCTTGGTTGGGAAATGGCCGTGCGGGCAGGCAAAGTCGTTGTGCGTTGGTCCGTGCCGCTCGCGCACCCGTCCGAACATGCCGTAGGCTGGCGCCAGTTCCTCGGTACAGCGAAACACCGATTCGTACAGCGCGGCGTCTATGTACTGTCCTTTGCCGGTGCGTGCACGGTGGCGCAAGGCCATCAGGATGCCGATACAGCCGTACAGGCCGGTGAGGTAGTCTCCGAGCGTGGTCGATCCCGGAGTCACGGGTGTTCCCCGCGGCATTCCGGAGAGAAAGGCGATCCCGCCGACGGCGTGCGCGACCCGCGCAAAACCGGGTCGATCCTTGTAGGGCCCGGTCTGCCCGTAACCGGTGACCCGCAGCATGATCAGGCCGGGATTGATCTTGCGCAGAACTTCCCAGCCCAGTCCCCATTTCTCAAGGGTGCCGGGGCGAAAGTTCTCACAGAGGACGTCCGATTTTTCGATCAGTTGCTTGAACAGTTCCACCCCTTCAGGCAGATGCAGGTCGATGGTGACCGAACGTTTGTTGCGTGCTTCGCTGAACCAGGCGAGCGTGTCCCTGCGCCTGGTCGGTGTGCCGAAGTAACGCAAGGGATCGCCGCCCTTGGGGTTCTCGACCTTCAGTACATCGGCGCCGAATTCGCCGAGAATGCTGGCACTGTAGGGTGCGGCGATGACCGTGGCGGCGTCGATGACGCGAATGCCGGCGAGTGGCAGTCTGGTCTCGGCTGGGTCGGTGATGGGCATCGGAGTCCTCGTAAAAGCCTGTTCAGATGATCTTGCGCTGTCGCAGGCGCTTGATCTCCAGTGCCGAAATCCCCAGCAGTTCGCGCAGGATTTCATAGGTCGCATTGCCCAACGGCGGTCCAAGGCTGGAAATCCGCCCGGGTGTTTCGGATAAGGTCGGCACGACTCCCGGAACCACCACCTCGCCCAGTCCCTCCTCGGTCAGGCGGGCCAGGTTGCCGCGCGCCTTGAAGTGCTCGTCCTCGAACATGTCGGCAATGCTGTTGAGCTGGCCGATCGGCACTTCGCCAGCTATGCAGCGCTGCATCACCTCTTCGCGAGTCAGGGAACCCACCCATGCGATGACGATGCGGTTGACCTCGTCGCGTGCTGCCAGTCGCTTGCGCTGGTCGCCGTAGCGATCGGCTGCGGCGAGTTCGGGTCTTTCCATGGCAGCGGCAAAGCGTTCGAACATCTTGTCGGTGGTGCAGGCGATTGCCACCCATTTGTCGTCCACGGTGCGGAAATGACCATGCGGAACGGCGACGAAACTGCCGGCACCCTCGCGCTGGCGGACCTTGCCGAACAGGCCGTACGCGGCAGCAATCTCGTCCATCTGCCGGAAGACGGCTTCGTAAATGCCGATGTCAACGACCTGGCCTTCACCGGTTTCCTCCCTGTGGCGCAGCGCCAGCAGGATGCCGATTGCGCCGTACAGGCTGGAGAGATAGTCGCCCAGCGGTGCCGTGCCCGGCAACACCGGTGTTTCGCCCGGGAAGCCGGCGAGGTAGGAGAGGCCGGCGAAACCATGCGCAATGTGTGCGAAGCCGGAGCGCCGGCGATACGGTCCGGTTTGTCCGTAACCCGAGACGCGCAGCATGACCAGACCGGGATTCGCCTCTCTCAGCTCCTGCCAGCCGAGGCCCCATTCCTCCATCGTTCCCGGGCGGAAGTTCTCGATCAGGACGTCGGACTTGTTGACCAATTTCAGGAACAACTCGACGCCTTCCTGCTGGCGCAGGTCGAGGGTGACCGACTTCCGGTTACGGCCTTCGCTGAGCCAGGCAAGTGTCGCGTCATGTCGCTTGGATGCCGTTCCAAAGCGCCGCATCGGGTCGCCAGCGATCGGGTGCTCAACCTTAAGGACCTCGGCGCCGAACTCGCCCAGAATCGACGCGGCATAAGGCCCGGCAAGGAAGGTGCCGACGTCTATGACGCGAATCCCGTCCATCGGCAGCTTGTCGTTATCGTTCGAGCGATCCGCGTCGGCGTCCTCATGCCGGCCTTGCTCGGAGGCAGATCGATCGCTATCCGACCCTTCGCCCGTACTATCAACAGCTACTGACTGCAGCGGGGCGGACTGCGCCGAGCCTGCTCCCTTTCCCATGGCACCACCTCCCGACAGCGTCGCCCGAGGAAGCGCGCCTGCCTTTTCTCGCGCCAGGTCCGGCATCGGCGCACCCCTCGAATTATATGGGCAAAATGGCTCCTTGGTGCAGCGATCATGCGGCCGGGGGGAGATCGCCGTCAGGAGCGTGCGGCAACTTGAGTTCCGACGCATGCTGTGCTGTACTTGCCGAATCCTCCCGCCGCCGTTCGAAAGGATCGTTTCGATGACTGACGCAAGTTCCGACTACGCCGACTGGATTGGTCGTCGCGAAACGACCGACGACGACCTGAGTCTGACGCCGGCCCTGGCCGCAGCGGCGACCCTCGACGATCTCTCGACCCATTTCGACAAGGGAAGTGCGCTGCCGCCACTCTGGCACTGGTTCTATTTCCTGCCCAGGGCGTCACAGGGCGATCTCGGCCTCGACGGACATCCGCGGCGCGGCGGCTTCATGCCGCCGATACCCTATCCGCGGCGCATGTTCGCTGGTGCGCGCCTGCGCTTCCATGGCCCGCTGCTGATTGGTCAGACGGCACGCCGGGAGGTGGTCATCCGGGACATCCGGCTGAAATCCGGGCGTTCCGGTGCGCTGGCTTTTGTCTCGCTGCTTTGCAGTTTCCATCAGGATGGACGACTGTGTATCGAAGAGGAACAGGACATCGTCTACCGCGAACCGGGTCCTCCGGTGGCCTGCCCGAGCGTGCTCGACTGGCCGCCGCTGCCGGCTGAAGCCTGCGCGCGCATCATTGCGCCTGATCCCAGGCTGTTGTTCCGCTTCTCGGCGCTGACCTTCAACGCGCATCGGATTCATTACGACCGACCCTATGCGATGGAGCAGGAGGGCTACCCCGGCCTGGTGGTGCACGGACCGCTGACCGCAGTACTGCTGATGGAACTGTTGCGGCAGCAGGTGCGGGAACCGGTGCGCGAGTTCAGTTTCCGTGGGCTCGCGCCGCTCTTCGACCTGGCGCCGTTCCGGCTGGTATGCGCCCGGAGGGGGGGCGCATTTTCGCTCGAAGCGCAAGCGCCTGACGGGGTAACGGCGATGAGCGCCAAGGCGACAACCGGGGGGAAAGCGGACCACTGAGATCGCAACGCTCCTGGCGCTGCCTGCAGAGTGCTTCTTGAGCGGTCGGCGACGGCAGCTCTCGATCGGAGTACGGCCCATCTAGCTGTCGCCAGCCGATTTCCGGGGAAAACTGGCGACGACCGAGGCGATTGCCCGGCCGACGTCGATGGTGCTGGCGCGACCGCCCATGTCGGGCGTGCGCGGCCCTTCGGCGAGCACGGTCTCGATCGCAGCCATTACCGCGGCGGTGGCTTCCGGATGACCGAGATGCTCGAGCATCATCGCGCCGCACCAGATCTGCCCGACGGGGTTGGCGATTGCCTTGCCGTAGATATCCGGCGCCGATCCGTGAACCGGCTCGAACAGCGAGGGGTAGAGGCGCTCCGGGTTGAGATTGGCCGAGGGCGCGATGCCGATCGTGCCGGTGCAGGCCGGACCGAGGTCGGACAGAATGTCGCCGAACAGGTTGGAGGCGACGACCACGTCGAACCAGTCGGGGTGGCGCACGAAATGCGCGGTGAGGATGTCGATGTGGTACTTGTCGCTGCGGATCTCGGGGTACTGCGCCGCCATCGCCGCGAAGCGCTCATCCCAGTAGGGCATGGAGATCGCGATGCCGTTCGACTTGGTGGCCGAGGTCACGTGTTTCTTCGCCCGCCGGCGTGCGAGTTCGAAGGCGAAGCGGAGGATGCGATCGACTCCGCGGCGGGTGAAGAGGCTCTGCTGGACGACGGTTTCCTGCGCACTGTCCTCGAAGATGCGGCCACCGATGCTGGAGTACTCGCCCTCGGTGTTTTCGCGCACGACCCAGAAATCGATGTCGCCCACCTGCCGTCCAGCCAGTGGCGTCGGGATGCCGGGCATCAGGCGCACCGGGCGCAGGTTGGCGTACTGGTCGAACTCGCGCCGGAATTTGAGCAGCGAACCCCACAGCGACACATGGTCCGGCACCTTGTCGGGCCAGCCGACGGCACCGAAGAAAATGGCGTCGTGTCCGCCGATGCGCTCCTTCCAGTCATCGGGCATCATGCGGCCGTGCTTGAGGTAGTAGTCGCAACTCCAGTCGAATTCATCCCAGCGCAACGCCAGGTCGAAGCGTGTCGCCACCGCATCGAGCACGCGCAAGCCCTCGGGAACCACTTCCTTGCCGATTCCGTCACCGGGGATGACGGCAATACGTCTGACCTTCATGATTTCTCCTTCGCGGTTTGTAAACGGGATGGCGGGCGGCGTCCCGGAGGAGGTGGTGCGCCGACTGCGATGGCCCCTCATTTCCCCCGGATCAGCGCCAGCAAATCCTCGGTCGAGGGCAGGGCGCCGGCCTCGCCATCGGCCAGGATGCCTTCGGCGAGGGCGCGCTTCTCCTGGTGCAGCTCGACGATGCGTTCCTCCACCGTGCCCTTGGTGACCAGGCGATAGACGGTGACCGGCCGTAGCTGACCGATGCGGTGCGCGCGGCCCATCGCCTGATCCTCGGCCGCCGGGTTCCACCATGGATCGGTGATCACCACGTAGTCGGCGGCGGTCAGGTTGAGGCCGAAGCCGCCCGCCTTCAGGCTGATCAGGAAGAGGTCGCCGGCGCCGGCCTGGAAGGCGGCGACCCGCCGGCTGCGCTCGCTGGCCGGGGTGGCACCGTCGAGGTACTGGTAGCTGAAGCCCGCCTCGTCGAGTGGGGCGCGCAGGACCTGCAGGAAGTCCACGAACTGGCTGAAGACCAGCGCCTTGTGGCCGTTGGCGATCAACTCGGCGGCCAGCTCGGCGAACGCCTGGACCTTGGCACCGGCAATGCCGAACTCCGGGCTGCACAGTCGCGGGTCGCAGGCGGCACGGCGCAGTCGGGTCAGTTGCGCGAGGATGTTGAAATGGGCCTGCGCCTCGGGTGCGCTGTCCAGGGTGGCGTCGATCTCGCGTGCGGCCTGGCGACGCAGGGCTTCATAATGCGCCGCTTCGGCCGCTTCCGGGGCAACGGCCAGGATCAGTTCGGTGCGCGCCGGCAGTTCCTGCAGCACTTCCGATTTGGTGCGGCGCAGGACGAAGGGGCCGATCAGGCGTTTGAGCACGTGCTGCGCCTCGCGATCGCGGTTACGCTCGATCGGCCCGGCGAAACGTTCGCTGAAGCGGTTGATGGTGCCCAGCAGGCCGGGGTTGGCAAAGCGCATGATCGACCACAGGTCGGCCAGCCGGTTTTCCACCGGCGTTCCGGTCAAGGCCAGGCGAAAGTCGGCGGCCAGTTCGAAGACTGCCTGCGAGCGTTTGGCGGCAGCGTTCTTGATCGCCTGCGCCTCGTCGGCGATGACCGTGTGCCACGTGCGTCCGGCGAAGCGTTCCTGTGCCAGTTGCAGCAGCGTGTAGGAGACGATCAGCAGATCCTGCGGGCCGGCCTGGCTGACCAGTTCGTCGCGCTCGCCGTCGCTCGACTCGCCGTACATCCGGACGTTGAGGGCGGGAGCGAAACGCCGTGTTTCGGCCAGCCAGTTGCCGCACACCGAGGTCGGCGCGATGACCAGCCCAGCACCGCCGGCGGCACGCTCGAGCAGTACGCCGAGCGCCTGCAGGGTCTTGCCGAGGCCCATGTCATCGGCCAGACAACCGCCCATGCCGGCCGTTGCCAGACGTATCGCCCATTGGTAGCCATCTTCCTGGTACGGACGCAGTTGGGCCTGCAGCAACTTCGGCAGCTTTGGCTCGATCGACTGCGCGTTGCGCAGCCGGTCGATGACCTTGCGGAAGTCGGCGGTGGCCGTCAGTCCGGTCCCCTCGACGAGCACCTCGTCCAGCCAGGCGGCGGCGATCGTCGGTGCCTTGCCGCCCTGCTTGTCGATTTCCAGCACGGCGGCCAGATCGCACAGCTTCTGCTTCAGTGCGCGGGTCAGCGCTGCGTAGATGCCGTTCCCCATCGGCACGAAGCGTGTCTTGTCGCGCGCCGTGGCGAGCAGGGTTTCGAGCGGCAGGACCAGGCCCTCGTCGAGGTCGGCCTGTCCGGAGAGGCGGAACCAGTCACGCTCGCGACTGACACGCAGGCCCAGTTGCCGGGTGTCGACGCTGATGACGCGCACGCTCTTGCCCTTCGGCCATTCGACGGCGGCGATCGCCGGCAGGGTCGGCAGCTTTTCGACGACGCCGAGCGCCTGTTCCGGATCGTCCACCAGCCATTCGCTGCCGTCGTCGCCGGGATCGAGGAAGGGCAGGGCGTCGAGGACCGCGTCGAGGTGCTGGCGTTCGGCACGCAGGTCGCGTTCGGTCCCTATCGTTTCACTGCCGAGCACTGCCATCAGGCGGGCTCGACCGCTGCCCGGCGGCATTCTCGGCCCGTCGGCGCCCAGAGGCGTCACCACCAGGCGCAGCGCAAGCTGCTCGCCAAGCGGTGACAGCTCGGCGCGCAGGCGCGAGTCGCTGACGACCTGGCGGGCGGCCTGCGC
>ERZ761603.3104-NODE-3104-length-10861-cov-313.244216_pt1 | contig 10861 bp, 8 predicted proteins | sample MGYA00511879_ERZ761603 | MGnify/ENA primary metagenome ERZ761603 (study PRJEB28899, sample SAMN02850040) | bioreactor sludge metagenome | biome: EBPR Sludge; feature: EBPR Bioreactor; material: flocular biomat | place: Australia: Thorneside Wastwater Treatment...
ACGCCAACCTCGCCGGTGGCCAGGATGAACTCGTCTTCGACGGTGGCTCGTTCGTCCTCGACTCGCGCGGGACGCTCCGCTGCCAGCTGCCGCAGTTCGAAGAGGCGCTGGGGATCGTCGACTTCGTTGACGGTGAGCCGCAGCCGACGACCATCGTCGCCCCGCCCTGCCAGGAAGCCGAGATCTACCAGGCGCTGGTCCTCGGCGTTCGCGACTATCTGGGCAAGAATGGCTTCCCCGGGGCGATCATCGGTCTCTCGGGCGGCATCGATTCGGCGTTGACCCTCTGCGTGGCGGTCGACGCGCTCGGCGCGGACAAGGTGCGGGCGGTAATGATGCCTTCCCCCTATACGGCCGAGCTGAGCCTCAGCGAAGCACGCGAGATGGTGCGTCTGCTCGGCGTCCGCTATGACGAGATCGCCATCGCACCGGCTATGGAGACCCTCGCCGGCATGCTCGAGGGACAGTTCGCCGGCCTGCCGGCGGATACGACCGAAGAGAACCTGCAGGCACGCATACGCGGCATGATCCTGATGGCCCTGTCGAACAAGACCGGCTCGCTGGTTCTGACGACCGGCAACAAGTCGGAAATGGCAGTCGGCTACTGCACCCTCTATGGCGACATGGCGGGCGGCTTCGCCGTCATCAAGGACATCGTCAAGACCCTCGTCTACCGCATCTCGCGCTGGCGCAACACCTGTTCGCATGTCATTCCCGAACGCATCATCAGCCGCCCACCGTCGGCCGAGCTGAAACCGGACCAGACCGACCAGGACAACCTGCCGCCCTACGCGGTGCTCGACGCGATCGTCGAGGCCTACATGGAGAAGGACCTCAGCCCGCGCCAGATCATTGCCCAGGGCTTTGCCGCCGCCGACGTGCGGCGTGTCGTCCATCTGCTGAAGATCAGCGAGTACAAGCGTCGCCAGGCGCCGGTCGGAATCCGGGTCACGCAGCGCGGTTTCGGCAAGGACTGGCGGTATCCGATCACCAATCGCTACCGTGACCCCTACTGATCACTTGTGGCTGTGCGATTTCTGATAGGATTTCCTTGCGATCTTTCCAGGAGCCGAGACCATGAAAAAAATTGAAGCGATCATCAAGCCGTTCAAACTCGACGAGGTACGTGAGGCGCTGTCCGAAATCGGCGTCACCGGCCTGACCGTCACCGAGGTCAAGGGCTTCGGTCGCCAGAAGGGCCACACCGAACTCTATCGCGGAGCCGAGTATGTGGTCGACTTTCTGCCCAAGGTGAAGATCGAGATCGTCGTCACGGATTCCGCCACCGAGGGGGCGATCGACGCCATCGTCAAGGCCGCACGTACCGGCAAGATCGGCGACGGCAAGATTTTCGTCAGCAGCGTCGAGCAGGTCGTGCGCATCCGTACCGGCGAACTCGACGAGTCGGCGATCTAGACGGCGCCAGGGCTCTCGCCGGGGCAGCCGCGGCGGCGAGACGGTCTACGGCAGCGCAGGCAGCCAGCGACGACGGTCGTCGCCGGAACTCTCCGTCAGGGCAGCCGGCGCGGCTGGACGCCCGACTTCAGCAGCACCCAGAGGGCACCGTCGCCACCATCGTTCGGCGGGGCGTGACAGAAGGCCAGCACCTCCCGGTGACGACCCAGCCAGACCTTGACCAACTGCCGCAGGATCGCTTCACGCCCCGGCGATCCGTGGCCGCGGCCATGCACGATGCGCAGGCAGCGCTTGCCGGCGCTGAGCGCCGCGGCGACGAACTGGGCCACTTGGGAGTGCGCCTGCTGCCGGTTCAGTCCGTGCAGGTCGATGTGGCCCTGAATGCTCCAGCGGCCCCGACGCAGGTCGCGCAGCACGCTGCGCGGCACGCCGCAACGCAGGAAGGAGTCGGCGCCACCGAGATCGAGCCAGTCATCGATCGCCAGCGAGCCATGCAGCAGTTCGCCGAGCACCGCCGCTTCGTCGATCTCGCGCTGCCGCGGCTGCGGACTCGGCTTTGGCCGATCGAGGCTGACGCGATCAAGCTTGCGCAACGGCCGCGCCCCGTCCACAGCGGCGAGGAACGCCGCCAGGTCCTCGGGGCTGTAGTGGCTGCGCTGACTCATCGCCTGCCTCGCTGCTGATGCCTCTGGCGAACGTGCGCACGCCACCCGGCATCGGCGCTGGCGAATGCTCAGCCCGCCAGCCCGAGGCTGTCGAGATAGCGCTCGGCATCGAGCGCTGCCATGCAACCGCTGCCGGCCGAGGTGCAGGCTTGGCGGTAGACGTGATCCTGCACGTCACCCGCAGCAAAGATGCCGGCGATCGAAGTCGCCGTCGCGTTGCCCTGGTGGCCGCCCTGGGTCAGCAGATAGCCCCCTTCCATCGCCAGTTGACCGACAAAGAGGTCGGTGTTGGGCTTGTGACCGATGGCGATGAAAACCCCCATCAGCGAGAGGTCTTCGCTCGCGTTCGTCAGCTTGCTGCGGATGCGGATTCCGGTCACCCCGGACTGGTCGCCGAGCACTTCTTCGAGGGTGCAGTTCCAGCGAATCGTCACCTTGCCGGCTTTTTCCCGGGCGAACAGCTTGTCCTGCAGGATCTTCTCGCTGCGCAGCTTGTCGCGCCGGTGCACCAGCGTCACGTGGCTGGCAATGTTGGCCAGGTACAGCGCTTCCTCGACCGCGGTGTTGCCGCCGCCGATGACTGCCACCGGCTGTTCGCGGTAGAAGAAGCCGTCGCAGGTGGCGCAGGCCGACACCCCGCGCCCGGCAAACGCGTCCTCGGACGGCAGGCCCAGGTACTGCGCCGACGCACCGGTGGCGATGATCAACGCATCGCAGGTGTAGGTGGCCATGTCGCCAACCAGCGTGAAAGGCCTCTGGGTGACCTGTGCCGTGTGGATGTGGTCGAAGATGATCTCGGTTTCGAAGCGCCGCGCGTGCTCCTCGAAGCGCTGCATCAGTTCGGGCCCCTGTACGCCCTGCGCGTCGGCCGGCCAGTTGTCGACGTCGGTGGTGGTCATCAACTGCCCACCCTGCGCCATGCCGGTGATCAGCACCGGTTTCAGGTTGGCACGTGCAGCATAGACGGCGGCAGTGTAGCCGGCGGGGCCCGATCCGAGGATCAGCAGGCGGCAGTGGCGGGTTTCCTGGCTCATGTTCAGTCACTCTCCTGGGGGGTCAGCGGAAAATTATAACCGCCATCGCTGGCCTGCCCGCTCCGGCCGCGACCACCGGTTAACGTCGAAAACCTGCAAAGTGCCTTATAATCGGCGCGCAAGCCCTTGATAGAAATCATTTCACTTGACGGAAGAATCGCCCATGAACACTCAGGTCGAACAGCCCAGAAGAGGCCCCAGTCTGACCCTGCTGCACAGCATCCCGATTTTTGCCGGCGTCCCCGATTCGCAGCTCGAACAGATCGCCAAGGTTGCCTTTCACCGTCGGGTCGCACGTCAGACGACGATCGTTCGCGCCGGCGACAGCACCGACTCGCTCTACGTCCTGATCAGTGGCGGCGCCAAGGTCCTGAACAGCGACGAAGAGGGGCGCGAAGTGATTCTGACCCTGCTCGGCCCCGGGGAGTTCTTCGGCGAAATGGGATTGATCGATGGCAGCCCGCGTTCGGCCGATGTCGTCGCCACCGAAACCTGCGAGCTGCTGGTGATCACCAAGGGCGATTTCAAGCGCTGCCTGGCGGAGAACTTCGACCTCTGCCTGAACATCATGAAGAGCCTGGTGCAGCGGTTGCGCGAAGCCGACCGCAACATCGAGAGCCTGGCACTGCTCGACGTTTACGGCCGCGTCGCCAAGCTGCTGCTCGATTTCTCGGAAGAAGAGCGCGGCCAGCGCGTCATCCGCAAACGCGTGACGAAGCAGGACATCGCCAAGATGATCGGTGCCTCGCGCGAAATGGTCAGTCGCGTCATGAAGGATCTCGAGAACCGTGGCTACTTCCGTGTCGAGGAGGGTCGCACGGTGATTCTCGACAAGAGAGCGCCCTCTTCGGTGAGCGCCGAGCGCTCCTGACCAAAATTTTTCAGAACCCGGCAATGGCATTGTTGAGCAAACTCGGCAGCAGGATCCCCTACCCGTCCCGACCATCGAGCCCGCTGCCGGAGAAGATCGCCGTGCTGCTGCGCGAGTCCCGCTGGCTCGTCCTGATCGTTGTCGTCAGCTTCCTTGCGCTCTCGCTCTGGGGTTACGACCGCGCCGATCCCGGCTGGTCGCATGCCGTGCACAGCAGCATGCTGCACAACCCGGCCGGGCGCAGCGGCGCCTGGCTGGCCGATGTACTGCTGTACCTCTTCGGCCTCTCGGCATGGTGGTGGATCCTCCTCCTGCTGGTCACCGTCGGCTGGGGCTACCGCCGGCTCGAGGGACAGCACGCCGGCGACCGACGGCCGTTGCTGATCTCGCTCGCCGGTTTCGTCGTCCTCATCATTGCCAGCAGCGCACTCGAGACGCTGCGCTTCTACACCATCAAGGCCAGCCTGCCGGTCGGCCCCGGTGGCGTCACCGGCATCGAGTTGGGTGCCTTCGCGGTCCGCTACCTCGGCTATACGGGCGCCACGCTGGCACTCGTGGCGATGCTGCTGCTCGGCTGGAGCATCTTCACCGGCATGTCGTGGATCACCGCGGCGGAACGGATCGGCACGCTGTTCGAGCGCGTGCTGCTGGCAATAGGCGGCCTCTACGGACGCTGGCAGGATCGGCGCATCGGTCGCGAGGTGGCGCGCGAACGCGAAGCCGTGGTCGAACTCGAGAAGAAGCGTGGCGACGGCCACGAACCGGCGCCGGCGGAGATGCCGCCGACGGCCGCCCGGACGGCTTCGCGACCGGCACGGAGCGGCAGTCGCGACGCTGCGGTCGAGCCGACCCTGAACCGCGAGGTGGGGGCCGATTCGGGCAATGCCAGGGAGCCAGCCGAGCCCTTCCTCGGCGACGCGGCGAGCACGCCCCTGCCGGGTGACGAAGCCGACGGAACCGCCACCGGACGCGAACCGGAAGCACCCGCCGCACGCGTCCTGCCGGCGAAGGTGGAGAAGCGGATCGACCGCGAAAGGCAACCGCCGCTGTTCCCGGAGGCCGTCGAGGGCGGCATGCTGCCACCGCTGCACCTGCTGGAACCGGCGCCACCGCAGAGTGCCCGCGTCAGCCCGGAGACCGTCGAATACACCTCGCGGCTGATCGAACGCAAGCTGGCCGATTTCGGCGTCCAGGTCGCAGTCACCGCTGCCTACCCCGGGCCGGTCGTCACACGCTACGAAATCGAGCCGGCGGTCGGCGTCAAGGGCGCCCAGATCCTCAATCTGGCCAAGGATCTGGCGCGCTCGCTGTCGCTGGTCTCGGTGCGCGTGGTGGAGACGGTTCCCGGCAAATCGTCGATGGCACTCGAACTGCCGAACCCGAAGCGACAGACGGTTCGCCTGCTGGAGATCATTGCCAGCAAGGAATACAGCGACATGAACTCGCCGCTGACGATGACCCTCGGCAAGGACATCGGTGGCCAGCCGCTGGTCGTCGATCTGGCCAAGATGCCGCACCTGCTGGTGGCCGGAACGACCGGCTCCGGCAAGTCGGTGGGCATCAACGCGATGATCCTGTCGCTGCTCTACAAGTCGGAGCCCGACCAGGTGCGGCTCATCCTGGTCGACCCCAAGATGCTCGAACTGTCGATCTACGAGGGCATCCCGCACCTGCTGGCGCCAGTCGTGGTTGACATGAAGCAGGCTGCCAACGCGCTCAACTGGTGCGTCGGCGAGATGGACAAGCGCTACAAGCTGATGTCGGCCATGGGGGTGCGCAACATCGCCGGTCTCAACCAGCGCATCCGCGATGCCGCACGACATGGTGAAAAGATCGCCAATCCGGTGTCGCTGACGCCGGACTCGCCCGAGCCACTGAGCACCCTGCCCTACATCGTCGTCGTCATCGACGAACTGGCGGACCTGATGATGGTCGCCGGCAAGACCGTCGAACAGCTCATCGCCCGCCTCGCCCAGAAGGCCCGCGCCTCGGGAATCCACCTGATTCTCGCGACGCAGCGACCATCGGTCGATGTCATCACCGGCCTGATCAAGGCCAACATCCCGACCCGCATCTCGTTCCAGGTCTCGTCGAAGATCGACTCGCGCACGATCCTCGACCAGATGGGTGCCGAGACCCTGCTCGGCCAGGGTGACATGCTCTATCTGGCTCCTGGTACCGGCTACCCGACGCGTGTCCATGGAGCCTTCGTCGCCGACGACGAGGTGCACCGGGTGGTCGACCACCTGAAGAAGACCGGCGCGCCGGATTACGTCGACGCGGTCCTCGTCGGCTCCGCCGGCGACGAGGACGCCGATGCCGGCAGCGCCGACAACGGCGGCCTCGACACCGATGGTGAGGCTGATCCCGTCTACGACCAGGCCGTCGAGGTGGTGCTGAAGAACCGCCGCGCTTCGATCTCGCTCGTGCAGCGACACCTGCGGATCGGCTACAACCGTTCCGCCCGTCTCATCGAGGCGATGGAGAAGGCCGGCCTGGTTTCTGCCATGGATGCGCGCGGCGGTCGCGAGGTTCTCGCGCGCAAGGAAGACGAATGAACTGGCGCCTGCCGCTCGGCCTGACGCTGTGCGTCCTCGTTGCGAGCAACCCGGCTCGTGCCGCGGCCATCGACAAACTGCAGAACTTTCTCGACACGACGCGAACGCTGCGCGCCGATTTCGCGCAGACCGTCGTCGCGCGCAACGGTCGGCTGCCGCAGAAATCGAGCGGGGTCATGATGTTCTGGCGTCCGGGCAAGTTCCGCTGGCAGATCGACAAGCCCTACAGTCAACTGGTGGTCGGCGATGGCGAGAAGATCTCGATCCATGACCCGGACCTGCGCCAGGTGACCGTCCGCAAGGCCGGCGCCGCGCTCGGCGGAACACCGGCCTCGCTGCTCGCGGGCGAGCGCACGATCGACCGCGACTTCAGCCTGCGCGAAGCGGGCGAACGGGACGGGCTCGAGTGGCTCGAGGCAACCCCCAGAGCCGCCGACAGCGGCTTCGCAAAGGTACGCGTCGGCTTCTCCGGCAGCGAACTGCGGGCGATGGAACTGCTCGACACCCTTGGCCAGACGACGATGCTCGTCTTTTCGCGAGTCGAGATCAACCCCCGCTTGCCACCATCGCTGTTCCGCTTCACGCCCCCGGCCAACACCGACGTGATCGGCGACTGAGAACTCGTGCGATCATGCTTGACTTGAAGTTGCCGCCCCGTATAATGCGCACTTCCCTGAAATCACGTGCAGCTTGGGCGTTGATGAAGGCGCGTAGCTCAGCTGGTTAGAGCACCACCTTGACATGGTGGGGGTCGTTGGTTCGAGTCCAATCGCGCCTACCAGGCGTTTCCGGTTCCAGGCTGCTGGCAACACGCCCCGAGCGGCCACGGATCGCACTGAAGTGTAGTCAAACCGCCTGCAGGCGGTTTTTTTTTGTCTGTGCCGAAGGCGGACAATGCGCTACCATCAGCTGTCGTCAGCGCGCCTTTGCGGCACCGTCGCCTGACGGCGCCGGTCGGCCAACGCCACGGTGCATCGAGCGGGGCGATGGCAGCTCGTTGCCGCGTCGGCCGCCATGACTCTGTGATCGGGGAGGCTGGACTCCCCGGTCCCATCGTCGGTGATCTGTCAGCAAGTAAAGGAGTCACAACATGGACGAGTCGACTGCGCAAGCGAACGAACTGACCGAGACGGCGCTGCTGTCAGCGCCTGAGGATCAGTACATGTCTCCCGGGCAGATCGCCTTCTTCCGCCGCCGGCTGCTTGCCGAAGAGCAGGCGCTGCTGTCGGCCGTCAAGGAGACGGCGGGCCACCTGCAGGAAGCCGAGATCAGTTCGGACTGGAACGACCGCGCCAGCGCCGAGGAAGAGCACACGCTCGAGCTGCGTGTCAGGGATCGCGAGAGAAAGCTGCTGCGAAAGATCCGCGACGCGCTGAAGCGCATCGACGAGGGCAACTACGGCTGGTGCGAGGAGACCGGCGAGCCGATCGGCATCGCCCGCCTGCTCGCCCGGCCGACGGCCGCCTTGTGCCTCGAAGCGCAGGAACGTCGCGAGCAGTACAAGCGCCGCTTCGGCTGACCGGCCTGCTCGTCGAGGAAGGAAAAGGCGGGTCATGAAACTGCGCAGTCCGAAAGTTCCTGCGCCGGACCGCCCGTCGGCGGCATCTGCTCCGGAGTCGGTGTCGGCGACGGTTCTTTTTGCCGACATCTGCGGCAGCAGCCGGCTGTTTGAAGACTACGGCGACTGGCAGGCCCGCCAGATCGAGAGTCGCGTGCTCGATACCCTCAAGGAGAAGACCGGCGAATTCGACGGTACGGTCATCAAGACGATCGGCGACGAGATCATGAGCCGCTTCCCGGACGCCGAACGTGCAGTCAACGCGGCCTGCGAAATGCATCGGGCACTGCGGGACGACCTCTCGCTGCTCGACTTCAACATCGCCGTCAAGATCGGGCTGCAGCACGGACCGCTGCTCGTCGAGCCGGACGACCTCTTCGGCGACGCGGTGAACGTCGCGGCACGCATGGTGGCACTGGCGCGGGCCGACCAGATCATCACCACCCTCGACACCACCCGTCGCCTGCCGGATGAACTGCAGCAGATGACGCGCAGCCTCGGTCTGTCGCGCGTCCGCGGTCGCCGGCGTGAGGTCGAGATCGTCGAGATGATCTGGCAGGAGCCCGGCACCGTCACCCAGCTCATCGGCCCCGGGCCGCAAAGGGAACTGCGCCAGTCGCTGTGCACCCGGTTGCTTCTCGCGTACCGCGGGACCCGCTTCGAAGTGCGCGACGACTCACCACCGTTCACCATCGGCCGCGGCGACCGCAACATCCTGGTCGTCGACCAGGATCAGGTATCGCGCAACCACGCCGACATCCACTTTCGTCAGGGCAGGTTCATCCTCGTCGACGGCAGCACCAATGGCACCTACCTGCGTCTCGACAACGGCGAGCGCTTCTTCGTCCAGCGCGAGGAGTTCGTTCTGCATGACCAGGGCGACATCTCGCTCGGCGAAGCCGTACGCGATGGTGACCCCTGCCTGATCCGCTTCGAGTGTCTTGCCGCCTGATGCGCCCTGCCGCAGCTCTTGCTTGCCGGCAGGAATCCGCTATAATGCGCAGCTCGAACGGCGGGCAGCCATTGGGGCCGCCGGACCCGGATGCCCGACACGGGCAGTCCGATGCAGCAAGGAGTGGTAGTTCAGTTGGTCAGAATACCGGCCTGTCACGCCGGGGGTCGCGGGTTCGAGCCCCGTCCACTCCGCCAGAATCGAGTACCCAAGAGCCCAGCCAGCCTGGGCTCTTTCTTTTTGCGGCCGGCGCACCCAAGCGCGTCGCCGGACCGGCCGCCGCGGCCGCGGAACGCGGCCAGCCGCTGCACCACCGGCAGCGAACTTTTCGCCGCGCCACTTGTCCACTCGCACCTTCGCTTTGGTCTATAATCATGCGCTTGCAGTTTCACCATTCGACCAGGTGATCCCACTGAGCGGGGATGAACTGGCGCCCGCCCGAAAAGAGAACAGGAAGTACGGATGACGCCACGAATCGCATTTGCTCTTGCTCTTGCCCTGTCTTCCGGCGCTGCTGCGGCCGGCGATTCAACCGACCAGGGCACCCAGGCAACCGATCGGCCGACGGCCAGCAGCGCGTCCCAGCGGACACCGGGCCTGCTTCCTGACAGCCAGACGGAGGCGGCCGAGGCGCTGCCGGTGGTCGAACTCGTCGCTCCGGGGCAACTCGCCGAGACCATCGATCTGACCGCCGAGCCGGACGAACTGTTCCAGCGCATCCGGCGCGGCTTTGCGATGCCGAACATCAACAACTCGCTTGTCCTGCACCACCAGCAATGGTTCACCAATCGTCCCGAGTCACTGCGCCGCATGGTCGAGCGCAGCAGCCGCTACCTGCATCACATCGTCGAAGAGCTCGAAAGGCGCGGCATGCCGATGGAGCTTGCCCTGCTGCCGATGGTCGAAAGCGCCTACAACCCGACCGCGTATTCGCGCAGCCATGCGTCCGGCCTCTGGCAGTTCGTCCCGGCGACCGGCAGGCAGTACAAGCTGGAACAGAACTGGTGGGTGGACGAACGCCGCGACATCGTCGCCTCGACGGCCGCCGCGCTCGAGTACCTGCAGTACATCTATGATCTCCACGGTGACTGGCACCTCGCGCTTGCCTCCTACAACTGGGGCGAAGGTGCCGTCGGCAAGGCGATCAACAGGAACCGCGCCAACGGCCTGCCGACCGATTACCTCAGCCTGACGATGCCCGAGGAAACCCGCCACTACGTCCCCAAGCTGCAGGCCCTGAAGAACATCTTCAGCAACCCGAACGCGCTGGCCAGCCTCAATATCCGCGGGGTTCCCAACCGCCCCTACTTCGCCACCGTCACCAAGTCGGCCGACATCGACGTCGAGCTGGCAGCCCGCCTTGCCGAGATGCCGGTACGCGAGTTCGTCGCCCTCAACCCGGCGCACAACCGCCCGGTGATCAAGTCCGACAAGCCGCTGGTCATCCCGGCGCACAAGCTCGACACCTTCGTCAGCAACCTCGAGGCACACGAGGAGAGTGAAAAGCCGTTGTCGTCATGGCAGGCCTACACGCTGCGCGCCGGCGAGAAGCTCGAACAGGTCGCACCGCGCTTCGGCCTCACGGTCGCCAACCTGAAAGCGGTCAACGGCATCAACGGCAGCATCAGGGTGACGGCGGGACACACCCTGCTCGTGCCGGCACAGGAAGGTGTCAGCGCCGGCGAGCAACTGGCGAGCCTGCCGACCGAGGCGGCACCGCCGCTGGCGAGCGAACAGCCGCGGCCGCCCGCAGCCAGATCGGAAGAGCGTCGTGTAGGGGAAGAGTGTAGATCTCGGTGGTCGCCGT
>ERZ761603.3107-NODE-3107-length-10855-cov-93.360648_pt1 | contig 10855 bp, 4 predicted proteins | sample MGYA00511879_ERZ761603 | MGnify/ENA primary metagenome ERZ761603 (study PRJEB28899, sample SAMN02850040) | bioreactor sludge metagenome | biome: EBPR Sludge; feature: EBPR Bioreactor; material: flocular biomat | place: Australia: Thorneside Wastwater Treatment...
TCGTCGCCGGTAGAGTCGCCGGTAGAGTCGCCGGTAGAGTCGCCGGTAGAGTCGCAAGTGCTGGCCGCACTGCTCGCCGGCCCCCTCGGCAAAGCCGAGCTTGCGCGCGCGCTCGGCCGCAACAGACCATCCGGCCAACTGCACGAGGCGGTGCGACGGCTCGTCCAGCGCGGTGCGATCACGCCGACCATCCCGGAAAAACCCAACAGTCGCCTGCAGAAGTATCGCCTGACAGCGGCAGGCAAGCGATTGCTCCGCACCTGACGATCGGACTCCACGTCGAACAAGCTCTTTGACAATCCGGACTCCATTTCCGCGGCGCCCTTCCCTCCGGCGCCGCGGCCTCATTGCGCGCGAAGCGCTCACCACATCCCCTGCACCGCGCCGGGCGTTCTCCCTGCGGCGGTCTCCCTCGCCGGCCAGTTTGATCGACATCGACTCGCCAAGACCACCGCGATCGGGCGCCATGACGCGCTACCAAGGCATGTCAACAGGAGGAACCAAGGAATGGACGCCCCTCAACCGGAACTCCCGCTACCCTTCCCCGCCCAGGCCGGCGACATGCCGCTGCTGCCGGCGCGCATGGTCAACGAATACCAGTACTGCCCGCGCCTGGCTTACCTGGAGTGGGTGCAGGGCGAGTGGTCCGAGTCTTCAGACACCGTGGACGGGCGCTATCGCCATCGTCGCGTGGACCGGCCCGGCGGCAATCTGCCCGATGCGGACGCCGGTGCCGAGGGCGAGCGTTTTCATGCGCGCTCGGTGACCCTGTCGTCGGAACGGCTCGGGCTGATCGCCCGCATGGACCTCGTCGAAAGCGACGGCGAGCACGCCACTCCGGTCGACTACAAGCGCGGCAAACGCCCGCATGTGGCGCGGGGCGCCTATGATCCCGAGCGCGTGCAACTTTGCGTGCAGGGCATGATCCTGGAAGAGCACGGCTACCGCTGCGACGAAGGCGTGCTCTACTTCGCCGAATCGCGGGAACGCGTTGCCGTGCCCTTCGACGATGAACTGCGCACCCTCGCGCGCGCTGCGGTCGATGGGTTGCGCTTCGTCGCGGCAGGAGGCCAGATGCCGGCCCCGCTGGAGGACAGCCCGAAGTGCCCGCGCTGTTCGCTGGTCGGCATCTGCCTGCCCGACGAGGTCAATTTCATCCGTCACGAGAAGATCGCCCCTCGACCGCTGGCCGTGGCGCGCGACGACGCGCTGCCGCTCTACATCCAGGCGCGCGGCGCCAAGCTCGCAAAACGGGGCGAGACGCTGGAGGTGAGCGTCGACGACGAGAAGGTGCAGACGGTACGCCTGATCGATGTCTCGCAGGTCGTCGTCATGGGCAACGTCTACATCACCACGCCCACGCTGCAAGAGCTGATGCAGCGCGAGATCCCCGTGAGCTGGCATTCCTACGGCGGCTGGTTCATCGGCCACACGGTCGGCACCGGACACAAGAACGTCGAGATCCGCACCGCCCAGTACCGCGCGAGCTTCGACGAACGGCAATGCCTCCACCTCGCCCGCAACCTGGTCGTCGCCAAGATCCAGAACTGCCGCACCTTGCTCCGTCGCAACTGGAAGGACGACGAAAAGCCCGAGGATCTGGTCGCTGCGCTGCACACCGACGCCAGACGCGCCGAGCACGCCGCGGGTATCCAGGAACTGCTCGGCGTCGAGGGTTCCGCAGCCGCACGCTACTTCGGCAGCTTCGGCAAACTGCTCCGCACCACGCCCGAAGATGGCTCACCCGACACCGCGCTGGGTTTCGACTTCACCACGCGCAACCGCCGCCCGCCCACCGATCCGGTCAATGCGCTGCTCTCCTTCGCCTACAGCATGCTCGCACGCGCGTGGACCACGACGCTGTCGGCGGTCGGCTTCGACCCCTACCGCGGCTTCTACCACCAGCCACGCTACGGCCGCCCGGCGCTGGCCTTGGACATGATGGAGCCGTTCCGCCCCCTGATCGCCGATTCCTGCGTGATCCAGGCGATCAACAACGGCGAACTCGGGCCGGGCGACTTCATCCGCGCGGCCGGCAGCGTCGCGCTGAGCGCCGACGGTCGCAAGCGCTTCATCGCCACCTTCGATCGGCGCCTCGGCCACGAGATCACGCATCCCTTGTTCGGCTACCGCATCAGCTACCGGCGGCTGCTGGAAGTCCAGGCTCGGCTGCTCGCCCGCTTTCTGCTCGGCGAGATCCCCGATTATCCGAACTTCACGACACGGTGAGCCGATGGACGAGCATCTGTACGTCGTGACCTACGACATCCGCGACCCGCGGCGCTGGCGGCGGATTTTCCGGATCATGAAAGGCTATGGCGAGTGGGTTCAGCTTTCCGTCTTCCAATGCCGGCTCAACCGGCAACGCCATGCCGAACTGATCGCCCTGCTCGACGGCATGATCCATCACGCCGACGATCACGTCGTCCTCATGGACGTGGGCCCGGCCGACAAGGTGGCGCCTCACATCACCAGCCTGGGCCGCAACTTCACCCCGGTCGAACGCGCCTCCGTCATCGTCTGACGCCTCCGAGGCCGCGTTCCTTCCCGCCGAGCGGACGCGAGCGCTCCAGTGCCTAGCATTGCCTCGGCCAGCGCTCGCAACGTCGCAGGGAATTGAAAACATGGAGCATTTCCCCCAACTGCCGGGTACTATTCTGCTTGACTCGAACGCCTAGGAACGTATGCGCACACAGCCCTCGCAAGAAGCGCCAAATCTTCAGCAGAAACAGGCGATTTCGCGAGGGGCAGTCATCCACGGCAATAAGCCGTGGCCTCATTGAAGCTCGGTCAGAAACTGCCGCATCGCAGACAGCTGCCGCGTCATCCACGGCAATAAGCCGTGGCCTCATTGAAGCGTCGTATCCCGCGGGACGCCATTCGACGGTGGCATGTCATCCACGGCAATAAGCCGTGGCCTCATTGAAGCGCATATTCAGGCTGCTCAGCAAAGTAGAAGCCTTGCGTCATCCACGGCAATAAGCCGTGGCCTCATTGAAGCTCAGAGGTTCGAGCGAGCCGTCCGGTTGCTTCCGGAGTCATCCACGGCAATAAGCCGTGGCCTCATTGAAGCTGGCAGGCGATGGACGAGGGTGATCGCGCGTCGGTGTGGTCATCCACGGCAATAAGCCGTGGCCTCATTGAAGCGCGCGCCCGGGCACCGACCTGAGCGCGGAAGGCAAGTCATCCACGGCAATAAGCCGTGGCCTCATTGAAGCTCCCACTGCACCGCGCGCAGCGTCGCAGGCATGAACGTCATCCACGGCAATAAGCCGTGGCCTCATTGAAGCAAGAACCTCGCGCGCCGCCTGCAGGTGCGGCTCGAGGCGTCATCCACGGCAATAAGCCGTGGCCTCATTGAAGCCAGCATGCCCCACACCTGCCGCGAGGTCAGATCGAGCGTCATCCACGGCAATAAGCCGTGGCCTCATTGAAGCCACTCCTCAGTCACATGCCGCCGATCGCGGCGCTGCGTCATCCACGGCAATAAGCCGTGGCCTCATTGAAGCGCCTACGCCGACGGCGTGGATTCGACGGCCGTGCCGCGTCATCCACGGCAATAAGCCGTGGCCTCATTGAAGCAGGCCGGAGTAGTTGAGCTGCGTTTCCGACAGCGCCTTGTCATCCACGGCAATAAGCCGTGGCCTCATTGAAGCGACACGGATCTGGGCAGCCTGACCGTGAAGCAGAAGTGGGTCATCCACGGCAATAAGCCGTGGCCTCATTGAAGCTGGCCGAAGGTCTGCCAGAACGCCTCGAAAGCGGCATGTCATCCACGGCAATAAGCCGTGGCCTCATTGAAGCATGAGCTCGGCGGCGAGGATGTCGCCGACGCGGTAGGTCATCCACGGCAATAAGCCGTGGCCTCATTGAAGCCGGCACGGCCGTCGAATCCACGCCGTCGGCGTAGGCAGTCATCCACGGCAATAAGCCGTGGCCTCATTGAAGCTTGAGGGGCCGGCGGCAGTGGGCGCAGATCACGCGCCGTCATCCACGGCAATAAGCCGTGGCCTCATTGAAGCCGATCGGCGCTTGACGGTGCAAGAGGTCGAGCGGCTGTCATCCACGGCAATAAGCCGTGGCCTCATTGAAGCCCTTCGGCCCGGGCGCGCTCGAGCGCGGTGGACACGTCATCCACGGCAATAAGCCGTGGCCTCATTGAAGCGCCGTGTCGTACAGCCGCAGCGCAGTGCCGCTCGAGTCATCCACGGCAATAAGCCGTGGCCTCATTGAAGCGACGTGCAGCGTTGCTCTCTTGCATTCGCTGCACCGCGTCATCCACGGCAATAAGCCGTGGCCTCATTGAAGCCCGCTGTTTATCGACGTGGAGTGTTGAGCATGGAAGCATGTCATCCACGGCAATAAGCCGTGGCCTCATTGAAGCGATCGCCGCGCTGTAGATGTCGGTGCTGGCCGGCGCATCGTCATCCACGGCAATAAGCCGTGGCCTCATTGAAGCATCGCCTCGCTCGTGCGCGCGGTGAAACGGCTGTTCGTCATCCACGGCAATAAGCCGTGGCCTCATTGAAGCGGCGAGGGCGCCGCAATGGTCCCGTTTTCATTTCTTGTCATCCACGGCAATAAGCCGTGGCCTCATTGAAGCCTGGCGGAGGGGCTGGAGCGGGCGGCGCAGTACGGGGGTCATCCACGGCAATAAGCCGTGGCCTCATTGAAGCCGTGCCTAATGCGTTCTCGGCAACATCTATGTAAAGGCGACGTCATCCACGGCAATAAGCCGTGGCCTCATTGAAGCAAGCTGGAACCGTCAAAACCGAAACGCCTTGCCCTGCGGTCATCCACGGCAATAAGCCGTGGCCTCATTGAAGCCGTGAGTGTGATTTTGGAGCAAGCCGGAGGCGTGAACGTCATCCACGGCAATAAGCCGTGGCCTCATTGAAGCAGCCGGTAGTTGAGCGCATCGGCCACGTCCTGCCCGTCATCCACGGCAATAAGCCGTGGCCTCATTGAAGCTTCGTGTGTCAAGCGCTTTCAGTCATCATGCTGCGGGTCATCCACGGCAATAAGCCGTGGCCTCATTGAAGCGTATTCGCGCGTATTTTCGTCCCAGGCCGAAGGCGGTCATCCACGGCAATAAGCCGTGGCCTCATTGAAGCATGATGGCCGACGCCATGCTCGCCGCCAGAAAGGAGGGTCATCCACGGCAATAAGCCGTGGCCTCATTGAAGCCTTGATCGCGTCGATCGTTCTAAACAGAGCGTCGAGTCATCCACGGCAATAAGCCGTGGCCTCATTGAAGCATACCGCAGCACAACATCCGAGAACGTGAAAACGCGTCATCCACGGCAATAAGCCGTGGCCTCATTGAAGCTTCGTCTTCAGCCATCCAGCTAGACGGAAGCCGATGCCACGTCATCCACGGCAATAAGCCGTGGCCTCATTGAAGCCCCTGCAAGAAGTACACGTTGGACTTTTCGGTGTCGGTCATCCACGGCAATAAGCCGTGGCCTCATTGAAGCACGCCTACGCGGCTGCTGCTGTAGATGGCATTACGGACCGTCATCCACGGCAATAAGCCGTGGCCTCATTGAAGCTCCACTTGTTTGTGCAGAGAACCGCCGGCCTTTCGGGTCATCCACGGCAATAAGCCGTGGCCTCATTGAAGCTCTGGTTCGTGTGATTGGTGCATCATTTCCTCGCTAGTCATCCACGGCAATAAGCCGTGGCCTCATTGAAGCGTCTTGGGGTGCGCCGGCAGACCGACGCTTATGCGTGGTCATCCACGGCAATAAGCCGTGGCCTCATTGAAGCCGGCTGGCGGCAAACTCTTCGAGCGCCGCAGCGATCTCGTCATCCACGGCAATAAGCCGTGGCCTCATTGAAGCTCGGGGTTGCGGTTTTGCAAGTGTGAGACTGCGCGGTCATCCACGGCAATAAGCCGTGGCCTCATTGAAGCGGCGACGAGTGGTTCAGTGACTCCAAGCTGACGATCGGGTCATCCACGGCAATAAGCCGTGGCCTCATTGAAGCGCTCAACACGGCGCCGTACCCCGCCGACGGTCTCGGGTCATCCACGGCAATAAGCCGTGGCCTCATTGAAGCTCCAGCTTGTCCTTGCCGACTTCCTTCACCGCGTCGGGTCATCCACGGCAATAAGCCGTGGCCTCATTGAAGCCGAAGGGCGAGCGCAAGTCGGTCGATGCGCAGCAGATGGTCATCCACGGCAATAAGCCGTGGCCTCATTGAAGCAATTCGCCGACGTTGCCTTCGTGGCAGAAAAGCTCGGTGTCATCCACGGCAATAAGCCGTGGCCTCATTGAAGCGACCGGGAAGGCGGACTGCGAGGGGGGCGAGCAATGAGGTCATCCACGGCAATAAGCCGTGGCCTCATTGAAGCGCCCGGAGCTTGTTGGAGGCGCGCCGATCAAGGGCCGTCATCCACGGCAATAAGCCGTGGCCTCATTGAAGCGCGTCACCCAGCGCGGTCGTCACCACAGCCGGAACGTCATCCACGGCAATAAGCCGTGGCCTCATTGAAGCGCTCGACTCGGCGGTGAACGCGCTCCGTGACATCGGGTCATCCACGGCAATAAGCCGTGGCCTCATTGAAGCTCGAGCGCCTCGGCGTTGTAGGCCTCGTCCGGGCCGGTCATCCACGGCAATAAGCCGTGGCCTCATTGAAGCGCCCGGAGCTTGTCTTTAGTGAGCCGATCAAGGGCCGGTCATCCACGGCAATAAGCCGTGGCCTCATTGAAGCTCGTTGAAGACCTCGACCAAGCGATCGCGCCGGGCGTCGTCATCCACGGCAATAAGCCGTGGCCTCATTGAAGCGCGCGGATCTGTTCTCGGCGTGGCGTGCGGCCTGCGTCATCCACGGCAATAAGCCGTGGCCTCATTGAAGCCCAGCGCCCCCAGCCACACCCCGACCGCATCGACAAGTCATCCACGGCAATAAGCCGTGGCCTCATTGAAGCGCGCGAGGCTGCGGCCTTGATGGCAAACGCCCCGCCGGTCATCCACGGCAATAAGCCGTGGCCTCATTGAAGCAATGTGTTCACGTTCGCAAACACTTTCACAAGGAAACGTCATCCACGGCAATAAGCCGTGGCCTCATTGAAGCTCGTCGCCGGACGAATGTCCGACGCGACATACAGCCGGTCATCCACGGCAATAAGCCGTGGCCTCATTGAAGCAATGCGCCGGATGTTCCAACACGCCGCCGCAGCGGCGTCATCCACGGCAATAAGCCGTGGCCTCATTGAAGCGCTCGGCCTCGTCGGAGAAGAGGAGGTGGTAGGTCATGTCATCCACGGCAATAAGCCGTGGCCTCATTGAAGCACATCCCAATACTGCGACGATGTGCCGCGCCAGGCGTTGTCATCCACGGCAATAAGCCGTGGCCTCATTGAAGCTGTCTCTGTAAAGCAGTAGATCGAGGCGCCTGCGGCGTCATCCACGGCAATAAGCCGTGGCCTCATTGAAGCCTCGCGGCCCATGTCGTTCAGGATCAGCGCCATCAGCAGTCATCCACGGCAATAAGCCGTGGCCTCATTGAAGCGCCGCGGCCGGGCTGCTGTCCGACGCGCTGGGCGCGGGTCATCCACGGCAATAAGCCGTGGCCTCATTGAAGCGACCAGCGCGCGGATGTTGTCCAGCCCGCGCGCGCAGGTCATCCACGGCAATAAGCCGTGGCCTCATTGAAGCGAGCCGCATGTCGACGGCAAGGGTAGGCCGGCAAAGGTCATCCACGGCAATAAGCCGTGGCCTCATTGAAGCAGGCGTTCGCGCTCTTCGTGCGCGCAAACCCCGCCAGTCATCCACGGCAATAAGCCGTGGCCTCATTGAAGCGGCGTCGCCACCGGGCTCGACCCCGCTTTGCTGTGCGCTGGTCATCCACGGCAATAAGCCGTGGCCTCATTGAAGCAGCACGCCGTCGGCGATCTCGCATGAGGCGTATCCGTGTCATCCACGGCAATAAGCCGTGGCCTCATTGAAGCTCTGTCATGCGCCGATCAAGGGCCGCCCCTGCGGGGGTCATCCACGGCAATAAGCCGTGGCCTCATTGAAGCGGCCGGGAGGCGGTGCAGAAGCGCGGGTTTGCGTACCTGGTCATCCACGGCAATAAGCCGTGGCCTCATTGAAGCCCCTACACGCCGTTCTGGGCGTTTCGCACCGACAAGGTCATCCACGGCAATAAGCCGTGGCCTCATTGAAGCGCGCACGAAAGGCAGTGGGCGCCTGAACGGGAGCTTGCTTGTCATCCACGGCAATAAGCCGTGGCCTCATTGAAGCCGTTTGTGCGGTTCGGCGGTCCGGCTTGGATCGGTTTGTCATCCACGGCAATAAGCCGTGGCCTCATTGAAGCACAAGCGCACGCTCGAGCGCCTGGGGACGAAGCTGGTGTAGTCATCCACGGCAATAAGCCGTGGCCTCATTGAAGCAACCCGTACATGGGAGCCTCGTGTGAAAACGGCCTGGTCATCCACGGCAATAAGCCGTGGCCTCATTGAAGCCCGCCGCGACATGCGGCGCCGGGCGCGGGCCGGACTCGTCATCCACGGCAATAAGCCGTGGCCTCATTGAAGCATCAGCTCGAAGAACTCGCCCTGCTCCATGTTCTCGAAGTCATCCACGGCAATAAGCCGTGGCCTCATTGAAGCATGAACCGCTCGACAGCCCTGCGCTCACCCTCGCTCAAGTCATCCACGGCAATAAGCCGTGGCCTCATTGAAGCGATCAGCGTCTTGCCTTCGATGGCGGATTGCACGCGGTCATCCACGGCAATAAGCCGTGGCCTCATTGAAGCGCACTGGTGTACGCGGTGATTTCGCCCGCATTGGCGTCATCCACGGCAATAAGCCGTGGCCTCATTGAAGCGTAACCAGCCGCGCTTCGGCGCCTTGCACGCCAGCCGTCATCCACGGCAATAAGCCGTGGCCTCATTGAAGCAGGTTGCGTTCGATGCGGGCGCGGACGTCGTCGGCGCGTCATCCACGGCAATAAGCCGTGGCCTCATTGAAGCACGGCCTGCTGCGCATACTCTGCGCGGTAGCTGCTCGGTCATCCACGGCAATAAGCCGTGGCCTCATTGAAGCGAGCACTACACCCGCACCGCGCAGATCCTCGCCGACGTCATCCACGGCAATAAGCCGTGGCCTCATTGAAGCAGCACGCCGTCGGCGATCTCGCATGAGGCGTATCCGGTCATCCACGGCAATAAGCCGTGGCCTCATTGAAGCGCCTTGAAGCTGCGGGCGGCGCACACCTGGCGCAGCTGTCATCCACGGCAATAAGCCGTGGCCTCATTGAAGCGGGCAGCAGGGAAAAGAAGTATAGAGCGTGAAGCCGTCGTCATCCACGGCAATAAGCCGTGGCCTCATTGAAGCGTCGGCGCGGCGCTGCTGCTTGTGCCGGCGCTCGGGTCATCCACGGCAATAAGCCGTGGCCTCATTGAAGCGCTCTGTGCCCGCAGAGAGTTCGACCCCCCCGCCCGGTCATCCACGGCAATAAGCCGTGGCCTCATTGAAGCGACGCCAAGAGCGGCGCGCTGCTGGCCCAGGCAGTGAGTCATCCACGGCAATAAGCCGTGGCCTCATTGAAGCGGAGTAGTAGTAGCTGTTTGCGCGCGAGCCGGGGCGAGTCATCCACGGCAATAAGCCGTGGCCTCATTGAAGCTGGTTTGCCACGTCCTGGGCGTCGGTGGAGACCCGGTCATCCACGGCAATAAGCCGTGGCCTCATTGAAGCGCACCGTAGGGCATCGGCTGCAGTACGAGTTGCTCGTCATCTGCGGCGTCGAACCTTGACCTGCTTGGAGCCTTGGCCCGCACGAGCGCCTTCAACATTTTTTGACCCAAGCCTCTTGAACTCGGGCCGACCGTCCCCAAGTACCCGGCTGTTTCGCATTCCAACACGGAGCCAACCGACATGCAGGACCCGAACCAGGCCAGCCAGAACCCCACCGACCAGCCGGCGGAACAGGCCGCGCAGGGCGGCGCGCAGCAGCCCGCGCAGCGAGGCCCAGAGCTCGACCTCCAGGCCGCCGCTGCGGCGGCGGACACCGCACCGGAGAACGGCATCGACAGCATGCCGAGCCTCGAGGAGGCGCTGCGCCAGGCCGAGCTGAAGGCCGCCGAGCACCACGACGCCTGGCTGCGTGCCAAGGCCGAGACCGAGAACCTGCGCCGGCGCGCGCAGGACGACATCGCCAAGGCGTCGAAATTCGCCGCCGAGAAGTTCGCCACCTCGATGCTGCCGGTCAAGGACAGCCTGGAGGCCGCGCTCGCCACCGAGAACCAGACCGTGGACAAGCTGCGCGAGGGCGTCGAGCTCACGCTCAAGCAGCTGATCTCCGCCTTCGAGGGCGCGAAGCTCGCCGAGGAGAACCCGCTCGGGCAGAAGTTCGACCCCAACAAGCACCAGGCGATCAGCATGGTCGAGGCCGATGCCGAGCCCAACACCGTCGTCACCGTGCTGCAGAAGGGCTACCTGCTCAGCGAGCGCGTCATCCGCCCGGCGATGGTGATGGTCTCCAAGGGCAAGGCCCAGTAACCCCCGCAGGCAAATTCGCGCGGCGCGCTTGAAAGCGCGTCCGCCCGCCCCATATTCGAACCAGACCGGCGCGCCACAGGCCGCGCCTCCCGAATCCAGACGAAAAAGGAACTCTCATGGGCAAGATCATCGGTATCGACCTCGGCACCACCAACAGCTGCGTCTCCGTGATGGAAGGCGGCAAGCCGAAGGTCATCGAGAACTCCGAAGGCGCGCGCACCACCCCCTCGGTGGTCGCCTACGCCGAAGACGGCGAGATCCTGGTCGGCGCGCCGGCCAAGCGCCAGGCGGTCACCAACGCCAAGAACACCCTGTTCGCGATCAAGCGCCTGATCGGCCGTCGCTTC
>ERZ761603.3111-NODE-3111-length-10843-cov-58.504357_pt1 | contig 10843 bp, 8 predicted proteins | sample MGYA00511879_ERZ761603 | MGnify/ENA primary metagenome ERZ761603 (study PRJEB28899, sample SAMN02850040) | bioreactor sludge metagenome | biome: EBPR Sludge; feature: EBPR Bioreactor; material: flocular biomat | place: Australia: Thorneside Wastwater Treatment...
GATCGAATCCGGCGCCCAGGCGGTGATGATCTTCGACTCCTGGGGTGGCTCGCTGTCGGCCGCAGCCTACCACGAGTTCTCGCTGAGCTACCTGCGGCGGATCGTCGACGGCCTCATCCGCGAACGGGCTGGCGTGCCGGTGCCGTCGATCGTTTTCACCAAGGGTGGCGGTCTATGGCTGGAGTCGATCGCCGACAGCGGTTGCGATGCGATCGGTGTCGACTGGACCATCGACATCGGCGAAGCACGTCAGCGGGTCGGTCAGCGTGTTGCGCTGCAAGGAAACCTCGATCCGGCTGTCCTCTTTGCTCCACCGGAACAGATCGTCGTCGAAGCCAGGAAGGTCCTTGCCAGCTACGGCGCCGACGGTTGCGGCCATGTGTTCAATCTCGGGCACGGGATATCGCAGTTCACGCCGCCGGAAAACGTGAAAGCGCTGATCGATGCGGTGCACCAACACAGCCGTGAGCTGCGCCGGCAAGGTAATAAATTGATTCTGGGGAGTTGACTTATTCACAGAAATGTCCCGTGCGCGCGGCACCGCTGCCGGGTCTGCGGCCGACGCCGAGCAGTTTTGCAATAGATTGATTTATATGGCGTTTTGGATTGCTGAATTTTTGGGCAAATGCGCTGCAGCCCTTGCTGCAAGGGCCTTCGCGACTCTTTCCGGGGGTTCAATCCACAAAGTTGTCCACAGGCCTGGGGAAAGGGCGAAAACTCGAGCTAAGTGAGCGTCTTACCCTTCTTTGCCAGAATCAGCACGAGCTTGTGGTGCTAAGTGGCCCTCTCCGGCTGCCGACCTGAGCGATGGCTGAACGACGGACCGGGCCGTACGTGGTGCGTGTCGCGCTTGACCTGCCGTTGCGCCGACTGTTTGATTACCGTTGCCCCGTCGATGCACTGCTGACCGTCGCCGACGTCGGCTACCGGGTACGCGTCCCCATCGGCCAGCGCGAGAAGATCGGCATCATCGTTGCCGTCGGCGTCGACAGTGACGTGGCTCCGGAAGATCTGCGACCGATCGGCGAGGTCCTTCGCGACCAGCATCGGTTGCCGGATGCGTGGTTCCGGCTGACCAGGTTCTGTGCGGGTTATTACCACGCGCCACTCGGACAGGTGATGCTCGCCACGCTTCCTGCCAGGCTGCGCGCAGTGGCGGTGACCAGGACGCGGGCCGGACGGAGCCCGACGCAACGCCGCTCGGCTCCGCAGCCACCGCCGCTGACCGTCGAACAGCAGGTGGTCCTGGGTTCCGTGCTGGCCGATGGAGCGGGGTTTCACGCCTACCTGCTGCATGGCGTGACCGGCAGCGGCAAGACCGAAGTGTACCTGCGCCTGATCGAGCGGGCGCTGACAGCTGGCCGGCAGGCGCTGGTCCTGGTACCGGAGATCAATCTGACGCCGCAGCTCGAAGAACGGGTCGGCGAGCGCTTTCCCGCCGCCGGGCTGGTCAGCCTGCACAGTGAGCTTGCCGAGGCGGCGCGCAGCCGCAACTGGCAGGCAGCATGCCGTGGCGACGCGCGTATCGTTCTCGGTACCCGGCTGGCCGTGTTTACGCCGCTGCCTGAGCTCGGTCTGATCATCGTCGACGAGGAACACGACAGCTCGTTCAAGCAGCAGGATGGGGTTCGCTACTCGGCGCGTGACCTGGCCGTTTTCCGTGCCCGCGACAGCGACGTTCCGGTCATTCTCGGGTCGGCGACGCCGTCGCTCGAGAGCTGGGCCAACGCCATCGGCGACGGTGGGCGCGGACGCTATCGCCTGCTCTCACTGCGACAGCGGGCCGTCGAGGGCTCCCGGCTGCCACTGGTGCGCACCATTGATACCCGGCTCGAAAAACCGCAGGACGGGCTCAGCCGAACCCTGTTGCAGGCCATCGAGCAACGCCTCCAGCGCGGCGAACAGAGCCTCGTCTTTCTCAACCGTCGCGGCTACGCGCCAGTGATCAGTTGCCCTGCCTGTGGCTGGATCTCCGGTTGTCGGCGCTGCGCGGCAAACCTGGTGCTGCATCTGGTCGACCGCTGCCTGCGCTGCCACCACTGTGGCTATCAGACTTCCCTGCCGCGGCAGTGTCCGACCTGCGGCAACCAGGATCTGCGCGCTTTCGGCAGGGGCACGCAACGTCTCGAAATGTTTCTGGCCGAACGCTTTCCGCAAGCCAAGCTGCTGCGCGTGGACAGGGACTCGGTCGGCAGTCGCAGGCAATGGGCAGAACTGTTGCGGAGGATTCACGACGGCGAGGCGGACATCCTGATCGGTACTCAGATGCTTGCCAAGGGACATGACTTTCCGAATTTGACGCTGGTGGGTGCGATCGCTCCCGATGCCGCGCTCTTCGCTGCCGACTGGCGCGCCCCGGAACGCCTTTTCGCGCAGTTGATGCAGGTAGCCGGGCGCGCCGGTCGGGCCGAGCGGCCGGGCGAAGTGCTGCTGCAGACGAAGTACCCCGATCATCCGCTCTATCAGGCATTGTGTCGCCATGACTACGAGAGTTTTGCCACCGCCCAGCTCAACGAGCGTCGGCAAGCCGGATTCCCGCCCTATGCGCATCAGGCCGTGCTGCGAGCCGAAGCGCCACGGATGACCGACGCCATGGCTTTTCTGGCAGCCGCGCGGGAGAGCGGGTTGGCCGTCGCCGCTGAGAAGATCAGCTTCTACGATGCGGTGCCAATGCGTCTCGCGCGGCGTGCGAGCATGGAGCGGGGCCAGCTTCTCGTCGAGTCGGCATCCCGTCGCGCGCTGCAGGTCTTTCTCTCCGCCTGGGTGACACAGATCGAGACCTTGCGTCTTCCGTCGCGGCTGCGCTGGCACCTCGAGGTGGACCCGCTCGACCTCTGATCCTCGCTCATTCGCTCGTCCCCGGCGAAGCAGGCAGGAGCCGTCGCGGCCGGCGGGCTTGCGGTCGCGTGCCCACCACGTGCCACTCCTCGCCAGAGCACGGAAGCCCGACGAACTGCCGGCGGTCGCCGCTTGACTGCGCGTGGTGAAGGCGCGGATACTCGGGACGAATGCAGCCCGATCTGGCTGCGCCGTTCACCGGCGATTCCTCTTTCTCCGACTGTCAGCCTGAGGAGCCTTCCTGTGTCTTCCGATTTCGTCGCTGCCATCGACCTCGGGTCGAACAGCTTCCACATGGTCGTCGCGCGCATCAGCGACGGCCACGTGCAGATTCTCGACCGCTTGCGCGAGATGGTGCAGCTTGCCGCCGGACTTGACGACCACAACCGTCTGTCGGCGCAAGCCCAGCAGCGAGCCCTCGACTGTCTGGCGCGCTTCGCCCAGCGTTTGCGCCACATCCCGGCGGCGCGCCTGCGCATCGTCGGCACCAACACCCTGCGCCAGGCGCGCAACAGCGCGGAGTTCGTCGCTCGCGCCGAGCAGACTCTGGGTCATCGGGTCGAGGTCGTCAGTGGTCACGAGGAAGCGCGACTGATCTACCTCGGCGTCGCTCAGAGCGTCGGCCACGTTGCCGGGCAGCGGCTGGTGATCGACATTGGCGGTGGCAGCACCGAGCTGATCATCGGCGAGGCTTTCGACCCGCTGCATCTGGCCAGCCTGCGCATGGGCTGCGTCAGCCTCAGTCGCGCCTGCTTCGTCGACGGCCGGGTCACCGCCGGCCGCCTGCGCCAGGCCGAACTGATGGTGCAACTGCATCTCGAACCCGTCCGTGAGGAGTACCTCGCACGTGGCTGGGATTTGGCGACTGGTGCTTCCGGTTCGATCAAGGCGATCCACGAGGTGATCGTCCGCGAGGGCTGGAGTCGCGAGGGGATCACGCTCGACGCCCTGCGCCGACTGCGCGGCGTCCTGCTCGAGACTTCCGACGTTGCAGGGCTGGTCAGTCGCTGGCAACTCGAGCCGCCGCGCGCACGCGTCTTTGCCGGCGGCTTCGTGGTGCTGCATGGACTCTGTGAAACGCTCCGCATCGAGCGGCTCGAGGTTTCGGAAGGCGCCCTGCGCGAGGGATTGATCTACGATCTGCTGGGTCGCATCCGGCACGAGGACGTGCGCGACCGAACCATTGCCGACGTCATCCGTCGCTTCGCTCTCGATCCGGCACAGGCCGAGCGAGTCAGCGCGACGGCTCTCGATCTGCTGCGCCAGGTGCGCGCCAGATGGGCCCTCGCCGGCAAGGAGGCGAGACACGTACTCGACCGTGCCGCCCGCCTGCACGAGATTGGCCTGCTGCTGTCGCATGACCAGTACCACAAGCACGGCGCCTACGTCCTCGAGCATGCCGACCTGCCGGGATACTCGCGCGACGACCAGTTGCTGCTGGCCGTCCTCGTCAGGCGCCACCGCCGCTCGTTCCCCGCCGATGCGTTCGCTGCGTTGCCGAGGGCGTGGGCTGGCCCCGCGCGGCGTCTCTGCACGCTCCTGCGCCTGGCGGTCGTGCTGCACCGTGGGCGCAGCAGTGTGCCGCTGCCGCCGATCACCCTGCAGGTCGATCGGCAGCGGCTTGGCCTGCTCTTCCCTGACGGCTGGCTGGCGGCGCATCCGCTGACCCGGGCCGATCTGCAGATCGAGGCGGCGTTCCTCGCCAAGGCCGGCTTCGCGTTGCGCTTTGGTGATGCCAAACGGCGGACTGGACCGGTGCCGCCCACCGCCGCGTGAGCCGACGGCGCGCACGGGCCTGGCTGCTTCTCCTGCTGCCGCCGCTGGCGGCAGTCGCTTCGTTGCCGGTGATCACCGAGCGGCAGCCGCTGGTCAGTCGCAGCGCAAGCCTTGCCGCCAGTTCGCTCGTCGATGCCCGGCGCTTGCTGGCCAGCAACGACCCGGGTCGCCTGCGGCGTGCTGGCGAGCGCACCGCGCTCATCCCTGCCGGATTGGTCGACATCGCCATCGACCAATTGGCGAATCGCCGTCTCGGCGGGCACGCGGCGTTCGTCATCGTCGGGCGCAGCGGCGAGCTTCGTCTGAGCATTCCACTGCATGGCCGTCAGGACAGCGCCCAGCACTTTGTCGTTTCGGCTGCGCTCGCCGCCTGGGCTGGTGAGTGGGCAGCCGACGTGATCGGTCTCGACAAGGAAATGCGGGACGCGCGCAGCGGGAGCGGATTTTCGTTCGCCGATCTGGCTGCCGACCGCGCCGGAAGCCGCTTCGGCGAGCTGGTCGCGGCGGACTCGCCGCGTCTGCGGGCGGTACTGCAGCGACCCCTGAGCGACGGCGACCTGGCGCCGTCGCTCGCGGGGCTGCCTGAAGGTCTGTCGGTCGCCGAATTCGAACGGTGTTTCGCCGTACCGGAGAGCGCCGACTACCGTCAGCTGATCACCGAGATCGAGCGTCGCCTCGACGAGATGCCGCTCTACCGCTGACCGCTGGTGGCTCCCGACAGCGATTGACCGCGAGGCTCAGCGTCGCCTCGTCCGGCGATCCAGAACCAGGTCAGCGGCGCGGCCTGCGCTGCGAAAGGGACCAGAAAGGCGCTGCGATGCGCCATGCAGCCACAGCACTGCCTACGAATCTCCGTTGCTGGTCGCACCCGTGCAGCGGGACGGGGTGCGGCCATTTCGTCGCAGCGGGCGCGGGCGCGCCCTTGGCGACGACTTCCCCAAGCGCGTTCAGTTCACTCCGCATTCCACAGCCAGGCTGCGCCGCGGACGCCTGACGAGTCGCCATGCTGGTTGCGCAGCAGCCGCGTATGAACGACATCGGAGAAGATGTGTCGGCACCACAGCTGCGGCACCGAACGGTACAGCCGATCGATGTTCGAGAGCCCGCCGCCGAGGACGATCGCGTCCGGATCGAGAATGTTGACCACCATCGCCAGAGCCTTCGCCAAGCGCCGCTCGTAGCGCTGCAGAGTCGCGTCGCAGGTGGCGTCGCCGCGGCTCGCGCGGCTGCTGATCGCCGGTGCGGCCAGTTCCTCGCCGCCATGGCGCAGGTGATCGGCAGCAAGCGCCGGACCCGAGAGCCAGGTCTCGATGCAGCCGCGGCGGCCACAGTAGCATGGCGGTGGTGGCAGCTCCTCCTCGTCCGCCACGGGCAACGCGTTGTGCCCCCACTCGCCGGCTATGCGGTTGGCGCCCGCGAGCACCCTTCCACGCACCACGATGCCGCCGCCCACGCCGGTACCGAGGATGACGCCAAAGACCGTTTCGCAACCCGCTGCTGCGCCATCGGTTGCTTCGGAAAGGGCGAAACAGTTGGCGTCGTTGGCGAGGCGAACCTCGCGCCGCAACACGGTCTGCAGGTCGCTGCGCAGGGTGTGGCCAATGAGCCAGGTTGAATTGGCGTTCTTGACCGTGCCATCGACAGTCGACTCGGCGCCCGGGATGCCGACACCGACGCTGCCCCGTTGGCCGAGATCCCGCTCGGCTGCCGCAACCAGCTCGGCAATCGCGGCAATGGTCTCGCGGTAGCTGCCGCCCGGGGTCGGTTGCCGTCGACGAAGGACGACCTGCCCGCCTTCGTCGAGCGCCACCAGCTCGATCTTGCTGCCACCCAGGTCCACACCGAGTCGCAAGCGCACCCCCTGTGATCAACAATCAGTGAAATGACCGGCCGGCGCGCTGCGCGGCCAACAGGCGGCGTGCGCAGCGCAAGCCAGGTCCATCGGCGTCGGCGAACGCCGGCAGGATGGGGGAGAACGCAGCGGATTGCAATAGCCTGCAGGCGACAGTGCGGGGAGCGGTTGCCTCTTGCATCGGCTGGCGGGAGTCGGTATACTCCGCGCCTTTCGACTGATCCGTAGCCTTTCAAAGGGACCCGACTCATGGCCAACAGCGCTCAAGCCCGCAAGCGTGCCCGGCAAGCCGTCAAGCAGCGCGCCCACAATACCAGCCTGCGCTCGACCCTGCGCACGGCGGTGAAGCGCGTCCAGAAGGCAATTCTCGCCGGCGACAAGGCCGCCGCGCAGAGCGTCTATCAGGACTCAGTGTCGGTCATCGACCGTATCGCCGACAAGAAGATCATCCACAAGAACAAGGCGGCGCGCCACAAGAGCCGCCTCTCGGCACAGATCAAGGTTCTGGCTGTCGCCTGAGGCGACGGCTCGGCCAGCGCAGGCGGCGCCAGCAGGCGCCGTTTCTCGTTGACCCATCCGCTGGCGCCCGCAGCCTGCGGAACTCCACTGCGTTGCCCGCCCTGACGGCGCCGAAGCTTCGCCGATCGGAGTTATAATCGCCGCCGCAGGGGCAGGCGCGGACAACTCAACCTGCTTCCAGGACGACTGACAACACGCTTGTGACGGGGAATGCTATGGCTGCGGTGAGTATGGACATGGAGCGGGCTCGCTTCAACATGATCGAGCAACAGATTCGCCCGTGGCAGGTTCTGGACCCAGCGGTCCTCGACATGCTTGGCGAGGTGAGGCGCGAGGATTTCGTGCCGGAGCCATTGCGGGCGTTAGCCTTCGCCGACGTCGAGTTGCCGATCGGCAACGGCCAGAGCATGCTGCAACCGAAGATCGAGGCACGCGTGCTGCAGGAGCTGGCGATCAGGAACACCGACATCGTCCTCGAAGTCGGTACCGGCAGTGGCTACATGGCGGCACTTCTGGCCTCGCAGGCGGAGTACGTGTTCAGCGTCGAGATCGACCCGGTTCTCGCCGAGAACGCCCGACGGCGGCTGCAGCAGGCGGGGGTGGTCAACGTCACGGTGGAGACCGGGGATGCATCGAGGGGATGGTCCGGTCCATCGCCCTACGACGTGATCTTCATCACCGGCTCGCTCCCCGAGTTGCCGGAAGTCTTCCTGCAGCAACTCAAGGTGGGCGGCAGGCTGGTCGCGTTCATCGGCCAGGCTCCGGTGATGGAGGCCCGCCTGATCGTCCGCACCGACGAACAGGCCTACAAGACTCGCAACCTCTTCGAAACCGTGGTCACGCCGTTGACCGCGCGACGCACTCCGGGCTTCGTCTTCTGAGGCGAAGCGCACCACGGGTGGTCGCGTGAGGCCGCGGCGTGCTGCCTGGCGTTTGCGCGATCCGGTCGGAAAGAGAGATAGCTCAATGCTTCGTGTTCCTGCCGTCGGCAAGCTGGCGGTCCTGCTTTCCGCCCCTCTCCTTGCCGGGTCGGTGGCGGCAGCCGACCTGCTGCAGGTCTATCGGGACGCCCTGGCTTACGATGCGCAATACGCTGCGGCGCGCGCTGCCGCCGAGGCCGGGCGGGAAAAGCAACCGCAGGCGCTTGCCGGCCTGCTGCCGACGATCTCAGCGACCGGGAATACCTTCGGCAACGACACCAGCTTCGACACCCGGATCAGTGGCAACCCCACACCCTTCAGTACCCGCAGCAGGTTCAACAGCAACGCCTACAATGTCAACCTGACGCAGCCGCTGTTCCGCTGGCAGAATTTCGTCCAGTACGACCAGTCGAAGCTGCTGGTCATGCAGACCGAGGCCAGCTTTGCGCAGGCCGGGCAGGATCTGATCCTGCGCGTCTCGCAGGCATATTTCGACGTCCTCGTCGCGATCGAGAAACTGCGCGCGGTGCAAGCGACCCAAACAGCCATCGCGCAGCAGCTCGAGCAGGCCAAGAAGAACTTCGAGGTCGGCACGGCAACCATCACCGACACCTACGAGTCGCAGTCACGCTTCGACCTGGCGACGGCGCAGGAGATTGCCGCCGAGAACGAGCTGGAAGTGAAGCGCTACGCCTTGCGCGTGCTGATTGGCAAGGATCCGGGCGAGCTCAACCGGCTGAAGACGGATGCGGTGATGGACGCACCGCAGCCGGCGAGCATGGAGCCGTGGGTCGAGGCCGCCGAGCGCGACAGCTTTCTCGTCCAGGCACAGGAGGCTGCCGCCGAGGCTGCCAGCAAGGCGGTCGACATCAACCGTGCCGGTCACTACCCGACCGTCGATGTCGTCGCCAACTACGGCCAGAACAACGGTCCCGGCCAGTCCGGGCTGGGCTCGATCGATACGACGACACGGCAGGTCGGCCTGCAGGTCAATATTCCGATCTTCCAGGGCGGTGCCGTCAACTCGCGGACCCGCGAAGCGGCCGCCCGTCGCGATGCGGAGCGGGCCTCGCTCGACAACATCCGCCGGACCTCGGCGCTGAACGCGCGACAGGCCTACCTCGGTGTGGTCAATGGCCTTGCCGAGGTACGCGCGTTGGAAGCAGCGCTGCTGTCGAGTCTCAGCTCGCTCGAGTCGAACCGGCTCGGCTACGAAGTCGGCGTGCGGATCAACATCGACGTCCTCAATGCCGAGAACCAGGTCTTGCTGACGCGCAGGGATCTGGCACGAGCCCGCTTCGATACCCTGCAGAACCAACTGCGCCTGAAGGCAGCGGTCGGCACCCTGAGCGAGGCCGACGTCGAACGGATCAACCGGTTGCTCGAGGCGCCATGAGACTTTCGATCAGTGCCGCAGTCCGTTCGGTGGCGCCCCGATGCGCCTGGCTGAAGCTGTTTGCGGCAGTGCGCATGATCGCCAGCTGCAGCGGCTGCTGCAGCAGCTCATCGGCGGCGGCCACGGCCTGGTCGGCATCGGCGATGCGTCGGGCGGCCCCGCAGGCGATCGCATTCGCACTTGCCTCGGCAAAGTTGAAGGTGTGTGGGCCGAGCAGCACCGGGCAGCCACAGGCCGCCGCCTCGATCAGGTTCTGTCCGCCAAAGGGCAGGAGCGTGCCCCCGATCAGTGCGAGGTCGGCCAGCGCATAGTAGGCGGGCATCTCTCCCATGCTGTCACCCAGCCAAACGCGCGTTTCCTCTGCCGGCAGCTTGCCGCTGCTGCGTCGGCAGCAGGCGAGCTGTCGGCTGGCGATCAGCTCGGCGACGTCGGCGAAGCGCTGCGGGTGTCGGGGCACGAGCAAGAGCAGGTGGCGATGCGGCTGGCGGGCGAAGGCGTCGAGCAGCAGTGCTTCCTCTCCCTCGCGCGTGCTGGCGGCCAGCCAAATCGGGCGAGGCCCGAGCGCCCGTCGCCAGTGCGCTCCGAGGCTCAGCTTCTCGGGCGGTGGCGTGACGTCGAACTTCAGGTTGCCGCAGACGACCGCCTGCCCGGCGCCAACGGCCCGCAGGCGATCGGCGTCCGCGGCCGTCTGCGCGGCGATCGCTTGCAGAGCCGCGATCGCCGGTCGGCTGAGTCCGGAAAGGAGCGCGTAGCCGCGCTGCGAGCGGGGCGACAGGCGGGCATTGACCAGCGCCACCGGCACCCCTCGCCGCTTTGCCGCGGCGATCAGGTTGGGCCAAATCTCCGTCTCCATCAACAACCCGATCCGCGGCCGGTAATGGTCGAGGAAGCGTCCGCAGGCGGCCGGCAGGTCGTAGGGGAGGTATGCCTGAGTCAGCCGGCCCGGGTGGCGAAGCACGAGCTCACCACCGGTCGCCCGGCCGGTCGGCGTCATGTGGGTCAGCAGGACGTGATGCCCGGGGTGTCGTTGCAGCAGCAGTTCGATCAGTGGCTCGGCTGCACGCGTCTCACCGACTGAGACGGCGTGCAGCCAGATCAGCGGTCCGGTCGCCACCGGTGGGTAGAAGCCATGCCGCTCTCCGAGGTGCTGCAGGTATTCAGGCTGCTGGCGGGAACGCCAGAGCAGCCGCAGCCAGACCAAGGGCATGGCCAGATGAAAGAGGAGTGAATAGAGCAGCCGGATCACCGACGCAGCGCCCTTTCGGCAGCCGCGATGACCGCCATGGGCTCGGGCGGGCTGCCGGCGCTGCCCAGGTTGCTGATGAAACCATCGCCGAACACTCCGGTCAGGGCCGGATCGGTCGCCACGTAGACAGCGATCACCGGTACACACAAGGCCGCTGCAAGGTGTGCCAGGCCGGTGTCGACGCCAATCGCGACGCTCGCTCTCGCCAGCAGCGCCGCCAGTTCCCGCAGTCCTAGCGGCGGCGCGACGATGGCGCCGGCAACGGCAGCGGCGATGCGTGCGGCACGCTCGCGCTC
>ERZ761603.3113-NODE-3113-length-10842-cov-90.422453_pt1 | contig 10842 bp, 4 predicted proteins | sample MGYA00511879_ERZ761603 | MGnify/ENA primary metagenome ERZ761603 (study PRJEB28899, sample SAMN02850040) | bioreactor sludge metagenome | biome: EBPR Sludge; feature: EBPR Bioreactor; material: flocular biomat | place: Australia: Thorneside Wastwater Treatment...
TTGCCGGCGTCGGCGCCGCCGAGGGCGATGGCGGTGACGTCGATCGGCTTCGCGGCGCCGGCGTTCTTGTCGCGGTAGGCGGCGTTCTGGCTGAAGGTGACGGTGTCGCCGGTGAGGAGGTCAGGCGAGCTGCCGCTGACCGTCGCGGCGGTGGTGGCGTCGTAGGTCTTCGGGGTGGCGGTGTACGTGGCGGTGAGGGTGCGGGCGAGGATGTCGGAGGTGGCGGTGGCGGTGGTGTTCTGCAGGGCGTAGTTGCCGGCGTCGGTTCCGCCGAGGGCGATGGCGGTGACGTCGATCGGCTTCGCGGTACCGGCGTTCTTGTCGCGGTAGGCGGCGTTCTGGCTGAAGGTAACGGTGTCGCCGGTGAGGAGGTCAGGCGAGCTGCCGCTGACCGTCGCGGTGGTGGTGGCGTCGTAGGTCTTCGGGCTGGCGGCGTAGCCAACGGTCAAGAGTGCCGGGGTGATGTTGGCGGTGGTGCTGGCAGTGGTACTCGCCAGCGCGTAGTTGAGGGCGTCTGGCCCACTGAGAGCGATGCCGGTGACGTTGATCAGCTTGGCAAGCCCAACGTGCCTGTCGAGAAAGGCAGCGCTTTGGCTGAAGCTGACGCTGTCGCCAGCGATGAGGTCCGGCGAACTGCCGCCGACCGTGGCCCCAATGCTGCCGTCGTAGGTCTTCGGGCTGGCCGCGTAGGCCGCGGTGAGGAGCTTGGTACTCACTGTTAGTTCGTCGATGCTGGTGGCGTTATCGGCGAACCGGTAGCCCAGGCTGCTGGCGAGCCCGCCGGTCAGGCTCACGTCATGGGTGCCGGCAACCCGGTTGCCCGAGGAGGAAACTGGCCCGACAACGCTCCAGGTGGCGGTCCCACTCAAACCGGCCGTCCCGGCGGTGTCGCCGTCGATGAAACCGGTGAAGCTCGGGCTGAAAACGGTCGGCGTCGCATCGCCGTAGGTGATGCTCCGACTAGCCGGAGTCACCGCGAGGGTCGGTGCGACGCTGTAGAGGAACCAGTTGCCGGCAGCGGCATAGGACGGCGTGCTACCCGCGATGAAGGATTGATCATAATGCTTGTTGTAGGTCGAAAAGCCTTCGACGGTGGTGGCGGGATCGGCGGCGTATATCAGCCAGCGGCTTCGGAAGTCGATCGCAGTGTCTCCGGCGTTGTTGATCACGTTACCACCGACAGCCGCCAAGCTAACGTTCGCAGCGGACAGGTCAACCCCGCTGGCGATGGTCAGGGTTGGCGTGCCGGGATCCCTGAAGGCCGGGTTGGCGCCGGGATCACCCGCGACAGCAAGCAGGTCCCTGCCCATCTCGATCCGGACGGGGGCGCGGAAATCGATGTTGCGCCCCGCCTGCAGGATAAGCGCACCGGGGCCAAGACCCCCTGCAAACACTTCGGACAGCACGGTGATGTCGTTGTTGGCCTGAAGGGTGACCGCGGCACCGGTAGCAAGCAGGCTGGTGATGCTCGCGGGGTGGAGGTAGCTGGTGCCCGAGGGATTGGTGGCAAAGGTAGCGTCGCCGACGCCAATTCCTCCTGAACCAAGGGTAGACATGCCGGTGAAGAGAAACACCGCCCCTGCCGGGATTCCAGTGCTGACTACCTGTCCGATCGCCATACGATCACCGTCAAGTGCAACCGCCCAGCCGAACGATTCCCCATCGACGAGCACGGGCATCCCGCTTGCGCCTGCGCCGGAGGCGAGCTTCTTCTGCCAGATGAGTCCTGAGAAATCGGCACCGACGCCGCTAAAGAGATGCACCGCGCCACGATCCCGACCACCCGAGTCGTCAAAAGGAACACCCACTGCCATCCGATCGCCATTGAGAGCGACCGCCCAGCCGAACTCGTCAAAAGGAGCCAAAGACGGCATGCCCGGCGGTTCCAGCAGGACGCCGATCTTCCTTTGCCAGGTGAGCCCGGAGAAATCCGCGCCCACCCCGGTGAAGAGATGAACTGCACCGGTGGACGTCCCAACGCTATCATTGATTAAGCCAACCACCAGTCGATCGCCGTCCAGGGCAACTGCTGTGCCGAATTGGGCACCGTTCGCCAGACCGGGCATGCTCGTCGCACCGCTACTTGCGGTAAGCTTCTTGTTCCACGCGAGCGAGGAGAAATCCGTTCCGACGCCGCTGAAGAGATGCACGGCCCCACAGCCAGAAGGGGTGCCACAGCTCTTGTCAAATGTTGCGCCAACCGCCAGCCGGTCGCCATCCAGCGAAACGGCGCTGCCGAATACGTCACCGTCCGCCAAAGCCAGCATGCCGGTCGCGCCGGTGGCCGTAGCGAGCTTCTTCTGCCACGTGAGCCCAGAGAAATCCGTGTCCACCCCACTGAACAAATGGACCGCGCCTCGATCGGGTCCTCCGGTGTCATCCGTGGGTGCCCCTACAGCCAATCGGTCCGCATCTAGCGCAATGGCAGATCCGAAACGGTCAGAGTCCGTCAGTGCAGGCATGCCGACGGCACCCGTTCCCGAGGCGAGCTTCTTCTGCCAAGTGAGACCCGAGAAGTCCGTGCCCACACCAGTGAAGAGATGCACGGCACCGCGACTCGGGCCGCCAGTATCGTCAAAGAAAGCTCCCACGGCAAGCTTGTCGCCCTCGAGCGCAACTGCCCCGGCGAACTCGTCGCCAGAGGAGAGGGCAGGCATACCGGTCGTTCCGGTGCCAGAGGCAAGCTTCTTCTGCCACGTGAGCCCGGAAAAGTCCGTACCCACGCCCGTGAACGAATACACCGCGCCACGATTGACGCCCCCCGTATCATCGAGACGCGCCCCCACTGCCAGCCGATCACCATCGAGCGCAACCGCCCAGCCGAACGCGTCGCCATCGGCCAGCGTGGGCATACCGGTCGCGCCCGAACCGGAAGCCAGCTTCTTCTGCCAGGCGAGGCCGGAGAAATCCGTGCCCACCCCGGTAAAGAGATGCGCCGCCCCCCGATCGACCCCACCGGTATCGTCGAACGGTGCTCCCACAACCAGCCGATCGCCGTTGAGGGAGACACCGCTGCCGAAAGTGTCGCCATTGGCCAAAGCGGGCATACCAAGGGCTCCGGCAGCCGAGCCGAGCTTCTTCTGCCAGACCAGGGTCGAGAAGTCTGCCCCGACACCGGTAAAAAGATGCACCGCACCGCGATCGGCGCCACCGGTATCGTCCAGCAGTGCCCCGACAGCGAGCCGGTCACCGTCAAGCGAGACCGCGTAGCCAAACTCGTCGTTGTTGACCAGGGCCGGCATGCCGGTGGCGCCCGTTCCGGACGCCAGCTTCTTCCGGAACGTCAGCCCCGAGAAGTCCGTGCCCACACCGGTGAAAAGATGCACCGCGCCGCGACCAGGGCCGCCCGTATCATCTACCGACGCGCCCACCGCCAGCCGGCCGCCGTCGAGCGCTACGCTCCTCCCGAAATCATCGAAGTCCGCCAGGGCGGGCATGCCAGTGGCCCCGGCGCTGGACGCCAGTTTCTTCCGCCAGGTGAGGCTCGAGAAGTCCGTCCCGACGCCATTGAACAGGTGCACCGCGCCACGATCGGTGCCGCCGGTGTCATCGAAGGGTGCCCCCACCGCCAACAGGTCGTCTTTCAGGGCAAGGGAGGTGCCGAAGTAGTCGTTGGCCGTCAGGGCCGGCATGCCGAAGGCACCGGTGCTGGAGGCCAGCTTCTTCCGCCAGGTAAGTCCGGAGAAGTCGGTCCCGACGCCGGTAAACAGATGCACCGCGCCGGCCTGAAAGTCGCCGGTATTGTCGCCGTGAGCCCCTATCGCCAGCAGGTTACCGTCGAGAGCGACAGCGACACCAAAGAAATCGCCATCTACCAGCGCCGGCTGCGCACTGGGCACGCTCCCCGACACCACTTTCCTCGCCATCGTCAGGCTATCGGGCGGGCTGTCGGTGATGATCAGGTTCTTCGGGTCGAAGAGCACACTGCCGCCCGGCCCGGCCTGCAAATCGCCGGTCTGGCGGATTTCGCCCTTCGACGACAATTCGATGCGCCCGCCATCTTTGGCCTGCAGGCTGCCGTAATGCTCGCTGCTTTCCGTCGACCAGACCACCACCTCGCCACCATGCCCGGCACTTCCCGAACTGGCAGGTGCGCCATTGGCCCGCACCTCGCTGCCCACCCCGACGACCACCTCGCGGGCATGCGGCAGATCGCCCTTGCCCTGCCAGTCACCACCCAGATGCACCGTGCCGCCCTGCGTGCCACCCGAGGCATCGACGTCGGCGTTGAGCAGGTAGACCCGGTCGCCGGTGACCTCGATGCTGCCGCCGCGTTCCGTGCCGGTGGCCGAGAAGCTCGACGAGAAGGCGACCATGCCGCGGCCCTCGACATGGATGCTGCCGCCCTGCCGACTGTCGGCGCGCAGGCTGCCACCGGCCATGCCTTCGAGCTTGCCGGTGGTGAGCCAGATGCTGCCGCCGCTGCCGAGCGGATCGGAGACGTCGACGCTGCCATCGAGGTAGGTACTGCTGCCGGCGGTCAGCGTGATCCGGCCGCCCGGCGCCCTGATCTCTCCCTGCTGCAGGATCTGGTCGGCGACGACGCTGACTTCCTGGCCACCGATCCTGCCGCGATTAGTCACCGTGTCGGCTTCGAGATGAACGTTGCCTCCCTGGGCGGTGGTCTGACTGGTCTCACTCAGGGCCACGGCGTCGCTGGCGCGCAGGACCAGGCGCCCCGCCGCGTCGGTGCCGACGCTGTCGGCGCGGACGATGCCCTCTTGGTTCACGATGCCGCCGTGCAGGTCGATGCTGCCGCCGCTGGCGACCAGGGTGCCGAGATTGACGGTCTGGTTCTCAGGCGCGCTGACGCGGACGATGACGTTGGGCAGGCCCGAGTCGATCAGTTCAATACTCTTGCCGGCGGCGAGGACGATGTTGCCGCCCGGGCTATCGATCAGCCCTTCGTTGCGCACCTGCTCACCGAGCAGCCAGACGCGGCCACCGAAGCTGGTGCGAATCTCGCCCTGGTTGAGCACTTCGGCCTTGCCGGTGCCGGCACCGACCAAGTTGAAGCGATTGGCCAGGAAGTCAGCGTTGGAGATGTCGAGCGTCGAGGCCACCAGCCCGGCGACGTCGATGCGAGCGTTCTGGCCGAACAGGATGCCGCGCGGGTTGATCAGCCAGACACGGCCGTTGCTGCTGAGGCTGCCGAGGATCTGCGAGGGGTCGGTGCCGGTGACGCGGTTGAGCACCTGGCTGGTGGCGCTCTGTTGCTGGAAATGAACGCCGTTCTGGGCGCCGATCGAGAAGCTCCGCCAGTTGAGAATGGTGCTCGGGCTGTTGGTCACCGTCATCCTGGCGCCATTGGCGGCGATCGTCGCACTGCCATGGACGACCGTCGCGCCAACCGGCAACTGGGCGTGCGCGGGCGCCAGAAAGGCGTAGGTGAGCGCGGCGACCAGCGGCCGCAGGGCAAAACGCGCCGCCCGGCCGATCCGTCGTGAGCGGGCGCTATGGGCTGAGGTTGGAGCGAGCGTGGCGAGCGGTGGGCGGCGGTCCATGGCGGTTCCTTTCGGAGAAAGGACGGGAGAGTTCAGGTCGAGGGAAGCATCATTCGGCTGGTTGGCAAGGCATCGGAAGGTGCCCCGGCGAAGTCAGAAGACAAAGTTGAGTGCGATATTGCCGCGATTCTTGCCCGCCGGCGTCTGCGGGCCGTCTTCCAGCGTATGCGCAACGTCCAGCCTGCCGGAGAAGTACCTTCCGACAGCAAAGCGAACGCCGACGCCGACGCTGGAGAGCGAACAGCGGGTATCGGTGCCGGCACAGGGCCAACGGTAGCGATTGGTCACCTGTCCCCAGTCGAAAAAGGCGAGGGGGCGCAGGCTGGCGTTCTCGAAGCCGATGATCTGGCGCAGATCGGGAGCCAGTCCTTCAAGATTGACGTAGAGGCCGGAGTCGCCGGCGACCTCGCGTTCGCGATAGCCGCGGACGCTCGAAGCGCCGCCGAGGCCGAACTGCTCGACCGGGACCAGTGCGTCTGGGCTGGATTGAGCCGACAGCCGGCCCTGCAGTCCGAATCCGGTCGGCGGTGCGAAACCGGCGAAGCCGGAAAGGCGAGCAATCGAATAGTACTTGTCGGCGCGCGGCCGCGCCGCCTTGAAGTCTTCGTCGCTGCTGCCACCGGCATTCTGCGCCAGCCAGCCGGCAAATCCCCAGGCACTTTCCGGAGTCTGTACCTGGCCGGTGTAGGTGAGGCTCAGCGGCAGGACGACAACGCTGACGCCGGCCGTGCCGCAGCCGGCGGCACCGAAAGCGCCGAGCCGGCAGTCGTTCTGGAGGTCGCGCCAGTCGAGGCCGAGCGTCAACCGGTGGTCGTACTCGCCGATACGTTCGAGGTAGCGGTTGGCGCGCAGGCCGGCGATCTTTCCCTTGCCGGTGAATTGCAGGGGGCCGGCGACGGTCGTGGTGGTGCCGTTGTCGACACTGGAGTAGGCCACAAAGGCGTCGATGCTGGCGGCGTGACCGTACAGCGGCAGCCGGTAGCCGAGGCTGTAGATCTGCACCAGATTGGCATCGGTGGGCGAGGTCTGGTACTGGAAGGTGCCAATGTGGTCGAGGTTCCAGAGGTTGGCGTGCTGGAAACCGATACTCAGGCGGTAGTCGCCGGTCGACGGATCGCCGGTGTTGTCGAAACCGATCAGCACCCGCTGCGGCGATTCTTCGGCGACTTCGATGCTGGCGTCGACGTCGCCGGGCCTCGCCCCGGCGGTCAGGACGACGCGCAATTCCTTGACCGGGTTCTCGTTGGCCAACTGGATGTCGCGGTCGATGGCGCGTACCCGCGGCGTCTCTCCCTCCCGAAGGTTGGGCAGGCTCTGACGGATGTTGGCTTCATCGTAGCGCTGGTTGCCGCTGATCTTGACCTGCGCGAGCCTGCCTTCGACGACGCGGATGACGATCTCGCCGCTGGCAAGGGGCTGTTCGGGGATGTAGGCAACGACCCCAGCATAGCCGGCCTGGCGGTAGGCATCCTGGACCGCGGCGGCGGCCTGGCGCAGGTCGGCGGCGGTTCGCTCGCTGCCGACCAGGGACACGACGCGCTCTGCAAGTTCACTCTCGGGCAGCAGGCTGTTGCCGTCGATACGCACCGATCGCACAACGAACTGCCGGGAAGCGGCACCACCGGCATCGACGGGTGCCGTCTGCGCATCCGCCGAACTGCAAGCACAGGACAAACAAAGGGCTATCAGCCAGTGGCGTTTCGTAGGCGCGTTCATGTGGAGTCCCCCCGCCGGCGCTTTTTTGGACCGCGATTGACCATTCGCCAACAATTGCCATTATATTATGGGCTGCTGAACCCACAGTTGGCAAGACGACGCGACGAGCGCAAGTGATCAACGACCAGTCTGGCGGAGCAGAAGCAAACAGACTCGATTCCTGTCGCGACATCAGGATTCGCTGCCTTGCTGAGTGGTGCGGTGAGCAGCGAAGGGATCTGCTGGTGTTGGGCGCAAGGACTGCCTGCAGGCGGAACTCCCTTGCTGGCCCGCCGCGGGCTTCCCGACCCCGTGTGTTCAGCCGTTGTGCTGCGCCCCCCGAACCTCCACAAGGCCTCTGAACCCAGCCATGTCAACCGCGTCGGACCCACTCCTTCCGCCTGGCAACGACAGGACCGTTGTCTTGCCTCCTGCACGGCCTGCTGGCAAGACGGGTAGCGGCGAACCGCCGACGGAGGGCGAAGACGTCTTGCCCATCGGAACCCGCTTCGGCGAGCTGGAGATTCTCGGTCTGATCGGACAAGGCGGTTTCGGCATCGTGTACCTCTGCGACGACCATGCGCTGGGCCGCCGCGTCGCGGTGAAGGAGTACATGCCGTCCTCGCTGGCGCAGCGCACAAACAGTTCCCAAGTCAGCCTCAAGTCCGCGCGTTTCGCCGAAACCTTTGAGGCCGGCCGGCGCAGCTTCGTCAATGAGGCGCGTCTGCTCGCGCAGTTCGATCACCCAGCGCTGGTCAAGGTCTATCGTTTCTGGGAAGCGAACGGCACAGCGTACATGGTCATGCCCTACTACGACGGCCAGACCCTGAAACAAGCTTGTCAGGAAATGCCGGCGCCACCCGACGAGGCATACCTCAAGCGCCTGTTGGGGCCGCTCCTGGACGCACTGGAGGCGATGCACCGCGAGCAGATCTTCCACCGCGATATCGCGCCGGACAACATCCTGCTCCTGAAGAGTGGCCGACCGCTGCTGCTCGACTTCGGCGCCGCACGCCATGTGATCAGCGACATGACGCAGGCACTGACGGTCATCCTGAAACCCGGCTACGCGCCGATTGAGCAATACGCCGAGGTCGCGCACATGAAACAAGGTGCGTGGACCGACATCTACGCACTGGCGGCCGTGCTCTACTTCGCGATCACCGGAAAGCCGCCGGTTCCCTCGGTTGGCCGCGTGCGGAGCGACCCGTATGTGCCGCTGGCGGAGTTGGCGGCCGGGCGTTACAGCGACCAGTTCCTGCGTGCGATCGACGGTGCGCTCGCGGTCGAACCGGAGAACCGCCCGCAGAGCATCGCCGAGTTCCGTCAAGTGCTGGGCATCAACGTCGAACTGGTCACCCTGTCGGCGACCGAGATTCCGCATCGGCCTGCACCGCAGGTCGTCGCTGACACGACTGGGCCGACACCCAAGCGGAAGGCAACGACACCGATCATCGCCGGTGGTGCGATTGCGCTGGTTGTCACACTGGGCGCCGCCGCCTACTTCCTGCTTGCCACGAAAACCGAGCCGACAGCACTGCCCATTGTGCAGCAGGACGCGCAGCCTCAACAGGACGTGCCAAAGACGTTGGTGACGCCGCCGGTCGTCAAGGCAGAGAGAACGTTCCAGCCCATCGACGAACTCGACGCCATTTTCCAGAAGCGTGACCGCGAGCACAACGTTTCGGTACAGTTGGCTCAGGCGAAGGTGCGCATCGGCCGCGAGCGGCTGCGCTTTCGGGTCAGTTCGTCCAAGCCAGGCTACGCCTACGTGATGATGCTGGGCACCGATCGCGAGCACTTCTACCTGCTGTTTCCCAACGACATCGACCGGAAGAACCAGATTGTCGCTGGCGGCGAGATTGACTTGCCACGGCCAGGCTGGGCGATGGTCGCCGGGGGGCCGCCGGGCACCAATCACCTGATCGCGATAGTGACCGAGAACCCGCGTGATTTTGCCGAGGCCGGTCTGGTCAAGGTCGGGCCCTTCGCCGCCTTTCCCTTGGAACAGGGGAAAGGGAAGGCGGGCACCGAGGCACAATCACCATTCCTGGGCCAAGTGGTGTGTTCGGACGGGAGCAGCAACTGCTCCTCCGCCTATGGAGCCGCAGTATTCACCATTGAGGAAGTCGAGGCACCGCGTTCAACGGCGGCATCCGGCGGTCGCAAGTAGCGATGGTCTTGCGAGTAGCGCTGGCAGCGCTGGAAACCCAGTCGACTAGTCGCGCAATGTCTTGATCGTTACCCGCCGGTTCTCGGCTGCGGCTGGCCGCTGCGGGTTGGCAAGCTCGGCGTCACCCTTGCCTACCGCCTGCAGGCGCTCGCGGCTGATCGAACGGCTGACCAGATAATCCACGACACTCTCGGCACGCGCCTGCGACAACTTCAGGTTGTCCTCGGACTGGCCGCGCGGATCGGCATGACCTTCGACCGAGAAGCGGAAGTTGGCCAGTTTGTCCGCCTGAAGCGCCTGCGCCACCACGTCGAGAGACGACTTGGCGCTTGTAGACAGTTCGGCCGAGTTGGTCTGAAAGGTGATCAGCAAGGAGGCGCTGGCCTTCTTCGCCGCGACTGCCGCTTGACCGGGTTTGGCAGGAGCCTTCTGCTCGTCTGACAGAACCTTGATCGAGCGCATCTTGACCGGTGGCGCAACCTCGTCGCCAGGGGTCAGCGCCTCGACCATGGCGTCCTTCTCGGCAGGGTTCCCCTTGAAATACTGCTCAGCCTGCACGGCAAACGACACCATGGCGCCCAGCGTAACGACCAACGCGAAGTGTGAAGTCTTCATGGATGACATCCTTTCCGTCAAGTCAGGTCAGTACTGTATCGAAAAAAGCACGAGGAGTTCAATGCTGAACAACCGTAATCATTCACTCCCCTACACGGTTGCCGGGATGGCGGGGATCGTGGGGAGCCGCAAGCCTTTGCCAGCGGCGGCGATGACGGTGCCGAGGCACTGCCGGGTCGAGTCCCTCGATGGCTGCAGGTGTCGAGGAGGCTGGCGACGAAAGCGAAGGCACGGAACCCCTCTTCAATGTGAAAGAACTTGGTCTCCACGCGCGCGAGGAACTGACGAACCCTGTGCGTCTCGCCGACGGCGCTCATGTCGCTGCCGATCTCGACGAACAGCATGGCGGCACCGATGGTGTCGACACCCGGCAAGGTTTGCAGCACGGCCAGCGCATCTGTGTGCTCGCCCTCCAACTCGTGGAGCAGACGAGTGTCGAATCGGGCGATGCGCGCTGTGAGTTCCTCGATGTGCCGCATCAGTTCGTCGAGAACGACCAAGTGACTCGCGGTCAATTCGCCCAGCAGGGCGTCGTGCAACGCCTCACGGTTGGCCTTGAGACGTCGGCTGGCGAGAGGCAAGTCTCGTACGGCGCCTGCACTTGGATGATGCTCTTGATCATCGAGCGCGCCGACTGGCCATGAATGTCACTACCACGGAGCTCATCGGCACATCGGCCTCGCCTCGATCTAGGTCCAAATGCATGGCTGCCATCTTTGGCCTTCAAACCGTCACCAATCGAGTGCTTGGCAAACCCAGGGGCGACCATGTGAGGCTGCTGGAAAGCAATTCGTTGCCGTAGTTGTCTGGCGGAAGCGGTGAGATTCGAACTCACGAACGGTTGCCCGTTGCCGG
>ERZ761603.3114-NODE-3114-length-10842-cov-6.035506_pt1 | contig 10842 bp, 8 predicted proteins | sample MGYA00511879_ERZ761603 | MGnify/ENA primary metagenome ERZ761603 (study PRJEB28899, sample SAMN02850040) | bioreactor sludge metagenome | biome: EBPR Sludge; feature: EBPR Bioreactor; material: flocular biomat | place: Australia: Thorneside Wastwater Treatment...
GGGCCGAGGGAGCCGGAGGCGCCTCCCGGGCCCGCGGAGCGCGTGGAGGTGCTTCCGCATGGCGTTTCGCAAGGCCGGGTGGTCCATGATGGCCGGCAACGCTCGTATCGTCTCTTTGTGCCGGCCTCGTTGAGCAGCACCAATCCGGCGCCGTTGGTTCTCGTTTTCCATGGAGGGGGTGGTTCGCCGGAACGGATCGCCGACATGACCGGCTTCGACGCGCTGGCGGAGGAGTATGGATTTATCGTGGCGTATCCGGCGGGCACAGGTTCTTCAGATCGCCGCCTGTTCTGGAATGTCCTGAAATCCCGCACCTATGCCACGGCGCAGGGGGTGGACGATGTCGGTTTTGTCGGGCTGGTGCTGGACGATCTGGCCCGTCGTCTTCCCTACGACCCGCAACGCGTGTATGCCGCGGGCCTCTCGCAAGGCGGCATGTTGTGTTACCGGCTGGCCTGTGACGAGGCGATGTCGGCGCGCTTGGCGGCGGTGGCGGCGGTGGCGGCGGCTTTGCCGTTCGATCTGGCGGAATGCCGTGGAGCGGGTACGGGTACGGTATCGATGCTGGCAGTGCATGGCACCGATGATCCGATCATCCTGTACAACGGGGGTATCAGTACGCGGGCGCCCCGCCCGGAACGGATGGAGCATCCGGCGTTTTCCGCTACCGTTACGGCCTGGAGGGAACGGGCGGGCTTGCCGGCCGAGCCCATGGCATCGGGCGATCGCGGTGCGGCTTCCATGCAGCAATTCGGACCGGGCGAGAACGGCGTGGAAGTGGTGGCGTGGACGATCCGGAATGGCGGTCACACATGGCCGGGCGGGCGGGAGCTGCTGCCGGAATGGCTGGTGGGGAGCGTCAATCGCGATGTCAATGCCAGCGTGTTGATCTGGAGCTTCTTCAGTCGCCACCGGTTGCCGGCCCGCTGATCGGGGGGCCGGCAACCAGTGTCGGCTTGACCTCCTTGCCGGGCCCGCGCATGCTGGGTTCATGCAAACCAACAAAACCTTGCCGGTCGTGATGTCCATCGCCGGTTCCGATTCCAGCGGCGGCGCCGGGATCCAGGCCGATCTCAACACATTCGCCGCGCATCACGTGATGGGCGCCACGGCGGTGACCTGCGTGACCTCGCAAAATCCCTCGCGCGTAGACGGCATCATGGCCATGACGCCGGATTTGGTGACGCGGCAGATCCAATCCATTTGCGAGGCGTTTCCGGTGGCGGCGGCAAAGACCGGCATGCTCTACTCGGCCGACATCATCCGCGCGGTGGCGGCGGCCGACATCAGCCAGGGCATACCGATCCTGGTGGTCGATCCGGTGATGGTCGCGGCCTCGGGTGCGCGGTTGCTTCAGGCCGACGCGATCGCGGCCTTGTGCGAGGAGTTGTTGCCGCAGGCCCGCGTCATCACCCCGAACCTGCATGAGGCGGAAATCCTCATCGGCCACAGCATTTCCTCGGTGGATGAATTGCGCAAGGCCGCCCGCGAAATCGGCCATAAATTCGACGTCGCCTGCGTGGCCAAGGGCGGCAACCTCGGCGGCGATGAAGTGGTCGATGTCCTTTTCGACGAAGGCGAGGAACATGTGTTCCGTTCGCCGCGTATTCCGGCCGCGCAAAGCCACGGCGCGGGTTGCGCTTTTTCCGCGGCGCTGACCGCGAACCTCGCGAAGGGCATGTTGATCCGGGACGCAACCGAGCGGGCAAAACATTATGTCGGACACGCGTTGGAGTTCGCGCTGCGCATCGGCGATGTCCGGCCGTTGAATTTCTTCCATGGCGTTGCTCCACGCTGACGATCCGGAGTTCGGAGGCGCGCCGGCCGGCGAAACCGCCGGGCCGGTGATACCGCGCCCGCGCCGTCCGCTGGTCAGTTTGGTCCTGCTCTATCTCGCCGGCCTGGTCGCCGGCTCCGTTCTATCCATTTCGTCGTGGTGGGTGATGCTGTTGCTGGGCGCGGGCCTGGTGGCCGGCGTGTTGGTGCGGCGCGATGCCGTCGCCTCGGCCGGTATCTTCGCCGCGTGCGCCGCGGCGGGGTGCCTCACCATGCTGGTGGAAACGCGCGCGATGGGCGCGCACGACATCCGACGCCAACTCGACCGCGAACAGGAGCATGTGGAGTGGGTCGGGCGCATCGTGAATCATCCCCAGCGCGTGGAGATCGATGAGCGTGGCCGGGCGGTCTGGCAATGCCTGGCCGAGGTGGAAAGCCTGCGCCGGGCCGCCGGACACGAGCCCGCCCGCGGAACGGTCAGGGTCCACCTCATCATGCCCGATGCTCACGCGGCGGGACCATCGTACGGGGATCGCTGGTTGTGGCGCGGCGTCGTGCGTCTCGACACGCGCGGGCCGATGTTGTCGCGCGGCGTTACGGGTTCGACGCGGATCGCGGCCGAGCATGGACGCCGGTTGGAAACCGGGACAGGACATCCGTTGGTGGCCTGGTGCTACCACCTGCGGGAGAGGGCGCATCGGCAATTGGGTCATGGATTGGATGACGGCGCCTCCTCGGCCGCGCTGACCCGGGCCTTGCTGCTCGGTTTGCGGCAGGACATCGCGGTTGACGTGCAGGAAGCCTTTGCTCGCACCGGCACCCTGCACATCCTCGCGTTGTCGGGCATGCATGTGGGCATTCTTGTCTATCTGATGACGCTGGTGCTGACCTCCTGCGGCATACAACGGCCGTATTGGGTCCTGTTCTTCCTGCCCTTTCTCGCGCTCTACACGATCGGCACGGGCGCGTCGGCCAGCACGGTGCGCGCGGCCATCATGGCGATCGCCTTCTTCAGTGCATTCCTGTTCCGGCGACCGCCCGACGCCTTGAGCTCGCTGGCCTTGGCCGCGGGTGCGATCGTACTGGTCGATCCGTGGCAGGTCTTTCATCTTGGCTTCGTGCTGTCCTTTGTGGTGGTCGCGGGCATCCTCTTGTTGTACCGGCCGTTGATGGACATGCTGGGATCGCGGGTTGCGGGTCCGGCTCCGGTGTGGCCCGGTTCGGACACCTGGTGGCGGAGGACCTGGCATGGCTTGCGCCGCGGCGCCGCTTCATCGTGGGGCGTTTCGGCGTCGTCCTGGTTGGCCTCGCTGCCCCTGATCGCCGGCATCTTCCACCTCATCAGCCCGATCGCCCTCGTGGTCAACCTGGCCATGATCCCGATGGCTTTTGTCATCCTGTTGACGGCCTGCCTGTCGGTGATCGCCGGCGCTATTTGGCCGGGTCTGGGCGTGGTGTTCAACCATGCGAACGAACTGTTTGCCTGGCTGCTGATGGAGTTGGTGCGGGTCACCTCGCTGATCCCCGGCGGTTATGCCTATGTCAAGGCCTGGCCGTGGCCGGCCATCCTGTGCTGGTATGGGGCATTGACGGCGTGGTGGTGGGCGGGGCGGCGCGGACGTCGGGCTTGGATGGCGGTGATGCTGGCGATGGCGATGGGGTCCATGTTGATGCGGACCTTCTCGCGCTCCGTGGAAGTTGTCGCCCTGCCGGTGGGCGAAGCGGCGGTTTTGGTGGTCGACGGGCCGGGCGACCGGGCGCGGTTGATCGATGCGGGTTCGGAATACCGGGCGCGGCGGTTGATCGATGCGTTGCGCGCGCGCGGGATCGGACGACTGGATCAGGTGGTGATCACGCGGGCGACCACGGATGCCTACGGCGGGCTTGCGCCGTTGCTGGCGGCGATGCCGGTGGGCGAGTTGGTGATTCCGGATGTTGCGCGGCCCTCACGCGTTTTCCGCGAGGCGCGGGAAGCATGGCGCGCGCATGTGCCCGATTTCGACGTCCGGTACTGGGATGACCGCCGCTACGTGGAGTGGGATGGCGGGGTCATCATGCAGTGGCTATATCCGGCCATCGGCGAGCCATACCGCGACGCCCGACATTCCGCGGCGGTGCTGCGCATCGCGCGTGGGGACCGGTCGGTGTTGTTCATGGGGCAGGCCGGCCAAGCCTTGGAAACCGAAGCGCTCCGACGGTCCATCGACTGGAACGCGGAGGCGCTGGTCGCCGGCAAGGTCGAGTTGGCCGACAGTTTAACGACCGTTTGGCTGGACGCGGTGCGGTCGGCGGTCGTGGTCTACGCGCCGGGGGCATTGCAGCGCATGCCGCACGGAGCGGGTGCGGTGGAACGGCGTTTGCGCGACGGCGGGGAGCGGTCCATCGTGGAGCTTGCGCCGGAGTCGCCGTGGTCCATGCGATTTTGATCCTTCAAAAAAGTGTTGCGTCGGCGTGGCGGATGGTCATGATGCGGATGGAAAGGATCCGTATATGGCAACCAGCACGGTGGAAGATTACATCAAGCAAGTATTCCTGTTGCAGCAGGAGTATCCGGACCAGATGGTGCCGATGGGCCGGTTGTCGGTGGCGGTGGGCATCACGCCGGGCACGGCGACCACCATGGTGAAGGGCTTTGCCGCCGACGGTCTGGTGCAGTACGAGCCGCGGGTGGGGGTGCGGTTGACGGCGCGGGGACTCAAGCTGGCGGCCAATGTCCTGCGGCGGCACCGTATCGCCGAATGCTTTCTGGTCGAGGTGCTGGGCATGGACTGGTCCGAAGTGCATGAGGATGCCGAGCGGCTGGAACACGCCATATCCGACCGCGTGCTGGATCGCATGGACGCCTTGTTGAACCGGCCCACGCGCGATCCTCATGGCGATCCGATCCCGGCGCAGGACGGAAAGCTGCGTGTCGCCGCGCTGGGTTCGTTGGCCACCATCGAGGCCGGCGCCTCGGTACGGGTGGAGCGGGTGCTCGACCAGACGCCGGCGTTCTTATCCACCGTGCGCACGCTCGGGCTCATGCCGGGCACGGAGGCCGTGGTGGTCGAGCGGCACGCCGCCGCCGGGACGGTCACGCTGCGGCTCGGAAAAGGCCGGAACCTCGCCATCGCGCTCGATGTCGCCGCCAAGCTGCACGTGGCGCCCTTGACGAAACCCATAGTTTGAATTATGGTGCGTTATATTTTGAGTAATCAAACAATGAAGGCGATGAGTCGCATGAAAAAATATGTGTGGATGATGACGGCGGCGCTGGTAGCGACGGCCATCGAGGCGGCGCCGGTGCGGGTGGTGGCGACGGTCGGCATGGTGGCCGATCTGGTCCGCGCGGTGGGCGGCGACGCCGTGGAGGTAACCACGTTGATCGGCGAGGGGATCGATCCGCACGTGTACAAGCCGACGCGTCATGACGTGCTGGCCTTGAGCCGGGCCGACATGATTTTCTACAATGGTCTGCTCCTGGAAGGCAAGATGGCCGACGTGCTCGAGCGGTTGGGGCGTCAAGGCAAACCGGTGGTGGCGGTGGCGGATGGCCTGGCGGCTGACGTCATCCTGGCCGACGGCGCCGACCCGCGTCATCACGATCCGCATGTGTGGATGGATGCCGCCTTGTGGTCGCATGCAGTGGGGAAGGTCGGCGAGGCATTGACGGCACAACGTCCAGACAAGGCGGAATCGTTCCAGGCGGCCGCCGCGCGATACCGCGCGGAATTGTTACGGCTCGACGCATACATCCGGAAGATCGCCGCAACGATCGAACCATCGCGCCGCGTGTTGGTTACGGCTCACGATGCGTTTCATTATTTTGGCCGCGCCTATGGCGTGGAGGTGATGGGCATCCAGGGTATTTCGACCGAATCGGAGGCCGGCCTGAACGACATCAACCGCCTGGTCGATGCGTTGGTGCGCCGCGACATTCGTGCGATATTCGTCGAGACCAGTGTGGCCGACCGCAATGTGCGCGCGTTGATCGAGGGGGCGCGAGCCCGCGGACACGAGGTGGTCATCGGGGGCTCGCTTTTCTCCGACGCCATGGGCGCCGCCGGCACCTACGAGGGCACCTATATCGGCATGATGGACCACAACGCGGGCACCGTGGTTCGTGCGCTGGGCGGACGCGTGCCGGAAGGCGGCTTTCGATCGTGGAACGAGGAGACATCCGCGCCATGAACGAGCCGGCATCACCCCGTCCGCACAACCATTCGCCGTCCTATCCGCTCGCCATCCACGACATGACGGTGGCGTATCACCGCAAGCCGGTGTTGTGGGACGTGGACCTCGATGTGCCCGAGGGCAAGCTGGTTGGCATCATCGGCCCCAACGGCGCGGGCAAAAGCACGCTGATCAAGGCAGTGCTCGATCTGATCCCGCGCGCCTCCGGCGATGTCATGATCTACGGCAAGCCGTATCGCGAGCAGGCGCGCCGCGTGGCCTACGTGCCGCAGCGGGAAAGCGTGGACTGGGATTTTCCCGTCGATGCCCTCGACGTGGTGGCCATGGGCCGCTACGCCGCGATCGGTTGGTTCCGGCCGGTGACGCGCTCGCACCGCGAACAGGCGCGCGAGGCGCTGGCCCGGGTCGGCATGGCCGACTACGCGCACCGGCAGATCAACCAGCTTTCCGGCGGTCAGCAGCAACGCGTCTTCCTCGCCCGGGCCCTGGCCCAGCACGCCGACGTCTATTTCATGGACGAACCGTTCGCGGGCGTTGATGCCGCCACCGAAAAAGTCGTGGTGGACTTGCTGCGTGAGTTGCGCGCGCGCGGCAAAACCGTGCTGGCCGTTCACCACGATCTGCAGACCGTGCCCGAGTATTTCGATTATGTCATCATGCTCAACATGCGCGTGGTGGCGGCCGGGCCGACCCGCGAGGTCTTTCACCGCGACAACCTCCACAAGACCTACGGCGGTCGCCTGACTCTGCTCGACGAAGCGGCCCAGGCCGTGGCGATGACGCCCCGCTGACATGGACGAACCTTCCATCATGACCGAACTGGCCCGGGTGCTGGCGCTGTCCGACTACAACACCCGCGTCGTGCTCCTTGGTTCGGCCATCCTGGGGCTTGCATCCGGTTTGATCGGCACGTTCATGATGCTGCGCCGCCGCGCCTTGATCAGCGACGTGGTCAGCCATGCCGCCTTGCCGGGCATCGCCGCCGCCTTTCTGCTCACGGCCGGTTGGGCGGGCGGCGGCAAGCAATTGCCGGTACTTCTGGCCGGCGCGTTCGCCAGCGGCTTGCTGGGCATGGCCTGCGTGCATCTGATCAAGGCCCATTCGCACATCAAGGAGGACGCTGCGCTCGGCATCGTATTGAGTGTTTTTTTCGGGGCGGGCGTGGTGTTGATGGGTTTTGCCCAGCGCACGACCACGGCCTCGGCGGCCGGTCTCGATACGTTCATTTATGGCAAGACGGCCTCCATGCTGGCCGGCGATGCCTGGCTGATGGCCGGCATGGCGTTGCTCATCGCGGCGGTGTGCGCGGGCTTGTTCAAGGAGCTGCGTTTGTTGTGCTTCGATCCTGAATTCGCCCGCACCCAAGGGTGGCCGGTGCGTCGGCTCGATGCGGTGTTGACGGTGTTGGTGGTGACGGTGACGGTGATCGGATTGCCGGCGGTGGGATTGATCCTGATGATCGCCCTGCTGATGATCCCGCCGGCAGCGGCGCGTTTCTGGACCGACCGGTTGGGCGCGATGGTGGCGTGGTCGTCGATGATCGGGGCGACGGGCGCGGTGGCGGGCGCGACCTTGAGCGCGGTATTCCCGCGAGTGCCGGCCGGCGCGATGATGGTGCTGTCGTGCACGGCGTTGTTTATCGTCAGCCTGATCGCGGGAACCAAACGCGGGTTGCTTCGCCTCGCCCTCCGCCGCGCCCGGCTGACCTCGCGCATGGAGCGGCAGCATCTGCTTCGCGCAATGTACGAATGCATCGAGGTCGCGCCGGGCGGGTTGGCCCATCCAGGAGCGGAACCGTCGGTGCTGGTGAATATGCACCAGCTCACGGCGACCCGGTCGTGGCGGCCGGGCCGGCTCGAAAAGGTCTTGCGACACGCCGCCCATGACGGGGACGTGGAGCTCGATGGCTGGCCGATGTTGCGCCTCACGCCGGCCGGCCTGCGCCATGCCCGGCAGGTGGTGCGCAACCACCGGTTGTGGGAATGGTACTTGATTCAGCATGCCGAAGTCGCGGCGTCGCACGTGGACCGCGACGCCGACGAGATCGAGCACGTCCTGGGACCGGACATGGTCGCCGAACTGGAGCGATCGCTGCCGGCCGCCCTGCGCGCGGCGGAGTTGCCGGGCAGTCCGCACCAGCTCGATGTTCCGGCCGGCGGGGAGGCGCGGTCATGACCTGGACCATGATCGACACGTGGATCGTCCTGACCGGGCTGGTGACCGCCTGTTCCTGCGCCCTGGTGGGCAATTTCCTCGTCGTGCGGCGCATGAGCCTGATGGGCGATGCCATCAGCCACGCCGTGCTGCCGGGGCTGGCCGCGGCGTTCCTGATCGCCGGCACGCGCCATCCCTTGCCCATGTTCGCCGGCGCGGTGGTCGCCGGCCTCGGTACGGCGTATCTCACCGAATGGATTCACCGCCACGGCAAGGTCGAGGAAAACTCGGCCATGGGCGTGGTGTTCACCAGTTTGTTCGCGGCCGGATTGTTGCTGGTGGTGCGGGCGGCGGACACGGTGGACCTCGATCCCTCGTGCGTACTCTATGGCGCGTTGGAACTGGCGCCGTTGGATGTGGTGGCGGTCGGACCCTGGCAGTGGCCGCGCGCGTTCGCCATCGGCCTTGTCGTGCTGGCCGTGAATGTGCTCGTGATCGGGTTGCTCTACAAGGAGCTCAAGATCACCGCCTTCGATCCCGAACATGCCACCGCTTTGGGCATCCCGGCGCGGGCGATCTACTATGTCCTGATGACCCTGGTCGCGGTGACCACGGTGGCGTCGTTCGAAAGCGTGGGCAGCATCCTGGTGATCGCGATGCTGATCGTGCCGCCGGCGGCCGGGCAGTTCGCTTCGGGCCGGCTAAGCCGGGTCATGGCGTGGAGCCTGGTGGCGGCGGCGGTGAGCGCCGTCGGCGGACATGCGGCGGCGATTGGCATCCCCGCATGGGCGGGGTGGCCGGACACCAGCACGTCCGGGGCGATGGCGGTCGTGTCCGGCGCGGTGTTCACCGGTTGTTTCCTGTTCGCTCCGCACAAGGGTGTGTTGGCGCGCTGGTGGGTGCACCGTTCGCTGCGGGAGCGCATCCGGCGCGAGGATGTGCTGGGCGTGATGTACCGCGGACACGAAGAGCGGCCCGGGCACGGCATGGACGAGGCCGAATTGCTGGCGCGCACCGGACAACACGCCGGGACCTTGCGTCGCGCCTTGCATCAGCTCCGGCGCCTGACCTGGCTTGAACGCACCACGGTCGGGCGGTGGAAACTGACCGGCGACGGCATCGGCCGCGCCCAAGACCTGGTGCGCGATCACCGGTTGTGGGAAACCTATCTGCATCAAACCGTGCACTTGCCGGCGGACCATGTGCATGATACCTCGGAGAAGCTGGAACATGTGACGGATTCCGGCATCCGGCGCGAACTGATGCGCGCCACCGGCGGGCCGTCCGCCGATCCGCACGGTAAACAAATCCCGCCGGCAGGAGACGAGCATGTGGGAAAATGAAATAACGATCATGAAGAACGCGGTCCGGGCCGCCGCCGCTGTCGCGGAGGCCATCGCCGCGTCCATGACCCGCGATGACGCCCGCCTGAAACAGGACGCGTCGCCGGTTACGTTGGCGGACTATGCGGTGCAGGCGATCGTGCACCGGCATCTCGCGGCGGCGTTTCCCGGCGATGCGATGATTGCCGAGGAGGACAACGACGATCTCCATGATCCCCGGCATGCCGCGATGATCGAACGGCTGGCCGGCCTGCTGGCGGCGCGAGAACCGGGTTGGTCCGCAGACGAGCTGGTGGCCCACATCGGCCGCGGCCATGCGCGGGAAAGCGGCCGGGGGCGTTGCTGGGTGCTGGATCCGGTGGACGGGACAAAAGGTTTTCTGCGCGGGGATCAATACGCGATCGCGTTGGCGCTGTTGGTGGATGGACGACCGGTGGCGGGCGTGCTGGGTTGTCCGAGGCTGGAACTCACGACCGAAAACGGCGATTCGCGCCGGGGGTGGCTTTGCCTTGGGGATGGACGGCGCGCGTGGGCGGAATCGCTGGATGGCGGCGCAACGCGTGCGCTGAAAGTCAATGTGAAACGGAATGCGGCCGACCTCGTGTTATGCGAATCGGTCGAGTCCGGACATTCCGCCCACGATGTCACCGGAATCCTGGCCGCGCGACAGGGCGTCTCCGCCCGGCCGTTGCGCATGGATAGTCAAGCGAAGTACGCGGCGGTGGCGGCGGGGTTGGCCGATGTGTATGTGCGCTGGCCGACGCGGGTCGACTACCGGGAGAAGATATGGGATCACGCGGCCGGCGTCGTGCTCGTCGAATCGGCCGGCGGGCTGGTGAACGACGTGCGGGGACAGCCGTTGGATTTCACGCGCGGCCGCACGCTGGCGGCAAACCGCGGCGTGTTGGCCGGGGCGGGCGGCATGGCGCGCGATTTTCTCCGCATGGTGGAGGAACATGCCCGGGCAACGCTGCCGTGACGATGAACCGGTCAATGAATCGGAGATGCGCCCGGTTCGTACAACTCGACTTTGGAGGTACTCGGCAGTCAGGATAGTGGTGCGCGCGGTCCTTCGCGCGCATGAGGCCGGACATGCAGCATCCGCGATGGCGATGCGTGCGGAGGACCGCCCGCTCCACCAGCCGATGGGCTTCCGCATCGGCGCACGCCGAAGCGATTCGGGTGTACGAGTAGGTGTACGAGTACGCAATCAGCCTCTTCACGTACTCATACACCCACTCGTACACGCTTATCGACTCGCTTGCCTCCGGTTCGGCAGGAGCCTCGCCCTCCATTTTTGCATCGATGGCGCGCGGTCCTTCGCGCGCATGAGGCTGGACGTGCAGCATCCGCGATGGCGATGCGTGCGGAGGACCGCCCGCTCCACCAGCCGATG
>ERZ761603.3115-NODE-3115-length-10840-cov-7.673899_pt1 | contig 10840 bp, 8 predicted proteins | sample MGYA00511879_ERZ761603 | MGnify/ENA primary metagenome ERZ761603 (study PRJEB28899, sample SAMN02850040) | bioreactor sludge metagenome | biome: EBPR Sludge; feature: EBPR Bioreactor; material: flocular biomat | place: Australia: Thorneside Wastwater Treatment...
AGCCAGGCAGCGGCGCGAGTGGCAACCCGCGGCGTTGCGGAAAGCCGCGCACTCTCTTGCGGCAGGGGCGGGAGCGGGCGGAGCTTGTCAGTGGCGGGCAATTGGCGGAGCCGCGAGCTTTGCGAAGCGCTGGTGTTGGCTCCCACGACGTTGCAGGCCAATCACCTTCGCTTCTTGAGCAACAACCACAGCAGACCAGTTGACGCCACGATCAAGACGACGATGATGCTCCACGGAGCTGATGAAGACTGTTGCTCGCTAGGTGGCGGTGCGGATATGAATTCGGGGACCCTTTGAGGCGCTGGAGGCTGTACGATGGGCGCCGTCTTGCCTAGCTGATGTGCCTGGGAAGTTTCGTCATTCTTGACGACGGTCTTGATGTGTTGAGTAATCACTGACTGGACATCAGGCCATCCACTGAATGACATGATCTCTGCCTCTGGGTGCCAGCGTGTCACGATTTGGCCGCGAAAAGTTTTCCATACTGCCCACCGACCAAGCTCATACTTGTCCTGGCCAAATTTCCGTTCAATCGGCGCGGCCATTACCATCATCATGGTCGAGTCATACTCACCCTCCTCGCGTGTGTTGATATGCCCGGGCACTCCGCGCAGAAGCACGAATGACTTGGTGAAACTCTGGCGAACTTCGGGGGATTCCCAAATCTCAGCACCAAATTTGTGTTCGACCGCAACCCATGAATCCGGCCACTTGCCTAACTCTTGCTGATAAAGTTCTAAAAAAACCCGAACCTGCTTTATCGCAACTTGCGTGAGCGATGCCCTATTCATGAGCTTGTCAAAAGCCGCGAGTTGCCCAGGGGTTGGGTTCTCACGGTTCGACTGTGCCACCTGGGCAAAAGCAGCTAGATGAATAATCGCAAATAACCAAAACAGGGAAACGGGGTCAGTGTGCGACTGGCTGACAAAAAGTTTGCATTCATGAGGTCGGGGCACGGCTTTCTCCAAAAAGTGTTTCAGTTCTTCAGGCACCTTCCTGATCACAGGCCTGCCGTCAAGACGCCTCGAGGGCTGGCTCACATTCGCCACTGGTTCCATCCGTCAACCACTCCTGCGAGACTGCCGACTTTCAGCCCTCGTGGATGTCATCTCGTAATGATAAACACCGACAAATTAAATGCGAATACTGTGTGCCAATTTCGTTTTCCAGCGAGCGCGAATCATCTGTCAATCAGTTGCACTCTGACCACGTTTTCCTTGACTGATTTTTCCCAGTTTAGTCACAGTTTTTTTGTGAAGCACCGGGTTTGTCTAAAAAGCCGCGCCGCTTTGGGCGGAGCCGGGAGCCGGCTCACTCCGCCGCGTCTTCTTTGTTCGTGAAGCGGCTTTTCTTTTTGGGGCCTGCGGGAGCCTTGGGCCTGGCCTCGCGCGGTGGGAACTCCCATCCAAGCAGCCGCTTGTCCCCCGCATTGCAAATCAGGAAGGCTTTGAAGGGGCGGCCTTTTTTGGAGATCATGCCCTCGATGAGCGCGGTCCTGCCCTCGGTGAAGAAGAGGACGGCGTTTTCCGGGGTGATGTCCTTTTTGCAGAGCGTCTTCGGCAGCCTGGCGTTGCAGGCTTTGGGATCGGCGGCGGCGGTGCTGCAGATGTAGTTGTCGGGTGTGTCGTAGATGGCGCCGCGGCGGCCTTTCTGCGCGCAGACGGGGCAGACGGGGACGATGGGCTGGGCGCTGCCGAAGTCGAAGGGAGGGGGGGCGTCGGGGTCGTTCTGGCCGCCGGGGAAGACGAAGGCGGTTTTGCCGTCGTCCTTGATCTCGATGCCGGCGGTGAAGTCCTGGCCTTTGCGGCTGCGGAAGCCCTCGCGCGGCGGGAGGAAGCGGTTTTCGAGCAGCCCGCGCATTTCGTCGTCGTCCAGGGTGCGGCCGGCGATGATTTTATAGACGCGGACTTTGCAGTCGGGGTTTTTGCAGGTGAGGTGGTCCTCGCTCTGCTTGAAGCCGCGCTGGCCGCAGAGGCCGCAGCGGGCGTCAAAGTCGGGGAAGACTCGGTCTTTGGCGATCTTCAAATAGGCGCGGGTCTTTTCGACGACGGAGGTGGTGAGGGAGCGGATGTCGCGCATGAAGCTGGCGCGGTCGAGCTGGTTGTGCTCCATCTGGCGCAGCTTGTACTCCCACTGGCCGGTGAGTTCGGGGCTGCTGAGCGCCTCGATGCCGATCCGGCTGATCTGGTCTATGAGGGCGAGGCCTTTGGCGGTGACGACGAGGTCGCGGCCTTCGCGCTCGATGTAGCGGTCATGGATGAGGCCCTCGATGATGGCGGCGCGGGTGGCGGGCGTGCCGAGCCCGCGCTCGCTCATGGCCTCGGCTAGCTCCTCGTCGTCCACAAATTTGCCGGCGTTTTCCATGGTGGAGAGCAGGGTGGCCTCGTTGAAGCGGGCGGGCGGCTTGGTGACGAGCTCCTCGGCTTTGGCGTCAATGGTGCTGGCAGTGTCGCCGTCTTTGGCGGCGGCGATGATTTTGTCCTTGTTTTCGCCAGGCTGGCCGGTGGCTTCGGCGGCGGCTTTTTTGCCGTACACGGCGAGCCAGCCGGGCTCGATCATGATCTTGCCCTCGCTTTTGAAGGCGTCCTGCCCGACTCGGGTGACGCGGGTGGTGACCTCGAACTCGGCGGGCGGGAAGAAGACGGCGACAAAGCGGCGCGCGACCATGTCGAAGAGCTTCTGCTCGGCCTCGGGCAGCTCCTTGGGCGGGATCTGGCCGGTGGGGATGATGGCAAAGTGGTCGCTGACTTTGCTGGTGTCGAAGACGCGGCGGGTGGGCCGCACCCAGCCCTGGTCCAGGGCGGTGGCGGCGTGGGTGCCGAGCTCGTGCGGGAGGGCATCATGCTTCCGGCTGTCATGGCTGGCGAAAGTCTGGAGGGTGCCGCGCACGGTGCCGAGGTAGTCCTCGGGCAGGTAGCGGGAGTCGGTCCGCGGATAGGTGAGCACTTTGAACTTCTCATAGAGCGCCTGGGCGATCTGGAGGGTGCGGCGGGCGGAGAAGCCGAAGCGGTTGCTGGCCTCGCGCTGGAGGCTGGTGAGGTCGTAAAGCAGGGGGGAGGCTTGTTTGGCGGGCTTGGTGACCTGCTCGATCTTTCCGGGTTTGGCGATGCAGCGGTCCACGATGGCCTGAGCCTGGGCGGGGTCCCAGAGGCGCTCGGCTTTTTTGTGCTCGTCGGCCTCGTCTTTCTGGAAGTTCTCGTCGAACCAGCGTCCCTCGTAGCGCCCGGCGGGCACTTCGAAAAGGGCATGAACCTCATAATAGGTGCGCGGCACGAAGGCCTGGATCTCCAGCTCGCGCTTGGCCAGGATGGTGAGGGTGGGAGTCTGCACGCGGCCCGCGGGGGTGAGACGGAAGCCGCCGTTGCGGGAGTTCAGCGCGGTCAAAGCGCGGGTGGCGTTGATGCCGACGAGCCAGTCGGACTCGCTGCGGCACTTGGCGGCGTCGGCCAGGGGCAGCATCTCCGCGTCGCTGCGCAGCTTTTTGTAGGCGTCGAGAATGGCGCCCTGGGTCATGGACTGCATCCAGAGGCGCTGGACGGGCTTTTTGACGCCGGCGGCCTCGACGATGTAGCGGAAGATGAGCTCGCCCTCGCGCCCGGCGTCGCAGGCGTTGATGAGGCGGTCCACATCCTTGCGCTTCATGAGGCGGGAGAGGAGCTTGAAGCGGTCCGCGCTGTCCTCGATGGGCTGGAGGTCGAAGTCCTCCGGCATGATGGGCAGGTGGGTCCAGCCCCAGCCGATTTTTTTGCCGTTGGCCTCGGGCATGGCCAGCTCGATGAGATGGCCGATGGCGCTGCTGATGATGTGGGTCTCGTTCTCGAAATAGTCCTTCTCTTTTTTGAAGGGGGTCATGCCGGGAGCCTTGGCAAGAGCGCGGGCGAGGTCGCTGGCCACGCTGGGCTTTTCTGCGATGATGAGGGCCTTGGGCATGATGAAAATGGGGGGGGACGGGCGGCAATGAAGGGCACGCTTTCCAGCCCCATGTCAATCATTAGCTGCCCTGCGGGCCTGGATGGCCGGGTCACATGAAGCGAGTTCGCAGCCCGCATCCGGGCTGGCTCCCCTCATCAAGCGGGGGAATTTGCAAAAACAAGAATGGCATGATCCGCGGCAATGAAAGTGTCGAAGTTACCGCTTGCGGCATCACGGGCCGTCATCAATTCTAAAGCCCCTATGAAACATACCACCCTCCTTCTCGCCCTCGCCGCGGCTTTCACCTTCGCCTCCTGCAAAAAGGCTGAGGAAGCTCCCAAGGCCGAGGAGCCGAAGGCCGCCGAAAAGGCGCCTGAGACCAAATAAGCAGCCCGCAAGGGTTGACCCGATTCGTGGAGCGCAGGCGCCAAACGCCTGCGCTCTTTGCTTTTTAAGAATTTGCGAAGATCGTTCTTGCCAAGCGCCCGCGCTTTGGAATCCTGGCGGGTCAAACTCCCACACACCGCATGGCGGAACGATACAAAGTCTATGATCAACTCGGCGCGGGCGGGGTGGGCGCAGTGTACCGCGCCTATGACAACGAGCTGAAACGCTGGGTCGCCATCAAAAGACTGATGAGCAGCGCCGACGCCGGAGGCGACGCCAAACTGGCGGCGGAACTGCGCCGGGAGGCGGACGCGCTGGCGTCGCTGCGCAATCCGAACATCGTCACCATCTTCGATGTGAGCAGCGACGGCGAGGGCCTCTTCATGGTCATGGAGCTGCTGGAAGGAGAGGACCTGGCCGACGTGGTGGGCCGCGGCCCACTGCACTACGACGACTTCAAAGAGCTGGCCTCGCAAACACTGGAAGCCCTCCTTGCCGCCCATCAGCGCCACATCCTGCACCGCGACATCAAGCCGGAGAACATCAAGGTCGAGCGCCTGCCCGGCGGGCGGATGCAGTCGAAGATCATAGACTTCGGCCTGGCCCGCGCCGGGCTGCGCGCGCGCAAGCAGACGGAGGATGTGACGGGATCGGTGATGGGCTCGGTTTTTTACATGGCTCCCGAGCAACTCACCCGGGAACCGGTGGATGAGCGCACCGATTTGTATTCGCTGGGCGCGGTCTTTTACGAGGCGCTCTCCGGGCGCAAAGCCTTCGACGGCGACACGCTGGCGGTGGTCATAGACAAGCACCTCAATCATGACATCCTGCCACTGCATGTTGTCGCCCCTCATGTGCCGCCCTGGCTGGGGGCATGGGTGCTGCGGCTGATGGCGCTGAAGCCTGAGGACAGGCCAGTGAACGCGCAGCAGGCCATTGAGGAGTTTCGCGCCTGGGAGAAAATGGCGTCCGCTCCGCCCATGATGCCCTGGATGCCGATGGGTTACGGCTACTCGCCTCCCGTCCAGCCAGGCACTGGCCAGGTCTATCCCGGCACTGCCCCGGCTCCCGTGCAGACCGGATATGTGCAGCCGGTGCTGGAGGTCATCCCGACAGCTCAGCCCGTCGTCGAAGTGGCGGCGCGCACCAGCGCGATCACGGGCGCTGACACAGCCAGGCAGGTCGTCCGCCCCGGAGGCAACCGCAGCAGCGCGCTGGCACGCCCCGCGCAAAAATCCGCCTCGGCGGCCTGCGGGTCGCCGCCGGACAAAAAGAAACTCTTCATCGCCATTGGAGCCGGAGTGGCTGTGCTGCTGCTGGCGTTTTTCCTTTTCGGCGGCAGCAGCGGGGAAGATGACAGGCCGGACACCGCCGCCAAGAGCGCGCCAGTCCCTCCGCCATCCGCTGGCTCTTCGAAAATTCTTTTTCAACTGCCCGAATCCCGCGTCTTTCCGCCTTTGAGCGATGACATCGTGATGCATTACATCGCCACCACGGGCGTGTCCTCCGGCCGCAAAGGCAGTGATGGCAAACCCGCGCTGGTCGCCGTCAACAGCCAGGCATCCGCATGGCACGACCTCGCCGCGCGTGGCGACGACAACGTCCTGGAAACACCGGACCGCAAACCCGCGGCCGGCATCCGGCGCGTCACATGGACCACTGGGGACGGTTTCAGCGGCATCAAAGACGGGCGCAACGCGCTCAACTTCACCTCCGAAGGCGGCAAGGACGCTGTGCTGGCTTTTGAAGCACCAGGCTCCAAAGCGGCGCACATGCCATTCGGCCAGGCAGCCCGCAAGGGAGATGCCGGTCTCACCCTGGTGCTGGTCTTTCAGGCGCAGGCCGCCGCGCTACCGATGCGGGTGCTCGCGCTGGAGGCGGACAAGGACAACGCCTTGCTCCTCGGAGTGAACAGCCAGAGGCAGATCACGGCGGAATTTCGCGCCGGGGGCAGGAGTGAGACGCTTGCCGCTCCTCATCTGAATGCCACCCGGCCATGCGCCGTGCTGATCGCATGGAATGCCGACGGCACCATCCTGCTGCGCGCTCGCGAGGCGGCAGGGCGCGGTGTCAGCGTCGAAAAGAAAGGACATTCCGCGCCCGGCAAAGCTCTCAAGGGGCTGCGCATCGGCGGAGGCGAACAGGGCGCATCCACCTTCCAGGGGCTGCTTGGCGAGTTGATCGTTTATGCGTCCGCATTGAAGCAAGACCAGGCCCAACTCGTCGCCGGCAGCCAGATTCCGGGTTTTTACTTCAAGGGAACCACACCCCCAAACCTGCCCAAAGTCACGGCCCTGACCGAGCGGCTCTCCATCAAAAAACCGCGCGTGGGGCCGCGCACCGACTGGGCTGTAAACACGAGCCACTTGCCGGAGGACGCCTGGCTCGCCATTGATGGCAACACCGCCACCCGCTGGCGCACGGACACGCCCCAGAAATCCGGGCAATGGTTTCAAGTCACTCTCAAGGAGGATCGTGAAATCTCCGGCCTGGCCCTTGATGTGTCCTGCTCGCCTGACGAGCATCCACGCCGCTATGAGGTGGAGACATCGCTTGATGGCAAATCCTGGAGCCGGGCCGCCAGCGGGGATAATGACAAGCCTCTGCTGGAGATCGCCTTTCCCCAGCCGGTGAAAACGCGGCATGTCCGCGTCAAGCAGACCGGCGGCGCGCCCTCCGCGCACTGGAGCATTGCGGAGCTGGAGGTCTTCGCCAAGTGAGCGGCCGCCCCGCACAGGCTCAAAGCGGTTGCGGCAGGCTGGAATCAAGGCTTTCTTTCGCCTCATGTCATCACGGCACGATCTTCGCATGAATCTCCCCTTCGCGTTCCGTCCTGCCTTTGGCGCGCTCCTTCTCGCATTCGCGGCGCCCGCTCTGGTTTCCGCGCAAGGCGGCAAAAGCGGCGTCCAGGAATTCGACCCGCGCGCCTTTCCCGGCCAGCTCGTGGACGATGTGGTGGTGCCGGTGCCGAGCGAGGTCTTCACCGTCCTCGACAAGCTCGGCTCCCCGAACTGGCGCCAGGAAGTCCGCAAAGAGAAACCGCCCAAGACTGGCGACCGCACGCGCCTGGCGCTGCTTTTCGGCCTCACTGTGGCCGAGGGTTTTGTGGCTGTTCAGGCCGAGGACAAGGAGTCCGTCAAGGACATTGGCCGCGATGTCATAGACCTTGCCACTGCTCTCGGATTGATCAAAGCCGTGCGCCCGCACGCCCAGGCCATTCTCGATGCCGCCGACGCCGGCGACTGGGCCACCATCCGCAAGGAGTTCGACAAAACCCAGAAGACAGTGCGCGACTCCATGGAGCAAATGAAGGACAACGACCTCTCCCAATGCGTCAGCATTGGCGGCTGGCTGCGCGGCACCGCCAGCGTCACCTCGGTGGTCACCAAAAATTTCTCCGCCGACAGCGCCGAACTGCTGAACCAGCCCATGCTCGTGGAGCACTTCATCAGCCGCATTGAGCGCATGGCCAGGGACAAGAAAGACCATGACGCCATCACCGACATCGCCAAAGGCCTGCGCGGCATCCTGGGCCGCATGGAAGGGGCGGTGGACGGCTTCACCCGTGATGCCGTGCGCGAAATCGGCAAAATCTGCGAGACTTTGCTCGGCGAAATCAAGGCCGCCAAGTAAGCACGCACCCGCCTCAGGAACCCCAAGCCAAGGTCCCGACATGAATTTCCGCCTTCCAACTCTCCGCCGCGCGTGCGCGTTCATCACGCTCGCAGTTCTTCTGTTCCAGAGTCCAAGCGCGCTTGCCACCATAGACGACGCCCACAGCTTCGCCATGGAAGCCGCCATCCCTTTTGTCAAAAAGGGCTTCATCGTGCGCGAGGACTACTGGAACGGCGAGGTCAAAAGCGGCCAGCGCCTCATGGTCAAACACCAGATGTTCAAGGGCAACGAATACGCCTTCTGGCTAGGCTGCCCCGAGGATGACGCGGTTTTTGAACTGCTCGTCCTAGATGAAAAGGGAAATGAGATCAGCCTCGACTTCAACGCCAGCCAGTACTTCGCCAGCGCCCGCGTCAACCCGCCCAAGACCGGCACCTACACCGTCATTTTCTCCGTCAGCTCCAAACGCGCCAAGAGCCTCTACTGGGCGCTGGCGTATGGGTATCACTGATCCAGCAGATGCCCGTCGAGACCCTCACTTACGAGACCCCGCAGTTTCTGCAAAAGCTCATCGGGCACGATCTCGGCGGCCTGCGAGTCATCGCCGCCGGCACGGAGACGCAGATCACCTCGCGCGATGCCTGGGTGCGCATTGAAGGCGCGGACGCGGCCGCTGTGGGCGCGGCGCGCGAGGTCCTCACCCAGCTCGAAAGGCTGCGCCGCCAGGGCGGCGAGATCACATCCGCGATGATCGGCCTCGTCACGGAAAGCGTGCTCACCGGCCATGACGATGCCGCCCCCGCATCCTCCATTCTGACTTTGAAACTGGCCGGCTCCGCCAAAAAGCCGCCCGTGCTTGCCAAGACACGCGGCCAGATCGCCTATGTTCAGGCCATGCGCGACCACGAGATTGTCTTTGGCGTTGGCCCGGCCGGGACCGGCAAGACCTATCTCGCCATGGCGCAGGGACTGCATTATCTGCGGGAGAAGACCGTGCAGCGCCTCGTGCTCACCCGGCCCGCCGTCGAAGCTGGCGAGGCCCTCGGCTTTCTGCCGGGCGACCTCAAGGAGAAAATATTCCCCTACCTGCGGCCGCTTTACGACGCGCTCTATGACATGCTCGAACCCGACGAGGCCGAGCGCATGATCGAGCGCGGCGCCATCGAGATCGCCCCGCTAGCCTACATGCGCGGGCGCACGCTCAAAAACGCCTTCATCATTCTCGACGAGGCGCAGAACACCACCACCGAGCAGATGCTCATGTTTCTCACCCGCCTCGGCGAGGGGGCGCGCGCCGTTGTCACCGGAGACCCCTCCCAGGTGGACCTGCGCCGCCATGTGCGCTCCGGCCTGCGCGAGGCCGTGGAGGTGCTCCAGGGAGTCGAAGGTATGCGCTTCGTGCAGTTCCTGCCCAAGGACATCGTGCGCCTGCCGGTGGTTCAGCGCATCATCGAAGCCTACGACAGGCGCCGCGCCGCGTCTCGACGACTGTCGGGTCCCGTGATGCGGCATGCTCGACTACGCTTTCGCGGCCGGCTCCTTCGACTGGCCCTCCTTGGCGGCGGCGCGGGCGGCGGGTGTGTAGTAATAGCTGGCGTAATTGTAATAGGTGTACTCCTTCAAGTTCGAGGAGGAGCGGTTGAGGATGACACCGCCGACATTGACCTGCCGCTCATACAACGTGTCCAGCGCCTTGCCGCTGAGCCGCGCCATGGTGGAGGACATGCGCACGACGAAAAGCACCGTGTCGAGTTTCGGAGCGAAGCTGCCCGTGTCATCCGCCACCAGCACAGGCGCGCTGTCGAAGATCACATAATCGTAGTCGGCGGCCATCTCGCGGAGGACCGTCTCGGCGGTCTTTGAGAGCAGCACTTCGGATGTCTGGTCAATGACCTCGCCGCGCGCGAGCAGCTTGAGATTCGGTATGCCCGTGTCTTGAAGGGCGTCACGCCAGGAGACCTGGCCGCGCAGCACCTCGCTAAGGCCGGGGGTGTTCGGCAGCTTGAAGAGCTCGCTGACACCGCCGCGGCGCAGGTCGCAGTCGGCGAGCAGCACGCGGGCGCCGCCGAGAGCCATGGTGATGGCCAGATTGGAAGTGACGGTTGTCTTGCCCTCATTGGGCACGGCACTTGTGACAAGGATGGTTTTGGGCGGATTCCCCTGCCAGTTTTTAAACAGGATGGAGGATCTGACATTGCGAAACGCCTCCGCGTAAAGATGGCGCGTGTCGTTGGCCTGCAGCAGCGCCACATCCCCGCGCTGCTTCTGCTCCGGAATCTGGCCGAGCACGGCCTCGCCTGGGAACAAAGCCTGGAATTCCGCGAAGGAGTTCATCCGGTCGTCCAGCCGGTCAAAAAGGAGGAGGACGAGCATTCCCCCGGCGAGTCCCGCCAGCAGGCCGCCGGTCAGCGGCACGAGGAGTTTTTGCTCCTCCTGATAGACCTCGGAGGCGGGCTCCTGCACCGCGACATAGTCCGTCTGGATGTTGGTCATCTGCTGGAACTTGGTGACGGTTTCAGCCATCTGGTCGTGGGCGAGTTTCGCGGCCTTCCACTCCTCCTCCAGACGCTCGTGCTCGGCCAGCTTGGCGCCGAGTTCCAGCGCCTCCTTCTCCTTGATGGCGATCTGTTCGTCGAGCACCCGCTGACGCCGCTCCATGTCGGAAATCTGGCCCCGGAACTCCTTGAGGATCACGTCCTGGAAATCATTCAGCAGCCTTTTCGCCGACTCGATGCGCTCATCCAGCGCGACGACGGCCGGATGCTGCTCCTTGAAGGACTTGAGCAGGTTCGCGCGCTCATTGTTCAGTTTGAAGACCTCGTTGCGGACTTCGAGGTAATTCCTCTCCGCCACCGACATGCTCAAAGATGAGCGCCCGCCTTCCACTTTCGGGGTAGATCGGAAGAGCGTCGTGTAGGGAAAGAGT
>ERZ761603.3117-NODE-3117-length-10837-cov-17.576424_pt1 | contig 10837 bp, 9 predicted proteins | sample MGYA00511879_ERZ761603 | MGnify/ENA primary metagenome ERZ761603 (study PRJEB28899, sample SAMN02850040) | bioreactor sludge metagenome | biome: EBPR Sludge; feature: EBPR Bioreactor; material: flocular biomat | place: Australia: Thorneside Wastwater Treatment...
AAAGCAAGTGATTGAAAGATAGTGGAAAGAGGTCGTCGTTTGGCAGGAACTTCAGTCTAGAAACCCGCACCAGCAAGCAGTGAGGAGGGCCGCGAGGCTCCTTTCCTATACGGACAGAGCGTGTAAACTGATGGCGGCTCCAGCGTGGAGCTGCCCCTCCGAGACCCCGCAATGCTCAAGCGAATCGGCGTCCAGCAGCTGACTGTCGGCATGTACCTGAAGGAGTTCTGCGGCCCCTGGCTGGAACACCCCTTCTGGCGCTCGTCATTTGTCATCAGCGACGCGAAGGACATCGACCGTATCCGCGCCAGCAACATCAGGGAAGTGTGGATCGATTGCGGCAAAGGCCGCGATCTGCCGGCAGACGAGACCGTTGTTTCGGTCGCCGAGTCGGAGGCCCATGTCGACGCCGAAATCGCGATCGCCGCGGCGACCGTGCGCAACACGGTACCCGTTCCCTGCGCCGCCGAGTTCGCGCGTGCGGGCCGAATCGTGGCCAAATCCCGGCAGGCGGTTACCTCGATGTTCGAGGAAGTGCGCATGGGCAAGGCAGTCGACACCGGCGGCGCGCGGCGGCTGGTCGAAGAAATATCCGACTCGGTGAGCCGTAGCGCGGGCGCACTGATCAGCCTGGCGCGCCTGAAGACTGCCGACGATTACACCTACATGCACTCGGTTGCCGTCTGCGCGTTGATGGTCGCGCTCGCCCGGCAACTCGGCCTGACGGAAGAGCAGGTACGTTCTGCCGGCATCGCCGGCCTGCTGCACGACCTCGGCAAGATGGCCGTTCCGCTCAAGATCCTCAACAAACCCGGCAAACTGACCGATGCCGAGTTTGCGATCGTCAAAACGCATCCGGAGAATGGGCACCGGATACTTCTCCAGAGTGGCGACGTCGACCCCGTCGCGCTGGATGTTGCCCTCCACCACCATGAAAAAGACGACGGCTCGGGCTATCCCAAGTGCCTGCGGGGATCTGCGATAAGCCTGTTCGCCAAGATGGGGGCAGTCTGCGACGTCTACGACGCGATCACCTCGAACCGCCCCTACAAGGCCGGCTGGGATCCCGCTGAATCGGTGCGCAAAATGGCCGAGTGGAGCAACGGCCATTTCGATCCTGCGGTGTTCCAGGCCTTTGTCAAGAGCATCGGCATCTATCCGGTCGGCTCGCTGGTGCGGCTCAATTGCGGCCGCCTGGGCGTGGTCATCGAGCAGAACGGAAAGTCGCTGCTCCATCCGCAGGTCAAGGTCTTTTTTTCGACGCAAAGCGCGGCCCGCATTTTCCCGGAAGTCCTCGATCTCGCCCGCCCCGGCTGCCGGCAGCAGATCGTCAGCCGTGAAGACCCTGGCAAATGGAACTTTCCCGATCTCGACCAGATCTGGTCCGCAGGGGTCACTGCCTCGCGCTGACCGGTGCGCATCTTCCCGGCACGCCGGCCCGTAGCGCCGGCTCAGCGGCTGCAGCTGGCGTAACGGTCATCCGAGTTCAGCGCCGGCACCCGGCTCAAACGAGTTTGGCGAGAAGCTCCGCCTTCTTGGTGTCGAATTCGGCCTGCGAAAGGATCCCCTTGCCGACCAGGGCGTGCAGCTTCTCGAGTGCCGCCACCACCTCGTCGGCGCTGAGTGGTGACGCCGGTGGCGGCGCGGCGACGCCGAGCAGCGAAGCGCCTGCCACGGACACCTGCCCCGCCGGCGCCGCCCCCGGCTGCATTGCTGAACCCATCGCCGTAGTCATCGTCTGGCCAATGCCGAGACCCGCTCCGAGACCGGCGCCAATGCCGGCGATGCCACCTTCGTTCTCTGCCGCTAACGGAATGCTGCTCGCTACCTGGTATTGCGTGTAGCGGCCAAGGTCGCCGATCATATTCATGCCGATGCGCGTATCGAGCACCTTCTGCAGTTCCTCGGGCAATGACACGTTCTGCACGACCAGACGGTCGAGCAACAGACCGTAGCGCTCGAAAACCGCGTCCAGCTTCCCTTTCAGCGCCCGGCTCAACTCGTCCTGGTTGGCCGCCATATCGATGAAAGGCACGCCCGACTCAGCGAACAGGTCGGTCATCGAGCTGATCAGCAGATTGCGCAACTGGCCGTCCAGGTCCTCGACCGTGTATTCCGCACGCGTCCCGGAAATCTCGCTGTAGAACTTCTTGGCATCGTTCAACTGGTACGAGTAGATGCCGAAAGCGCGCATCCGCACCATGCCGAAGTCCTGGTCACGAAGAGTGATCGGGTTCGATGTTCCCCACTTGCGATCGAGTTGCAGGCGGGTAGAAAAGAAATAGACTTCCGACTTGAAAGGCGACTCGAAGAGCTTGTCCCAGTTCTTGAGGTAGGTCAGCACCGGCAGCGTCTGGGTCGTCAGCTTGTAGCGCCCAGGGCCGAAAACATCGGCCACCTGACCTTCATTGACGAAGACGGCGAGTTGCGAATCGCGTACCGTCAGCTGTGCGCCATACTGAATCTCCATATCCTGCATCGGATAGCGCGTGGCGAGGATGCCGTCGCCCTCTTCAGTCCAGTGGATGACATCGATGAACTGCTTCTTGATGAAGTCCATGAGGGCCATGGCGATCTCCTGAAATCAAGCGTTGGTGATCCGGCGCCAGCAAAGGATGGGCGGTCCCGGCAGAGGGTCGGTCAGTAATTCACGCAGGCGGACTACATCTCGGCAGCAATAGTCACGCGACCAAGGCGCGCAGCGCTGTTCAGTCCCCCGGCGAAGTAGCGAAGCGTAGCAGCCCGTCAAGAATCAGATTGTCCATCAACTGGAAGGGAATCTTCAAGTGCGCGGCCAGGCGGCGTGCACTGCCGCCGGTCAGCAGACAGCAGGCATCGGCCTCGTCGGCGATTTCCTGGAACATGCGCTCGACGGCGCCCAACTGCGCCTGCAGGCAACCGCTGACGATGGCATCCACGGTGTTGCGGGGCTGCGCACAGAAAACGCCCTCGGCCAGTGGCAGTTGCGCCGTATTGCGTGCCAGCGCCGCACGCATCAGGTCGAAACCAGGCAGGATCAACCCGCCCGCAAACACACCGGCAGCGTCGAGCCGGTCTACGGTGGTCGCCGTTCCCGCGCAGACCACCAGGCAGGCAGCGCCCTGGGCGGCACGCGCACCGATCAGCGCCGCCCAGCGGTCGGCACCGAGTTGCTGCGGATGCTCGTAGCAGCTGCGCACACCACAGGCCGCGACACTGGCCTGCAGGAAAGAGAGCTCGGCGTGACGACTGGCGAACAGGCGCGCGATGCTGTCGGCGACCGCCGCACCAGCGACGTTGCAGACCACCCCGCGAGCACTCGCCGGCCACTGCACGGCGACTTCGGCCAGCCTGGCGACCTCGGTAGTCGCCAGCGCGCCGCTGTTCAGCCAGCCGTTGCCGTCATGAACGCCCCACTTGATGCGGCTGTTGCCGGCATCGATGGCGACGATCATGCGGCCCGCAGCGACACGTCGCCGGACAGACAGCGTTCGATACCGGCGTCCGTCTGCAGCAGCAAGGCGCCGTCGCTGTCAGCCCCCAAGCACAGCCCGCGGCGGTCGACCAGGGCGCCGTCGAGCAGGCGCACCTGCCGACCCTGCCACAGGTGATAGGCCTGCCAGTCGCTGCGCAAGGCGGCAAAACCGCCGTCCGCAAAGCGGTCCATGATCTCTGCCAGGTCGATCAGGAGCTGCGCCAGCAACTGCTGACGCTCAGGCACAAGCGCCATTACCTCCGCCAGCGCCGCCGGCCGATGCAGAAATTCTTCATCGCCGTCGGGCGGCAACTGCAGGTTCAAGCCGATGCCGATCACTGCCAGCGTGCCGCCTGCTGCCGCCTCGAGCTCCACCAGAATGCCACCGACCTTGCCGCCCGCGAGCAGGATGTCATTCGGCCATTTCAAGCCAACGCCAGCAACGCCGCTGTTCGCCAAGCCACGCGCTACCGCCAGACCAACCGCCAGCGAGAGGCCGGCCAGTCGCGCAACGCTGCCCTCGAAGCGCCAGAGCAAGGAGAAGGTCAGGCTGGCCTCGGGTGTCGACAGCCAGTTGCGCCCGCGTCGACCACGCCCGGCAGTCTGCCGATCGGCGACCAGCACCGACCCCGATGCGGCACCCTGAACGACGCGTTCGAGCAGCACGGTATTGGTCGACACACACTCAGCCAGCGCCTCGACCGTGAAACGCGGGCTCAGCGGGCCGAGCAGGGAATGCACGCGATGCGGATCGATTCGACAAGTGGTCGCCGCTGTAGGGGCAAGGCACTTGGCAGACGCGGCCAGCGGCTTGGTGGCAGATTCGTTCATGGCTTCGTCATTACCGTGAAAGTCGCCATTATCGCCGATTATCGCGGCAAAGAGGCCTCGCGCTCGTCAACGCTGCTCGCGCTTCCGCCATCGATCCCGAGTTCCTGGATCTTGCGGGTAATGGTGTTGCGGCCGATCCCGAGGGTTTGTGCAGCTTCGATTCGGCGCCCACCAGTATGCGCTAGCGCGCGGTTGATCAACACCCGCTCGAACGCCTGCGTCAGCTTTTCGTGCACCTGACCGGCATCGCTGAGCAGCATGCGCTCGACTTCCTTGGCCAGCGCGCTCTGCCAATCGCTGCTCGCCGGCGCAGGCGTCGCTTCACGAAGTTCCGGCGGCAGATCGGTGACTTCCACCAGTTGCCCCGGCGCCATCACTGTCAGCCAGTGGCAGAGATTCTCGAGTTGCCGAACGTTGCCCGAAAAATCGAGCCCGCAGAGGTGCTTCAGGGCGGCGTCGGAAAAACGTTTACCCTCGACGCCGAGTTCGTTGGCGCTTTTTTGCAGAAAGTGGCGGGCGAGAATCGGAATATCCTCACTGCGTTCGCGCAGGCAAGGTAGACGAACTCGGATCACGTTCAAACGGTGAAAAAGATCCTCGCGAAAGAGTCCCTGGCGGACTCTTTCCTCCAGATCCTGGTGCGTCGCGGCAATGATCCGGACCTTGGTCTTCAGCGGGGAATGTCCGCCAACGCGGTAGTAATGACCGTCCGAAAGCACCCGCAAAAGTCGTGTTTGCAGCTCCGCCGGCATGTCGCCGATTTCGTCGAGAAACAATGTCCCGCCCTCGGCCTGTTCGAAACGACCTTGTCGCTGCGCCGCCGCACCGGTAAAGGCACCGCGTTCATGACCAAAGAGCTCGGACTCGAGAAGGTCGCGCGGAATGGCGGCGGTATTGATGGCGATGAAAGGCTGCTCGGCACGGGGACTGTGGCGATGCACGGCACGCGCGACCAGTTCCTTGCCGGAACCGGACTCGCCGGTGATCAGAACCGTGGCACTCGACTGGCTGAGCCGGCCAATCGCCCGAAAGACTTCCTGCATCGCTGGAGCCTGCCCGAGAATCTCGGGTACCAGGCCTACTTCATTTGGCGCACCAGACTGGTGCATGCTTTCGCCGATCGCTCGTCGAATCAGTTCCAGCGCCTGATCGACATCGAAAGGTTTGGGCAGATACTCGAAAGCACCGCCCTGAAACGCCGACACCGCACTTTCCAGGTCGGAGTAGGCGGTCATGATGATCACCGGCAAAGCCGGGAAGCGCTCCTTGAACACTTGCAGCAGATCGAGCCCGGACTGACCCGGCATACGGATATCGGAAACCAGCACCTGTGGCGGCTCGCCGGCCGAATCAAGTTCCGCCAAGGCTTCGCTGGCCGACGAAAAACTGCGCAAGGGGATTTTCTCGCGGGACAGGGTCTTTTCGAGGACCCAGCGGATTGATTTGTCGTCGTCAACGATCCAGACTGCTTTCATCGCTTCCTCGAGGTGCTTGGCTAATGTTACTGACGGCTAAGCAAGAAACCTGCCAACAGTTAGCCCAACGGTAAGCGAATCGTAAAACAAGTGCCACCCGGCCGACTCTCACAATCAATCGTTCCGTGGTGTTGCTGGACGAAGCTCTGGGCCAGCGTCAGGCCCAGGCCGCTGCCCCCTTCCCGCCCGGAAACCAGTGGGTAGAACATGCGCTCGCGAATGTCTTCGGCAATGCCCGGGCCGTCGTCGATCACCTGCACTTCGAGTGCCAGGCGATAGCGGCGCTTGAACAAGGTCGTCTGGCGAGCGACACGCGTGCGCAGAGTGATCTGGCCGGAGCCGCGCGCGCTGTCGTCGGGCTGACGCTGGATCGCTTGCGCAGCATTCCTGGCAAGGTTCAGGAAGACCTGTATCAACTGCTCGCGATCACCGATCAGCTCCGGCAGGCTGGTATCGTAATCGCGCTGCACGGTGAGCAAGGTCGGAAACTCGGCAGTCAGCAGACTGCGCACCCGCTCCAGGATCTCGTGGATATTCACCGGTCCCGGCTGCATCGGCCGGTGCGGCGACAGCAAGCGCCGCATCAGGTCCTGCAGGCGATCGGCCTCCTTGATGATTACCTGCGTGTACTCGCGCAAACCGGGGTTGTTGAGTTCGTGCTCGAGCAGCTGTGCAGCGCCTCGGATTCCCCCCAAGGGGTTCTTGATTTCGTGCACCAGGTTTCTGATCAGCTCGCGATTGGCTTGCTGCTGCTCCACCAGTCGCTCTTCCCGGCTTGCCCTGAGCTGCTGATCGATCGGCCACAATTCAACCAACAGGCTGGCGTGCGGGGTATCGACCGGGTTCACCGTGCAGTTCAGCGGCAACAGCTCGCCAGCAGTGAGGCGCAGATCGATGTTCTGCCCGCTGTAGTCCCAACCATGGTTCAGCGCACTATCGAGCGCCGCCAGGAAGCGCGGTGGGCAGTCGATGACGCCAGCCAGCGGGCAACCGACGAAGACCTTGCTGCTGATTGCCAGTAGATTCTCGGCGGCCGGATTCATGTGCCGGATAGCCAGATTCTCGTCAAGCAGGATGACCGCCGACGAAAGCAGGTCAAGCCCACCGAAGGAATTCGAGGAAGTTTCAGACATGGCTGGTGAGGGGCCTTGCAGGTGTCCCGCCTGCGAATCGTGAATCAAGAATCATGACTCAGCGCAGATTGGCAATCTCTTTGCCGATGGCCTCGATATTGCGCTCGTGCAGCGCCACTTTGTCCTTGTAGGGCTGCAGCCGCTCCTCCACCTTGCCGCCACTGATCCCACCACCTTGCATGCGCTCGTTGGGAAGCACCGTGGCCTCCTGCTCGGCGAGCGCTTTTTTTGCCTGCTCGGCGTACTTCTGCTCGGCCGCGAGTTCGGTTTCGAGAATCCGGCGGCGGTCGTCGTCGCGTGACTTCTGCGTTTGGTTGTCGACTTTCGGGAAGTTGCTGGGTGTTGGCGTGCGCGCTGCCTTCGGAGCCGGCGCCACATTGACCGGGTCGAGAACGAGCTTTCTGCATTTGCTAGTGGGAACATTCGAGTAGGTCGTCCGCCCATCGACGTCGCACTTGTAGATGTCCTGCCCGTGTGCCGGCCATGCCAGCAGTGAAAGCAGTGCTGCGCTCGAAACAAACAGGTCTTGCGCTTTCATCGTCGTCCTATTCCTTGGTCGCAACCCGCCACCCGACGGCCTTGGGCTCGCATCATGTCGATTCGCAAGTCAGACGCGAGTGTATTGGATGACCCGAACTAATACAAACGCGCAAGCCGGTCTATTGGCAGACAAAAAAAAGGACGGGCAAGCCCGTCCTCTTCTCTGCAGCACCTGATCAGCAGCTGTAGTACAGATCGAACTCGACCGGGTGAGTGGTCATGCGAACCTTGTTGACCTCGTCCATCTTCAGTTCGATGAAGGCGTCGATCCACTCGTCCGAAAAAACACCGCCACGGGTCAGAAACTCGCGATCCACGTCGAGCGCGGCAAGCGCTTCTTCCAGGCTGGCGCAAACGGTCGGGATTTTGGCGTCTTCCTCCGGCGGCAGATCGTAGAGGTTCTTGTCCGCAGGATCCCCGGGATGAATCTTGTTCTGGATGCCATCAAGGCCGGCCATCAGCAGCGCCGCAAAGCACAGGTAGGGGTTGGCGATCGGATCGGGGAAACGCGTTTCGATGCGCCGCGCCTTGTCGGACGCGACGTGCGGCACGCGGATCGAAGCGGAACGGTTCTTGGCCGAATACGCCAGCTTGGTCGGCGCCTCGTAGTGCGGCACCAGGCGCTTGTACGAGTTGGTACCCGGGTTGGTAATCGCATTCAGCGCCTTGGCGTGCTTGATGATCCCGCCGATATAGAACAAGGCCGTTTCCGACAGGCCGGCGTAGCCGTTGCCGGCAAACATGTTCTTGCCGTCTTTCCAGATCGACTGGTGAACGTGCATTCCGGAACCATTGTCACCGACAATAGGCTTGGGCATGAAGGTTGCCGTCTTGCCGTACTGATGGGCGACGTTGTGCACCACGTACTTCAACTGCTGCGTCCAGTCCGCGCGCTTGACCAAGGTGTTGAACACGGTACCGATCTCGCACTGCCCGGCAGTGGCGACTTCGTGGTGATGCACTTCGACCGGCACGCCGATCGACTCCAGGGTCAGCACCATTGCCGAGCGGATGTCATGCAGGCTATCGACCGGAGGGACCGGGAAATAACCGCCCTTGACGCCCGGACGATGGCCGCTACCGCCCTCACCCTCGGATTTTTCGCCACTCGCCCAAGCCGCTTCGTCCGAGTAGATCTTCAGCGAACAACCCGACATGTCGACGTTCCAGGCCACCGAGTCGAAAACAAAGAACTCGGGCTCAGGACCGAAATACGCCGTATCGCCGACCCCGGAGGACTTGAGATAGGCTTCGGCGCGCTTGGCGATCGAGCGTGGATCGCGGTCGTAGCCACGACCGTCGGCCGGATCGACGACATCGCAGGTCAGGACGAGGGTCGTTTCGTCGAAGAAGGGGTCGATGTAGGCAGTGCTCGGATCGGGCATCAACTGCATGTCCGAGGCCTGAATACCCTTCCAGCCCGAAATCGACGAGCCATCGAAAGCGTGCCCATTTTCGAACTTGTCTTCGTCGAAAGCGCTGACCGGCACGGTTACGTGCTGCTCCTTGCCACGGGTGTCGGTGAAGCGGAAGTCGACGAACTTCGCCTCGTTTTCCTTGACCATGTTGATCACGTCTTGCGGGCTTGCCATTGCAGAGTCTCCTGAACAGGTGCCGGCTCAACCGGCGGCAGTAGAAAATAGGTACGAGGGAAATGAGAGCAGAAAACGTGCCAACTCATGCCCTGCGGGGTTTTTATTGTGCCACAAGCCGATTTCGCGTTCTTGGGCTTTTTCTCGCACCACGATAGTGCAAATACCAAAAGCGACGCACTCTTCCGGTGCGCAGCAGCCGACTCGAACGCACTCGCGCAGCGACCTTCGGCGCGCGCAAGGGAGCGGTCAACGCCCATTTCTCGGTTTATACTGCGCCCCTTGTGCAACTACACTCGGCGGGTGCCATGGGAAGATTGACCGATCTGCTGCAGCTGGCTCAGGAACGCGGACGCGAGCTGGGCCTCCCCTACGCGGGCGCACTGACACCGCAGGAAGCCCACGAGGTGTGGCAACTGGCACCGGGAGCCAAGCTGGTCGATGTGCGCACGCGCGCCGAGTGGGATTGGGTCGGACGTATCCCCGGCGCGATCGAGATCGAGTGGCTGAGCTACCCCGACAACAAGCCGAACAACCATTTCGTGGCGCAACTCAAGAAGCAGGTCGATCGCGAAGCGCTGCTAATGTTCATCTGCCGCAGCGGTGCACGTTCGCACAATGCGGCAGCACTGGCCAGCCAGGAGGCGCAGGCCGATTGCTACAACGTGCTCGAGGGCTTCGAGGGTGACAAGGACGCCAAGGGCCAACGCGGCAAGATTGGCGGTTGGCGTCACGCCGGCCTGCCCTGGCGTAGCTGAACTTTTTTCCGCCAGCCCGGTCTGGGCTCTGTGCGATTGCCCCGAGTGTCCGAGTACCCGAACATGCCAACTGCCACCATCAGCTTCGACAAATTCAACCAGTTGCAGGACGACGCCTGTCATCAGCGCATTCGCGCCGCCCGCGAACGGCTCGGCAACAAGGCCGTGCTGCTCTGCCACCACTACCAGCGCGCCGATGTCTATCAGTACGCGGACCTCACCGGCGACTCGCTGAAACTCGCTCGCCTGGCGTCGCAGACCGAAGCGCAGTACATCGTCTTCTGCGGCGTTCATTTCATGGCCGAAGTCGCCGACATCATGTCGCAGCCGGGGCAGACGGCCATTCTCCCCGACCTCGCCGCTGGCTGCTCGATGGCCGACATGGCCAATCTTGCCAAGGTCGAACGCTGCTGGCGGGAACTCGGCGAAGTGCTCGACGTTGACCAGCAGGTGACGCCGGTGACCTACATCAATTCGGCTGCCGATCTCAAGGCTTTCTGCGGCGCCCACGGCGGCATCGTGTGCACCTCCTCGAACGCCGGGACGATTGCCACCTGGGCCTTCGGGCGTCGGGAAAAGATCCTCTTCTTCCCCGACCAGCACCTCGGGCGCTGGACTGGCCACAAGATGGGCATCGCCCTCGACGAGATGGAAGTCTGGGATCCCGACCTCGAAATGGGCGGCCTCAGCGTCGAGCAAATCAGGCACGCGAAACTGCTGCTCTGGAAAGGCCATTGCTCGGTGCACCAGATGTTCCAGCCGGCGCACATCCTGCGGTTCCGCAACCAGCATCCCGACGGACTGGTCATTTCGCACCCCGAATGCAGCTTCGAGGTCTGCCGGCAGTCCGATTTCGTCGGCTCCACCGAACACATCGTGCGCACCATCAAGGAAGCCAGCCCGAACACCCGCTGGCTGGTCGGCACCGAACTCAATCTGGTCAACCGTCTGGCCGAAGAAGTCCGTCACGAAGGCAAGATCGTCCAGTTCATGGCGCCAACGGTGTGCATGTGCTCGACCATGCAGCGCATCGACCCGCAACACCTGGCGTGGA
>ERZ761603.3119-NODE-3119-length-10834-cov-7.130624_pt1 | contig 10834 bp, 2 predicted proteins | sample MGYA00511879_ERZ761603 | MGnify/ENA primary metagenome ERZ761603 (study PRJEB28899, sample SAMN02850040) | bioreactor sludge metagenome | biome: EBPR Sludge; feature: EBPR Bioreactor; material: flocular biomat | place: Australia: Thorneside Wastwater Treatment...
GGGCGGCTTCGATGGCCAGGGTGCCGCTGCCGCACATGGGATTCACCAGCGCCGTGGCCGGGTCCCAGCCGCTGCCGAGCAGGCATGCCGCGGCCAGCGTCTCGCGCATCGGGGCCTTGCCCGGCTGCTTGCGGTAGCCGCGGTGGGAAAGCGATTCGCCGGACGTGTCGAGATAGATCATGAAGAACCGGTCGTCCCAGTGGACATGCACCACGGTGTGGTCGCGCGCCGGTCCGGAATCGGGCCGGTGGCCGTTCACGCCGGTCATCCGGTCCATGATCGCGTCCTTCGTTTTCAACGCGACGAAACGCGGGTCGTCGCCGGAGATGCTTTTGCCGGACGCGGTCACGCACACATAGCCGCGGGCGGGAATCCACTGCTCCCACGGCCATTTCACCAGCGCCTTGTGCAGATCGTCGGGGTGGCGCGCGGTGCCGTCGCCGATGTTCCACAACACCCGGTGGGCGGTGCGCAGGTGCAGGTTCAGCCGCATCGCGGTCGCCATGTTGCCCATCAGCGACACGCCGGTCTCGGTCGATCCGGCCGTCGCCACGCCGAGCCGCTCCAGTTCGCCCGCCAGCATCGGCACCATGCCTTTCGCGGTGGTGACGACGATGAGGTTGCTTTGATGGGGATGCCAGACGGGTGAGTTGGAGAAAGCCATGACGGTTCCTGAAGGTTCAATCGGCGCGCTGCGTGATGTTGGGGCGTTGGTGTTCCAATGATTGGAACCTAGCACATCGCGCTTTTCCAATCATTGGAAAAACATGAGCGGTCACATTTTGCTTGATGGCGGCGGCGCGCCAACGCACAAAAAGGGCGTGAACAAGATTGAAATCATACGGGCCATTCAGGCGCAGCTCGAGGAGAAGATCGCCATGCACCGCGAGGCGGCCATGGCTGCGCACGAGGAGGCGACCCACGAGGAAAGCATCGCCGAAGACCGCTACGACACGCGCGGCCTCGAGGCCTCCTACCTCGCCGCCGGACAGGCCCGCCAGATGGCCGAGATGGCCGGCGCGTTGCAGGAGTTTTCCACGATGTTCGTGAAAAAGTTCGGCGCGGCCGATCCGATCGACCTCACCGCCCTGGTCGAGCTTGAAATGAAGAAGCAGCGGTTCCACTACTTTGTCGGGCCCGGCGCCGGCGGACTCGAGGTGGATTTCGAAGGCGCGACCATCCTTGTCATCACCCCGCAATCGCCGATGGGCCGCCAGTTGATCGGCCGCAAAGCCGGCGAAAAACTGAAGCTCAAGGTCGGCCCCTTCACCGACGAATACCTGATCCGGGCCGTCCATTAAGCATTCAGCCGCCGGAGGGACGACCTCCGTGTCGTCCCGGCGTTAACCCGGCTCGCGAGGCCATGCCGAAAGGCTTCGCGCCCCCCTCGTCGGCACTTCCCCGATAAATTCCTCCCCGGGTTGGTGTATTTTCTGCTCTAACATGAGGCTTGCGGGGTATGTTGGATGCGTAATTGGCGAAGGAATCCGTTTTATGCGGTGGTCGGGGCGGCTATTATTTCTCTATCTTCTTCCTGGCGTGACGGTTGCGCTTGGTCAGAACGGGGCGGCGGAGTTTGCTCCGGCGATGGCCGATCCGCGCGTGCGCGAGGAGCGGGTCGCAGAATTGCGAAGCAAATCCGAGCAGGCGATGGAACGGGCTCGGGCGTGGGCGGCGAAAAACGGCGAACCCATGCGCCGGGTGATCAAGGGTCGGGTCGTGGCGTTGGTGGACTACACCGAGGAGCGCGGGCCGGTCTATCGCGCCACCCGCAACGTAAACGCCGCCATCTCCACCGGGGCCAACCAGTTGCGTCTCGCGCCGTATAATTTGTCTGGCACCAACATCCTGGCCGGCATCTGGGACGGTGGAAATGTGCGCGCAACCCACACCGAGTTCAGCGGCCGGGTGACGAATATCCAAAGCGTCGTCGTGGACGACCACGCCACCCATGTCGCCGGCACGATGATCGCCCGCGGCGCCGCCGCCAACGCCCTCGGCATGGCCCCGCAGGCGCGGCTCGATGCCTATGACTTCAACGACGACCTGTCCGAGATGACCGGACGCGCCATGGCCACGCCCGGCCAGGCCGGAAAAATCCAGATCTCCAACCACTCCTACGGCTACATCGCCGGCTGGGACGCCGGCTTTTCGCCGATCCGCTGGTATGGGACCTGGACCAACGGCGTGCGCGAGTCGGACGATTTCGGCCAATACAGCAGCATCGACCGCGACCTCGACAACATGCTCTACGGCGCCCCGTACTACCTCCCGTTCTGGTCGGCCGGCAACGACCGCAACGATGCCCCTCCTTCCAACGGCACAACCTTCCAGTACTATTCGAACGGCGCTTGGCGCTCCACGTCCTATGACAGCGCCATCCACCCGTTTTCCGACGGCTGGAAAAACGGCGGCTATGACACCATCTCGTTCGGCAGCGTCGCCAAAAACATCATGGTGATCGGCGCGGTGAACGACGCGGTGACCAGCGGATCGCGCGACCTCGCCAAGGCCACGATGACCAGTTTCAGCGCGTGGGGACCGACCGACGACGGGCGCATCAAGCCCGATATCGTGGCCAACGGCGCGGGCCTCTATTCGTCGCTGGCCGGAAGCGACACCTCGTACGGCATCTATGACGGTACCAGCATGTCGAGCCCCAACGCTTCCGGCTCGGCGTTGCTGATCCTGCAACGGTATGCCCAGTTGTTCCCCGGCCAGTACCTGCGGGCCAGCGCCATCAAGGCCCTGCTCATCCATACCGCCGACGATCTGGCCCCCGCCGGACCCGACTACAAAACCGGCTGGGGCTTGATGAACGTCAAGGCGGCGGCCGATCACCTCGCCCTGCATGCCGGCAACACGAACGCCGGCTTCCTCGTCGAAGGCCGCATCTCCACCACCAACACCGTCGTGAACTACGATGTGGTGTGGAACCAGTCGAACGCGCTCAAGGCGACGATCGCCTGGACCGATCCGCCCGGCGTGGCTCGCACCGGCCTGAACAACACGAACCTCAACCTGCGCAACAACCTCAACCTCCGCATCATCACACCCGCCGGCACGACGAATTTCCCGTGGATCCTCAATCCGTCCATCCCGACCAATCCCGCCACCACCGGCAACAATTTCCGCGACAACGTCGAACAAGTGCTGATCGCCAGCCCCGGCGCCGCCGGCACCTACCGCGTGCAGGTGACCTACAGCGGCACGCTCTCCAACAATTTCCAGAACTTCTCGCTGGTCATGAGCGGCATCCAGCCGGTGTTCAATCCGGCGACCTCGATCCGCCTCGAAGGCGCGCTGGAGGCCGGTTTCGTCGAGGCGGGCGTGCCGCACACGCGCATGCTGACCATCCATAACGACGGCTCATCGGCGGTGACGGTGACCAACCTGACGTATCCGCCGGGCTTTTCCGGCGCATGGACCGGCGCGGTGCCGTCGCTCGGCTCGCGCGATGTGCCGGTGACGATCTTCGCCGCCACCAACGGCAGCATCGGCGGCACGCTGGTGGTCCGGTTCGCCGAATCCACCAACACCGCCACGCGCGCCGTATCGGCTTTCGGCGTGCGCACCTTCAACCTGGCCATGACCAATCCGCCGCCCGCCGGCATCACCGTCTCCAACGCGATCAGCGCCTACGACCTGCGCGGCGTCGCCGGCACCTCGCTGGTCGGACAGCTCGTGTGGACGAACGATCTCAACGGCGCGAGCGGCAACGAGGCGCTCGCGACCAACTGGGTGATTTCCGCCGTGCCGCTGGCTGTCGGCTCGAATATCGTGTCCGTCACCGCCACCAACCGCCCGGCCGGCGTGGTCAGCGCGAGCGACAACGCCAACCAGGCCGCGTATGCCGACGGCTGGAACAACGGCGACAACGGGGGCCTCGGCTTCCACGCCTGGATCCTCGCCACCAATGGTCCGTGGGCCGGCCATTTCATCGCGAACTCCGCCGCCAACACGAACCTCGCCAGCGCGGCCGAGGCGTGGGGCCTGTGGGCGAATTCCGGCAGCGAGGCGAATGCCTACCGGCCGCTGGGCCAGCCGCTGCGCTCCGGCGACACCGTGCGCGTGACCATCGAAAACAGTTGGATCAACAGCGGCTCCTCCGTTGGCGTCGCTCTGCTCAACGGCAACGGCCAACATCTCGTGGAGTTTTTCTTCAGCGGCGGCGCCGCCACCTACACCCTCAACGACGCGCTCGGCGCGCGCAACAGCGGCGTGGGTTATACCGATGCCGGGCTGTCGCTCGCCTTTACGCTGACCGGTCCGACCTCCTACGTGGTTCAGGCCGGCGCGACCCAGTTGACCGGCCACTTCGCCGCGCGCACCGACATGAACGCCACCCGCTTCCGCGCCTGGAATTTCAACGCCGGCGTCGGCGAGAACTACAATTTCTATTTCCACGACCTGTCGGTTTCCAATCCGCCGACCGGCGCCGCCCTCGCCACCACCGTTGTCGCGACCATCGTGCGCCGCGGTTTGCCGCCGGTGATCGATCCGATTCCGGCGCTCACCACTTCGGTCGGACAAGCCGTGTCATACCCCGTCACGGCAAGCAACCTGGAAAACGATCCGATGACCTTCGCCGTCACCACCGCCGTGGCCGGCGCCACCTGGTCGTTCGACACCAATAGCGGCTTCTTCGTTTTCACGCCCAACGCCGCCCAGACCGGTGTCGCGACCTTCGCCTTTACTGCGTTCGACCGCGACGGCGCGAGCGCGCCGGCCATCATGTCCGTCACGGTGTGGCCCGCGCCGGCTCCGCCGGTGTTCGATCCGGTCGCGCCGGTGCCGGCCTTCACCGCCACGCCGACGTCGTTTACCGTGCGGGCGTTCGGATTCCCCGAGCCGGTGATCTCGCTCGAATCCACCACCGCGTCGTCGGGTTATGACTTCGCGCCCGGCAGCGGCGTGCTTGCCTACACCCCGCCGTATGTCGACGCGGGCACGCAGACCTTCACGTTTGTCGCCGCCAACAGCGAAGGCGCCGCCACGCAAGTGGTCGACGTGATCGTGCAACGTACGCCGCCGGCCGCGCCCGCGGCGATCTGGGTCGCACAGCCCGGGGTGACGTACCTCGGAGTCCAGTGGTCGGCCTCGGCCGGCGCGACCGGCTACGTGGTCGAAGCGCACACCCATCCGTCCTTCCTGCCCGAGATCCCGGGTTCGGGCGGCCGCGAATCCTTCAGCGACATCGGCCCCTCCAGCGGCAGTTATGCCACACGTATCTGGACCAACAACGGTGTGGTCTGGCAGGCGGAAAAAGCCCGCACCGATTACACCTACGTCGGCCAGGCGATCGGACTGCAGAACGCATCCGGCGCATTTATCCTTTCCGGCACGATGACCGGCGGCGTGGATGAAATCGCCCTCGCCTACCGGCGCAACACCGGCAGCGCGGCCATGTTCGACATCCTCGTCAACACCACCAAGGTGGCGACGTTGAACATGACGACCTCGTTCACCACCAACCGCATCACCGGCATCGGTCATGACGGTCCATTCACGCTGATGATCAGCAACAGCGGGGCGAACGTCGCGCGCTTCGATGAACTTTCCTGGACCAACCACGCGCAGGCCGGCGGCGCCTATGTGCCGGGCTTTGAAAGTCGCGCCGAACCGGGCGTCAGCGCGACGGTTACCGGACTGACCGCCGGATCGACCTACTACCTGCGCGTGCGCGCGGTGAACGAAGCGGGCAGCAGTGATTGGTCGCCGGTGGCCTCGGGAATCACGCTGACCAGTCCCTCGCCGCAAACCATCACCTTCCCGAATCCCGGCGACCAAGCCGCCACCAACACTGTCCTGCTCGAAGCCGAGGCCGAGTCGGGACTGCCGGTGACCTTCGCGGTGATCGAAGGTCCGGCGCATCTCGACGGCGCCTCGCTCACGTTCACCGCCACCGGCGAAGTGGCCGTGGCGGCTTATCAAGCGGGCGATGCCAATTGGGAGCCCGCCGAACCGGTGACCAACCGCTTTTTAGTCAGCGGCTATTTCGACGGCAACACCAACGACATCGACGACGCGTGGGAGTTGCAGAATTTCGGCTCGCTGACCGTCGTGACCGAGGCGTCGGACTTCGATTTCGACGGCCTGCTCGACTGGCAGGAGTATATCGCCGGCACCGATCCGACCAACGCGGGCAGCACCCTGGTCGTGGATGCGCAACCGCAACTGGATGGCAGCTACATCATCCAGTGGACCAGCCAGAGCAACCGGTGGTACGCGATCGGACGCAAGGCCGACCTGCTCGATTCCTACCTGTACATCACCTCGGGCATCCCGGGGTTGCCGCCGTTGAACGTCGTCACCGACGCGCCCCCGGGCGAAGGGCCCTGGTTTTATCGTGTGCGGGTTGGGTGGGAGCCGTGACGAAACCATGAATCTTCTCTGTCGGCATGATTGGTGGAGCGCGCGATCCCTCGCGCGCACGCGCCTGACTCGCGGCAAGCCGGATGCGTCCGCGGAGCGTCCGCCCCACCCGGCGGTGAACGACCGGGGTTATTGGTGGAGCGCGCGGTCCCTCGCGCGCACGTGTCATCCGCTCCTGCGGGCGATGTTGGCCTGCTGGCTCCTTGCTTCGCTATCCAGTTTGGCGCAATCGATCCGTCCCGGCATGGGGTCGATTCCGTACGCCGACGCCGCCGGCACCGGCGTGACCTTCCGCGTGTGGGCGCCGAACGCGACCGCCGTCGGCGTGAAGGGACAGTTCAACGGCTGGGCCACCACCACGATGGCCAACGAAGGAACCAACAACCTGTGGTCGGTCGATGTCCCCAACGCGCAGGCCGGCCAGGAATACAAGTTCAGGATCAACAACAGTTTTGACAAACGCGATCCGCGCGCGCGCCGCGTGACCAGCTCCGTCGGCAATTCCATCGTCTACCGGACCAATGCATTCGACTGGGGATCCGCGCCGACGCCCACGCCGTGGCGCAACGACATCGTGCACTACCAGATGCATGTCGGCACGTTCGAAGGCGGCACGCCGCCGCGCACATTCGACCAGGCCATTGCCCGTCTCGACCACGTGAAGAATCTCGGCATCAGTTCGATCAAGCTCATGCCCATCGCCGAGTTCGCCGGCAACCATAGTTGGGGCTACAACCCGGCCGACCTGTTCGCCATCGAAAGCGCCTACGGCGGACCCGACGCGATGAAGCGTTTCATGAAGGCCTGCCACGAACGCGGCATCGCCGTGTTCATGGATATCGTGCACAACCATTACGGCACCGGCGACCTCGATATCTGGCGCTTCGACGGCTGGGGCTCCGGCGATTTCGGCGGCATCTATTTCTACAACGACAGCCGCGCCTACACGCCGTGGGGCGTGACCCGCCCCGATTTCGGCCGCCCCGAGGTGTACAGCTTCATCCGCGACCAGGTGATGATGTACGTCAAGGAATACCGCATCGGCGGCTTCCGCTGGGATTCGGTGTACAACATCATCAACACCGACGGCGGCTACAACCAGCAGGGGCATTACCTGCTGCGCGACATCAACTGGGAACTGTCGCAGGATCATCCTCACGTCGTGCGCGGGTCCGAGGATAACGCCTTCGATTACAACATGAATTTCGAGAATCAGTGGGATGTCGGTTACCGCTGGGGCCTCCATGGCCAGGTGGTGAACAGCTCGGACGCCGCGCGCGACATGTTTGCCGTGAAAGGTCTGCTCGACGGTTGGCCCGGCCATCACCGCGTGGTGTTTTCCGAGGCGCACGACTACATCGCCCGCACCCATAACCGGAGCCGCATCCCGTCGGAAATCGACAGTGCCAACCCCACCAGCATCTGGGCCCGCAAACGCGCCCTGCTCGCCGGCGGCATCGTGATGACCACGCCGGGCATTCCGATGATCTTCCAGGGCCAGGAGTTCCACGAGACGCAGGCCTTCCACGACGACACGCCGCTGCGCTGGTCGCTGACCAACACCTTCTCCGGCATCGTGCGGGCCTACCGCGACCTTATCCATGCGCGGCGCAACCTGCACGGCGGCACCCAGGGACTCAAGGGCGTCGGCGTGAACGTTCATCACGTCGATAACAACAACAAGGTGGTCGGGTTCATCCGCTGGGACCAGGGCGGACAGGCGGACGATGTGGTCGTCGTGGCGAACTTCGCCTCCACCCGCTGGACCAACAACAACTATGCGATCGAGTTCCCCTCCGCCGGCACCTGGTACCGCCACTTCAACAGCGACGCCGCGGATTACCAGCCCGACTTCGACGGCATCGGCGCCGACCAGGTGGAGGCGGCGGGTTCGCCGGCCACCGCCATCGTCAACATGGGCCGCTACAGCCTGCAGATTTTTTCCCGGACCCCGCCGGCCACGCCGGCCGGCGCGGCCTCCTTCTCGCCGTCGCCGATCAACGGCTGCGTCGATGTGACCATTACCTACGCGCCGAACGAAGGGCCGCTGAAAGGCGCCAGTCCGTTGTATGCCGATGTGGCGCGCGACGGCGGGCTCGACCTTGTCACCGGCTCGATGACGCAGGTCAACAGCAACACCTTCACCTATGTGTATGCCGTGCCGGAGGGCACGCACCAGTTGAACGTGGCGTTTCACGACGGCGCGGCGACCAATCGTGTGCGCGACGACAACAACGGCGCGGGGTGGAACGTGCCGGTGTACGGTTGCGGCGTGACCAGCGTGGTCAGCATCGTCATCACCAATCCCGCCTCCGACATCACGGTGGCCCATGCGGTGACGCAGGCGCTGCTGCAAGGCGAGTCGGGTTTGCTGGTCGGCGCGATCCGCTGGACCAACCACCTCACCGGCGGAAGCGGGTCGGTTCCCGCGACCTCGTTCTGGAGCGCGGGTTTTGTTCCGTTGGCGGTTGGCACCAACCTCCTTGCGGTCAGTGGAGCCGGGGCGTCGCCGCCGGGCGGGATCATCGCCACCGACGCGGCCAGCCAGGGCGCCTATCTCGATGGATGGCAAGGCGGCGACAACGGCGGCGCGGGACTTGCGCCGTGGCAGTTGGCGGCCAGCGGCGGCAATGCCGGGTTCTTCCTCGCCACGTCCGCCAACAACGCGCGGCTCAATCTATCCTCCCCGGCGTGGGGTCTGTGGGCCAATTCCGGCGACACCGCCGATGCCTATCGTCCGTTCGGATTCGTCTTGCGCTCCGGCGACACGGTGCGCGTGCGATTCGAGAACAACTGGATCAACACCGGTTCGTCGGCCGGGGTGGCCCTCGTCAATTCCAACAACGAATTTCTAGCCGAGTTCTATTTCACCGGCGGCCAGTCCACCTACCGGTTAAGCGACAGCGTGGCCGGACGCGATACCGGGATCGGCTACACCGACGCCGGGTTGACGCTGGCTTTCACGCTCACCGGTACGAACGCGTATCGGTTGCAGGCCGGCGCGGCCACGATCACCGGAACGTTCGCCGCACGCGCCGATGGCGGGGCGGCCAAGTTGCGGATCTGGAATTTCAACGCCGGGCCGGGCGAGGATTACAACGTGTATGCCAACGACCTCACGATCTCCAATGCGGTCGGCGTGGCCGCGCCGGTGTCGGATGCCGTGACGGTGGTGCGGCTGGGCTTGCTGCCGCCGGTGTTTGCGCCGTTGGGTGGACAAACGGCGATCACGGCGGTGGCGACTTCGTTTGTCGTCGCGGCCGTCGGCGATCCGGTTCCGGTGGTTGCGCTGGCCGGCACGACGGCATCGGGCGGCTATGTCTTCGACGCGGAAAGCGGACTGTTGACGTACACGCCGCCGCATGTGGATGCAGGGGGGCGCGCGTTCACGTTCGTCGCGAGCAATGCCGCGGGTGTGGCGACGCAGATCGTCGCGGTCAGCGTGCAGCAGGGGCCGCCGGATGCGCCGGCGGCGCCGTGGATTGCCCAGACCAATGCGTTCGATGCGGTCGCGGCGTGGATGGTCGCGGGTGGGGCGGCGTCCTACCGGCTGGACGTGCACACGGCGGCGGATTTCCTCGGGGAGCATCCGGGTCCGACCGGCATCGAGACATTCTCCGGCATGGGTGTCGGCAGTTCCAGTTACCAGACGCGCATCTGGACCAACCAGGGCATCGTGTGGACCGCCTACAAGGCGCGCACCGACCAGACATTGGAGGGACCGGCCATCGGGCTGCGCAACGAGTCCGGCGCTTACCTGGTTTCCAGTGTGATCACGGGCGGGGTGGATGCGTTGTCGATCGCGGCCCGGCGCGGATCGGGTTCCGGAACGTACAGTATCTATGTAAACGGAATCCGGGTCGCGACGAACATCACCCTCACGTCATCGGCCGTTACCACGCAGGTGGCGGGGATCGGCATCGAAGGTCCGTTCACGTTGATGGTATCCAACGGCGGCACGACGCGGGCCACGTTTGACAACCTGCGTTGGGTCGGCGCGCCGATACCGGGCGGGATTTTTGTGCCGGGTTACTCCAATCGCGCGGTGGCGGGTACGGGCGACGCGATCACCGGATTGACGGCGCAGACGACGTATCACCTGCGGGTGCGGTCGATCAACGGGGCGGGGGAAAGTGCCTGGTCGCCGGCGACAGCATTAGTCACGGCGGAGCCGCCGCCGCCGGATGCCAATTCCAATCAGGTGCCGGACAGTTGGGAGTTGGAGCACTTTGGCGATCTGCAAACGGTAAGTGGAACCTCCGACTACGACGGCGACGGCATGCCGGACGTGCACGAATATGTCGCCGGCACCCAGCCCACCAATGCCGCCAGTTTCCTGTGGGTGGAGTACGGCGGGCAATCCGACGGGTCAGGAACGATCATCCGCTGGTCCAGCGTCAGCAACCGCACCTACGACTTGGGCCGAAAATCCAGCCTCACCGACCCCTTCCACTACCTC
>ERZ761603.3121-NODE-3121-length-10824-cov-18.633299_pt1 | contig 10824 bp, 8 predicted proteins | sample MGYA00511879_ERZ761603 | MGnify/ENA primary metagenome ERZ761603 (study PRJEB28899, sample SAMN02850040) | bioreactor sludge metagenome | biome: EBPR Sludge; feature: EBPR Bioreactor; material: flocular biomat | place: Australia: Thorneside Wastwater Treatment...
CACGAAGCAGTTGATCAGCGTCGCCGCGAGCGTCGTGCCGGCGGCCGAGTTGATGCGCCCGGCCGGGACGAAGCCGGTTTCCTGCGCCCACAGAAAGCGCTCCTCCCAGTGCGCGCGCTGCTTGTCGTCCTCATTGGCGGCGAGTGCGCGGGCGACGCGGCGACGCACGTCATGCACCGAGGTTTCCTTGCCCTTGGCGTACTTTTCGACCAGCACCTCGACGGAGATCTCCTGCTCGGCAAGCGGCGTGACGGCGGGTGCCTCGTCGACGGCTGACAGGGGTAGCTGGTGTTCAAGCTGGCTCATGGGTCGTTCCTCCGGTGTGTATTGGCGTGGTCTGTGTTCGATGGTCTTGCTGGCGAAGCGTCTTGCCGATAGGCGGCGCCTGCGACGAGGCGCTTGAAGTGCGCTGCTGCTCCCCTCTCGCTAAGAGCGGAATGGCGTAAAGCTACTGTATGTAGTGTGTAAAGGCAATAACTTGACTAAATGTAGTTTTCGCGCTGTTGCTTGCCGAGGCGCGGGAAAGGCCGTGAAATCACGGCCTTGCGGCTGCCGGCGGCGGTAGAATTTTTTTTCGGGGGCGTCGCGGGCGCTGTCGGCAGCAGGGTCGTTGCGCCCGGGACAGGGCGCGATGCGCGAGGCAAGGGAAGAGGCGCCAGGAAGCGCTGCAGCGACCGGGGCGAGGAAGTCCCGCCCCGGTCGGGCGTGCGGGTGGTTTCAGGCGCTCGCCGCCTGCTTGGCGCGCGCGGCGTGTGCCACCAGTGCGGCGATGACGCAGGAGGCGAGACGCGTTTCGGCGGTGTCGGCGCGGCTGGTGAGGACGATGGGCACGCGCGCGCCGAGGATGATGCCGGCGCTCAAGGCGTTGGCCAGGTATTCGAGCTGCTTGGCGATCATGTTGCCGGACTCGAGGTCGGGGACGACCAGAATGTCGGCGCGACCGGCGACTGCCGAGACGATGCCCTTGGTCTTGGCGGCGACCAGCGAGACGGCGTTGTCGAAAGCCAGCGGCCCGTCGACCAGGCCGCCCTTGATCTGGCCGCGGTCGGCCATCTTGCACAGGGCGGCGGCGTCGAGGGTGGACTGGATCTTGTCGCTGACCGTTTCCACCGCCGAGAGAATCGCCACCTTGGGTTCGGGTGTGCCGATGATGTGCGCCAGGTCGATGGCGTTCTGCACGATATCGACTTTCTCCATCAGCGTCGGCCGGATATTCACCGCCGCGTCGGTGATCATGATCGGCCGCGGATAGGTGGGAACGTCCATCAGGAAGACATGGCTGATGCGTCGTCCGGTGCGTAGTCCAGAACTGCTCGAAATCACCTCGGCCATCAGTTCGTCGGTGTGCAGGCTGCCCTTCATCAGCGCTTCGGCGTCGCCGCTGCGAATCAGGGTCACCGCCATCGCCGCCGATTCGTGGCTGTGCTTGCAATTCACGATGCGGTAGTCCTTGAGGTCCAGGCCATTTTCCTCGGCGACGGCGCGGATGCGTTGCTCGGGGCCGATCAGGATCGGTTCGATGAGCTTGGCCTCGGCGGCCAGTAGCGCGCCCTTGAGCGATTCGCGGTCGCAGGGGTGTACCACCGCCATGTCGATCGGTTCGAGGCCCTCGGCGCGCGACACCAGTACCTGCAGGCGGGCGTACTTGTCGGAAATGGTGATTTCCGGCATCGCCTTGCGCTTGGTGATGATTTTTTCGCGCGGCGCCAGCACTTCGGCGCTACCCGATACGACCAGCAGGTGGTCCTGGTTATGACCGCTGCAGTCGAGCACGATGTGCCGGTTGCGGGCGAATTTCTGGCCGACGGTGACCGTCACCGTGATCGTGTCGCCGATCGCCACCGGGCGTGCAAAATGCAGCGACGACTCGACCATTACCGTGCCCGGGCCGGGAAACTGTGTGCCGAGCATGGTCGACAGCAGCGAGGCGCACCACATGCCGTGGGCGATGAAATCCTGGAAAACGCCACTGTGGCTGTAGTCGGCGTTGGCCAGCGCCGGGTTCATGTCGCCCGACATCAACGCGAACAACTTGACATCTTCCGGGCGCAAGGTACGCACCAGTGACGAGCTGTCACCGATGTTTATTTCGTCGTAGGTCCGACTTTCGAGGAACTCCAGGGGGGTTTCGACGTGCATGAGGGTGCTCCCAACGGGACTGATCAGACTTTATTATGCTGCAACGCAGCACAAAAATGTAGGGCGATTTCGCGAACGCGGCGACGCCGCAATGCAGTGGCTTTTCGCCTGACAGCCGCGGCGCTTGTTGACCTGCATCAGCACCTGCCGCCGTCAGAGGCTCTAGGCTTGACCAGGAAATCGGCAAGAGCGTTGTCGTCTTGGAGACGGTGATGAGCGAAGAATGTTTTGACGCGGAGGAACTTGAGGAACTGCTACGGCCGGTCGTCGAGCGCCACAATGGTGAGCCGCTGCAGCTGGTGCAGATCCTGCGCGAAGCGCAGGAAGTGGTCGGCTATCTGCCGGCGGCCTTGCTGACGGCCACCGCCAGGGCCCTCAAACTGCCGCGGGCGCAGGTCGAAGGCGTCGCCGGCTTCTACTCCTTCTTCCATCTGACGCCGCCGGGCCGCTACCGGGTATTGTTCTCGGACAACATCACCGACCGCATGCTGGGCAGCGGCGAACTGCTCGATCGGCTATGCAACAAGCTGTGGGTCGAGCGCCGCAAGCTCTCCGAGGACGGCCTGGTCAGCGTCGATACCACCTCATGTACCGGCATGTGTGATCAGGGGCCGGCGCTGCTGGTCAATGGCCAGCCGCTGACCCGCCTCTCGGGTGAACGCATCGACCGCATCAGCGAGCTGATCCGCGCACAGCTGCCGCTGGGCGACTGGCCGGCCGAGTACTTCCGGGTGGAGGACAACATCCGTCGCCGCGATACCTTGCTTTCTGCCGAGTGGCCCGCCGGCGAAGCGCTGCGGGCGGCAATTGCGCGCGGCAGCGAAGCGATGCTCGCCGAGATGAAGCTTTCGAATCTGCGCGGGCGCGGCGGCGCCGGTTTCACCACGGCCATCAAATGGGAGTCGGCGCGCCGCGCCGCGTGCCATACCGAGGCCGACGCTCAAGCGGGTGCGCGCTACGTCATCTGCAACGCCGACGAGGGCGAGCCGGGCACTTTCAAGGATCGCGTGCTGCTCAGCAGTTATCCCGACCTCGTCTTCGATGGCCTGAGCGTTGCCGGTTTCACCATTGGGGCCAGAAAGGGCTTGATCTACCTGCGTGGCGAGTACGCCTATTTGCTGCCCGCGCTGCGCGAGAATCTCGAGCGGCGCCGACGCAGCGGCCTGCTCGGGCGTGCAGTGGGCGGTGAGGTCGGGCTGGACTTTGAGATCGACATCCATCTCGGTGCCGGCGCCTACGTCTGCGGCGAGGAAACGGCGCTGCTCGAATCGCTCGAAGGCAAACGCGGCATCCCGCGTATCCGCCCGCCCTTCCCGGTCACCGCCGGCTATCGCGGTCAGCCGACGGTGGTGAATAACGTCGAGACGCTGTGCAAGGCGGCACTGATCGCGATCCGGGGCGGTGCCTGGTTTGCCGGTCTCGGTACCAAGCAATCGACCGGTAGCAAGCTGCTGTCGATCTCGGGTGACGTCGAGATGCCGGGAATCTACGAGTACCCCTTCGGCGTTTCGGTGGAGCAGGTGCTCCAGGACTGCGGTGCTGGCAATGCGCAGGCGGTGCAGGTTAGCGGACCTTCGGGAGTTTGTCTGGCAATGCACGAGTTCTCGCGCAGCATTGCTTTCGAGGACGTGCCGACGGCGGGCGCGTTCATGGTCTTCGGTTCGCACCGCGACATGTTCGAAGTGGCGCGTAATTTCGCGCATTTTTTCAAGCACGAGAGCTGCGGTTTCTGTACGCCCTGCCGGGTCGGCACTTCGCTGGTCGCCAACTGCATGGACAAGATCGGCAAGGGCCTCGGCACGCAGTACGAGATCAACCAGATCTTCAAGATCCATCGCCTGCTGCATGCGGCCAGCCATTGCGGTCTCGGCCAGGCAGCCTGCAACCCGCTTTTCGATACCCTGCAGAAATTTCGCCCGGCCTACGAGCGGCGCCTGTGCTCGCTCGACTTCGAGCCAGCTTTCGACCTCGACCAGGCGCTGGCGGCGGCGCGCCAGATGACCGGTCGCGACGATCCGGCGGCGCACTTCGGTTTCGCCGCCAGACTTCCGGGAGTGGCCTCATGACCCAGCCCAGCATCCTGCTCGACGGTCTGCCGGTGCCTTTCGTCGATGGGCAGACGATCATGGACGCGGCGATGGCCGCCGATATCTTCATCCCGCACCTTTGCCATCATCCCGAGTTCAAGCCGCAGGGCAGTTGCAAGCTGTGCACGGTCAAGGCCAACGGGCGCTACGTCTCGGCGTGTACCCTGCCGGCGCGCGACGGCATGGAGGTCGAGAACAACTCTCCGGATCTCAACGACAAGCGACGCACCTTGTTGCAAATGCTTTTCGTCGAAGGCAATCACTTCTGCCCCTCGTGCGAAAAAAGCGGCAACTGCATGCTGCAGGCGCTGGCCTACGAACTGGAAATGTTGAGCCCGCACTTCGACCAGTTCTATCCCAATCGAGCGGTCGATGCCTCGCACCCGGAGGTCTTGCTCGACTTCAATCGCTGCATTCTCTGCGAGCTCTGCGTGCGCGCCAGTCGCGACGTTGACCGCAAGAGCGTCTTTTCGCTTTCCGGGCGCGGCATCGACAAGCACCTGATCGTCAATGCCGAGTCCGGCCGGCTGGCCGACACTGATTTTTCCTGGGCCGACAAGGCGGCGCATGTCTGCCCGGTTGGTGTGATCCTCAAGAAGCGCAGCGGCTTCGCGGTGCCGATCGGCAAGCGCCGTTACGATGTCGAGCCGATCGGCATGCAGGTCGAACGGTTGGCTGCGCGCAGCGCCGATGAGGAGAGCTGAGATGGGGGCCGAGAGGGAGCCCGAAAGGGGGGCCGAAAGGGTTGTTGTCGGCGATAAGCGAAAGCTGCGCCTGGCGACTGCGTCACTGGCCGGATGCTTTGGTTGTCACATGTCTTTGCTGGACATCGACGAACGACTCTTCGAGCTCGTCGAGCGCGTCGATTTCGACCGCTCGCCACTGACCGACATCAAGCACTGCGGTGCTTGCGACATCGGCCTGATCGAGGGCGGCATCTGCAATGCCGAGAACGTGCATGTGCTGCGCGAGTTTCGCAGCCACTGCAAGGTGCTGATCGCCGTTGGCGCCTGCGCGGTCAATGGTGGTCTGCCGGCGCAGCGCAATCATCTCGACCTCGGCCAGTGTCTGCAGGAGATCTACCTGACGGCGCCCGATATCGTCGGCGGGAAGATCCCCAACGACCCGGAACTGCCGTTGCCGCTCGACAAGGTGCATCCGATCCACGAGATCGTGCGCATCGACTATTTCATTCCCGGCTGCCCGCCGTCGGGCGACGCCATCTGGAAGTTCCTGACCGACCTCCTCGATGGGCGCACGCCGCGTCTCGGGCATCCGCTGCTGCATTTCGACTGAGGGCGCCATGCAACAAGCTCAAGGCTTCGAACTGGAAACCGCTAGCGCCGCCGCCGGCAGCCTGCGCCGCGTCGCCATCGACCCGGTGTCACGCGTCGAGGGGCACGGCAAAGTGACCTTGCTGCTCGACGACAAGGACCAGGTGCAGCAGGTGCGCCTGCACATCGTCGAGTTCCGCGGCTTCGAGAAATTCATCCAGGGCCGGCCGTACTGGGAAGTGCCGGTGATGGTGCAGCGCCTGTGCGGTATCTGCCCGGTATCGCACCATCTGGCGGCGGCCAAGGCGCTCGACCATGTCGTTGGCGCCGGTCGCCTGACAGCGAGCGCCGAGAAGCTGCGCCGCTTGATGCACTATGGCCAGATCCTGCAGTCGCATGCCCTGCATTTCTTTCATCTCTCCTCGCCCGATCTGCTCTTCGGTTTCGCGAGCGAGGCCGGCCGGCGGAACATCGTCGGCGTCGCGGCTGCCTACCCCGACGTGGCCCGGCAAGGGGTATTGCTGCGCAAGTTCGGCCAGGAAGTGATTCGCCTGACCGCCGGCAAGCGGGTGCACGGCACCGGCGCGATTCCGGGCGGCGTCAATCGCGCGCTGCGCCGCGAGGACCGCCAGGGCCTGCTTGCCGAGGTCGGCCAGATCGTCGGTTGGAGCCGCGACGCGGTGCAACTGGTCAAGCGCCTGCACGCTGCCGACCCGGCGCTTTACGATGGCTTCGGCACCTTTCGCTCGAACATCCTGTCGCTGGTCGGCGCCGACGGCGCGCTCGATTTCTATGACGGCCAGTTGCGCGTGCGCGACGCCGACGGCGGCATTCTGGTCGACGGCTTCGACGTGCAGAATTACCACCAGCTGATCCGCGAGGAAGTCAAAGCCTGGAGTTACATGAAGTTCCCCTTCCTGGCCGCACTTGGCCCGCGACAGGGTTGGTATAAGGTCGGCCCCCTGGCGCGGGTGCAGAACTGCGACTTCATTCCGACGCCCCTGGCCGAAGCCGAGCGCCGCCAATTCATCGACCATGGCCAGGGCAAGCCGGTGCACGCCCCGCTGGCCTACCACTGGGCGCGCATGATCGAGCTGCTGCATGCCGCCGAGACGATCGCCGAACTGCTCCACGACGACGACCTGTCGGGCAGCGAGCTGAGCACCAGTGGCGCGCGTGCTCGCGAGGGTGTGGGCGTCATCGAGGCGCCACGCGGGACCTTGATTCACCACTATCAGGTCGACGACGAAGATCTGGTCACCACCTGCGATTTGATCGTGTCCACCACCCACAACAACCAGCCAATGAACGAAGCCATCCGCCGCGTTGCGCAACGCTACCTCAACGGACGCGAGCTTACGGAAGGCCTGCTGAACCATATTGAAGTCGCTATTCGCGCCTTTGACCCCTGCCTGTCGTGCGCCACGCACGCGCTCGGCAAGATGCCCCTACAGCTCGAACTTCAGGATGCAGCGGGCGCCGTGATCGGGCGCCTGAGCAGCGCGTCGTGAAGCGCACGGGGAGACCTCGGTGCCTCTGCCGCCAGTCCTGATTCTCGCCTGCGGCAATCCCAGCCGCGGCGATGATGCGCTCGGGCCGCTGCTGGTAGATCGCTTGCAGAACTGGCTGGACGAGGCGGGCCTGGCCGCCGGTATCGAAGTTCTGGTCGATTTTCAGTGGCAGATCGAGCACGCGCTGGACCTCATCGGCAGACACCTGGTGCTGTTCATCGACGCCGGTCACGATACGCCAGGACCTTTCGTCTTCCGCCAGGCGCAAGCAGGCGCCGCCGCCAGCGATGCCGGCAGTTGCAGTACGCACGCACTGTCACCCGAGGCGGTGCTGGCGGTGCTGCCGCGCGTGGTCCACGAGGCGGCGCCGCCGGCGTTCGTGCTCTGCGTGCGCGGCGAACGCTTCGAGCTCGGTGAGGCTTTGAGCCCTGCCGCGGCTGGCCATGCGGAGCGCGCTTTCGAACTGCTGCAGGACTTGCTTCGCGGCCCCGATGTTGACCGCTGGCAGGCACTGCTCAGCGCTCGGGTACCGTCCGATGGCGACTGATTGGGCGTGCGCCGGCTTTCGTCGTCGCAGCAGCCAGCAAGGCGGGACTGCCAGACTGCGGCCACTCGCGCGGCATGCTCGCCTTTGCGCGATCATCAGCACTGCTGATTTGCAGGCGTCGAAGCTTGTTATATCATCGGCAAGCGTGCTCTCCTGCCGGGGAGGTGTCGGGTGGCGGGGGCGTTGTCACTTGCACAAGCCCCTTTGCACTTCGCGTGATTGGGATTGGGGCGCCCGAACGGCCGCGAAGGAGGTGCCGGCCTGTTGATTCGTTCGCCTGGCGGGCGCCGCAGACATCATCAATGTGATCCATGTTTTTCAGAAGGAGGGCTGCAGCGTGTCAACTTGGCTTGTCGTTCTTTCCGGTGCGCTTGTCGTTTGTGCCGGTTTTTGGTGGATGGCGTCGCGACGCGCGGTCGCGTCCGCCGAGTCGGAGTCATCCGGGAAGCAATCGCGCCATCCCTATCGCTGTGTCGCCATAAAGTGCGGTGCAAAATCTTGCGCTACCGCCCGTGATCTCGAGGGTCAGCGCTTCTTGCCGCATGAGGCGCCGCTGCTGCCGCTGCCGAACTGCGATTGCGCTGCGTGTCGCTGTTCATACGCCCGCTTCGACGATCGGCGGGACGACCAGCGTCGCCGGCCGCACGCCATGGGTCGTGGCTTCGCCGATGCTGGCGGACGGGAGCGGCGCGGCGACATGGACCGACGCAGGACGCTGGGGTTCGCCTGAGCCGCTGGGGTGGGAGTGAGGCCTGGGCGTCCCTCATGCGCGGTGCTTCGGATAGGCACTCCGCGGATGCCGGTTAGCTGTTCTTCCGGTGCATGCGGCGGCGCACAGCGGCAGTGAAGCCGCCAATGCCAGGCCGGCGGCGGTGCTTACGGATTTTGGACTGGTGATCATTACCGGTTTCCTCCCTTGACAGGCCCTGCTCCCGGGGGTTTTCACCATGGCACCCCACATTGTGAATGAGTCCTGATGGCAATGCTCTGCGCCGTCTCTGCCGCGTCATGACAACGAGGGCTGTAAGAAATTTCGACAGCTGTCGCCAGCTTTGGCGGTTTGCCCGGAGCTGGCCGCGGCCTGGGCAGGGCGCGACGCACAGTGCTATATTGGCCGCGCCGGGCGGGGGCTTCGAGGTGCGATGGCTGTTTGCGCGCGGCTTGGCGTGCAGAGTCCCGGCGCGGCGTGCGCTGTGCGTTCGGCGCGCCGCATCGGCAATGTTTACCGTGAAAGTCGCACATGCGACTCACGAAACTCCCTTCTCCCCTCTGCGGGAGAAGGGCCAGGGGAAGAGGGCGACGGTCATGACTTTCATGTTTTGGGGTGTCTCCACGGGTCATGACCGTTAGGGCAGAATATGTGGAAATCAGTTTTCGCTATTTCGATCGGAGCCGCGCTTGGCGCGCTCTTGCGCTGGCAGCTCGGCATCAGGCTCAACAGCCTGTTTCCGACGATTCCGCCGGGCACGCTGGTCGCCAATCTGATCGGCGCCTACCTGATCGGCCTGGCGATTGCTTTCTTCTCCTCGTTCTCGGCGATCTCGCCGGAATGGCGCTTGCTGATCATTACCGGTTTCTGCGGCGGGCTGACGACTTTCTCGACTTTCTCCGCCGAACTGGCGATGTTGCTGCAGCAGGGACGAGTTTCCTGGGCACTCGGCGCGGCTGCGGCGCACGTGGCGGGATCGGTGCTGATGACCATCGCCGGCATTGCCACCGTCGTCTGGGCGCGAAGCTCAAGCTGATCGGCGACGGCGTCGTCCGGCCGGCCGCGGCTGGCCGAGGTTTCAGCCGAGCGACGCCGCTTTCTCGGCAGCGCTAAAACGGTCATGACCGTTTCCCCCTCTTCCCCAACCCTTCTCCCGCGAGGGGAGAAGGGAGCGTCGTGAGTCGCTTAGGCGACTGTCACATGAATTGGAGGCAGACATGCAAGGCTCTTTCCTGAGGTTGTACGTGCGCGAAGGCGACAAGTTGCACGGTCGCCTGCTCTGGGAGTGGTTGCTCGACCAGGGCTGTCGGCTCGGCGTCCGCGGTGGGTCGGCCTTTCGCTCGATTGGCGGCTTCGGGCGATCACATGCAGTGCACGAAGGCAGCTTCTTCGAATTGGCGGGGACGACCAGCATCGAGGTTGAATTCGTCGTCACCGAGGAGGAGGCGCAGCGCCTGTTTGCGCTGATTCGCCAGGCGCAGGTCCGTGTCTTCTACGTGAGCATCCCGGCCCGGTTCGGGGTGATCAATCCGGACGCCAAGGACCCGCCTGAGCTCAGCGCCGAGGAGTGAGCTCTGAGGGCGGCAAGCCCGGCCAGCCGGTGCTGCCGGGCGGAGGGTATCAGCTGCTGCGGAAGGCGCGCACGCCGAGGATGACGCCGCCGATCAGCAGGGTGATGCCGATCAGCGCCGTGCTCCCGGGTAGCGAAGCGCGCAGGATGAAGGCATAGGCGAAGGCGGCCAGGGTTTCGAAGACGATCAACTGGCCGACGAGGGCGGCAGGCAGCAAGCGGCTGGCCCGGTTCCAGAGCAGGGTACCGAGCCACGAGGCGCAGAATCCGAGCATCAGCATCAGGCCGACGTAGCGTCCGGCACTTGCGCCGAGCGGAAAATCAAAGCCGGGGTGCCAATGGAAATACAGTCCGGCAGCGGCCATGCCGAGCAGTGCCAGCGGCAGCGTCGCCAGGCCCTGGGCGATGGCCCAGGTGCCGGAAGCCAGCGCCGGTCGCTGCTGCAGCCAGCGCGAATTGCGCAGCGGGTACCAGGTCCAGGCGAAGACTGCCGCCAGGGCGAATACCGTTCCCAGGAGGTAGTCTTGAGCGTTACGGCGATCGTCGAGAAGCGCCATCTCGTGGTGGTTCACCAGGGCGATACCCGTGGCGATGACCAGCAGCGATGGCAGCAGCCGGCGCCACGGTAGCGCTTCGGTGCTGAAATTGGCGACGATGGCGATGACGATCGGCAGGGTACCGATGAGCATGGTTGGCAGCGGTGCGTCCGCCAGCTGGATGGCGGCCGACAGAAAGAGGTAGTAGAGGATGTTGCCAAGCAATGCCAGTTCAAGGGCTTTCAGCCAGTCCTGGCGCTGCAGGACTTGCAGGCGCGGCCAGTCGGTCCACGCCAGCAGCAGGGCGATCACCCCGAAGGCGAGGTAGCGGCCGAACGAGAGCATCGCCGGCGGATAGTCGGGCAGCAACAGGGGAGTGACGAAAACCAGTCCCCAGAGCAGTCCGGCGCCGAGCGCGCAGGCGACCCCTTCGGCCAGGATGCGGCCGGCG
>ERZ761603.3122-NODE-3122-length-10824-cov-5.343672_pt1 | contig 10824 bp, 6 predicted proteins | sample MGYA00511879_ERZ761603 | MGnify/ENA primary metagenome ERZ761603 (study PRJEB28899, sample SAMN02850040) | bioreactor sludge metagenome | biome: EBPR Sludge; feature: EBPR Bioreactor; material: flocular biomat | place: Australia: Thorneside Wastwater Treatment...
CGCACCGACAAGCATTTGCTGCGCATCAGCCGCCGCCACCACGGCAACGTCAAGAGCAGCGTCATCACGCAGGACTTCGTGCACGGCGCCGACTACGCCGCGCTGGCCGAGGCGGCCGACACCTTCCGCGGCCTGCTCGGCGAAGGCGCCAAGGTCATGCGCGGCGAGGGCGAGCGCCGCAAGGAAGAAAAAGTCACCGACTTCCGCCAGGCCATGGCCTGGCTGATCAGCGAGGCCGAACGCACCACCGCGCGCCAGCGCTACAAGGGCCTGGGCGAAATGAACCCCGAGCAGCTGTGGGAAACCACCATGGACCCGGCCGTGCGCCGCCTGCTGCGCGTGCAGATCGACGACGCCATCGAGGCCGATCGCGTCTTCACGATGCTGATGGGCGACGAGGTCGAGCCGCGTCGCGACTTCATCGAGACCAACGCGCTGCGCGCAGGCAACATCGACGTCTGATCCGGGCTTGTTGCCCTACGCTTTTTATGTTGGAGGTCCGTTTGACCGGGCGTCAAACGGGTCTGGCCCAAACCTTCAGTGCTAATGAGAGCAGGTGTCGCCCACGGTCTCGTATCTCGTTTTCAGACCACTGGGTCAGAGTTGGTTTCTGGAAGTACGAGTTGAGCAAAAGCAGACTGCCCCGGAAGCCACTGCGCTTGCCCTCGACGGGCTTTCCCTTTTGCTCAAAATCGAGAAATGGTCCGTTGCTAACGGAGCTGTTGAGGGGCTGCGTCAGAAGAGTCAGGTTGCCGAATGTCTGGATGAGACGGTTTCGTTGGATGCGCGGTCCGTCGCCCTCCTGCACCAAGGGATAGTGTCCACTCTCCTCCCAAGACTGCGGCAGAACGTGTTCGACCGAGAGCGACTCGGGAACAGGAGCCCAGCTGGACTCTTGCTTCGGTGTACGAGATGCCATTTCCAAGACACGAAGAATGGCAGAAACCTTCCCAGGCCGAAGTTCCTTGTACACGGCCCTGTCCATCCAAGCATCAGAAAACTCCTGATCTGTCGGCCACACCTGACTATGCCCACCAAGCTTCTGAAGGCTCGCTCGCAGTGCCGTGGGAGGCTCCTCCGCTTCCGAGACATCAGCCAACAGCTTCAAGAACAACTTGTTGTAGCTCTTGGTGGTGTAGCCACAGACGGCACGCCGAGCTACGAAGGATGCGAGGTCGCCAAGTGCCTGTTTGAGGAGTGGATCGTTCCTGCTCAAACGCTCGCGAAGAGCCAGGTAAACGGGTGTGAGTGTGCTGACGTCAAGTGCCTTGATGAGCCGAGCGAACTCCGCGATGAAATCATCCCCCTCCGGGCTGATCAACTCTCGAAAGTGGTTACTGGCCACCACAATGCGGCCCAACTCTCCGTCGATGTCGCGCTGCGGCTCGCCTTGCCACCATTCCTTGAAGCAGTGGAACACATGGCTCACCATGGTCTCCTGTCGGCGGCGCAGGATGGTGTAGTGGAAGAAGAACAAGTCAATGCGTGGATAAGTGATGCGACCTTGACGCTCTCGTTCTCGCCAGTACCGGTTGGCTGTGACCACGTCGTTCTGATCGCGCTGCTCATCGAACCCTTGCCAGTGCCGCAGGTAAAGCGGATCGACTTCCTGCCCGCGCCGCGCTGCCTCAAGGAAAACGAAATTGCGGATCAGATCGGATGCAAGAAGGGGTTCTCCACGGGCATTGAGCGTCTCGAAGATGACCTGCGGGTCATCTTCACTCTCAAGTGTCAGCGTCATGATCTGAACGAGTTCCTGCAGCGCCATGAAAAGCATTTCGGCGCGGGCCGACTGAAGAGGAAGCTCGCCTTGAATGGACGCGACAACATTTTCGTTTCGGATGCTGTGAACCAGCGCGTCCGACCAAGTCCGGTCCGATTCCGCAGTGATTGGATCACTCAGGGTCACACCTCGGAGATAAGCAAGGCAGGCATGGTGCAGATACAGATATGCCTGAACCATCAAAGGTCGCTCAATACGCTGCTTCCCGCTCTTCCCACCTTTCGCGGGGTAGGCGTGACACACCGCTCGACAGTCATCTGCTTCGTCGAGAAAGGCCATCTCGGCGCGTCCAGCCTGTGTGGGCCAAACCTTGTGATGGTCGTCTTTCACCGCATATGGTCCCGGATTGCGAACTAGGCTGTCCAGCATCTGCGGCACGGGAGATCCTTCCAGCAGCTTCGCTGCGTGACGAAAGGCGAGCATCAGCAGGTGGAGTGTGGTCGTACGTTGCTGCCCGTCGATGACTTCGTAAGCAGTGACACGGCCAAAAGCACTGTGAACAGGGGTCAGAACCAGTGAGCCAAGAAAGTGCTTCTGAAGCGGCTTTAGGGACTGGATGCCAACCTGTTGTGCCATCTCAGAACGCTCGATCAATTTGAGCGCACGGTCTTCGAGATCAGCCCACAGCGGGACAACCTGTTTCTCCAAGGTCCAAACGTATCCGCGCTGGAAAACTGGAATCACGTACTGCGCGGGAGCGCCAAACAGACTGGTAATTGAGGCCTTTCCGGGCTGCATTCAAAGATCTCCCATTAATCAGAAGCCATGTCGGGCTGAACCCTCGCACGTAGTCTAAGGGGGCCGCGAGTGGCATTAACGGCCGGAGCAAGATCATCGGGTCACGCCTTTGATCAACTAACGCGCTGCGACGCTGTAGCGCAGGGTGCGCAGAGTCGACGGAATTGCACTGCAAGATACCTTTTCAGTAGGGCGTGGCATGGTTAGGGCGACATCAAAAATTGGGCAAAATGGCCTCAATGAGGAACGACATAGATCAAGAGGACGAGGTAGGAAGTTTTGAGGCTTACTTCCGGGATCCGTCGCAAGCAACTGAATCTGCTTTGGCCTGGTCGCTTGGTCAACGGATCGACGCGATCGACGCCTTGCGGGGGCTTTTTAGCGGCGCACGCCACGTTGTCCAACTCAGGCTGTGGTGCTTCATGGAGCTGGCCAGCGTTCCCCAAGGTCGCATTGCTCGCGACGACCTCAATCGCATTTTTTACGCCTTGCAGCCCCAAGCGCTGGACAACGTAATCAAAAGGCTCCGAGAGACTGGTCTCATCATCTGGGACCAGACTTCCCAAGACTACTCTTTGTCTGGCCTGGCCCAACATCTGCATGGCTTGCTTGTCCCGTTGACCAAAGCGGCCAGCGACGATGACGAGCTCGCCTCCCTCCTCGCCCAAGTAGCGGGAGCGCACGCCCTGGGGCTTACGGATGCTGGACATTTGAAGCATCTCCACGCGCAACTTTCACGCCTGCATGATGAGTTCGCCGATGCAATTGCAAGTGGATCCGAAGCCAAGTTAAGAGAGGCGCAACCACGCTTCGAACGGGCGCTCACCTTGGTGGAACGAGCTGGTGAAGCACTGACTGCGCTCATCCGCTCAGAAAGTGAGGACCCTCGTCTTGAGCGCGAAGCCAGAGCCCTTGGGCACGCCCAAGCCAAATTACTGTCAATGGCCTCGCAGTTCAACAGGGCTATGCAGCAAGCGGATCGTCAGCGCGTGACGCTCGGAAGTACAGGTGTCACGAGCTCGGATGTTCGTGAGTGGCTCAGGGACCAAACGGCAATCCATGAACTACTGGGAGATGCCTTGTCACCGGGTGTACATCCCATTTTCGTCAGCCAGCACGACCTGATTGATGTGGCAGAAGGCGAGTTCGAGCGTGACCGGCCTGATCCCACCCGCTCAACGGGGTTGCCCCCCGCGGCCGACGCGGGAGCCGGCGAAATGCAAGTGCTGCGCATGCCGCAAGAATTGGAAGACCTCATCAACCAACTGGCTGCCTGGCGCATTGCTGCATCGACAGGCGCTGTCGAGCCCAGACCTATTCAACAGGTGGTTTTGGGCGGTCGCTTTGCTCAGGCGGCCTATCGGATGCAGCTGTTACCGCTTCTGGGAGATGCGCAAGCCCAAACCCTGAAGGGGCAGACGGGGGACCTTGCCCGCTCGGGCTGGAGGCCGGTCCTTGATGGCGCGATAACTGAAACCAACGACACGTACGTGGCGGCCATCAGCCAAGGCCACCTGGAAATCCAATACGAAAACAACAATGAACACACCCGATGAAGCCGCGTTGCTGGCAGCCGAGCTGCTGGCTCGGCGCTGGCTGCCTCGTCAACACCCACGCGTCAAACGTGCGTTGATCGATGCCGATCTCTGGAAGGCCGTTGAGGACCGACTCGCCCAGGTAGGTCTGCGACTGGTCGACAACATCCATGCAGACCATGTGACCACGGCTATGCTGCGCAGCACTGAAAACGTTGTCTTCGGCGAAAGTGGGCTCAATAGCAACAACAATATCGACCTGCCGCGCGACGGCATTTCGTTGCTGGTCGTGCTGTGGGCATTGATCATTCTGCCCAAGCGTGAGCGCCAAGCCTCACGTGACGCCGGTGCGCAAAACACACCTCAAGGTGAGATGTTCGCCAGCGAGCGTCCCATCCCCAGAGCTCAGAGCGTTAGTCCCATCGTTTCGTACAAGGCCTTGCTGGCGGACTTCGGAAACCAGCTCGGCAAGAAGACGCGGTTGGACAGCAACCTCAAGCGCCTCGAAAACCACGGGTTCATTGAGCGGCGTGGCGACGACATCGCTGAAGGGCCGTTGCTGGACCTTCTCCTGGACTACGACACCCTGGCAACGCGCATTCTGGACGGGACTCTTGGAGCGGTGCTGGCCAAAGCCCGTGCCGAGGAAGAGGAGAAGACGCAGCGGACAGAAGTATCTGCACAGAACTCGGGCGAGGACAACTGACCCATGTTTCACCTCCTATCACTGGAGCTGCTTCATTGGGACTATTGCCAACGTCTGACCTTGCCGATGGATGGCTCCATCATCACCGTCGCGGGGCCCAATGGTTCAGGCAAAACCACACTCTTGGACGGTATGCGCACCCTTCTTGGTCTGGAGTGCTCAGGCAGTCGCAGTTACAAGACCTATGCTCGCCATGCCAACGCTGACTCAGCTTGGTTGCGCGCAACCGTCGACAACCGGCCACATGGTCGGCAAACCTCCAGTCGTCCGTTTGCTCGCAACTTGCTCTACTCGGATAAGGTCACTCTGGCCTGCCGCATCGAGCGAAATGGTGGTGATTGGCAGCGTCGATACGTGATGGTCGAAGGTGATACGCCCATCGAGGCATTGGTTCAGATCCCGGAGAAGGACTGGTTAGGCATTGAAAACTGGCGCCGTCGTCTGGAAGGCGCGGGACTGAGCAGAGCGATTGCCCGGGTACTGGCCTTGGAACAAGGTCAGACCGACAGGCTTTGCGAGTATTCCCCCAAAGAACTGTTGCGTCTGGTCTTTGACGTGTTCGGCGACCAAGAGGTGCTGGACCGTTACGAAGAAGCTCGCAAGCACCAGCTGGAAGTGACGCAAGAAGTAGAGGCGGCCAAGCGGGATCTCGCTCATGGTGAGGCTCAACTGGCTCAGTTGGAAGCCAAGGTCAACCTCTACCGCGAATACCAAAACAAACTGAGAGAGACCGAGCGGCTTTGGACGGAGGTCATTCCCGTTCTGGAGTGGTTCGAACATCGAGCCGAGTTGGTCAAGGATTTCCGGGATCTGCACCGGCAACGGCTCCAACACGCCGTGACCATGCGACAGCAGGCAGAAGATCGGCAGACACTTCTGAGGCTTTCAAAGGAGTCCCATGCCGCTGAGGAGCGCGCCAGGCAATTAGATGCAGATCGCAAGGCTGCCCAGAACGACCTCAACAACGCCGCAGCCCAAGAGAGACCCGCTGAGCAACTTGTCAAAGAAGCCGACGAGTTGCATGCACTGGCAAAGGTCGAAGGCGATGCCCAGCAGCTTTCTGAACGATTGAAGGATCTGGAGTCACGTAAGGCCGAGCTTGAGCGCGAATGGCACGATCTCAGCGCTGACCGAAAGGCGGCGCAAAGAGCTTGGGATAGCTGTCAGAACGATCGTCTGGCACCCGCACCAGAAGATGTCAACCGCTTCCGCCGAGTGCTGCGCAACGAAGGCATTGAGCACTACTTGATGGCCGATGTGACCGATATTACGGACGACCACTGGCGCGCCGCTGCCGAAGGCGTCCTGCGGGGGTCACGCGGCATCGTGCTGCTGAAGAATCGATCGGATGAGGCTCGCGCCATGGCCTGCGCCGAGCGTGAGCGTTATCGTCACTATGTGGTCACGGACAACGTCCAGGTCACAGGCAAAGCTGACCCAGAAAGTCTGTTGGCCGTGCTGACCTTCTCCGAAAAGGTCCCTGTCTGGCTGGTCAAGCAGCTGGGGAATATCCGCCGCGTGGAGACTACGGTCGAGGGAAGTAAGGTCGGAGGCGAATGGATCACCGCGCAAGCGTACTTGCGCGATAGCCGCGGTGGTCGCAGTGTCTGGATCGAACCCGAGCAGTACCAGTTTGGTGCCGCAGCGTTGACCGCGCGCAAAGCGTCCATCGCGCGACGACTGGAGGAACTCGACAAGAAGCTGGGCCAGATTGCCGCTGCCCAGTCCGAGAATCAGCGCCAGCTCAAGGCCGCACTAGAAGCCTCCAAAGGACACCGAGCAGTCGAGCAGCTGGCACAGAGGCATGAGCAGTTCGAACAGGCTCGCCGACAGTTGCCTCAACTCAAGGAGGCCCGCATTGCGGCATCGCATCGGTGGACAAGCCTGGATAGTGACTATCAGAAGGCGTCGAATCGAGCGCGTGATCTGCAGTCCGATTACAGGCAGGTGACTGAGCGTTTGCGAAACAACGAATCTTCGGCAGCCAAGTACGAAAGGGAATGGAATTCCCGGCGGCAAGAGCTGGTTGGACAATCCAGCCAGTCGAAATTCATGCGTGCCAAATTCCCTGCGCGCTGGATCAGCAAGGACACGATTCTGTCACTTCAAGAGCAGTTCAAGAACGCTGTACAGGCTCGTTTGCGTGGAGAAGAGTTGAAGCGCAACCTGGAAGAAGGTGAGTGGGAGAAAGATTCTTCGGTCGAAGAGCGCCACACCTTGATGGTGGCCACTGTAAACGGTCAGAAGGGGCAGTTGCAGCAACGCGAGGCAAGCAATGAAGCCGCTCGTGTAGCCGTCGACAACGCTCGCGAGCGATACATTGACGTGCTCCGCAGTACGGTACGTCGATATCGCAAGAACATCGTCGAGCTCGGTCAGCTCGCTGGTGTGGAAGTTAGTGCAGATCTACCGCACCTTGACAACGATGACAGTGTATTGAGGCAAGCAGAACTCAAGGTCAATTTCAACTTCGACGGGAAAGGTCAGATAGGTCTCAACGATGGCGAAGCCTCGGGTGGCCAACAGGTCATCAAGTCACTGATCCTGTTGGTGGGGCTACTCAAGGATGAGGAGACACCAGGAGGCTTTGTGTTCATCGACGAGCCCTTTGCACACCTGGACGTTCGCAACATCCAGCTGGTTGGGCACTTCCTAAAGTCGACTCGAGCGCAGTACGTCCTGACCACGCCAATCACCCATAACGTTGAGGTGTTTGAGCCTGCCGACGTAACGCTGGTGACCTCGAAGAAGCCTCCCGGTGCTCGCTGGGCACCGCCCATCGGTGTGCTGCAACGTCGGCCGGCAGCCGTATGAGGGCAACGCGGTGAATTGGCGGGATGTCTTCATACGGCGGGGGGTGCGGCAACGAACGGCACCCCATGACCCACCTGAGGCGCTGTCGTTATTGAGCAAGGAAGACAAAGACCTGTTGTCAACCTGGGTCCGAAAGGACAACATCAGCCGCAGTCGAGAAGCACTGTTCAAAGAGACTGGCATTTCGAACATTGATCGCGCCGAGGCGCTGTGCGATTGGTTGCTGCGCGAAGGATGGATCACCCGAAAAGAGAGGCTACAGGGCGGAAGTTGGCAGTGGGAAAGCTTGATCTGGCGTGACCTTGACCGACTGAAGTCTCTGATTGGTGTTGGTAGTCGGGCGCAGCGAGACGAAGCGCGTTCACAACGCCTGAAACAGGCTCAAAGCTGGCTTCAATCACTACCTGAGGACACCGATCCTGAACTTCGCGACTCGGTGACTCAGGCGGTGGAGCAGTTGGAAGGTGAGGCCGCTCTCCGAGTTGACATCTTGTCGACTCGGCTGGACCTGCTCACATCTTTGGTCGAATGGTGTAGAGCAGAAATGAACGGCACTCGACGGGACTTTGCTTTGTTTGCCGGCGAGCACACCAAGTCCATCGGTGCCAGCGACTGGAAATGGCTTGAACGGTTCTTTGATCTTGAACTCCTGGGAGTGACCCACTTTCTGCCTTTGATCTGGTTGGCGGGAGATGCGCAGCTTCTGTGGGACCAACGCGTGCTGGATCTCGCTCCCATGCGCTGCATCGCCATACCCATAGAAGACGTCCAGAAGATAACGGCCATCAGGCAGCGCCAAGATCATTGGTGGCTCATCGAGAACCGAGCCAGCTTCGAGAGGCAATGTGGGCAAAGGCCTGCTGGCACGTTCATGGCATGGCTGCCTGGCCGACCGTCACAGGACTGGCTAAAGGCGATCGGTCACCTGCTACAGCTGAACCCTGCACCTTTAAAAGTCAGTGCTGATGCAGATCCTGCTGGCATCGACATCGCCATGACCGTAGGAGCGCTCTGGCGGAGCCAGGGGCAGGGTTGGGAGCCTTACCGCATGGGCATCGTCGAGTGGCAGAAAGTCAACCAGAAGTGGCCCCTCAATGACCACGATGTGTCGCTGTTGAATCGACTGCTAGGCGATGCCAACCTACCAGCGCCAATGGCAGAACTTGGGAGAGCAATGCTGTCAGAGGGCCGAAAGGCGGAACAGGAAGGGTGGCTGTAAATTAGAAAGTTGTCTGACCGCCTAAGCGCTCAACTTCAGCGGTCACCATCGGAGTGGGTTGTCACAGGCTCGATCCGCTTCGAACTACCGTCGACTGAATCCTCCCCACATCTCTTCGCATGTTGTGAATCGTCCTGTGATCGCTTGGTGAGCCGGAAATGATTAGGAATCCAGTTGCTTCTGGCGAAATCAGCTTGGCGTGCTTTCCCCCCCGTCTGTATTGCCAACCTTCCCGTACGAGCTCACAGACCAACCGGTTCACGTCCTTGTCGGAGCTGAACCGCATCACTTCGCGACCTCGGAAGGCGTCGCGTAGCGCGCATTGAACTTCTCGGCAGACCATGTGATGGTTCGAAGCGCCTCGGCCGCGCCGACATCCAGAATCGGCGGGCTGTAGGCATAACCCAGCTGCTGCTGCCCGTTCTGGAAGAAGCGCCCGTGCGGGTCGACCATGACGTATGAGTTCACCATGGCATCGTTGTCCTCTACACGCATCACGGAACGAAACCGCGCATGCTGCTGCACGAAGAAGGCGAACTGCTCCTCCGTGACCTCCAGCTTCCTGGTGGTGGACGGCAGCATTTTCAGGACTTTCCACTGCTGAGGAGCGAGCCGCTCCAGCAATCCGGACAGATCCATCCCCCAGTTGACGGCGTTCACAACCGTATTGATCTTGACGATCAAGCTCGGATTGAGCGCCCGCGCGAGGGCGACCATCTCGGCAAGTGAAGAGACCGGGGAGCATTTACCTCGCGAATCTGCGCGCCCGATTTCCAAGTTTGCAGCCTTCGTGTCGGCGTCCAGGCTGATGCCAAGAACCTTCAGCAGCGGTGCCATGGCCGAAAGGGTTGACGTTGTCAGCCGGCTTCCGTTTGTAATCAGCGAGACCTCAAAGCCCAGCTCCGCCGCTAATCGCATGGCGTTCACTACCTGCTTCGTAAACAGCAGCGGCTCACCTCCTGCGAAGTTCAGGCGCACACGGGCCCCGCCCTGAGCGAACCCTTGATGGATGAATCGGATCAATTCTTCCGTTGCCACAGGATTTCGGATGATCTCGTTGCCCTCCGGGCGATCCCAATGCGCATAGCAATATGCACACCGGTAGTTGCACGCCTCGGTGACGTGCCAATTGACGACCAAGTTGGTCTTGGCCTGGTGAGATTCGTTGTGCATCTAAGACTCCTTAAGAACAGTGACGTCACTGTCTGCGTAAGGAGCTCCTGCGCCAACGAAACTGGCTACCTACCCCCCGGCTAGGACCGGGCGTAAGCATGGGCGGGGGGAGGGGTCACCACTTTCCATGCCCTTTCGATACCGTGCGGGCATGATCTCGGATCCTCCGAAAGAAAGAGTCGTCTATGGCCGCTATTCCTAGCATCGAGGCCCACCTCGTGAAACTGCACGAGTGCCTCAGACTCCCCGCAAAGACCCGCATCAAGACTGAAGACCGCCGAGGTTTGTCCGATCTTGGGTTGTCCCTGGAAAAGCACCACGAGCTTGTCCAGCACTACATGGGCGAGTTCCTTCGCAGTTTGGATCTGGACGAACAAGCGAGCACTTTTGTCCTCCGCCACCTGGTGGATTGGGCCAACTTCTACAAGGCGGTGCAGTTGCGCACCTGGACGGGGCGCGCTTCGCACGAGCAGGTAGTCTGGCATCTTGCTGCCAACGTCCACGCACCGGCACTCGGGAGGTACCTAGCCTATTGGGCTTTGGACGATGCCCTCGGTCACGGCATGCCAGGTGGGCACTTCTGGTTCCTGCCCACCGTCGACGCCTCAACCGGACAAGTCACAGAGCCAATCCCCAAAGTCCTGGACTGGCTCTTGGATCTGTATGGCGCACCGGCGGCTCGGATGAGCGAAGCGCTCAGTGCCGCCGGGCCCTCTGAGAAGGCAGATTCGTTCGCGAGGAACTTGTCCAACTGGCGCAAGAATCCCCCCTACGCGCGGACCATCCAGGAAATGTTTTCAGACGAGTTCGACCGCAGATCGGAAGAGCGTCGTGTAGGGAAAGAGGGTAGATCTCG
>ERZ761603.3126-NODE-3126-length-10815-cov-12.093866_pt1 | contig 10815 bp, 10 predicted proteins | sample MGYA00511879_ERZ761603 | MGnify/ENA primary metagenome ERZ761603 (study PRJEB28899, sample SAMN02850040) | bioreactor sludge metagenome | biome: EBPR Sludge; feature: EBPR Bioreactor; material: flocular biomat | place: Australia: Thorneside Wastwater Treatment...
AAGACCGGGAACCCTGAGGATGCGCAATCCGCGTTCGCTGGGCCGCTGGCTGTCGTGGTGGCTCGCTGTGCAGACCTTCATCGGGCTCGGATTCGTCTGCGTCGTCGTGTATGTGGCCACCAGCCTCAACTTCTCGGCGAAGCAGGCCGAGGAGCTGCGGCACAAGCAGGAAGTGATCCGCCACCTTGTCCGCGAGATCGCGACACCGGAGGATCTGCCGAGCCTGCGTCACAAGCTCGACGATTTCTTCATCGGCCATGCCGACCTCAAACTGCGTCTGACCGGGGACGCCGAGACGCTCCTCTACATGACACCACCGGCCTCCGAGCCCCCCGCGAACCTGCGTCGGATTGAATTCGAGATCCCTTCGCCGTGGTCGGGCACAACCGTGCTGCGTGCCGAGTTGGCGCTCGACAGCAGTTCCGATGCCGAATTGCTGAGAAAGCTAGCGTGGACGCTGCTCGCGAGTGCGTTGGCCGGCGCCGTGCTCGTCTCCGCCGGGGGGGCGTGGCTCGTGCGACGTGCGCTGTTGCCTGTTCGCGACCTGGCTCGACAAGCCGCCGCACTCAGCCCGGAAAACGTCGGACAGCCGCTGGATGGTTCCGCGCAGGCAAAGGAGCTGCAGCCGCTGGTCGCGCAGTTCAACGCACTGCTCGTACGGCTGGACAACGCATACCGGCAACTGGAAGGCTTCAATGCGGACGTCGCCCACGAACTGCGCACGCCGCTGGCGACACTGATCGGCGAGACCGAACTCGCCCTGAGCCGCGAACGCGGCATTCCCGAGTTGCGGGACGTGCTGGGATCCAATCTCGAGGACCTGCACCGCCTAGCGGGCCTCGTCAATGACATGCTGTTCCTGTCGAAAGCCGATCGCGGCGAGCGGGCGCGCCGAAGCCCGGTCGGCAGCCTCGCTGCGCTTGCGGTCGAGGTCGTCGAGTTCCACGATGCGGCACTCCAGGAGGCCGGTGTGAGCGTTCGCGTTTCCGGCGACAGCGGTGGCGACTTCGATGCGGCGTTGTTGCGGCGGGCCGTATCGAACCTCCTCGCCAACGCGACGCGGTTTGCGGAGCGCGGGTCAATAATCGATCTGGACATCGGAGCGGACCCACCGGGCCTCGTCCGCGTGTCCGTCAGCAATGTCGGGCCGAAGATTTCCGCGGAACATCTTCCACGCCTGTTCGACCGCTTCTATCGGGCGGACCGGGCCCGCGAGCACGGGGACACCAATCACGGACTCGGACTGGCGATCGTGGCAGCGATCGCGCGCATGCATGGGGGCACCCCGTTTGTCCGCTCCACCGGTGGCACGACGACCGTCGGTTTCAGTATTTCCGTTTCGGGCGAAAGGCATTGACCCGTCCCCACGTGGCGGGTAGCGTGGGCAAGTTGGATCGTGGCTACGCCGATGGTGTGCGTGGCGCCCGCAGGGGACGAGTCCATCCGCGCGAGCGGCATCGCCGATACCTCGCGAGTCAGCCCCTGATACCTGCTCTACTCTTGGGAGATCCAAGTCGATGAACATCCACGAGCGCCCATCGGCGGATGACCTTTTCGGCATCAGCTGGATGCTGGTTTTGGTGGGTTGGTCGATCGCCGCCCTGTCGATGATCGGCGCGCTTTACCTGAGTGAATACCTACGAATTGAGCCCTGCGTCATTTGCTGGTATCTGCGCCTCTTCATGTTTCCGCTAACTCCGGTCCTCATGGTGGGGCTGTTCCTCTTCGACCGGCACGTCGTGTTCTATGCACTGCCTCTGGCGAGCGCCGGATGGCTCATCTCCGTTATCCATCTGCTGCAGACCTCAGTAACGACGCCGGTCGAGGCGGCCTCTTGCTCGCCGATCATGCCGTGTAGCGAGACGCAGATCATGTGGATGGGTTTCGTTGCGGTTCCGCTGCTGTGGGTGGCCGTCTTTTCGGTCATCAATGTGCTCCTGATCGCGGCACACTTCAGCCGCGCAACTTCCCGGGAGTATGCTGCCTAGTGCTCTCTTCGCCGAGCCTGCGATCGTTGGGCTGTCTGTCACGCGGTTCGACTACAGCCAACGTCAAGTTGTCTGCTGCGGATGTTGAGACCACGCGCGTCGGCCCCAGCAGAGTTCGTCGGCTCCGGGGAAATAGGCCCGACCGGAAACGATCGGGTTGAAGACGCGGCCGGCAGACTTCCCGCCACTCTCGCATCCTCACCGAGTCGGCTGCATCCACATGTAGTTCTGATGCTGCATCATATGGTCCATCATCTGCTGCTGCATGCCCATGTACCGATCCATCATGTACTGGCGCTGCTTCATCTGATCCGGGGTGAGCTTCGAATAGTAGTCCCCCATCCCGCGCCATCCCATCATGTGACCGCCCCTCATTGCGCCGCCCATCATCGGACCGCCCGCACAGCAACCCAACATGCCCGGCCCCCACATGCCGTGCATTGTTCCCATGCCGTTGCGCATCGTTTCCCAGTGCTCCTGAAGCAGCTTCTGTCGCTCCTGCGGATCCTGGGTCTGGCGGATCATCTCCATCTGCTCCTGCATCCGCTGCATGGTCTGCTGCATCTGCGCCATCTGCTTGTCGAACTCGGCGACTTCAGGCGCCTGCTGCTGCATTTGAGCGTCTTTCGCGGGCGGGGCCGCTGTCGGCTGCGCCATGCCCGGCGCGGCCGGAAGCACGGCGGCCATTATGGCTGCAATCAAGATCGTCTTTTTCATTTCGCATCCTCCTCGTCGACAGAAAGAACACCTTCGCACGTCTTCGCTCCGATCGCCGCAACACGCGGAGCCCATTTGCCATGCCCGGTATCGGCACGAAGCCGAACTTCGAAGCTTTCTTGCGTAATCATTCCAGATCTGATGCAGGAGGCTTTCCAAGCCCGCCTCATCGTCCGTCTTGCCGGGTTCGTGAGGCTTCCGTCAGCGCACTGTTTACCAACTGCTTGAGCGGTTCGTATCCAAAGCGCGGCAACGGCTGCCCATTCACGAAGAACTCAGGTGTCTTCGTGACGTTAAGCGCCTGCGCGTCAGCAAGATCCTGCTCGATGACGCGTGCGATTTCTGGCGCGGCCATATCCGCGCGCATTCGCGCAAGATCGAGCCCCAACCCTTCGAGATGCTTCCAAACGAGATCCACCTGCGCCGTATGATGGGGTGCCCACTCTGCCTGCGACGCGAGCAGTGCCTCGAGTGCCGGCCAGAGTTTGCCCTGCTTGCGCGCAGCCTCGAGCACGGCAACAACGTCTTCCGATCCCTCATGGAACGGCGCGTAACGCAGGACAAGGCGAATGTCGTTCGGGTTCGCCGCCATCATTTGCTTCACCAACGGATAGAAACTACGACAGGTTTCGCACGCGGGATCGAGAAATTCAACGATGACGACCTTCGCCTGCATGTTGCCAAGCGTCGGCGAATGCATCCGAATCAGGCGGTCTCGATTGCGATCGACCACTTGCTCCGTTTGCTCGGCCGTTTCAGCCTTGTGGTTCATCGTTGCGACGGCGAACACAAGCAGCAGTAGTACGACGGCGCCAAGAAACACGGTCTTTTGCTTCATTTAGAACTCCGAAGATAGGCCCAGATTAGCAAAGTGATGATGATCGAGAAGGCGATGACCGACAGCAGCGGGATCGTCAGGAAGCCGAACCATTCGATGACCGTCTGCGAGCACGGGACACCCTGCGCGCAGGGACGGACATCCTCAGGGATCACACCGGCGACGAGAAGTTGATGGAACACCGCGACCAATCCGCCAATGACGGCCAGCGGCAGGGAATAGCGAATAACTTTCCAGTCGAACGGAAACAGCCCCATTGGAAGAATCAGTGCGAGCGGAAACATGAAAATGCGTTGGTACCAGCACAGCGAGCAAGTCGGAAGCTTCATGATTTCACCGAAAAACAAGGCTCCAAGCGTCGATGCACTCGCGATTAGCCACGCGACGAAAATGATCGTCCAACCTGTTGTGGTTTCAGTGCTCGTCGAGTTGATTTCGGTTGTAGCCATTGATTGGTGACTCGGTGTAAAAGCAGTGGCGAGAGTGCCGCGCAAGTAAACGTCGGCCTGATATCTCGATCAGCCTGGTAGCGCGGTATGCGCGCTGTCAGTGCATACCCCCAAAGGGTGCCCCAAGACAGATCTACCCTGATTGAAGAGGCAAGGTCGATCGAGCGTAAAACCCATCGGAGGAAGTTTTCATCGTCGGCGAGTGAGATCAGGATGCCAGCGATGAGAACAGGATTACTCGCGTATCCGGTCAATCACGACCGCAACCGCTGTGGCGTTGGGCGCCACAGCGACAGTGCGGCCTTCCAGGTCGCCCGATCGGGGCGCAGCCTCGCTTAGCTTGGAGACGCGAGCACCAATCGAAACCCGATCGGGCACCGGCCCGTCCGACATCCGCTCCGCTTTCTCGAAGCTGAATTCCGCAGGAAGATCCGCCACGCGGTAGCGCAACGCCGCGAGCGGTTTCCCGCCCTGCGCCGGACGCACGAGAACAAAGACGGCATCATCGGCGGCAGCGCGCGAGGCAATCTCGGGCGCCAGAGTGACGCGTCCCTTGACCGTGAGTCAGGGTAGGGGAGTGCCGGCGGCGGCCTCTTTGCCCGCGCCGGCCTGCGGCAGGGCCTCGTGGTCGAGCGCAGGCATACCGCCCTTGATCCGCGCCTCGTTGATGCTCGCCCGGATCGAACGGGCGAACTCCTCGGCCGGTGGCACCTGCGCCAGGACCTGCTCCCAGTAAGCGGACGCCTTGACGAAATCCTGTTGCTGGAAAGCAGCAGTGCCAGCAAGCGCCAGCGCCTTCATGTGGTTCGGATCGAGCGCCAGCGCCCGCTTCACAAGCCGCTCGGCCTCGCCCGACACCTTGCGGCCCTGAGCCCCTGCGATCAGGTCACCCCACTCGGCGAACACGTCCGGATGCTCAGGCATGTTATGGCCGATCTTCTGATAGGTCGCCGTGGCCGTCTGGAAGTCCTGCATCATCGCGTAGGACCGCGCGAGCATCACCCAGCCCTCGGGGTTGTTCGGTTCACGCTCCAGCCGGATCGCGAGCTGCGAAACCATTTGCGCGATCTGCGCGGGCGTGATCTCGTGACCGCCTTCCGGCGCAGCAGTCTGAACCGGATCCAGTCCGTTCGGCTCCCCGAGTGTCAGGTAGATACCGGTCGCCAGCACTGGCACGGCAAGTGCCGATAGCAGCGCCCAAACCCGCGATGGACGTAGGTCCGTATGCGCTTCCGCAGCCTCGCCCTCCTCAAGCGCACGCTGCTCCAGCTCGCTGCGTGCCCGGTTGTATTCGGCTTCGTCGATATCACCCGCGGCGAATGCGTTCTCGATCTCGACGAGTTGTTCACGCAACACTACCAGTACGGTTTCGGCCTGGCGTTGCGCTTGTTGCGCATGCGCATGGATACGACCTGCCCCGAGCATAGGCGGCAGGACGAGCAGCAGGGCACCAGCGACCAGCGCGGCGGCCAGAATCAGGAAGACAGTCACGAGCGGGGCTCCTCGGGAGGCAATGGTGCGCCGTCGAGCAAAGCGCGGGCGCGGTTGCGTTGGTCGTTGTTGAGCGCGGCGGCTGCAGGCTCGTCGGCGCGCCTGCGCAGGCGCAGCGCGAGCCAGCCGGCACCGCTGAACAGCAGCAGGCCGGGGCCTACCCATAGCAGCAGGGTGATGCCGTTTACGGGAGGAAGATAAAGAACGAAATCGCCGTAGCGAGCCACCAGGTAATCGATCACCTGATCTTCGTTTTTCCCAGCCGCGAGCTGTTCACGCACCTGGTTGCGCAGGTCCACCGCCAGCGGCGCATTCGATTCGGCGATGGACTGGTTCTGACACACCAGGCAGCGAAGCTTGTGCGACAACTCGGTCACCCTCTCCTCAAGCACGGGGTCGGCTGCGAGGAGTTCCGCCGCTCCGCCGCGCTGCGGCGCTTGGGCGAGCACGCCCGGCGCCGCAGCGACCAGAAGGGCAAGGGACAAAAAAAGCGCCGGCACAGCAGAAACCGTCACTCGATGCATCAGATCAACCCGCACGCTTCAACTCCGCAATCTTGGGCAGGATCAGATCGCGCACCGCCTCGGGCGTCACAGGGCCGATGTGCTTGTAACGGATCATGCCCGCCTGGTCGATGAGAAAGGTTTCGGGCACGCCATATACGCCATAGTCGATGCCCACACGCCCGTCGGCATCCATTACCGACGTCGTGTACGGATCTCCGTGCTTACGCAACCAGCCGATGGCGTCGTCGCGGCCGTCCTTGTAGTTAAGCCCAACGATCGGCACGACCTGTTGGCGCGCCAAGTCGAGCAGCACCGGGTGCTCTTGCAGACACGCTGGACACCAGGACGCCCAGACGTTAAGCAGCCAAACCTTTCCGCGCATGTCGGCAAGGCTGACGTAACTGTCAGGGTTTTCAAGTTGCGGCAGGCGAAACTCGGGCGCCGGCTTGTCGATGAGCGGCGAAGGGACTAGACGCGGGTTCAGGGTGAGGCCTAACCCGAGAAAGCCGGCTAGCACCAGGAACAGCACCAGGGGAACGAGAAACTTGGCTTTCATGACGCGATTCAGGCTGTCTGACCGACGGCGGCGGACGACGCATTTCTCTCGGCCAGGCGGCGATAGCGGCCATCACTGGCGGCGAGGACTCCCCCTACTGCCATGAGAATGCAGCCGAGCCAGATCCAGCTGATGAAGGGTTTGTAGAAGAGATGGACGATCCAAGCCCCGTCCTCGAGTCGCTCGCCGAGTGATATATACACATCCCGGAACGGACCAACGTCAATTGAAACTTCGCTCATTGGCATCTGCTGCGCGTGATAGAGACGCTTTTCCGGGCGCAGTGTGGCGACGGGAGATGCGCCGCGGGTCAGTTCGACGGTGGCACGCGCAGCCGCATAGTTTGGCCCTGTCGCATCGACCACCTCGCGCAAAGTGAAGGTGTAGCCGGCAAGTAATGCGTGCTGCCCCGGATGCATCTTGAGGTCGGCACTCTGCTGAAGACCGCCTACCATCGTCACACCGACAATGAATACGCCAATCCCAAGGTGTGACATCCACATCCCCCACCACGCACGAGGAATCCCGCGCAGACGGACGGACGTAGCTGTACCCGGGCGATCAGCCAGCCGGCGCACAAGGATTTGAACGCTGCCGATGACCACCCACGCCGCCAACGACAGCCCGAGCACGGTGCGCCAGGTGGCGGGGCCAATGAGGAACGCGGCCACCGCACCAGCTACCACGCTCGCAACGAGCCCCGGCACGACCTGGTGCGCGACGCGCGAGCCCTCGTCGGTCTTCCAGCGGATGAAGGGACCGATCATCATCAGGATCACGACTGGCGCCATCAGCGGCACGAACACGGCCTCGAAATACGGCGGCCCGACGGAGATCTTGCCCAGGTTCAGCGCGTCGAGGAACAGCGGGTAGAGCGTACCCAGCAGCACCGAGGCGCACACCACCGACAACAGAACGTTGTTGCCCAGGAGCGAAGTGTCGCGCGAGACGAACGCGAAACTGCCCCCGCCGGCAAGCCGCGGCGCCCGCCATGCATAAAGGGTGAGCGAGATGCCGATCACCAGCACCAGAAGCGCGAGGATGAAAAGACCGCGCTTCGGATCGGTTGCGAACGCATGCACCGAGGTCAGCACCCCGGAGCGCACCAGGAAGGTACCCAGCAGCGACAGCGTAAAGGTTCCGATCGCCAACAGCACCGTCCAGCTGCGGAAGGCGCCACGCTTTTCGGTCACCGCCAACGAATGCATCAGCGCGGTGCCGAGCAGCCACGGCATGAAGGAGGAGTTCTCCACCGGATCCCAGAACCACCAGCCGCCCCAGCCGAGTTCATAGTAGGCCCAGCCCGAACCGACCGCGATGCCGGCGGTGAGGAACACCCAGGCAACGGTGGTCCAAGGACGCGACCAGCGCGCCCAGGCGGCATCGAGGCGGCCGGTCAGCAGCGCCGCGATGGCGAAGGCGAAGGCGACCGAAAAGCCGACGTAGCCCATGTAGAGGAGCGGCGGATGGATGATCATCCCCGGGTCCTGCAGCAGCGGATTGAGGTCGCGCCCCTCGGGCACCGCCGGCAGCAGGCGGTCGAACGGGTTCGAGGTGATGAGGGTAAAGGAAAGGAAACCTACGCTCACCCAGCCCAGCACGCTCAAGACCCGCGCCATGAACGCTTCCGGCAGCTTGCTGCTAAAGATGGTCACAGCGACGGTCCACAACGACAGGGTCAGCGCCCACAGCAGAAGCGAGCCCTCGTGGCTGCCCCACACGCCGGTGATGCGATAGATCATCGGCGTAGCCGTATTCGAATGCATCGCCACGTACTGCACCGAGAAATCGTTCTGCACGAACGCCCAGGTAAGGCAGGCGAAGGAGATGGCGAGGAACAGGAACTGCCCCTGCGCAGCCGGCCGCGCCACGGCCATCAGCGCAAGGCGGTTGCGGTGTGCGCCAACCAGCGGCACTGTAGCCTGCATTAGCGAGATCACAAGCGCGAGAATGAGGGCGAAATGACCGAGTTCAGGAATCATTGCTTCACCGTCCGCGACGTCTTATATACGGGGCTCATTGCGTCCAAGGTCTCTAACCGCCCGTAATTCCGCTCCGTCAATAAATCCGGCCGCAATCTCTCGCAGGCCACTGCGATGGCCTCGGCTGTAAGGCTTGAACGTCTGCAACGATGTTTCACTGTTCGTCTCCAAAGGCGGCTATAGACGCCGGGCGGGGCGTATTAGAGACTATGAAGTTGCTACAGAGTCAACGGGTCCCGCACCTATAAGCACACGCAGGCATTCGCTGGGGTGAGCGCAGAAAGGTGGCTGTCTGCATGGGACAATTAACGTCGCACTGATTGGCCACCGCGTGATGGGCAAACCCCTACTTTGGGAATTTCAGGTCGACGAGTTTCTCGATTGGCGGATAACACAGCCCGATTTTCTCGTTACACCCCTGATACGATGCGAATAGCGTGAACTCCGTGGCTTTCGATGCACGATTGACAACGATGTCGGCTCGAACGGGCGCCTTGTATACTTCGATCAGGCCAAAGAACGGATCATTTTTCTTTTTTCCCGGCGGCAGGCGCAACTCCTTGATTGACACTCCATTCGCGTTTTTCAGATGAAAGCGGAGCTTGTCCTTGTAGAGATAGTGGTTCTCAGCTGGAACAATTTCGACCAACACTGTATCCGCGCCCCGGAAGGAAGCCTTGAACCGGAACGCTTCGTCGGGTGGCAGCGGCTGGTCGGCTGAAACAGCAGCGCGCGATCCGCTGAGGACGATGAGCGCGGCCAGCATCACGCGCCCAAGTTGTAAGAATCGTCGCGGCATTTCGTACTCCTCATTGTTACGCAATCGAAAATCGGTACTCGGGTACACAGGCAGTTGGGCATGGCCCGCCCCCTCCCTTTGCGCGTCCGCGTGAGGGGCGCTCTCATTGTCCCTTTTTCCTGTTAATCGGCGCGCTTAGCGCGCATGCTCCAGACTCATCGATATTGGACCAGTCGCTGGCCCTGAGTAGAAAAATGGTCGAGTGAACTTACCTTGCTGAACGTGTGGCGCCGCTATTTCCCAGCAGGATAAGCAGGACGCCCATCACAATCGCCGAGTCGGCGAGGTTGAACGCTGGCCAGTGCAAGCTGCCCACGTAAAGGTCGAGATAATCGACCACTGCACCGCGCAATATCCGGTCGACCGCATTCCCCATGGCCCCCCCGAGGATCAAGCTGTAGCCGAGCGCAGTGCGCCCAGTGTCTTCCCCCCGCAGCAGTAGAAAGACCAAGCCAGCCGAGACAACAAGGGCCACGACCGTTAGGAAGTAGCGTTGCTCACCACCGGCATCGGCGAACAGACTGAACGCGGCGCCTTCGTTCAAGAGATGCACGAGATTGACGAACGGTGCGGCCGCCGCGCTTGCACCGTAGGGCAACCAGCTGGTGATCCATGCCTTGGCACCCTGATCGGCAAGGACAATGCCCGTGGCAAGGGCAAGCCAGCCCCACCGCGGGCCGCCGAAGGCAGCGGCGAGCCTTCCGTAATACTTCCTGGCACTCATTTACGCAGTAACCTTAAGCCGTTGAACACCACCAACAGACTTGCGCCCATGTCGGCGAATACGGCCATCCACATCGTGGCGTCCCCCGTGAAGGTCATCATGAGAAACACCGCCTTGACGCCGAGTGCGAGAACGATGTTCTGCGTCAACACTGCAGCAGTGGCGCGCGACAAGCGCACGAAGGTAGGGATCTTGCGCAGGTCGTCGTCCATCAGCGCCACGTCGGCCGTCTCGATAGCCGTGTCCGTACCGGCCGCCCCCATCGCGAATCCGATGTCCGCACGGGCCAATGCAGGGGCATCGTTGATGCCGTCGCCGACCATGCCGACCTTGCCACCCTTCCGGTGCGTCAGCAACGATTCGACAGTGCTGAGTTTGTCTTCGGGCAGCAGGTTGCCCCTCGCCTCGTCGATACCCACAGCGCTCGCGATCGATTCGGCGGTATGGACGTTATCGCCGGTGAGCATCAGCGTCTTGACGCCCAGGGAATGCAGATCGGCGATCGCCTGACGGCTCGTCTCGCGCAGCGTGTCGGCGACTGCGAAGATCGCCAGCACTCCGGTCTGGTCCGCCAACAACACCGCCGTCTTGCCCTGGCGCTCGAGTACGTCCAGCGTCTTTTCGATCTCGGGCGAGCACAGCCCGAGTTCCTCGACCAGTCGATGGTTGCCAAGTTGATAGATATGACCATCAATGCCGCCACGCACGCCACGGCCCGGAATGGCGGCGAAATCGGCGACCTCGCGCAACACCCATCCCATTTCA
>ERZ761603.3127-NODE-3127-length-10808-cov-48.185902_pt1 | contig 10808 bp, 11 predicted proteins | sample MGYA00511879_ERZ761603 | MGnify/ENA primary metagenome ERZ761603 (study PRJEB28899, sample SAMN02850040) | bioreactor sludge metagenome | biome: EBPR Sludge; feature: EBPR Bioreactor; material: flocular biomat | place: Australia: Thorneside Wastwater Treatment...
GGATCAGCGCCGACAGCCTCAACCGCCTGCTGCTCGACGCCTGGAAGAACCCGGTCATGCCCGAGTTCATTTCCAGCCTGCCCATCGTCGGTATCGACGGCACGATGAAGAAGCGGCTCAAAGAGTCAGGCGCGACCGGCCGCGCCCACATCAAGACCGGCACGCTCGACGGCGTCAAGACGGCTGCCGGTTATGCGCTCGACGCGCAGGGCCGGCGTGTGGCCGTCACCTTCCTCATCAACGATCCCCGGGCCGCGGCCGGCGGCCCGGCAATCGATGCCCTCATCAACTGGGTGGCGCAGCGGCGGGCCGGCGAGAAAGCGCCGGCCCTGGAGAATGAGTGAGCGCTCGCGGATTCCACCCGGCCGGCTGGCCGCAGCCGGTCTGAACCGGCAGCATGTCTTCGACCTCGCCGCGCTGCCGGCGGAAATCACCGCCACGCTCGGCACGACCGCAGGCTTCCGCCAGCTGATCCTGCTCGGTCACGGCGGCAAGCGCCTGTGGGAGTGTGTCCAGGCTGCCGGCCACACCGGCGGCGATCCGATCGACGACTACTGCGCGCGCGTCGTGGCGGACTGGTTCGCCGCCGAACTGCCCGGCCGCCGCTACCGCATCGTCTACCCCGGCAGCACGCCGGTTCCCCTGCAATACCTCGGAACGCTCGCCGGCTGGCACCACCCGACGCCGTTCATGGTCGGCATCGACCCCGAATGGGGCACGTGGAACGCCTACCGCGCCGTCGTGCTGGCCGACACCGGTTTTAGCCCTTCCCGGCCCGTCGACCGCAGCAACCCCTGCACCGGTTGCCAGGCCAGGCCCTGCATCCCCGCCTGCCCCGCCGGCGCCATGGATGGCGGCAGCTTCGCGCTGGCAACGTGCATCGCCTACCGCCAGCGCGACCATTCAAGGTGCCAGCACACCTGCCTCGCCCGCATCGCCTGCCCGGTGGGCAGCAAACATCGCTATGGGGACGAACAGATGCGACACGCCTACTCGATATCGCTGGATACCATCAGGTGCTGCCGCTGATTCCTGCGGCGTTCACACCCCGACGGTCCGCCCGTCACCCAGCGCCACCCAGCCGCGAACGACGCGGTAGCCGACCCACAGGCCGAGTAGGGCGATCATGATCCAGGCGATGGGGATGCCGATGATGGTGACGATCAGCAGGCCATAGACGATCAGCCACAGGAAGGTGAACCAGAAGGTGCGGATCTGCCAGCGGAAATGGCTTTCCAGCCAGGTGCCATTGACCTCGCTGCGTTTCAGGTAATTGATGAAGACGGCGACCAGCGAAGGCAAGCCGAAGACGAAGCCGCCTGCGACCGTCGACGCCGAAGTGACGCCGACCAGCACGGCGACGGCGTGCAGCGCGTAGATGATGTGGGTGAGTTGCACCAGCGAAGGGCGGACGCCTTGCTGATTCGGGTCGGGGAGGTGTTCCTGCATGCTCAGTTCTCCGGAAGGGACTTTTGTAGAAGCAGCGCGTGCCCGGCGGCGGGGTCGAGCGCGTAGGGCGCGAAGCCGGCGCGCTCGTAGGCAGCCAGCGCCCGCGTATTGTTCGACAGCACTTCGAGCGTCAGCTTGCAGCAACCGAGCTCGCGTGCCCGCGCCTCGGCCCACTCGAGCAGCGCCCGGCCGACACCCTGCCCGCGCCGGTCGGCGCGCACGACGATGTCGTGGATGTTGAGCAGCGGCCGCGCGGCGAAGGTGGAAAAACCGGCGAAGCAGTTGATCAGCCCGACCGCCTCGTCGCCCGCCCAGGCCAGCGCACCGTGGAACGACGGCAGGACGGCCAGTTCGCGCGCGAGATTGGTGCGGGCATAGGACGACAAGGCCGCACCTCCGCCCATCGGATCGCGCGCATAGTGGTCGAGAAGCACCAGCCACGCTGCGGAAATCGCCCCGTTTTCGAGGTCGACCGCGACAACGTGAAAATCATTTCCAACGACAAGAGGATCGTTACTTGAGCACGACACGACTAATTTTCTTTGGTTTGGCAGCCTTGTCAGTCTTGCGGAAAATCGACTTGACCCAAGCATAGCGCCGGGGGTCACTGCGCAACAAATGATCCGCGATTTCTCTCTGCTTTTCTGGACTTACGCGTCTCAGCAAGGAACGAAGTTCACCGTCAACAACATCTTCCTTGGCTCCACGTTCTACTGCCTTTGCAAACCAGGCGTCACCCAGGCCAAACTCACGGAGTTCATAGTAGATGGCCCCAAGCAAAGTGCAGGGGTGATAACTCTTGGGGTTGAGGGCATGGGCTTTTTCGGCAACGCTGAGTGCTTCAGGAAGGCGACCAAGATCACGGTAGCCGCCACCCTTCGTCGTTAGCAAAGCTGAACGTTGATGCTTATCCTTCAGGCTATCAACGTTGATTGCCCCGACCAGAGCCAAGCCTTTTTCAGACAGATTTGCCTTGCGAAAATGGCTGTTGGCATTGATTGCTTGCCAAATATCACCGGTTTTCTCGAACACCTTCCGACACAACTCCGCCTCGTTTTCGTGAAACACACGGCGAATTGCGGAGGAGAAATGATCGCGTGTCTTGAGCCATACGACATCATCTTCGGCAAGTCCGGCCCCGTTTTCCAGATGATCTAGGATTTGCATCATCCGAGGAGTATCGACTTCATCGGCAATATCAATTTGGTATTTTTTCAGCAATTGGCGATGAGGATCAACAGAGATACTGCCCGCCCGCTTTAAACCCTGAACAAACTTAAGCGAGTCAAACAGCCCCATTTCTTTGAGCACCTGCGAATCCTCACGAGAAAGGATGTTTTTTCTATCAAAGCGCTCCAGAATCTGTGTCACACAGCCCCATTCGACCAAATCCGTTTCCGCTAACGGAATAAAGTACTTTTCGACCAAGTATCGATGACGGTCAGTAACGACATCCGATGTCATTTTGAATTCCTTTTCCGTATCCGGTTTTACCATCAGTTCAACAGCCGTTTGCCATCGACGACGATTGGTCTGTGCGAAGCGAACGAGTACAAAACATCCGGACACACATCAGCACCGTTGGGCCAGACGACAGTGCCCAATTCGCGGTCAACCCGAACCCGCCTGAAAAAACTGTCGTCCATCAAGGCGGCAAAAACGCCGGAATAGCGCTCGATCACGCTATCCATCGCCACAACGGCATGCAGTCCGTCGGCAAATGTCGGATCCAGATTCCGGTTTTCCAGCGGCCGAGCCTGGGTTATGTCGATCAAGAACATGGCTACGTTTCTACAGCCCCAACTCGCCCCACATCGCATCAACCCGCTTTGTCACATCCCCATCCATGACAATCGGCCGCCCCCATTCGCGGGTCGTCTCACCCGGCCACTTGTTGGTTGCATCCAGCCCCATCTTGGAGCCGAGGCCGGCGACCGGGCTGGCGAAGTCGAGGTAGTCGATCGGCGTGTTGTCGACCAGCGTCGTGTCGCGCGTCGCATCCATGCGCGTCGTGATCGCCCAGATCACTTCCTTCCAGTCGCGGATGTCAATGTCGTCGTCGACCACGACGATGGTCTTGGTATACATGAACTGGCGCAGGAAGGACCAAATGCCGAACATGATGCGCTTGGCGTGCCCGGGGTACTGTTTCTTGATCGAAACGATGGCCATCCGGTACGAGCAGCCTTCAGGCGGCAGGTAGAAATCGACGATTTCCGGGTACTGTTTCTGCAGCAGCGGCACGAAGACCTCGTTCAGCGCCACGCCCAGCACCGCCGGTTCGTCGGGCGGCTTGCCGGTGTAGGTGCTGTGGTAGATCGGGTCGCGACGCATGGTGATGCGCTCGATGGTGAACACCGGGAATTCGGCCTGCTCGTTGTAGTAGCCGGTGTGGTCGCCGTAGGGGCCTTCGAGTGCCATTTCACCGGGATGGATGACGCCTTCCAGAATGATTTCGGCCGACGCCGGCACTTGCAGGGTCGAACCCTGGCATTGCGTCAGCTCGGTCTTGCCACCACGCAGCAGGCCGGCGAACTGGTATTCGGACAGCGAATCGGGCACCGGGGTCACGGCGCCGAGGATGGTCGCCGGGTCGCAGCCGAGCACGACAGCCACCGGGAAAGGCTGGCCGGGATTGGCCAGCTGGTGCTCACGAAAATCCAGCGCGCCACCGCGATGGGCCAGCCAGCGCATGATCACCTTGTTCGGCCCCAACACCTGCTGGCGGTAGATGCCGAGATTCTGGCGGTTCTTGTGCGGCCCGCGCGTCACCACCAGCCCCCAGGTGATCAGCGGCGCGACGTCGCCGGGCCAGCAGTGCTGGATCGGCAGTTTCGCCAGATCGACGTCCTTGCCGTTCCAGACGACTTCCTGGCACGGCGCGCTCGATACCTTTTTCGGCGCCATGTTGAGCACCTGCTTCAGCACCGGCAGCTTTTCCCAGGCATCCTTGAGACCCTTGGGCGGCTCCGGCTCCTTGAGATAGGCGAGCAGCTTGCCCACTTCACGCAGCGCCTGCACCGACTCCTCGCCCATGCCCAGCGCGACGCGGCGCGGCGTACCGAACAGGTTGGCGAGGACCGGCATGTCGTGGCGGCATCCGGCACTGACCGGCTTTTCGAAGAGCACGGCCGGGCCGCCGGCGCGCAGCACGCGGTCGCAGATTTCAGTCATTTCGAGCCGCGTATCGACGTCGACCCCGACACGCTTCAGTTCGCCGGCGGCTTCGAGTTGCGACATGAAGTCGCGCAGGTCGTGGTATTTCATCGGGTCCGGTAGGAAAAGTGGCAGGCGACACAGGCTGAAGTCAGGTTGGGCAACAGGGCCATCGCCTTGTCGCGGTTGCCGGTCTTGGCGGCCGCCGCGAACTCGCTGGCCGCCTGGTGGCCATCCATGCCGATGCCGTGCATGGCCGGCGGCATGTGCGGGCCGGGGCGCGCCTCGAAGGGTTTGTCGCGATGCTTGCCCATCGCCGACCGGCCGAGCTTGCTCTCGGCCACGTCGCCGGCCTCGCGGACCTTGCCGGCAGCCATCAGCGACAGGATTTCGTTGACCGCCACCAGGTTGTCGAGCATTTCCTGGCGCAGCACCTCCTGGGCCGGGGCCGGCAATGTGACTGATTGCCGGGTGTCTTCGGCACCTGCTGCGGTCGACAGCAAGAATAAAGCGATGACCAGGGCTTTCATGCCAAGCTCCGTTCATGCACGACAACAATGGCAACGCTGCCCGGAAGTATCCGCAGCCAGCCGTGAACCTCGCCAGCTGGACGCCCCCACTGTTTCAGCGACACGGCTTCGCGTGCCCCCCGGATTCGGCTGTCGGTACAGGTGGTGACGGAAGTGGCGAAAGTCATGGGATCCCTCTCAGCGCCGGTAACAATTGAAACTGTCATGCGCAGGACTGAAATGAAACGATCTGTCATTTGTCATGCGGCCAAACGGCTATCTACCATAGCAGCTTTCGCCCTTCCACTGTAAGCTTGTTCGCGTAAGCCTTCTCCGCTCAAACCCATTTCGCTCTTCGACCATCGGCTGCCGTTCCGAAGGGAAATGTCGTGGAGATTCGTCGTGGATTCGGATGGTTATGAATACGCTCGCGTTCCCGTTGAGTCAATCCGAAGGTCCGGAAACCGGCCCGTCGCTTTCCAGTGCGCATCGGCGCCAGATACGAATCCATGCAGTCAGCAGGGGTTGGCACACCGGCTTGGTTGTACCCTCGGAAGGCGTGGGGTGCGCCGTCCCCTACCTGAAGGCCCGATTTGTCGGCGCGACGCATTACGAAATCGGCTGGGGAGACCGGGACTTCTATCAGGCGAAGAAGGCCACCCCATGCTTGGCATTTCAGGCGCTCTTCGCGTCAAGGGGTTCCGTCATGCATGTCGTACCGATCCGCGACCCTCTCCCTGACTTCCTTGAGAACTGCAAGGTCGCCGAGACATGTCTGACCGCTTCGGAGTATGCCTCGCTGGTGCGACTCATCTCGGAGAGCTTCGCGCGGAGCGCCAACGGCGAGATCATTGCACAAGCGCGTGGCAAGTACGAAGACAGTCAGTTTTTTCAGGGAAGGGGCGCCTACAGCGCGTTCTACACCTGCAACCGCTGGACCGCCACCGCGCTGCAATCTGCTGGCCTCGATCTCTGGCCCAGGATCACGCTGACTTCGGGCAGTGTCATAAGAGCGGTTCGCAGGTATGCGAAAGCCTGCAGCACGGCGTCCAAACCCGAAGGGGTCGAGGATGCCCTTGAGTTGCGCCAGCCCGAAGAAGACGCAGGGCCATCCCGGACATGAGCGTCATGTTTGCCTCTCCTTTCGCCAGGCTGCGGAATGGCCCCCGGGTTGCGCGCACCTGCGCCCCGCCAGAGAAACGCAAGCCGGATACGCCAACCCCGCTGCCGAACGAAAAGTCGCGCTCCGAAATCCATGGGCATGCGCCAGACGCAGGTTTCCCACAGGCACATTGCCTTGGGTGAAGAACAGCCCAATGCGCGACCTCTACCTCCGCCTGCTCTCCCGCCTGTTGGTTCACTGCTATTTCCACCGGGCACGACTCCTCAATCCGGAATATCGCCCTGCCACCGGTCCCGTTCTCTATGTCGGCCTCCATCGCAACGGCGCAGTGGACGGCTGTGTTTACAAGTCGCTGCTGCCAGAGGCGGTGTTCATGATCTCGGTACAGTTGCGGCGCAGCGTGGTCGGACGGATGATCTTCAGCGGCATCGAAGTCGTTCGCGACAAGGATCGCGGCCATGACAAGGGCGCCGAAAACAGCATCGCCATTGAACGTTGCATCGAACATCTGCGCCGCGGCGGCACGATCTTCGTAATGCCGGAGGGCACCAGCGACCTCGGCCACCGGCATTTGCCATTCAAGACAGGGGCGGCCCGAATCGTTGAGACAGCGCTACGGGCCGGCCTCCGCCCGACTGTGGTCCCCGTCGGCATCCATTACGAACGGGCCTGGGCCTGGCAAAGCGAAGTCGAGGCCGTCCTCGGCCCGGCGCTACAGGTCGACCTGCCACCCGAAATCACCGGGCCTGCTGCGGTCAACCTGCTGCACCAGCGTATTTCCGCCGCCCTCGAAACCCTGGCCGTCGCCGCCCCCGACGCCGACAGCTTCGCCCGCCGCGAACGCGCCGCCCAAGTCGCCACTCTCGGCACCGAACGTTCCTATTTCGCTGCGCTGAAAGCGCTGGAGGCCGGTGTGCCGGACGCCGAAGCGGCGCTTGCCGAATTCGAGACTCTCACCGCCGAGCGGCCGTTGTTCCGGTACCAGGGCGTACCCTTGCTGCCCGCCCGCCACGCCTGGGCCGATGCGGTTTGCGCCCTGCTGCTGGCGCCGCTGGTTGCCGCCGCCGGCCTGCTCAACCTGCCACCACTGTTCATCGCCTGGAGCGCCGGCCGGCGCTTCGCCGATGCCCGCAATACCATTGCCCTGTGGCGCCTGCTCGCCGGTTTTCCCGCTTTCCTGGCGTGGGCCGCCGGACTGTTGGTGCTGGCCGCCATGAGCGGCCGCTGGCCGCTCGGGCTGATCTATGTCGCCATCTCCTGGCTTGGCCTGCGCAGCCTCCAGCGGGTGAAGAAGCTTGCGGTCAGTCTCGGCAACCTGTGGCGCGTCCCGGATCTGCGGCCGCGCCTGCTCGCCCTGCACCGGCAGATCGATGCGGCACTCACCGCACGAGGACTGTGAATGTCCGCCCTGCTCACCCACGAATGGCTGTTCGGCGCCTACATGCTGTTCATGGCCACCGGATTGCTGTTAACCAGCGGCCTGGCCGATGCCAACACCCTGAGCTATATGGCCGGTCTGCTCATTGCCGGCGGGCTCATTGCCCTCACGACCCGCCGGGATACACCGGCGATGTGGCGCACCCGGCTGCTTTTTTACCCGCTGGCCATGAACGTCTATTTCCAGTTGATGCGCAGCGCAGTGCCCGCCGTTCATCCGGCCAGGATGGACACCGCCCTGCGTCAGATCGACCAGTGGCTGCTGCCCGACACCCCGTCACTGCTGCTGGAGCCGCTGGTCACGCCGTGGGCAACCGAAGCATTCAGCTTCTTCTACATCCTGTTCCTCCCTTACCTGGCCTTCAGCGTGATCAACTACGCCATTGGCGACCTGCACCGCCTGCGCGCCTTCACCGTCGGCCTGTTCTCCCTCTACGGCATCGGCTTTCTCGGCTATGCGCTGGTTCCGGCCGGCGGCCCCTATCTCGCTTTCCCCCAGGAGTTCACGGTGCCGTTGCTCGGTGGCCCGATTACCCAATGGAACGCCGTAGTAGTCGGCGCCGGATCGAACGGGATCGACGTCTTCCCCAGCCTGCATGTCGCCGTTTCCAGTTTCCTGCTGGGCTTCGATTTCCGCCACCGGCGCCGCCGCTTCTGGGTCTATCTCGTGCCCTGCGTCGGCCTCTGGCTATCCACCCTGTATCTGCGTTACCACTATCTTGTCGATCTCCTGTTCGGCTTCGCCCTCGCCGCCCTGGCGCTCTGGCTGGCCGAACGCCAATTCGCCCGGGAAAGGATTCCTGCATGACGCTTCATTCGTGTTTCGCCCTCGCCTTTACCGACCCGCCAGCCTGCGAGGCTGGCCTGGCCGGCGGCAAGGGGGCCAACCTGGCCCTGCTGACCCAGAAGGATTTCCCGGTGCCGCCCGGCTTCATCGTCACCGCCGGCGCCTACCGCGAGTTCGTGCGCCACGCCGGCCGACTGCTCGACCGGGTCAGCGCTTTCGACGTCGACGATCCGGCACTCCTGCGCCAGGAAGCAGCCGACCTGCGGCGGGATCTGGAAGCGCTGCCACTGCCAACCGAGGTGGAACAGGCGATCCGCCAACAACTCGCAAGTTTCCCCGCCGACACGGCGTTTTCCGTGCGTTCCTCATCAACCTTCGAAGACCTCGCCGGCGCGGCCTTTGCCGGCCAGCACGATACCTACCTGAACATCCGTGGTGTCGATTCCATCCTCGACCGGGTTCGCGCCTGCTTCGCCTCGCTGTGGCAGGAACGGGCAATCGCCTATCGCAGGCAGCATGGTTTCGAGCATGCCGCGGCGGCCATGGCGGTCGTCGTCCAGACCATGGTGCGCTGTGACGTCGCCGGCGTCGCCTTCACCATCAACCCGGTCAGCGGTTCGCTGAAGGAAATGCTGGTCAATGCCAACTTCGGCCTCGGCGAATCCGTGGTCAGCGGCGACGGGGAGGTCGACCAGTACGTACTCGACCGTGACGGCAAGCTCCGTTCCAGCGTGATCGGCCAAAAGATCGCGCGCGTCATCTGCGGTGAACGTGGAGCCCAGGCCATCGAAGTCAGCGCCGAGGAGGCAGCCCACCGCTGTATGTCGGATGCGGCACTGGGCGAACTGGCGACACTGATGCGGCAAGTCGAAGACACCTACCAGTTTCCGCAGGATATCGAATGGGGCATTGCCGACGGCAAACTCTGCCTGCTGCAGTCGCGACCGGTGACCACCCTTCCGCCGCGCTGGACGCGCGACGAGTCGGCAGAGCGCTTTCCCAATGTCCTGACGCCGCTGGCGTGGGACATGGTAGAGGAAAGCTTCCACCGCTCGCTCAACCACTCGTTCCGCCTGATGGGCTACCCACCCTTCACCGGCAAATGGTTCGGCATGCACGACCACTACATCTACGGCAACCAGAACGCCGTCGAACTGTATGGCGGTCGCGCGCCGATACAGATTCGCTCGCTCGCCGAACTGGAAGCGTCCCTCCCGACATTGCGCGAACGCTTCGCCTGGGTCCAGGAACTGCCTCTCGAATGGTCGCGCGATCTCGACCGCTACCTGCTCAGCATCGGCGAGTTCATGGCCGAGCCGCTGGACAGCAAGAACCTGTTCCAGGTCTGGGATTTCGTCCTGCGCGTGAATCGGGTGGGTACCGAATACTTTCTGCCCAACATCGCCATTTCACTGACCCAGCGCATGCTGTACAAGGTTCTGCACGGCTTGCTTGCCCTGCTGGCCGGCGATGCCCATGCCGGAGCACGGCTGTTCGATGATCTGATGGCCCATTGCGAAACAAAGACCGGGATCGTCACCAGGGAGCTTTATGGACTGGCGCAGCAGATCAACGCCATGCCAGCCCTCGCCGAACTGGTCCACGACACCCCGTCGCGCCGGATCCTGGCCGCCAATGGTCTTGCCGCCTTCCCCGAGTTCGCTGCCCGTTTCACTAGGTTCCTCGCCGACCATGGCCATCGCGAAACCGACTTCGACCCCTACCATCCGACCTGGATTGACGCCCCGTGGATCGTGCTCGACAACATCCGACTCCTGGCCGAACGGTCGACTCTCGAGTCGCCGCGCGACAAGGAACTCGATCTGCGCCTGCGCCAGATGGCCGCCGAAGCCACGCTTTTCGCGCGCCTGCCGGCCGATCTCCATTTCTTCTTCCACGAGTTGCTGCGCCTAGCCCGTGCCTACACGACGCTGGACGATGTCGAGCATTACCAGACTACCCGCCTCACCCTTCCCCTGCGCAAGGGCCTGCATGAACTTGGTCACCGTCTGGTCCGGCGTGGCGTGCTCGCGGAACCAATGGATGTCTTCTTCTGCCACTTCCAGGCGCTCGACGAAGCCATCCGCACTGACGACAATGCGCGGTGGGATCAACTGGCCGCCAGCGTCCGCCGCAACAAGGCCGATTATCTACGGCATCGCGCCACGACGCCGGCCTGGGTGCTCGGCGAGGAACGCCCGGAGGCGGCGGACGATCACGGAGAAGGATCGGGCCGCCTGGGTGGTCTCTCCGGCAGCCCCGGCTGCGCTGAAGGGGAGGTCTTCCAGGTGCTGTCGCCCGACGATTTTTCCGGCTTCCCGAAAGGCGCCGTGCTCGTCGCGCGGAC
>ERZ761603.3128-NODE-3128-length-10808-cov-14.701293_pt1 | contig 10808 bp, 10 predicted proteins | sample MGYA00511879_ERZ761603 | MGnify/ENA primary metagenome ERZ761603 (study PRJEB28899, sample SAMN02850040) | bioreactor sludge metagenome | biome: EBPR Sludge; feature: EBPR Bioreactor; material: flocular biomat | place: Australia: Thorneside Wastwater Treatment...
AGCACATCGCGCACGCGATCACGGCCAATCACCCCGACGTCAGTCTGATCGTCCTGTTGATCGACGAGCGCCCCGAGGAAGTTACCGAGATGACGCGCTCGGTGCGCGGTGAGGTGGTCGCCTCGACCTTCGACGAGCCGGCCACCCGCCACGTTCAGGTAGCGGAGATGGTGATCGAAAAGGCAAAACGCCTGATCGAACACAAACGGAACGTGGTCATCCTGCTCGACTCGATTACCCGCCTGGCCCGTGCCTACAACACGGTGCAGCCTGCGTCGGGCAAGGTCCTCACCGGTGGCGTCGACGCCAACGCACTGCAGAAACCCAAGCGTTTTTTCGGCGCGGCGCGCAACATCGAAGAAGGAGGATCATTGACGATCATCGCCACGGCGCTGATCGATACCGGCAGCCGGATGGACGACGTCATCTACGAGGAGTTCAAGGGTACCGGCAACATGGAGATCCATCTCGATCGCCGGATGGCCGAGAAGCGCGTCTATCCGGCGATCAACGTCAATCGCTCGGGTACCCGCCGGGAAGAGCTGCTGCTCAAACCCGACGTGCTACAAAAGATGTGGGTCCTGCGCAAGTTGCTTTACAACATGGACGATCTCGAAGCAATGGAGTTCCTGCTCGACAAGATCAAGGCAACCAGAAACAACGGCGAATTTTTCGACTCGATGCGGCGTTGATCGCCCAGGTTCCACCTCGCTTCTGACCCCGTCCCGCACCGTTCGCATTGGCGTCTGTCTTTCACTGCCAGCGGTGATTGCGAATTGGCGAAGAAACAACCATAATTCTTCTTTTTCTCGATCGACATAGGTCCGCCATGCTCTGCGCGACCTGATGCGTCCATCATCCTGGAAAGTTACCCGATGAAAGCCAATGTTCACCCCGCCTACAACGAGGTTACAGTGACGTGTTCCTGCGGCAACACATTCGTTACCCGTTCGACCATGAAAAAGGCCTTGCAGGTCGAGGTCTGCTCAGCCTGCCACCCGTTTTACACCGGCAAGCAGAAGATCATCGATACCGCTGGACGCGTCGAAAAGTTCAACCAGAGGTACGGTGCCATCCGCCGGTCGGCCTGACCGGCTTGCACGATCGACTTGCTTTGGCAGCGAAGGCAGCCCGATGGCTGCCTTTTTCGTTGAGTCGCCAGCCTCGTACGAGCACTCCCACCACGTAGATGCCCGTCCACCCAGAAGGCCCGCGCTTCAAGGGAATCACATTGCCACCCAGCGGCCTGACGCTGGCAACGCTGCTCGCGCTCTACATCTTCAGCGGCCTGATCGGCCACGACCCTTGGAAAAACGATGATGCCGTCACCATCGGCATCGTCGACCAGATGCTGTCTAGCGGCAACTGGCTGACCCCCGGCCTCGCCGGCCGCCCTTACCCCGACGCGCCCCTCTATTACTGGCTGGCTGCAGCAGGCAGCCGGATTTCTTCGTGGCTGCTTCCGGTGCACGACGGAGTGCGCTTGGCGAGCGGTGCTTGCACGCTGCTGGCGCTCGCCTTCATCCTGCTCGCTGCACGTGAGCTACATGGCCCTGAGCAGGCACCCGCAGCACCGCTTCTACTCGCCGGCAGCATCGGCTTTCTGTTTCACGCGCACGAAGCGCAGCCAATGTTGGCTGCCCTGACCGCGCACACCGCCGCTTACTGGGGCTTGCTGCTGATTGGACGCCGGCCCTTGTTCGGCGCCTGCGTTTTTGGCTTGGCTCTCGGCGCCGGCTTCCTGGCCAATGGACTGCCCCCCATGTTGCCACTACTGCCGCTGGCTGCCTTTGCGGTAGGATGCTCCGAGCATAAGATGCAAGCTGCTTCGACAGTGCTCGGCTCCCTCGTCCTCGCCGCTCTGATCAGTGGTGCCTGGTTGCTGGCGCTGCTGACCATGTCACCCGACTACTTGGCGGCCTTTTGGCAGGCCGACTGGACGCAGCTGCGCGGCAACGCGCAGCCGTTTAGTAATCTCTGGGGCTTCCTGAAGATGCTGCCGTGGTACGCGTGGCCAGCCCTCCCGCTTGCAGGTTGGACGCTGTGGGCAAGACGTCGCCAGTTGTCGGGACGGCCCGTTGCGATGCCATTGTCTGCCTTTTTGATCGCCCTGATCGTCATCAGTGTGTCGTACGGTGCCCGCAGCGCACCGGCGCTGCTGCTCTTGCCGCCACTGGTGCTGCTGGCGGTTCCCGGTATCGCCTCTTTGCGCCGAGGAGCCGCAAACGCATTCGACTGGTTTGGCATGATCACCTTCAGTCTATTCTCTGTGCTCGTCTGGATTGCCTGGTGCGCACTCATCTTCGGTTGGCCGGAGAGGCTGGCGCATAAAGCGAGCAGACTGGAGCCCGGGTTCGTCGCTCAGTTCAGCCTCCCCGCTGTAAGCCTCGCCCTCATCGCCATGAGCGTCTGGTGCTGGCTGATCGTGACCAGTCCACGCTCGCCGATGCGTGGAATCATGCACTGGATGTCCGGGCTGACGTTGTTGTGGCTGTTGACAGCGATGCTCTTGATGCCGTGGATCGATTACGGTAAGACGTACCGACCGGTCTCGGCGGCTCTGACCCGCGCCTTGCCTGCTGAGTACAACTGCGTCGCCAGCCTGAACGTTGCCGATTCCATCCTCGCCTCGGTCGACTACTTCGATCACCTGCGCACGGTACCGACCAGAAAAACGACGGGGATCGATTGTGACTGGTTACTGGTCCATGGCTTGGCGATCGAAAAAAGCGAGACCAGCAGCGGCGAGTGGCGCAAGGTCTGGGAAGGCGGGCGTCCGGGCGATCGCCGCAGCAACGAAAAGCTGCGCCTCTATCAACGAGTGCCACGTTCAGCCAAGGGGTGAGCCGATAGCGCTGCCGGCGCCCCACCCCCTGTCAGAGCCTGATGAAGTACTCGCGGTAGTAGCTCAGTTCCGCGATCGACTCCCGGATGTCGGCGAGCGCACTATGGTCGGCTTTCTTCACAAAGCCCCTGGCCACATCCGGCCGCCAGCGCCGACAGAGTTCCTTCAGCGTACTCACGTCGAGGTTGCGATAGTGGAACCAAGCCTCGAAGCGCGGCATATAACGGAACATGAAGCGACGATCCTGAGCTACTGAGTTGCCACATAGCGGGCTGGTCGCCCGCGGCACCCACTCCTGAACAAAAGCCAGTGCCGCTGCCTCGACCGCTGCCTCGTCGAGTGCTGACGCGCGAACGCGATCAACCAAACCCGAGCGCGCATGCGTTTTCCGGTTCCAGTCATCCATCGCGTCGAGACATGCGTCGTCCTGATGAATGGCCCAGGCTGGCGATTCGGCAACCGTCGTCAATTGCGCGTCGGTCACCACCATCGCCAGTTCGATAATCCGGTCGCGCTCGGGGTCGAGTCCAGTCATCTCCATGTCCAGCCAGACGAGGTGATTCGCATTCTGTGTCATATAATCCGCCTGAACATTCGAAGGCCGCATTGTGTCACAGCTTAATGGACCAAATACTGACGCTCTCCTTTCTGCTTGCTCTACTGGCGATGATTGGTATCCGCCTCTGGCTGGCACAACGCCAGATCGCACACGTCATCGCCCATCGGGCAAGCGTGCCGCCGAGCTTCGCCAACAAGATTTCGCTCGCTGCGCACCAAAAGGCGGCCGACTACACCGTTGCCCGGACGCGCTTCGGCCGGCTCGCGCTGGTGGTCGAGGTCACCGTCCTCTTCGCCTTCACCCTCGGCGGTGGCCTGCAAGCGCTGCATCATTTCTGGTTCACGTACCTTGACGGTCTGTTCTACGGCGTCGCGTTGATTCTCAGCGTGGTCGCCGTTTCTTCCTTGCTTGACCTCCCCCTCGCGCTCTACCACCAGTTCGTCATTGAAGATCGCTTCGGTTTCAACCGCATGACCTGGCGCCTTTTTGTGGTCGACCGCCTGAAGCAGGCCGGGCTCGGCATCGCGCTCGGAGTTCCGGCACTGTTCGCCGTTCTCTGGCTGATGGAGCGCATGGGGAGCTACTGGTGGGTTTACGTGTGGATTTTTTGGTGTCTGTTCAATCTGCTGATTCTGTTCGTTTATCCAACCTGGATTGCGCCCCTCTTCAACCGTTTCGCACCGCTCGACGATGCCGGCCTCAAGGCTCGCGTCGACGCGCTCCTGGCCCGGTGCGGCTTTGCCAGCTCGGGCCTCTTCGTGATGGACGGCTCGCGGCGATCGAGCCACGGTAACGCCTACTTCACGGGTTTCGGCAAGACGAAACGGATCGTCTTCTTTGACACGCTGCTCGGCCGCCTGCAAGCGTCCGAAGTTGAAGCCGTCCTTGCACACGAACTCGGACATTACAGGCATCGGCACGTCAGCAAACGAATCGGCTTGCTGTTTGCCTTTTCGCTGGTTTTTCTCGCCGTTCTCGGCCAGCTCATCGACGCCTCGTGGTTTTATCACGGCCTCGGCGTAGAGGCCCAGGACAGGGCACTCGGGCTTCTCCTTTTCTTTCTCGCGGGCCCTGTTTTCACCTTCCTGCTCACACCCTTGCTGACCGTCCTCTCGCGCCGCGACGAGTTTGAAGCCGACCGCTATGCCGCTGCCAACGCCTCCGCGAACGACCTGATCACGGCCTTGGTCAAGCTCTACGAAGACAACGCCGCGACCTTGACTCCCGACCCCATGCACTCGCTCTTTTACGATTCCCACCCGCCCGCAGCCCTGCGCATTGCCCGCCTGCAGCCGGTGTGACTCGAACGCTGGAGAATCTGACCATGATTGCCGACCATCCGCTTGCTTGCGAACACTGTCGCCCACTGCGCGGCAGCGAACACCGTGTTGACCCCGCGCAGACCGCAGAATTGCTGCACTCATTGCCAGGATGGACGATCAACAATGACGGCATGCTCGACAAGACATTTTCCTTTCCCAGTTACACGGCCACGCTGTTGTTTGTGAACATCGTGGCCGGGCTGGCCGAACGCGAGAATCATCACCCTGACCTCGACGTACGCTACGGCCGCGTCAAAGTCAGCTACAGCACGCACGATGTCGGCGGCCTGTCACGCAATGACTTCGTTTGCGCCGCAAAGATTGAGGCCTTGACGGCGATTTGAGCCTCAACGGCGTCGTCGTCGCCGCCTACGGGAGGCAGTATCGGGTCGAATTGAGCGACGGAGTTCGTCTGCTCTGCTATCCGCGGGGAAAAAAAAACGAACTTGCCTGTGGCGACCGGGTGACGGTCGACCGGACGGGATCCAGCCAGGGCGTCATCTGTTCGCTGGAACCTCGCCAGACGCTGCTCCATCGTTCCGATCGCGACCAACAGAAGTTGATCGCCGCCAACGTCAGTCAGGTGGTGATCGTCGTTGCCACCGAACCGCCGTTTGCCGACGAATTGGTCACACGCTGCACTATCGCCGCCGAAAGCCAGGGGATCCGGGTCCTGATCGTGCTCAACAAGTGCGATCTGGTCGACCAGGTAGACGCTTCTGCCACCTTGCTCACCCCCTTCGAGCGCCTGGGCTACCCGGTGGTGAAGCTCTCTGCGCTGGCCAAAGCCAAGCTACTGCTGCCGCATTTGGCCGGGCAGACGAGTCTGCTGATCGGGCAGTCAGGAATGGGCAAGTCGACCTTGATCAACGCCCTGGTTCCCGGAGCTCGCGCGGCCACGCGCGAGATCTCGCAAGCGCTGAACGCGGGCAAACACACCACCACCTACGCGCGACTCTACCATCTGGACGAAACGACAACGCTGATCGACTCGCCGGGATTGATGGCCTTCGGCCTGCACCACCTCTCACGAGACGACCTGACGTATGCTTTTCGCGAACTGCGCCCACTGCTTGGCGGCTGCCGTTTTCGCGACTGCCGCCACCTTTGCGAGCCTGACTGCAGCGTGCTCGCGGCCTACCGCCGCGGCGACATTGACCCACGGCGCTACGCCACCTTTCGCGTGCTCAGCGCCGCGCTAGCCTGACCCCCCAGAAGGAGCCAGCCAATGAGTGACATCAGTATTCGCCGCCAACACGGCAAGACGCTGGCCGACGCACGCGCGGCGGCCGAACACATGGCCTTGGAACTCAAACAGGAGTTCGACCTCAGCTACGCGTGGAGTGGCGACGTCCTGCACTTCAAGAGACCTGGCGTTTCCGGCGAATTGACGCTCGACACCAGCGAGGTTTCCCTGCACATCCGTCTCGGATTCCTTCTCTTCGCGCTCAAGCCAAGCATCGAACGCGAGGTGCACCGCTACTTCGACGAGAATTTTCCCGCCTGAACCGTTTGCCACAACTCCCGCACCCAGAGACCCGTCTTGCGCGAAGGTCGGTAATACCCGCCGATTCCCGGTTCTGGCCGAGGATGCGATTCAAACTGATGTGAAGCATGAGCTTTTCTCGGTTGTTCGTTTGCCAAAGGGTGGATTTCCTACTTCCTGTTTTTGCTGACTTTGCGCTTTGTTCCCGTTCTCCAGGAACTGAAGGGGCGACTTAACCCCGTGTCGAATGCCGCCGTTTCCGGTTGTAGAAGACCGCTATGTTGTCAAAGGCTTCCGCCTTGAGGTCGGCAGGTGTGGCAGCGCGAACGCCATGCCTCCGCTCGTTCGAGCAGTGCGGGGTGACGATCGTCGCGATGGAGTCCACCGCGTGCATAGGATCGCGCGGTACGAATGGCTCGAGCGCTGCGGCTTTGAGGGGCTGCGGGTCAATGCCCGACCTGTCAAGAATGTCTCGGGCCGCAAGTCCGACGTACGGGACGATCCGTGGCTGCAGCAGTGGCTGAGCTTTGAGCTGCTGCACGAGGCGTTTCGCCCGGCCGATCCTACCTATGCGCGGGCGGCTGCGCGACCAGGGCCGGTCTGTGCAGCCCATGCAAAAGGCGATGACGCTGATGAACCGGCAACTGGGCAACGCCATCAGCGACGTGGCTGGCGTGACGGCCAGAAAATCGTGCGCGCCCTCGTCACGGGCGAGCACGATCCGAAGGGACTGGCCAGCGACCGCGACTGCCGCATCAAGGCAAGCGAGCAGGGGATTGCTGCCAGCCTGCTGGGCATATGTCTCGTCGTTTGCTCACTCGCGCCTTGCAGATCGACCCGCTCGCGACGATTTCTTCACAAGCTCTCAGTATGCATAGGGTCGCCCCCCTCCTGACTCCCTCGGTGGTTCCGGAGGTGCAGGCACGGCAGCGACGGCTGGTTTAGCCACCGCACCGCCGGCGTAGTCGATTAGTTCGATCCGCTCACCGCTGACCACGACACTACCCCTGCGCACCAGATTCTCCATCGCCAGAAAACCGCGCATCCGTTCGGGAGCCACCCAGGCCGTGCGCTCAAACTGGGTACCATCAGCCAGGTTATTGCCCCGCGCCTCGATCCGGTAACTGTCGAAGGTGCCGGCGGGCAGCGTGATGCGCTCGCGCGCAGCCACGCGCAGCTCGAAGCGGGTGTTTGCCGTCACTCCGTTCGCCTGGGTGACGATGAACTGTGCTGGCCAGCGCTTGCCCAGAGCGTAGTCGTTGATAAAGAACTGATAGGGCGTCCAGCGCGTACCGTCGGGAGCACGCACGCTGTTGCCGAAAAGGTCGGTCACCTTGCTGCCATCGTTGTAAAACACTTCGTCACCGACGATCTCGAGCACGACATCGGTGCTGCGTCCGCTTTCCTTCTGCGTCATGAGGTCGACGCTGCGATAGGCGTAGCGCTCGCCCGGCTGGAAAGCGACGCTCTGCCCACTGTACGACGTGGCCGCACTGAGGGGATGGGTCGGCGCACACATCTCCGGCCCGAGCGGCCGCGGCACGCTCGCTTGCACGGGCTTCTCGCCCTTCGCACGCAAAACGAGATCCAGCCTGTGCTGCGCCAGCTCGGCAAACTTGCCGCTCGGTCGCTGGCGTATGAACGCCTCCAGCGGCTCCGACGTCGTCACCTGGCGCAAGCTGTTCCAGGCCTCGAGATCCGCCTCGAACTCCTTCTGCTCGCGCTGCAAATCCCTGCCGCTGCCGCCGACAAAGGAAAAGTCTCCTTCCAGCGAAGTGCTCTCCCATGGAATCTGCGCACCACCAGAGGCGCGCCTGACCGCCAAGCGAACCCGCTTGAAAACGTCCTCGACCGGAGCCCCCGGCACTTTCATCTCCTTGAGCAGGTTGTCGGTGTATAGCCCGTGCTCGCCCTCACCGTCATCCGCCGTATTTCCGGGTGCCGTCGCGTAAGCGAGCAGCGTTCCCGGAGGCGCATCGAGTTGCGACAGGCCGCGGTCGCTGGTGCGGAAATCAGGGCCGAACGGATTGTTGCGACAGGCGTCGAGAATCACCAGATTCAGCGGATTACGCGCTCGCGACAGCCCTTCGAGCAGCAGCCCGACATCGACCCCTTGCGCCGCGATGTCGGCAGGCCGCTGGATGTGCGCATCGACTGGCAGCATGAAGTTGCGCCAGTTGAGCTGTACGCCGTGACCTGCGTAGTAGAAAACGCCAATCGCTCGCTTGTCCCGCGCGAGTGCATCGCCGAAACCACGGATCGCCTCCTGCAAATCGCGGCGCGGCGCATCGATCTTCAGCGTCACCCGAAAGCCTGCCTGGCGCAGCCGCTCGGCGATCGCCCGCGCATCGGCGGGTGGATTGACTAGCGGCGCGCTCCCGTACGCGCCATTGCCGATCACCAGCGCAAGCCGTGCCGGGCCCGGATCGGGCGCCGCGGCGAGCAGCGACGTCGAAATCAGGATCCCCGCCGCTGCCCGTAAGCTGGCGACGGCAATAGGATACGTGCCCTTCATCTCTTCCTCTCCTTGTTGAATCGACCCCGCAATCGACTACCCATTCCGTGCGTGGTGCCACGGCGCCCCGCCATACTAACGCTCCTTTTTGGCAAAATCGCGTACCTGCCATCGAAGCGGAGGACACCATGACGAAAGACGACGCTGCCGACCCCCCTGCCGATGCTGATCCGATCGCCGGTCAAGCGCCGACCGACGGCGCCGCCGGCCTCGAAGTCGCCTCTCCGCAGACCGCTGAGGCGAATCTGACCAGGACATCATTGCTGCTGACGATAGCGCGCTGGCTGCGCGAAGGCGCGCGTTCGTCGCTCCTGTTGCCTCCCCGCTGGAACAAGCTCGACGCGCGTCCGGCGCTGATCCTCAGCTTGTCCCTGTGGGGCCTCTGTCTGTCGCTGCTGCTGCAACGGCTGTCGATCGTCGGGCCGGCGAGCTTCGACTGGCAACCGCTGCTCGCCGGCTGGCTGCTTCCGGCAGCGACGGCCTGGGTCTGCTACCTTTTGCACCATCCTGCCGACGGACAAACGGCGGCGAGCGCACCAACTGCGCCCCAGCTCTTCTGCCTGATTATCGTCCAGGGCAGCCTGATCGGAGCCACCTGGTGGATTGTCTGGGTCATCATCATTCACCTTGATGACGGCCGACCGCAACTCTCGCCGGCGCTGCAACAGGTCCTCTGGCTCACGGCCTGGGGCTGGCTCGGTGCCGCACAGACGCTGGCGCTGTGGCGCGGTGCCCGGCGCAAGACCTGGGCACCGCTGATGGCGGCACTCCTGCTCGCGCTCGCCATCGTCGACAACCACCACGAGCAACGACGGCCTTGGATTGCGGAGGCGGAAGCGACCCATGAGGAACGGCCAACATGGCTGCGGGTCACGCAGGAGCTGATGGAACAACAGATCCGGCTGCTTGACGAACAACTCGCTGCATTGAAACCGCAGCGACCTGGGATCGTCGACCTCTACGTGCTGACCTTCGCTCCCTACGCCCACGAAGAGGTTTTTCGCCGCGAAAGCGCCCTCGTCGCCGATGTCATGCAACAGCGCTTCGACAGCAGCGGGCGCACCCTGCAACTGGTCAACCACGTTGCCACCGCCGACGAGACGCCATGGGCGACCCCGCTCAACCTGCAGCGTGCGATCCAGCGCATCAGCGCACTGATGGACCGGAACGAAGACATCCTGTTCATCCACCTGACGTCACATGGTGCCGAAAACGGCGAGCTGGCGGCAGAATTCTGGCCGCTGACGGTCGCCAAGGTCACGCCACAGCAACTGAAAGCTTGGCTCGACGAAGCCGGCATCCGCCATCGTGTCGTCTCGGTGTCGGCCTGCTATTCCGGAAGCTGGATCGAACCGCTCGCCGACAGCGGAACGCTGGTGATGACCGCCGCCGACGCCGACCATACCTCGTACGGCTGCGGTCGCCGCTCCGAACTGACTTTTTTTGGTCGCGCGGTTTACGATGAACAGCTGCGTCATCACACACGTTCGTTCGAACTCGCGCACGCCGCCGCGCGACCCGTCATCGAGCAGCGAGAGCGCGAAGCCGGCAAGGACGACGGCTATTCCAACCCCCGCATCGCCGTCGGCGACGGCATCCGTGCACCGCTTGACAAGCTGCGGCAACGCTTTGAGGGCGGCTAGCGTTCAGGCCGGCGACAGGACGTGGCGAGCCGCGAGGACGGGCGGCTCCAGGAGATGAGCTGCCGCGTGGCGATGCGGTGCATGCCGACCGACGGCCTGCGGCAACAACTGCAGCAAGTTACTTTCTCGCGAAACAACGGCCCGCGCAGGCATAGCCTGGCGGGCCGTTGGGAGGACGTTCCCAGTAAGATCGAGCTTACACCGTCACTGTTTCGGCCACCTCGCTGAACTCCCGAATCTGATCGAAGTTCATGTAGCGATAGACATCGGCCGCCTTGGCGTTGACCGCCTGCACCTGTTCGAGGTACTCGGCCGGCGTCGGGATCCTGCCTAGCAGCGCGCAAACGGCGGCGAGTTCGGCCGAACCGAGGTAGACGCGTGTGTCGATGCCGAGGCGGTTCGGGAAGTTGCGTGTCGAGGTCGACATCGCCGTGCTGC
>ERZ761603.3129-NODE-3129-length-10805-cov-7.301953_pt1 | contig 10805 bp, 14 predicted proteins | sample MGYA00511879_ERZ761603 | MGnify/ENA primary metagenome ERZ761603 (study PRJEB28899, sample SAMN02850040) | bioreactor sludge metagenome | biome: EBPR Sludge; feature: EBPR Bioreactor; material: flocular biomat | place: Australia: Thorneside Wastwater Treatment...
TTTGAGCGGCTCACATAATGAAAGCCCCCGGCTTTGCCGGGGGATGGTTACTTGTTTGCGCCAAGCGGACTAATTTCACAGTCGGAAAGCGGATTGTAGTTAAAATCCGTTTCCAGCACATTGCGCCATCCTGCCACGAAAATGACTGACTCCTGCCTCCTCCCCGATCTGATCAACCCCAATGAGAAGATAGACCGCAAAGCACTGCCCGGTGAATCTTTCGCGCGTTCGCAGGATGCCGGCGCCAACGCCCAGCTGGGGTGCTTCGTCATGAGCCACCTGATCAATCATCAGACAGTCGGCCAATGGCGTGTCGCGGTGCGCGTAAGCCCGGATTTCGAACTGAATGGTTCAGGCATGACAATGGGCGGCGGCTCTAAGCGGCTCGGCGGCGATGCTGAACAGGTACCGCAACTGCTGAACGGCGTTGCTCACTCGGGCCTGGCCTTTGGTGGGTTCCACCTCTTCGCTGGCTCGCAGAACCTCAGACCAGAATCCATAGTGGAAGCTCAGTGCAAGAGCGACGAACTCGCCTTGCGCCTCACGCCGTGCCGCGACACCCTCGCCAGTCCAAAGATAGCCTTCCGAACGCTTGGTGTCTCCTTCAGTGCCTATCTCCCGCACCGCATTACCAACGCCGGAAGAGTGCCGCCTCTCGCCGACCTCATGCGCCAACGTGCCGCATGAGCTTCCCCACCAGTTGCTTCACCACCAGTTATTGAGAAGCTACCAACCCTTTTATCAACCTGAGAGCTCGGATGGCAAACAATTGGTTTTGCACTAATGAAAACGACTTGGCGATTGAGGCGTACTTTGAATTCACGGCAACAAACAAAGATGTTTGCGCTGCTCGCGGCAGTGAACCGTGTGTGGCCTCTTGGGTGCGATAATGCCTAAGGTCTCGGTGTGCATCCCCACCTACCGGGGCGGGACTACTATCGGCGAGGCCATCGAATCGGTTCTGGCACAGAGCCTTGGCGACTTCGAGCTGATCGTGATCGATGACGGTTCTCCCGACGACACACGCGTCATTGTTGAGCGCTTCGTCGATCCGCGCCTCGTCTACCTACGCAACGAGCGCAACCTGGGTCCACAGGGTAACTGGAACCGCTGTCTGGAGGTGGCTCAGGGCGAGTATTTGAAACTCCTGCCGCACGATGATCTGCTGCACCCGCGCTGCCTGGAGCGCCAGGTTGCGGTACTCGATGACGACTACGACGAAAGCATCGCGCTGGTGTTCAGTGCCCGTGATGTGCTCGGTGCCGACGGAAAGGTGCTTACGCGCCGTGGCTACCCCGGCGGACACGAAGGAACGATTGACGGCAGCATGGTCATGCGCTCCTGTGTGCGTCGTGGCACCAACCTGATCGGCGAGCCTGGCGCAGTGCTGTTCCGCAAATCGCTGGCAGACAGAATCGGGGCTTTTGACGCGACCAACCCTTACGTCATCGATCTCGACTATTGGTTTCGCCTGCTGGCACACGGTAGCGCCCACTTTTGTGCCGACAGCCTGGCGTCGTTCCGGGTATCGCCACAGTCCTGGAGCGTAGCAATCGGCAAAGCCCAAGACCGCGATTTCATCGATTTTGTTGCGAGAGCGGCGGTATGGATTCGACCACCGCTGTCTGCCATCGACTTGCTTCTCACGCAAATTACAGCGCGGCTGAACAAGTGGCTGCGCCTGCTGTTCTATACGGTTTACCTGCGATAGGCACTTTGGAACAGCTGGAAAACACGGAATTGTGAGCTATGTACCTAAAATACGAAACTTTGGAGAAGCTTCCGGTGCAGCGTCCGGTTGATCGGCTGGACTTTATCGCCGATTACTGCGTTGGCAAGGTAGTACTCGACATCGGCTGCTTCGACGAAACTGCGCTTGTCAAACGCGAAACTTGCCATTGGCTGCATGGCCGCTTGGCCGCCAAAGCCAAGCTTGTGGTCGGTGTCGACAATTCGATCAAAATCCCCCCGGACGGTCTCCGAACCGCTGCCAATGCGGCAATATACCGCGGTGACGGTGTACATGTTGACGAGTCGTTGACTGGCCGCAATGACTACGACGTGATTGTTGCTGGTGAGTTTATCGAGCACATCGAGAACCCACTCGAGTTCTTCCGTGAGATGAAGACGAGGTTCACAGGTCGTGAACTCCTCATCTCGACGCCGAACGGCGTTTCTTTCGCCAACACACTGCTCGGGCTGATCGGCCGCGAGGTACAGCATCACGACCATCTGCACAACTTTACCTTTAAAATCCTCAACACTTTATGCCTACGAGCAGGGTTCACGAGGTGGGAGATCATTCCCTATCGCTTCTATGCGACCGAGATGATCTTGAATTCAACTGGTGCAAAGCGAGCCTTTGTCAGTCTGGTCGAAAGCTCGATCAAGCTGGTGGAAAGGATGTTCCCGCTATTATCCTTCGGCTACATCCTGCGCGTTTCCATTTAGTTTGCTGGACTGTCCGATGACATATTTTGAACGATTTTCAAGGTGCCTGGTAGAGTTGGTTGTCAATGGGCGTCGTCTTTTCCTTCGTCATCAGTTTCTGAGATTCGTGTTGGTCGGCATTGGCAATAGCGCGTTCAGCTATGGTGCTTATGCTGCGTTGCTCTTCATCGGCCTCGAGTACCGAGTTGCCAGCCTGTTGGCGCTTGTCCTGGGTATCGCCGTCAGCTTCACCACACAGGGCACCGTGGTCTTCCGAAACGCGACCCGTATCACACTGGTCAAGTTTGTGATCGCGTGGGTAATCCTCTACCTTATTAACATCTCGCTCATTGCTTTGTTGATGCGTTTTTCGCTAAGTGCTTACTTGGCCGGGGCCGTCGCCACGGTTCCGGTCACACTGATCTCGTATTTCGTTCTCAAGTTCGCGGTGTTCGGACGTGGTAAAGCAAACCAATCTGCAGAATCATCCAAGAGACCCCAACATGACTGTAAGACTCGCCATTGTCGTACCGTGCTATAACGAAGAGGAGGTGTTGCCCGAGACCAATCGGCGGCTGCTTGCACTGCTTGCAAGGCTGCATGACTTGCAACTCATCTCGGTCGACAGCAGCGTGCACTATGTCGATGACGGCAGCAAGGACAGCACCTGGTCGCTGATCGAGTCGCTCGCTAGAATCGATACTCGCGTACACGGCATAAAGCTTTCGGGAAATCGCGGTCACCAGAATGCCTTGCTTGCCGGCCTGCTGACGGTCGAGGGTGACGCTGTCGTCAGCATTGACGCTGATCTGCAGGATGACGTTTCTGTCATTGAAGCGATGGTGCGCGAGTTTATCGGCGGCGCTGAGGTAGTGTATGGCGTTCGCGACTCGCGCCAGACCGACACAAGTTTCAAACGCAGCACCGCTTTGATGTACTACGGGTTAATGAAAAAGATGGGCGTAAACCTGGTACACAACCATGCCGACTTCCGCCTGCTCGGCCGCCGCGCTGTTGAGGCGCTGCGACAGTACGGCGAGGTGAACATGTTCCTGCGCGGCATTGTGCCGCTGATCGGCTATCGCGCGGCCACCGTCAAGTACGACCGAGCTGAGCGCTTCGCCGGCGTTTCGAAGTACCCGCTGCGCAAGATGCTGACCTTTGCGGCGGAGGGTATTACCTCGTTCAGCATCGTTCCGCTGCGTTTAATTACGCTCTTCGGTATCCTGATCTCGGGCTTCAGCTTCGCGATGATCCTGTTCATCATTTACGGCACGGTGGTGCTGAAGGCGGTCATTCCGGGCTGGGCGTCATCGGTGGTGCCGATCTACTTTCTCGGCGGCATCCAGTTGCTGTCCATAGGCATCCTCGGCGAGTACGTCGCCAAGATTTACCTTGAAACCAAGCAACGTCCGCGCTATTTCATCGAGAAGACAGTATGAGTCCCCGGCTTGGAATTGATCAGGTAGCAGGATAGTTGAATATCATGAACCCTGGCTTGATGAGACTATCGACCTGGCTGGTGTCCGGTCTGATCTTGGCTGGCGTCGCCCTGGCGGTAAATGCGGTGGCACTGTTCACTGGCCACGTGTTCGACAACGTCGACCTTCGTACCCATTATCAATGGGCATTGCAGTTCTCTGACGTTCTCGCCGATGGTACCTTGTACCCAAGATGGATGCCTCTCGCCAACAATGGGCTGGGGGAACCAAGCTTCGTGATCGTTCACCCAGGTTACTACTACGTGCTTGCGCTGCTGAAATCCCTCGGGCTTGACCTTTGGACGGCCATGCGTTGGGCTGCCGCCGCGTCGACATTCCTGGTCGGCGCGGTCACTTTCGGATTGCTGTACGGGAGGCTACTCTATCCTTGGGCGATTGCTTCAGCCATGCTGTTGCAGACCCTGCCCTTTGCAGCCTTCCTTTTTGGCTTTCACGCCGCGTTACCTTGGCACTTCAGTTTTCCCTTGGCGGTGTTGGTCATTGGGCTGTCGACGATCAGGCGTCAGCCGCGGGTTGACCTGCTGCTCGCCGTCTCTGTTGCTCTGTTGTGCATGACGCACCTTCTGGTCGCATTCATGGTTCTGCTGTCATTGTCTGCCTTGCAGGGGCTGAGCGCGCTGCGTCACCCGATGAAGGAAGATCGTGCGTCATTGCTGCCCTGGGCTGGCTCGGTAGCCTTGGGCCTTGGGCTATCGGCAGTTTATTGGCTTCTGGCGGCCACCTCGGAGTCACTATTCTCAGTGGTAACGCGGATTGACGATCACTACCTGAACTGGCGCAACAGCTTCGTATTTCCGTTCGTCACATCGGCAATTTTCGGTACGCGCTGGGCTGTGGTTCAATGGGTGATGCCGATCATTCCATCGGTTTTCCTGCTCGTTTCCGCGTGGGCGCTCGCTGCTCAACGGCACCAACAAGGAGAGATATGGCATGCAGCCAGCAGGCTGTGGATCGTTGGAGCCTTCGCCTTGCTCATGTCCAGCGAACTGGCGTATCCGTTATATGCCAGCATCCCATTCCTGACCAAGGTTCAGTGGCCCTATCGTTTCCTGACGGTTTCCAGTATCGCTGGAGCGCTGGCTGTAGCGATGGTCGCGAGCGCGGCATTCAGTAATTCGGGCAAGGTGCTGATCAGGGGCGCCATTGTAGCGTGTGCTCTACTTTCTGTGGCCCTGCTCCTAGCCCTCCAGTTCAAGCAATACGTGGAGGGAGCCTCTCCCGGTCTCGGTACGAAAACAATGGCGGGCCATATCGGGCAGCGCGGTGCCGAGCCGGCTTCGATCGGCCCCGACTGGAAACGATACGTCGAAGATGGCGCACTGGACGGGTACTGTAGGCGGAACGGGCTTGTTTGCGAGATGCAGTTTGCCCACTCGCACCATCGAATCTGGCGCATCACGAGCGACAAGGCACGAGAAGTTCTTCTTCCGCTTTTCGCCTTTCCGGCCTGGCAAGTCAGTGTTGACGAGGTGCTCGTTGCGGAAACAATCGATCAAGCAACAGGGTTGATTGCAGTGCAGATTCCGCCGGGCAGTCACTCCGTGTCGGTTCGCTGGTCCTTACTCTGGCAGGAACAGGCCGGATTGGCCTTGTCTGCCTTTTCGCTAGTTGTCTGTGCCATAGTGTTCGTGGTGCAGCGACGTCGCAAGATGACCAACCCGCTTACAGTAAATTGAGAATACAAAGAGCTGATGCCATGCGCACCATTGGCCACCGCAATCGACATCATGCTCAATCGCTGCGGTCAGACCTATGAGACATAGACGCAGTGCGCTGAAACTGTCCATCTGGATGGAGTGATGATCTACACGATCAATCTGGAAGGGTTCATGCTCCCCAAGAAATTTATCCGAGAAAGAGATGTATAAGACATACACCGGGTCTTCCACTACGTTCCGCGGGATCGTTCCCCCCAACAGACAACGCGGCGGGCGAGCACATGGCGATCTGACCCATACCTGGAATCTGTCTGAAAGTCTGGTCCGCCTCCCCCTATGGATTGGTCTGGAAGAGCTTCAACCCGGCGTTGGTCAAACCGCCATCCCTGCTGCAATGCTGGAGCATGCATCGTGAACCATGCAACCTTTGGAAAGCCGCGACAATCGTCTGCGCTTGCGTCCACGTGCGCGAGGTTCGGTCGCCGTGCCCGAGAAGGCCTAGGGCATCCGATGTTTCTCCCGACGTGCTTCGTGCTTTACGTGGCGTTGCGCCTCGCGCTCATTCTTCTGGTGCCGGTTCAACCAGGTTCAGATGCGGGCTGGTACCTGGGGAGAGCCCTCACCCTGCTCGAGTCTGGACACTACAGCGAGAATGGGCTCTACACTGCCTATTGGCCGATCGGCTATCCTGGGTTCCTTTCACTACTTTTCAAGATCAGTGGGCCGTCGATACTGGCGGCGCAGCTCGCCAATCTGGTCTTCGCAAGCGCCTCCTTCTGGCTTCTGTATGCGTTGGCCAAGCGTCTATTCGCCGACGAATCGGTTGCGCGACTGGCAGTGCTGCTGCTGACTTTTTACCCGAACCACATCGCGTATGTCCCGGTGCTGCTCACCGAGCACATGTATACCTGCATTCTGCTTCTCGGGTGCCTGCTGCTCCTGGTACGTAAGAGCTGGAGTAGCGTGGTGATCGCCGGCTTTCTCTTTGGTCTCGCAACACTGGTGAAAACGCAGACTATTGTCGTCGCGCCCGCACTGGCGCTCTTCGCCGGCTACCATCGTGGCTCGGCTTACCCCTTGCGGGGAGCCTTGATCAGGGCGGTCGTGGTGGGCATCGTAGCTCTGGCGACGGTATCTCCCTGGACTTATCGCAATTACCAGGTTTTCGGCACCTTCATCCTCGTGTCGACGAATGGTGGCATGACCATGCTGACTGGCAACAATCCATCTGTGGTGGGGGACTATGGAAGAAACTTTTCCGAGGACGATCCGCTGGTCAAGGCAGCGCGCTTTTCGGTCGCCGATCAGGTCGCAGCGGACCGGCGCGCGCGCGAGCTGGCATGGGCCTGGATCAGGGAAAATCCGGCCCAGTTCCTGAGTCTCGTCCCCAAGAAGGCGTTTCGACTCTGGGCACCCGACGGTGAAGGAGAATGGGAATACCAGCGCGGGACGCCATCCTACGAGCAGAATGTCTGGGCTTTTCGAACGGCCCGAATTGCGAACCAGTGCTTCTACCTGGCCATCCTTGTCCTGTCCGCTTGGGCATTTGTTCGCCTAGTGAAGCGCCGTGCTCCACCGGAGGTGTTCCTCGGATTCGTGTTGGCTGCGCTCACAACAGCCCTATGTATCGTCTTTTCTGGACAGTCGAGGTACCACTTCCCGGTAATGCCCTTCCTGATCTGCTACGCAGCCTGGATCATCAATGCCCAGTGGTGTAGACACGGGGGTGCGGAAGAGCGGCAGGTCGTGGCGCAGGAAATCGGCCGATGAGACTGCCCGCGTGCCAACCCAAACCTGAAATCTGGCCTTGTGGTCACGGTGAGGTCCTGCACCACAAGCGCCGTTACATGCAGACGCGACGGAAACCGATGATTGCCCGGACATGCCTGCAGGTGCTGCAGATCTGCCCTTTCAATGCGCTCCTCTTCGCTCCCGTGGTTCTCGGGCGGGCACTCGACCACATCAGGCCTGGTCAGTCATCGCCTGGTACTGAACTACCACTTCCCCTCGCTAATAGCATCCAGACCCGCATCTTCTCTCTGGAGGCGAACCGACTACCGCGCTGTGATCTGTCGTTTGGTGTTCGGTTGCTGCCCGTACCGCGACATTCTTGACATGGGAATTCCTCGCACCGCTGCGCGATTCGCAATATCAGGCGTGATTGCCACACTGGTTCACGTGCTGGTGGCGGCCGGAAGTATCCAGCTCTGGTCGTTCGAACAGTCGACGGCGAATGCACTCGCCTTCTGTGTGGCAACGCCGTTCTCCTATTTCCTGAATACCCGCTGGAGCTTCGCATCGCGCGTTAGCAGAACAACGGCGGCAAGATTCCTGGTCGTTGCCATCATGGGTGCCTTTTGGTCCTATGCAGTGGGTGCCGTTTTCGAGTACTGCCGGTGGCATTACCTTTTAGGGATTGGTGTCATCGTGCTGACGTTACCACCAATCACCTTCTCCGGCCACCTGCTTTGGACGTATAGGCAAGCGCCCAAACCATTGCCACAGGGCGCCGCGGGGACAAGCGGCATGCGCGAAAAGCCGTCATGAATCCCTCCTGCCGTTCAGGCGGCAGCCATTGGCCCCAACGGCGCGCTTGGAGGGTGATGGCCCTGCCACCAGCTTGGAGCGACCGTATCGAGCTGTCCCACCCACACTCGCCCCTTTTGAATATCGTCAGGTACTGTTAATGAATATAGCACTCCAGTCCGCGGATTCCCGCCAACTCGTCCCCGAAAATCCCCGGCTTAACCCCAGACCGGTTAACGCACTGCCCACCATCTCGGTGGTGGCGCCGGCGTACAACGAGGAGGAGGTGATCGCCGAGTTTCACCGAAGAGTCACTGACGTCCTGACGAAAATCGGCGCTCCCTATGAAATTGTCCTGGTCAATGACGGAAGCAAGGACAACACACTGGCCGTGATGCATACGATGCAGTCTCTTGACGCAAACCTGACCGTGGTCGACCTGTCACGTAACTTCGGCAAGGAGATTGCGCTCACGGCCGGACTCGAACATACGGCCGGCGAAGTGGTCGTGGTCCTCGACGCAGACCTCCAGGACCCGCCGGAACTGATATCGCAGATGCTGGCCGGCTGGCGAGAGGGCTATGACGTTGTCTACGGAGTGCGCAGTCAACGCGACGGTGAGACATGGTTCAAGAAGATCACTGCCCGGTATTTCTATCGTCTGATACAACATGTGAGCCGAGTGGATATCCCACGCGACACCGGTGATTTCCGTCTGTTGTCGCGGCGAGCCGTTCTGGATCTCCTGCGCCTGCGGGAAGAGCACCGATTCATGAAAGGACTATTTGCCTGGATCGGTTTCCCAAGCAAGCCCATTTACTATCAAAGGGATCCGCGTGCCGCGGGCGAGACAAAATGGAATTACTGGAAGCTGTGGAATCTCGCATTGGAGGGCATCACGTCCTTCACTATTGGACCACTGAAGATTGCCACCTACCTCGGACTGGTCGTCGCGCTGCTATCCCTCCTCTATGCAGCATTCGTCGTCTGGAAAACCCTGGCCTATGGCGACCCGGTCAGGGGCTATCCCTCGCTGATGGTCGTGGTACTTTTCCTTGGCGGTGTCCAGCTTGTTTCGGTCGGGGTCCTCGGAGAATACATCGGGCGAATCTTCAACGAGGTCAAGCAACGCCCCTTGTACCTGATCAATCGCGTCCTTTCCTCGCGCCTCCGCGCAGGTATGGGCCACGGCAGTGAGTCGCCATGATTACGAATGCTGTTGTGAGCGGTGAAGATGATCAACCAGATTGGCCTGGAGCATGGGGTTCATCTGATCCAGGTTAAGCAATGGAAGAAGATACTCCCGGAACAGGCCAAGACCCTGTTTGAAGACAAGCGTGCGCCCAAACCGGTGGCCGGGACGCTGGACGGCAACCGGTCACGTGGGACTTCCAGCGAAAAGGAAGAGTGACTCCATGAGTGAACCCCTGCAGGGCTTTGGCCTGGGTGTGCGTCTGCGTGCCGGGCACTATCTGGCGTTTGTCAATGCACCACACGGGGTGGACTGCTTGAGGTCATCTCCGGCAACTATCTGGTACCCGGGGCCTGCTGGCTCAAAATTGAGAGGGGCCTATGTCCCAACCTTCGCAAAGCACGCTAGAGAGCGTGTGCACGAACTGCGGCGCGAGCTTTGTCTGTGGCGCCACCGCCGGCCTTTCTTCCTGCTGGTGCATGCAGATGCCGCCGTTGACCCGCGTGCCCGAGGTTGCTGCCGGCTGCTTCTGTCCGGCCTGCCTTGAGCAGCTCCTCAGCGCTGGGACAACCGCCCCGGCAGCATGAGAATCGCGTCGCGATTGCTCCACGAAAAGCACTTCGCTGCTGCTTCTCGCCATGGCAGCCAGCAGTAGTTCAGATGCTCACTCGGAACGATCACAACCGGCCTTTCTGATGGAACCTGTAACGAGAAGACGTGTTCGGTATTGTGCCGCACTCCTGGCGCGTAACGGTGGCGCCATTCGGCAAAAATCTCGTAGCTGTTGGTGATTTGCCAATCATGCAGTTCAGCAACCGACGCGGCAATCCCCGTTTCCTCTGCCACCTCGCGGATCGCCGTTTCAGACAGTCGCTCACCGGTTTCCTGGCTGCCAGTAACCGATTGCCAGTAACCGGGATGCGCGGCACGCTCGAGCAGCAGCACCTGCAGGCCTGGAGTATGAATCAGGACCAGTACCGACACCGGTCGTTTGTACCGCTTCATGCCAGTCTCGGGAAAACCGCCAGTCCGTCAGCACAAAAATCATAGAACACCCACATCGCGAAGTCATGCATGCGCCACTCCTCAATGGCCGTTGCAAACACATCGTTGAGGGTTTTGAAAGCCGCCGGGTTTTCCGCACGCAGGTTCTCGGCCCCAGAGATAAACAGGACATATCCTGCTGCTTCACGCCACGAGAAATCAGTCAGGCAATCTTTCAGGGCGTCGCAGTTTTCGCCGTACCACTCGGGGAAGTCAAGCGCGTACCCTATCCGGCTTAACGCGCTGTCAATCCGTTCAGACTCAGCGAAACTGACGTCAAAGCAGGCACAGCCTGCGCTTTCGGCAGCCCGCCTGACTGCCGCCTGGCTACGCTGGGGCAACTGGTAGATGCCCGCCTGTGGGGCATTCAGCAGCAGCTTCACCAACTCGTTCTGGCGCATGACTATTCGCGTATCCGGCGGAAACTGCGGTAGTGATCGTCGGTGTAGTAGT
>ERZ761603.3130-NODE-3130-length-10803-cov-308.924358_pt1 | contig 10803 bp, 8 predicted proteins | sample MGYA00511879_ERZ761603 | MGnify/ENA primary metagenome ERZ761603 (study PRJEB28899, sample SAMN02850040) | bioreactor sludge metagenome | biome: EBPR Sludge; feature: EBPR Bioreactor; material: flocular biomat | place: Australia: Thorneside Wastwater Treatment...
CGAACTCGCCATGGCGACGCAGGACCTCGCGCGAGGAACCGCTCGGTCCACTGAGCCGGGGAAGCCGCTGGTCGTCTCGCAGCGAGGCGGCAAATACCTCGCCGAAGCTGTTGACCAGCTCGCCATGCCCGTCTCCCCAATGGGCCACGGCCTTCTGCTCCTCGACGCGCACTTCGATCCGCGATGGCCACCGGCGCCACAACTCGGCGCGGCGCACCCACGGCAAGTCCTCGAGTGCCCGCCGCAGCGCCTCGAGATCGAGGGTGAAGAAGTTGCCGCGCAAGAGGTCGGCAAGGGCTTCCTCCATCTCCTGTCGCTGCACGACCCGCAACTCGCCGATCACCTGCACTTCGGCAAGCGGGAACAGCCGCAGACGCGACGAGCTCCAGACGACCACAGCCGCCAGCAGGGCTGCCCCACCGGCGAGAAAGAGCAGGTCGGCTATGGCTTTCAGCAGGTGTGGTTTGTGCCACATCGTTCATCCCAGGGTGGCAAGCGCGAGCACGCGGACCACCAGCTCGTCGTAATCGATGCCGGCGACGCGGGCAGCCATCGGTACCAGTGAATGGTCGGTCATTCCCGGCGATGTGTTCACCTCGAGCAGATAGGCGCGACCACCGCAGGCCGCGTCCATCAGGAAGTCGACCCGCCCCCAGCCACGACCGCCGAGCACGCGAAAGGCTTCCAGCGCCAGTGCCCGCAGCTCACGCTCGCGCTCCTCCGGCAGCCCGCAGGGGCAGCGATAGACCGTGTCGTCACGCAGGTACTTGGCCTCGTAATCGTAGAAGTCGGTGCCCGGCTCGATCTTGATGATCGGCAGCGCCTCATCGCCGAGGATCGCGGCCGTGTACTCGCCGCCGAGGATCGCCCGCTCGGCGAGCACCAGCGGGTCGTGGCGAGAGGCGGCTGCATGCGCTGCGCCCAGTTCGCCGGCCTGCGTGACCTTGGTGATGCCGATCGAAGAGCCTTCGCAGGCCGGCTTGACGAAGAGCGGCAGCCCGAGTGCCGCCTCGACCCCGGCGAAATCGCTGCCCGCTTCGAGAACCACATACTCCGGGATCGGCAGGCCTGCCGCCTGCCACAACAGCTTGCTGCGCCATTTGTCCATCCCCAGTGCCGAAGCCATCACCCCACTGCCGGTGTACGGGACGCCCATCAGTTCGAGCGCGCCCTGGATCGTTCCGTCCTCGCCGTGACGTCCGTGCAGCGCAATGAACGCACGGTCGAAGGCGGCAAGTTCGTCGAGATGACGTGTCGCCGGGTCAAAGGCGTGGGCGTCGACTCCCTGACGCTGCAGCGCGGCGAGAACGCGCGCACCGCTGTTCAACGATACCTCCCGCTCGGCCGATCGGCCACCGAAGAGCACTGCAACCCTGCCGAAATCCTGGCGGCTCATCATTCCCTCCCTAGCCGGCCAGCAGCTTGCCGGGAACCGTGCCGATCGAACCGGCACCCATCGTCATCACCACGTCGCCGTCGCGCGCGGCATCGCGAATCGCCTGCGGCAGATCGACGACGTTCTCGACGAAGACGGGCTCGACCTTGCCGACCACCCGCAGTGCGCGGGCGAGTGCGCGGCCATCGGCCGCAACGATCGGCTGTTCGCCGGCAGCGTAGACTTCGCCGAGAACCAGTGCGTCGACGCCGCTGAGCACCTTGACGAAATCATCGAAACAGTCACGCGTGCGGGTGTAGCGGTGCGGCTGGAAGGCCAGCAGCAGGCGGCGCCCGGGAAAGGCGCCGCGGGCGGCGGCAAGCGTCGCACGCATCTCGACGGGGTGATGACCATAGTCGTCAACCAGCGTGACGCTGCCACCTTGTGGCAACGACAGCTCGCCATAGCGCTGAAAGCGCCGGCCGACCCCGCGGAACTCGGCCAGCGCCCTGCTGATCGCGGCATCGGCGACGCCGAGTTCGCTGGCGACGGCGATCGCCGCCAGCGCGTTGAGAACGTTGTGGCGGCCGGGCAGGTTGAGCTGGATCGGCAAGCGGCTGACACTGCCGTTGACGCGGACACAGTCGAAGTGCATCTGGCCACCGACCGCGGCAACGTTCTCGGCATAGACGTTGGCAGCCGGATCGAGACCGTAGGTGACGATCTGCTTGCTGACCAGCGGCATGATCTCGCGCACGTTGGCGTCGTCGGCGCAGAGCACCGCCACGCCGTAGAAGGGCAGGCGCTGAATGAAGTCGACGAAGGCCTGCTTCAGGCGGCTGAAGTCGTGGCCGTAGGTTTCCATGTGGTCGCTGTCGATGTTGGTGACGATCGACAGCACCGGCGACAGCAGGAGGAACGACGCATCGGACTCGTCGGCCTCGGCGACGAGGAAGTCACCCGACCCGAGGCGGGCATTGGCGCCGGCCGCGTTGAGCCGACCGCCAATGACGAAGGTCGGGTCCATGCCACCAGCGGCGAGGATCGAAGCCACCAGACTGGTCGTCGTCGTCTTGCCATGTGTGCCGGCAACGGCGATTCCCTGCTTGAGCCGCATCAGCTCGGCGAGCATCTGTGCCCGTGGCACCACCGGTACCTTGCGGGCACGGGCAGCGATCACCTCCGGATTGTCGGACCTGACCGCCGACGAAATCACCACGGCGTCCGCCGTACTGACGTTTTCGGCGGCGTGACCGACGACGGTGCGGACACCGAGCCCGGCCAGCCGCCGGGTCGTCGAGCTGTCGGCGAGATCGGAACCACTGACCGTGAAACCGAGATTCGCCAGAACCTCGGCGATGCCGCTCATGCCGGCACCGCCGATGCCGACGAAATGAATGCTCTTGACCTTGTGCTTCACTCGACAAGCTCCTCACACATCCGGGCCAGTGCGGCCGTCGCTTCCGGTCTCGCCAGCGCACGGGCCTCCTCGGCCATCGACTGCAGTTGCGCGCGCGTCAACTGACGCAGTTCGGCGATCGCCTGCGGGCTCAGATCATCCTGTGGCAGCAGACGGGCTGCTCCGGCTGCCGACAGAAAGCGGGCGTTGCGCGTCTGATGGTCGTCAACTGCATGCGGAAACGGCACCAGCACGCTGGCAACGCCAACTGCCGCCAGTTCGGCGACGGTCAGCGCACCGGCACGGCAGATCACCAGGTCTGCCCACTCGTAGGCACCAGCCATGTCTTCGATGAATGCCACACAGTGTGCCTGGACACCGGCCGCCTCGTAGTTCCGCTGCAGTTGTTCGAGATGCCTCGCACCGGCCTGATGGACCACCTGCGGTCGCTGGTCGGCGTCGAGCATGGCGAGCCCGCGTGGCACCACGTCGTTGAGCGCCGCTGCCCCCTGGCTGCCGCCGAGCACCAACCAGTGCAGCGCGTCGGCACGCCCGGCGAGACGTTCCGCCGGTGTCGGCAGGCCGGTCACTTCCGGGCGCAACGGGTTGCCCACCCAGACCCCACGTGGCAAGGCATCCGGAAAGCCACAGGCAACGCGTTTCGCCCAGCGGGCAAGAACCCTGTTCGCCAGACCGGCGATCGAGTTCTGCTCGTGAATGACCAGCGGCCAGCCGAAGAGCGCGGCCATCAGTCCACCCGGGAAACTGACATAGCCCCCCAGGCCGAGCACCACGTCAGGTCGCAGGCGGCTGATCTCCCGCCGCGCCTGCCAGCAGGCGGAGAACAGGTGGAAGGGCAGCATCAGCTTGCGCAGCAGTCCCTTGCCGCGTAGCGCTGTGAATCGGACCCAGGCCATCTCGTAACCGCGCGCCGGCACCAGCTTTGCCTCCATGCCATCCGGAGCGCCCATCCAGACGACGCGCCAGTCGCGCTGGCGCAGCAGGTCCGCCACTGCCAAGCCGGGAAAGACATGGCCCCCGGTCCCGCCCGCCATCACCAACAGGGTCCTCACAGCTTCGCTCCGCGCATCAGCTGGCGGTTTTCCCAGTCGATCCGCAGGAGCACGGCAAGCGCCACGCAGTTGGCCAGGATGCCTGAGCCACCGAAGCTCATCAGTGGCAGGGTAAGACCCTTGGTCGGCAGCACACCCATGTTGACACCCATGTTGATGAAGGACTGCACTCCCAGCCAGACACCGACCCCCTGCGCCACCAGCGCCGAATAGTATCGCTCGAGCGCCACCGCCTGGCGGCCAATGGCAAAGGCGCGCTGGATCAGCAGGCCGAAGAGCAGGATGACGACCAGCACGCCGACAAAGCCCAGTTCCTCGGCGATCACCGCCAGCAGGAAGTCGGTATGCGCCTCTGGCAGGTAGAACAGCTTCTCGACGCTCGCACCGAGCCCGACGCCGAACAGTTCGCCGCGACCGAAGGCGATCAGGGCGTGCGACAACTGGTAGCCGCGGCCGAAAGCGTCGGCCCACGGATCCATGAAGCCGAAGATGCGGTCACGGCGATACGGAGAGATGATGATGAGGGCGGCAAAGGCCACCGCCAGGACGATGATCAGGATGACGAAGAGACGCGCCCGCATGCCGCCGAGGAAGAGGATCGCCATGGCGATCGAGATGATGACGACGAAGGCGCCGAAGTCCGGCTCCTTGAGAAGCAGCACACCGACCGCGACCATGGCGCTCGCCAGAGGCAGAAACGCCTTCTTCAGATCATGCATGTACGGCATCTTGCGCGCCGTGTAGTCGGCGGCGTAGAGAACGGCGAACAGCTTCATCAGTTCGGAAGGCTGCAGGTTGACCACCCCGAGTGACAGCCAGCGGCGTGCACCGTTCACTTCGCGGCCGATGCCGGGAATCAGCACCAGTGCCAGCAATGCGAAGCCGATGACGAAGAGCCACGGTGACCAGCGCTGCCAGGTCGCCATCGAGACCTGGAAAGCCATCCCGGCTGCGACCAGGGCCATGATCAGAAAGACGCCATGGCGGATGAGGAAGTAGCTTGACTGGTTGCCGGTCTGGCGGGCGGCCTCGGCGGTCGCCATCGACGCCGAGTAGACCATGACCATGCCGATCACCAGCAGGACGAGCGTGCTCCAGAGGAGCGCCAGATCGATTTCTGACGGCAGACGGCGCGGTTGGTCGAGGGTACGCAACATCAGGCAGCCTCCCTTTCGATGCCGCGAACGGCATCCACGAACACGCTCGCCCGGTGTGCGTAGTCACGATACATGTCCATGCTGGCGCAGGCGGGTGAGAGCAGCACCGCATCGCCGGCCTGCGCCTGGCTGGCACACCAGTGCACCGCCTCCGACATGTCGGCACAGTGACGCAACGGCAACTGACAGCCTTGCAGGACCGCGGCAATGGCTCCGGCATCACGACCGATCAGCGCCACGGCACGGGCATGGCGGGCGATGGCGGCGCGCAGCGGACTGAAGTCCTGCCCCTTGCCGTCACCACCGAGAATGATCGCCACCGGACGACCGAGCCCCTCGACGGCCGCCAGGGTCGCACCGACGTTGGTACCCTTGGAATCGTCGTAGTAGCCGACGCCCCTGATTTCGGCAACCCACTCGAGACGGTGGGCGAGGCCGCTGAAAGCGGCCAGCGCCGGCAGCGGCTGACGCGGATCAATGCCGATCGCCTCGCACAGCGCCAGCGCCGCCATCGCGTTGGCGACGTTGTGCCTGCCCACAAGCCGCAGGTCGGTGGTGGCGATCAGCCGCTCGCTGCCGCGCACGATCCAGCCATCCTCGACACCATAGTCGGTGGAGCCGGGCGGCGGGCCGAAGCCGAAGGTGACGGCAGTTCGCCCCGGTGGCAGGGCTGCCAGGCTCAGCGGATCGTCGCGATTGAGCACCGCCGTGGCGCGTCCCAGAAGGATGCGCGCCTTGCTCGCAGCGTAGCGCGCCATGCTGCCGCCGTAGCGGTCGAGATGGTCCTCGCTGACGTTGAGCACGGTGGCTGCGTCGGCCTCGAGAGAGTACGTCGTTTCGAGCTGAAAGCTCGAAAGCTCGAGAACCCAGGTATCCGGCAGCCGCCCACGGTCGACGCCTGCGAGCAGCGCCGTCAGCGCCGCCGGGCCGATGTTGCCGGCAACCGCGGTGTCGCGTCCGGCGGCACGACAAAGGGCACCGGTGAGCGCGGTGGTCGTGGTCTTGCCGTTGCTGCCGGTGATCGCGATCAAACGCGCCTGCGGGCTGAGCCGGCGGAGGCCACGGACGAAGAGTTCGATCTCCGAAACCACCGGCACGCCGCGCGCCATCGCTTCGGCGATCAGCGGCTCGGCCACGGGAACGCCGGGCGAGAGTGCAATCAACTCGATGCCGGCAAGCGTCTCGCGCTGCAGCGGGCCGGCGAACAACTCGGCTTCGGGCAGCATCGCGCGCAGCAGATCCACCTGCGGCGGTGCCTGACGGGTGTCCGCGACACGCAGGCGTGCGCCTTCGCGCGCCAGCCACCTGACCATCGCCAGACCGCTCTCACCGAGACCGACGACCAGTGTCGGCTTGCCCCGCAGTTCCATCTTCAGTGCCGCCTCAACGGAGTTTCAGGGTGGACAGACCGACCAGCACCAGCATGATGGTGATGATCCAGAAACGAACGACAACCTGTGTCTCCTTCCAGCCGCCAAGCTCGAAGTGATGATGCAGCGGGGCCATGCGGAAGATGCGGCGGCCACCGGTCATCTTGTAGAACAGCACCTGCGCCGCGACCGACAGGGTCTCGGCAACGAAAACACCGCCCATGATCGCCAGGACGATTTCCTGGCGAACGATGATGGCCACCGTGCCGAGCGCGGCGCCGAGCGCCAGCGCACCGACGTCACCCATGAAGACCTCGGCCGGATAGGCGTTGAACCAGAGAAAGCCGAGTCCTGCCCCGGCCATCGCGCCGAGCAGGATCGCCAGCTCACCGGCGCCCGGGACATAGGGCAGGAGCAGATACCGGGCATAGACGGCATTGCCGGCAACGTAGGCGAAGATCGCCAGCGCGGCGGCGATCATCACCGTCGGCATGATCGCCAGGCCGTCGAGGCCGTCGGTCAGGTTCACGGCGTTGCTGGTGCCGACGACGACGAGATAACTGAGCACGACGAAGCCGATCAGCCCGAGCGGATAGGCGACGGTCTTGAAGAAGGGAACGATGAGTTCGAGCTGCGCCGGCCCGCTCGCCGTCAGACCGAGGTACAGGGCGACCATCAGCCCGAGCGCCGACTGCCAGAAGTATTTCCAGCGTGCGGCCAGGCCGCGCGGGTTGCGGTGGACCACCTTCTGCCAGTCATCGTACCAGCCGATGCCGCCGAAGCCGACGGTGACGATCAGCACCACCCATACGTAGCGGTTGCCGAGGTCACCCCAGAGCAACGTCGTGATGATGATCGCGATCAGGATCAGGGCGCCGCCCATGGTCGGCGTTCCCGATTTCATCAGGTGCGTCTGCGGCCCATCGTTGCGTACCGCCTGACCGATCTTCTTCGCTGCCAGCCAGCGAATCAGTCGCGGACCGGCAACGAAGGAGATGATCAGCGCGGTCATCGCCGCCAGCACCGTGCGCAGGGTGATGTAGCCGAAGACGTTGAAGGCGCGCACGTCCTGGGCCAGCCACTGGGACAGCCAGAGCAGCATCAGGCATCCTCCCCGGCTGGCACACAGAGCGCTTCGACGACACGTTCCATGCGCATGAAGCGCGAGCCCTTGACGAGCACCGTGGTATCCGCGCCAAGCTCGCCGCGCAACACGTCGATGAGCTGCGCGAGATGCGTGAAGTGTTCGCCACCGGCACCGAAGTTGTGCGCGGCCAGGGCGCTCGCCTCACCCAGGGCCAGCAGGCGGTCGATGCCCTGACTCTTGGCGTAACCGCCGATCTCGTCGTGAAACTGCGCGCTCATCTCGCCGATCTCACCCATGTCACCAAGGACGAGGATCTTCCTGCCGACGGTCGCGGCGAGAACATCGATGCCGGCGCGCACCGAGTCGGGGTTGGCGTTGTAGCTGTCGTCGAGCAATTGTGCACCGTGCATCGCCTGGCGCAGTTGCAACCGCCCCTTGAGACCGCGAAAGCTGTTCAGGCCGGCCTGCACGGTTGCCAGCGGGATCCCGGCAGCGACGGCGGCAGCGGCCGCGGCGAGCGCGTTGCGTGCGTTGTGCCGGCCGGGCAACGAGAGCACAACCTCGGCCTCGTCGCCACCGCAGCGCAGAAGCAGGCGATTCTCGAGGCCGTGCAGCGCCACCCTGCCACTGACGTCGGCTGCCTGCGTGAAGCCGAATCTCATCCGCCGCAGGCCCTGGCTCTGCTGCCGCCAGAGATCGACCCATGGATCGTCGGCGCAGAACACGGCGACGCCGTTCTCGTCCAGACCGGAGTAGATGCTGCCCTTCTCGCGGGCGATCGCTTCGACCGATCCCATGCCGGCGAGGTGAGCCCTCTGCGCGTTGGTCACGACGGCCACGTCAGGACGGGCGATGCCCGACAGGTAGGCGATCTCGCCCGGGTGATTCATCCCCATCTCGATGATCGCCGCGCGATGGTCGGCACGCAGGCGCAACAGCGTCAGCGGCAGGCCGATGTCGTTGTTGTAGTTGCCCTGAGTCGACAGGACGGTGTCGCCGTAGGCCGCCCGCAGGATGCTGGCGATCATTTCCTTGGTCGTCGTCTTGCCGTTGCTGCCGGTGACGGCGATCATCGGCAACGTGAACCGGCTGCGCCAGTCCGCCGCCAGGGCGCCCAGCGACAGCCTGGTTTCGGCCACGACGACCAGCGGCAGCCCGGTTGACCGCAACCTGTCAACGGTGTCGCTGGCAACCACTGCCGCGGCTGCGCCGCGCGCCTGGGCTGCCGCGACGTAATGGTGCCCATCGAAATGCTGGCCGCGCAGGGCGACGAAGAGCTCACCGGGAGCGATGGTGCGACTGTCGGTCGACACGCCGCCGAAGCCGCAGTTGTCGCCGACGACGGCAGCGGCAGTCGCCCGCGCCGCCGCCAGCAAATCCATCATGGCAGTCATTGCCGCAACTCCTGGCGGGCAAGCAGCGCCGCACGCGCTTGCGCGGCGTCCGAGAACGGCCGCCGCACGCCGCCGATCTCCTGGTACGGCTCGTGCCCCTTGCCCGCGATCAGCACCACTTCCGCCGGATGCGCCGAGAGAATCGTGCGCCGGATCGCTTCACCGCGATCGGCGATGATCTCGGCCGCCGGCGCAGCGACCTGAATCTGATCGAGGATGACCTGCGGATCCTCGCTGCGCGGATTGTCGCTGGTCAGGACGACGCGATCGGCACAGCGACTGGCGACCTCACCCATCAGCGGCCGCTTGCCGGGATCGCGATCGCCACCGCAACCGAAAACTGCCGTCAGCCCGGCGCCACGCGCGCTGGCCACCGGCCGCAGCGCGCGCAACGCGTTCTCGAGGGCATCCGGCGTATGTGCATAGTCGACCACGACCAGTGGCTGCGCGTCGCCACCCACCTTCTCGAGGCGCCCTGGCGGTGGCTGCACGCCGGCGAAGCGCTCGGCAACCGCGCGCGGCGTCAGGCCGGCGTCGAGCAGGACCGCGGCCACGGCCAGCAGATTGGCGACGTTGTAACGACCAAGCAGCGGCGTCTCGACCAGCGCACGTCCGCCTGGTGCACACAGGCGGAAGCGCAGTCCGGCGATCGTCTCCTCGACGTCCTCGGCGCTGATCGTTCCCTGGCGGTCGCTGCAGCGACCCTCCTGCGTGTAGCCAACGACCTTGCTGGCGGTCGTCATGCCGATCAGCTCACGTCCGAAGGGGTCGTCTACATTGCAGACGGCGAAGCGCAGACGGGGCCAGGTGAACAGTTTCGCCTTGGCGGCCGCATAGGCCGCCATGCTGCAGTGATAGTCGAGATGATCGCGGGTGAAGTTGGTGAATACCGCCGCGTCGACCCGTACGCCATCGAGCCGCCCTTCGGCCATGCCGATCGAACTCGCCTCGAGCGCGCACGCCTGCGCCCCGGCATTGGCGTAGTCGGCGAGACAACGCGCCAGCGTCGTCGCCTCGGGGGTGGTGAAGCCGGTGTCGGCGAGCTTCCCCGGGAGGCCGGCGCCGAGGGTACCGATGATCGCACACGGACGGGGATGGGTGGCGCCGATCCACTGCGTGACGCTGGTCTTGCCGTTGGTGCCAGTGACGGCGATCAGCGACAGGTGCTCACTCGGCCGTCCGTGCACCGCATGCGCCAGCGGTCCGCGCAACGGGCGCAGGTTGCTGACCGGCAGATTGGCGACCCGCCAGTCGGCACGCCAGGCGAACGCAGTCCCTCGATCGTCAGCCGCCTCCCAGAGGACCGCCCCGGCGCCGCGGGCGATGGCATCGCCGATGAAGCGTCGGCCATCGACCCGATCGCCGACGCAGGCGAGGAACAGGTCGCCCGGCCTGAGCTGGCGGCTGTCGTCGGTCGCACCATGCGGGACGACGCCGAGCAGCGCCAGTCGTCGCAGGATGTCGGCGACCATCTCGACGGTCTGAAGGGTTGCCGGAGGGCTCACAGGCGTGCCTTCGGCAGCGGCGGTTTGGGAGTCTCGGCGACGACCAGTGGCGCATCGGGTGAGATCCCCAGTGTGCGCAGCGAACTGCCCATCACCGACGCAAAGACTGGAGCAGCGACCTCTCCGCCATAGTGCTTGCCGGCACTTGGCTCATCGATCATGACGGCGACGATCAGCCGCGGATCGGACACCGGCGCAAAGCCGACGAACGACGAGACATATTTGTTGGCATAGCGTCCACCCTGCAGCTTGTGCGCCGTGCCGGTCTTGCCGGCCACGCGATAGCCTGGAATCTGTGCCTTTGGCGCGGTACCGCCCGGCTGCACCGCCATCTCGAGCATCATGCGGACCTCGCGCGCGGTCCTGGCGCTGAACACCGTCGCGCCGGTGGTCACCGGCGCATCGACACGGGTCAGCGAGAGTGGGACCAGGTCACCGTCACG
>ERZ761603.3131-NODE-3131-length-10802-cov-59.056202_pt1 | contig 10802 bp, 8 predicted proteins | sample MGYA00511879_ERZ761603 | MGnify/ENA primary metagenome ERZ761603 (study PRJEB28899, sample SAMN02850040) | bioreactor sludge metagenome | biome: EBPR Sludge; feature: EBPR Bioreactor; material: flocular biomat | place: Australia: Thorneside Wastwater Treatment...
ACAGCTTTCGCCAGGCCATCCAGAAGCAGCAGAAGGCGAATGCCGAGCACCCGGTAGCCGAGCCGTCCGACGGGCTGCCGGTCGTCATCCCGGGGCGCTTTCCGACCCTCGACGAGGTCGAGGAGGCGATGGTCAACGAGGCGCTCCGGCGGGCCAAGGGCAATCAGGGCGTCGCCGCGACGCTGCTTGGCCTGTCGCGTCCGGCGCTCAACAGGCGCCTGGCGCGGCGGGCGACGCCAGCCAATCCGTGAAGCTCTGAAGCGACTGGCTGCCGAAGGCAGCCGCGTGTCGCACTGCCAGTTGATGCGTCGACTGTGCCCATTTTCCTTGCTCGACGCAGTGCCATTCGCACCCATCCGCGGCCGCTGACGGAAGCCGGGCGGAACAATGCCCGGTGTAACGTTTTGCCACTTCGGCGCATCCATGAAGAGTTATATAACACAATGATATTTATTTGCATTGTGTCTGTAATTATCTCTTAAGGATATTGAGGGTACATTTTGTTACACCCCGTGTCGAGTGCGAAACACGCACTGTCGCCGCCCCCGATCGGTGCCGACGCGGCATTTCCCTCCGTGCCGCACAAGTTGGCACGAAACATGCTTGCGTGGAACAGCTCGACGTCAATCAGAACGGTCACCGCAGGTTGTTGGTGAGCGCCTGATTGGTCGCTTCCGAGCAATGATCAATCCGATATCTTGGGGGGATGTCGCATGGGTTCTGGCGCCAGGCTTGATTTTTTTCTGAAACCAGGCGCTGCCTGGGCGATGAACGCACGTCGGAGTCCTTGCGCCTCGGCTTCGTTGTGTGCGGCGCTCGCCCATGCCCCTGTGCTGCCTGTTCTCCCTCTTGTTCGAGCGCGGCGTCGCGACGCCGTGAGCAAGGCCTTTTCGTCCACCAGAACGCTGCGCGTCAAGGGCTTCGGCGCGCTGCTTGCGGGCCGGAACCAGTTGCGCAGGCATTGACCCGGAGGACCAACGACACTCGCTACTGATCCCGACAGTTCGCCAGTCAGACCGCGCCAGGCGCGTTTCTCGGCACGCTGATTGCTGCGTCCGCCGCGCTTGAACCTGCAACCACAACCTCAGGGCCGCTTCATGAGCACACTACTGATTCTGACGATCGCGACCGTAGCCATCGTTCTCTTTTTCGACTATACCAACGGTTTTCACGACGCCGCCAACATCGTGGCGACGATCATCGCTTCGCGGGCGATGACGCCGGTCCAGGCAGTGATCATCGTCGGTACCTTCGAGTTTCTCGGCCCATTGCTTGGTGGTACGGCGGTCGCCAATACCATTGGCAAGTTCGTCACCCTGAACGATGTGGCGCCGGTGCTGTCCCTGGCGATCCTGATCAGCGGGCTGGTCGGCGCCATCGTCTGGAACCTGGCAACCTGGTATTTCGGCATCCCTTCGTCGTCGTCGCACGCGCTGGTCGGCGGACTGATCGGAGCGGTTGTCGTTTCTGCCGGGCCGGACAACGTCGTCTGGGGATTTTCGCAACTCATGCACGGCCAGATGACCGGCATCATGAAGGTTCTGGCGGCGCTGATCCTTTCGCCATTGATCGGTTTCTGGGTCGGTTTCGTGATCCTCAGGCTGATGAATATCGTCCTGTTCGCTGCCAAGCCATCGGCCAACACCGGCCTTCGGCACGCGCAGTTCGTCACCGCCGCCGGGCTCGCCTTCTCGCACGGTGCCAACGACGCGCAAAAGAGCATGGGCATGCTGACGCTGGCGCTGCTGTTGGGCGGCTACCTAGACAAGTTTGAAGTTCCGTTCTGGGTGATGCTGGCCTGCGCGGTGGCAATTACCCTGGGCATCCTTTCGGGCGGCTGGCGGATCGTGCGGACGCTGGGCTTCTCGATCTACCGTGTTCGCCCGATCCATGCGCTGAGCTCGCAGCTGACCTCGGCACTGGTGATCATGACCGCTTCGGCGATCGGCGCACCGGTATCGACGACGCACGTCGTTGGCACCTCAATCATGGGTATCGGCTCTTCGGAGCGCCCGAAAGCCGTGCGCTGGAAGAAGGCCAAGGACATTGCCATTACCTGGGTGATTACCATCCCGGGTTCGGCTCTGGTTGCGATTCAAACCTTCGCTCTCGTCAATCTCTTTCTCGGAAAGGCCTAATCATGTCGGACGTTAATCTTGCAGCACCCTCTCTCATGCGCCGGATCCTGCATCGGGTGTTTCCCAAAGTGCCGGATTTTTTCGCGCTGCTGGCCGAGCAAAGTGCGCATGTCGATCACAGCGCCGGCCTGCTGGTCGAGTACATGGGGGCCGATAGCGCGCTGGCGACCAAGAAGATTGTCGAGGCCGAGTACGAGGGCGATCGGCAGAAGGTCCGCAACCTGACCTTGCTCAACGAAGCCTTCTCGACGCCGATCGACCGTGAAGACCTGCACCGGGCGATCATCAATCTCGATGAAATCATCAACAGCTGCAAGTCGATCGTCGTCGAAATGGATACCGAAATTCTTGCCTTGAAACCGGACAAGGCCTGCCTGGAAATGGCGGTGTACCTCAAGGCCGGCGTGGAAGCGGTGGCGGCGGGCTATGGTCGTCTCGGAAGCGATCCGAAACTGGGCCGCGCCGATGCCGAAAAGGCCGACAAAGCGGTGCGCCAGCTGACACGGACGCACCGGCGCGCCCTGGCCGAGTTGTTTCAGGACAACGACTTCCACAACATCTTCAGGCGCAAGGAGATCTACATGCAGTTGAGTCGGGCCGGCGACCGCCTGAACATCTGCAACAGCACGCTGCTGGACATCGTCGTCAAGCTCTGCTGAACGCCGCCTGTGGCGATGCCCCGGGGATGGTGCCCGCATAGGTCTTCCCCGGGGTCTTGCTGCGAGTATCCGCGAGGCAGCGCGCAGAGCTCGGGCCGGGCTGCCGCGTTGCAGGTCGCCCGGGGTGACCGCGAGTGCCGGCTCGGACGGCCTGTCGACCCGTGGCCGACGCCTTGCCACCTGACGACGACGGCCGACGGCGCTTGCTCCGTTCCGTGGCGGGTGTAACGTTCTCTCCTGGCGGGTGCGTCCCCGGAAAATTCGCAAGTGGCTGTTGCATATGAGAAATGTTCCTATGAGTCGGGCAGGTGCAGGTGGCACTTGTTCATTTTGTTGCACCCGCAGCATTTCTCACGGCGTCTTCTGATGGCGCGTTTCGCGCTTGATTTTTCACGGTGTTTGGTACTCCGTCGCTACTGGCACATCTCTTGCTGTATCTGAGAAGCGAGGGATCCTGGCGCTTGCCTCCACAGGAGGCAGTTCTGCGCGGGATTCTTTGGTGGGGCTGAAGAGTCAGTCCAATTCTCAGGAGCTTGTCAGATGGAAATCGAAACCGAACTCAATCTTTCGCTAACGCCCGGAGTGGCCAGTCGCCTGGCCAAGCATCCGCTGCTGACCGAGGCCACAGCCGTTCGCGAACGCGTCATTAACACCTACTACGACACGCCGGATCGGCGCCTGCAGCGTGAGCACGTCGTTGTGCAGTATCGCAAGAGTGGCTCGATCTGGCTGTCGTCAGTCAGCAGGGCGGCCTTGAGCGAAGACCAGGACGCGGAAGGTGCGCAGTGGGAGGTCGCCGGCGAGCCGGGCGAATTCGACTTCGCGCACGTCGGCGACAGCGGCTTGCGGCGGTGGCTGGAATCCTTGCGCGAGGACTTGCGACCGGCGTTCACCACCAACTTCACACGCAGTGCCTGGCTGCTTGAGCCACGCGCGGGTGTACGCATCGAACTCGCTCTCGACCGCGGCTGGATCGTCGGCGAGGGTCGCCGGCAGGCGATTTGTGAAGTCGGACTCGAACTCCTTTCGGGATCTTCCGGCGACCTGTTTTCCGCTGCCAGCGAGTTGCAGAGTGACTTCTCGCTCCATCCGGAAGTGACCAGCAAGTTCCAGCGCGGCTACCGGGTTCTGGCCGAGGCGTCGCCGCAGGCGGTCAAGGCGGTGCCGGTCCAGACCAACGCCGGCATGAGCACCGTCGCCGCTTTCCGGACCATCGCGTTGGCCTGTCTGCGGCACCTGCAAAGCAACGAGCAAGGCCTGCGCGAGACTGACAATCCAGAGTTCGTCCATCAGGCCCGCGTCGCCATTCGCCGTCTGCGTTCGGCGATCCGGATCTGGCGTCCGCTACTCTCCGGGGAGTTCGTGAGCCGCTTCGATCCGCTGTGGCAGACACTCGCCGGGCATCTGGGCGAAGCGCGCAACTGGGATGTCTTTCTGACCGAGACCTTGCCGACCATCGCCCTGGCCTTTCCTGAAGGCAGCGCGTGCGGCCGCCTGTCGGCCTACGCCCAAAGGCGCTGCGCGATCAATCGTGAGGGAGCGCGCAGCGCCCTCCAGTCCGTCGCCTACTCGCGCTTGCTGCTCGACTTCACTGCTGCCTTGCTGGCGCTTCCGGAGCAGGACGCGGGACGGCTGGATGCTTTTGCACCCGCATGTCTCGACAAGCGGGCGAGACAGGTCAGCCAGTTGGCGGTCGACGCGCTCGCCGGCGACGCGGCGGCACGTCATCGTCTGCGGGTTTCGTACAAGCGATTGCGCTACGCACTGGAATTCTTCGCTCCGCTGTTTCCGGGTGAACTGCTCCGCAACTACCACGTCTCGGCCAGCGGCCTGCAGGAGTTGCTCGGCCGGCTGAACGACCTGGCGGTTGCTGTGCAACTGACCGACGAAGCGCTCCCCGGCGACGCCGGTGCGGTAATCCGGAGTTGGCTCGAGGCACAGAGCGAAGGCTTGCTGCCGGAGCTTCGCGGTTGGCTGAACGACTTTCAGCAGCACCCTGTGCCGTGGCGGAATCAGTGAAATCGACGATCGGGGATTCGCTTCAGGTGAAGGCCGTGAGTTGTCCTGCGATCTCGAGAGCCACACAAGGCGCTGCGCCATCCGGCGTCGGCGCTGAAGTGCCCGATTTTTTTTCGCTGATCGATCGGCAGGCCGCTATCGTGGTGAGTCTCGCCAGGACCACGCGGGCGATCTTGCAGGGGAAGGAATCGGTCCATTCGGTTCGCTTGCTCGACCTGGAGCAGCGCCGGCAGGAGCTGCGGCGACGCAATCAGGCGGCGCTCAACTCTCCAGCCGCGCTGACCGCCGATGTGGGCGAAATAAACTGGACCATGGAGGCTCTTGATCGCGTGGCGGCTGGCCTGTTCCGGACCGCCCGGGGAGTCGATCAGGGTGGGTCGGGGCCGGACGAAACCAGTTGCCTGATGATCGAGGCCATCGAGACAGCGACCGAGAGTCTGCGGCACGGCTACAGTCGCCTGGCGAACGGATCGCCGGTTGCGGAGTTCGATGCGGATGCCGCGATGGCGAGTGAGCAGGTGTTGGGAAGCGAGCGGTGGTTGCGTTTTCCGGAGGCGGTCGAGCCGGAACGGGCCGATCTATCGCAGCTGGACGGCGAACTGTTCGCCGAGGCTGACGGACATCCGGTTGGTCGTCGCGTTGGCAGGCTCGACGAGTTGCACGCCAAGCTGGCCGCCATCGCGCTGGAAGTTGTCAAAGCCGGAGCGATCCTGAAGAACTGGTCACGGCAGCTGGCAGCGGGCTGGCACGATAGCAGATCGTTTGGCGGTGGCCAACAGGCGCGGCCGGTCTGGCCGTTAATTGGCGGTTGACTGCCAGCCATTCGTGGCGTCAGCGGTTGCCGGCAGGGGACACTGCGCCCGGCGCAAGGTCTTTACAGCATCGAGGAGAGATAAGCATCATGGATACGCAGTTCCACGCGGTACCGGCTTTGGCCAGCCGGAGGTCGCTTGAAAACGATCTGGACCGCCTGCTCGACGCGGCTACGGAAGCGACCGCCATCTTCAGGGCAGCCGTTGAGGCCTACCTGACGGCGGGTTCCGAGAGTGCCTGCTGGTCGCTGGCCCAGAGGATCAGCACGCAGATGTGCACGGTAGACGAGTTGCAGCAGAGGTTCGCGACGGGAACGCGTGACGCGACGTTTGAGAGCGGCACGCGTCCCGGGATGATCGAACCATTGAACGCCGTGACCGGACTGCTCAGAGAGATGCGGCGTCAGATCACCGCTTTTGCCGTCGAATCGGGTTTCTCCGGTGACGCTCGTGAAGTTCCCGCGTACCTGGTCACCGACCTGCAGGAACTGAGCGATGCGGTCTGCGCGGCGGTCGACGAGCTGATCGAGGGTTGTCGCCCGTGCATGCTGCTATGGGGCCAGCCAATGTGCGTTGGCGGCGATCTCGGCGTCAGCTGGTACGAAAGCCAGGCAGATCGGCTCTCGATGCAACTGATCAAACAGATCTTGGCCGATGAGGCGCTGGAGCTGAAGGTTAGGCTTCATCTGGCGCAAGTGGTCGAGGAAGTCGACCGCGTTGCGGACTACGCGGAGCGCGTGGACACGGATCTGCGGGCAGGCCGGATGGCTGGCCTGGCAACTCGCGCCAGCCGAGATTCGCACTGATTGCCGATCGTGTGGTTTTCCTGGGCTGCTCCGGAAAGGGCTCGCGGCCCCGGCGCAGGGTCGCTTCGCGCGACTTGCCCGAGGGCCCGGAGTCGCGTGGCGAACATCGGCCTGCGTGTGTAACGGTGCACGCTGTGCTTGCCAAGGCACCCCACCTAGCCTAGTCTGAGCAATTGGGCTAAGTGTTGTTGGCTCTGCGGCAGACAAGCGTTTGCCGCAGAGCCAATTTTTTCGAAAGACTGGAGGCCTGTGGCCGTGGAAATGACATTCAAGTTGAAGAATGACAAGCTCGCCGGTGATTTCTGGGGCGGTCTTGCGGCCATGCTGGTTGCCCTGCCGTCGGCGATCGCCTTTGGGGTCACGATCTACGCCTCGATCGGCCCGGCCTATGCCGGTCTGGGGGCGCTGGCCGGCATTCTCGGTGCGACTGCGCTCGGACTCGTGGCGCCGGCCCTGGGCGGAACCAATCGCCTGATCACCGCGCCGTGCGGGCCGGCTGCGGCGGTTTGTTCGGCCTTTGCCATTGGCCTGGTGCAGCAGCAGGTTGAACCGGTATTCATTGTCTTGATGCTGACTGCCCTTGGTCTGCTCTCCGGACTGATTCAACTGCTCCTCGGTTTCATGGGTGTCGGCAGCCTGATCAAGTACATACCGTATCCAGTGGTCAGCGGTTATCTCTCCGGGGTCGGCCTGATCATCATCGGCAGTCAGATTCCGAAATTTCTGGGGGTTTTCGGCGGCTACTCGTTGTGGCGGGCGCTGATCTCGCCGGAACTCTGGCAGTGGGAGGGCGCGGTCATCGGCGCGGTGACGATGGCGGTGATGGTCGGCGCACCGTACGTCACGCGCGTCGTGCCGGCGGCCATTCTCGGCTTGCTGGCCGGGGTGCTGACGTATTTCGCGCTGGCCTATTCGGTCGATGAGACGATGTTGGTGGTCGAGGGCAACAAGCTGATCATCGGTCCGCTTGGCGGAACGGCGTCAAGCATGCTGGAGGCGATCACCGGCCGTTGGCGGGAAATCGGTGACCTCAAGCTCAGCCAGATCGGCAGCCTGTTCGGACCAGCAATCACCCTTGCGGTGCTGTTGTCGATCGACACGCTGAAGACGGCGGTGGTCCTCGATGCCTTGACCCGGAGTCGCCACGATTCCAACCGCGAGCTCGTCGCCCAGGGTCTCGGCAACGTCGCTTCGGCGTGTGTCGGCGGCATGCCTGGAGCCGGGCAGATGGGGGCGACGATGGTCAATCTGGCCAGCGGCGGGCAGACCCGTGCCTCGGGGATCTTCGAAGGCGTGCTGTCACTGATCGCCTTTCTTCTCCTGGGAGCGTTTATCGCCTGGATCCCGGTCGCGGCATTGGCCGGCATCCTGATCGTCGTCGGCTTCCGGATGATCGACCGGCACAGCTTCCACCTGCTGGCGTCGCCGTGGACCGTGCTGGATTTCGTGGTGATCGTGGTGGTGGTGGGCGTGGCGGTGGGTTACAGCCTGATCGCCGCGTCGGGTGTCGGGATCGCGCTGGCGATGCTGCTGTTCATCCGGGAGCAATTGGGCAGCACGATCATCCGTAGCAAGCTCGATGGCAGCCAGCGGTTTTCGAAACGGGTACGCCTGGGGCAGGAAATGGAACTGCTGGTGAAAAATGGCGACCAGACGGCGATCCTCGAACTGCAGGGGAGCTTGTTCTTCGGTACCAAGGACCAGTTGTATTCCGCACTGGAGCCGGAGTTGACCAAGCGCACCTACATTCTGCTCGACATGCGTCGCGTGCAGTCGGTCGACGTCACGGCGGTGCATCTGCTGAGCCAGATCAGGGACTCGCTGATCGAACGTAACGCCTTTCTGATCTTCAGCAACTTGGCCCGGACGCTCCCCAATGGCCGGAATATTGCCGAACTCTTTGATCAGATGGAACTGACGACCATGACCGAGCATGTCAAGGTATTTGCGAACATCGACGACGCGGTCGAATGGATTGAAGACGAGATCCTCGGCGAGCATCTCAAGGAGGCGCTCGACCTGCCGCCGCTCGAGGTGTACGAGCTCGACATCTTCAAGAATCACAAGGAAGATACCCTGATCACGCTGATGGAATGCCTTGAACGGCGCTCGGTGCCGGCGGGTACGAAGGTGTTCTCGCTTGGCGACGTGGCCGATGAGCTGTACCTGATCCGCAAGGGCGCAGTCCGGATCACCTTGCCGGTCGAGGGAACAGCCGACGGACATCACACCTTGACCTATGGGCGCGGCGACTTTTTCGGTGGTATTGCCTTCATTGCCGGGACGAGCCGCTTCAACGACGGCACGGCCGTGGACGACACGGAACTCTTCGTCTTGCGGCGAGAGCAGTTCGAAAGGCTCAAGGAGGAACACAAGCGGCTGGCCTTCCAACTCCTCGAAGCGGTCGCCAAGGTGCTGGCTTTGAGGTTACGTTACTCCGACAAGGAGCTGATGGCGATGCAGGATTAGGGCGACAGGAATCGACATCAAGTCAAAGAGCATGGACCATGGACTACGAGATGTTTGGCGAGGCACGGGGCTGCTTCCGGCTGTCGGCTCCGTTGGCGTGGTTGCGACTTGTGGCGCCGGGCCGAGAGCGTCGCCCGTCGCTGGTCCGTGCCATAGTTCCCGGCCTCTTTCGCCGTTGTGGGGGGAATTGGTCTATTATTCCCGGCACCAAGGTGGCCGCGAGCGGCCCCAACTCGAGGGAGAACAACAATGATGTTCCAGCACATCTTGCTGCCGACCGATGGTAGCCAGCTGTCGCGAGAAACCGCCGAGCGAGCGGTGGCGTTTGCCAAGGCGGGCAATGTCAAGATCACGGCCTTGTACGCCAAGGCGATTGGTCAGCCATCGGAAGATTACACGGACCTGGTGCATCCGGCCGCAGTCGACCGCCTGCTTTCTCGTGCCGAAGGGAAATCGAAGGAGTATCTCGGTTTCATCAAGAAACTCTGCAAGGACGCCGGGGTCGAGTGCACCGCTCTCGCGGTGGTCAGCGATACCCCGTGGGAGGCGATCATCAAAGCCGCAGAGGACAACAACTGCGACCTGATCTTCATGGCCAAGAACAGCCGCGGGGGTCTGTCCTCGCTGCTGGTCGGCAGTGAAACGTACCGGGTCTTGACGCACTCAAGTATTCCCGTCCTCGTTTTTCGTGCCCCCGGGTTGGCAGCGAGTGAACGCAAGGCGAAAGAAAAGGCCAGGGAAAAGGATAAGAAGAAGGTCTGAGCGACAAGTCGGTCGGGATAGGTGACTCATTCTGCCGGCCCCCGGACACAGCGCGCTACTGCGTATTCGCGGCGCCAGTTGGCTACTCCTTGGCGGTACAGTCGTACAATCCCGTCACTACGTCTCGCCAGGAGCCGCCAAGCGCCCCCGGGCTTACCGACGGCGTATCACCTCGCTTGGGGTCTGGCAGCAAGCAGATTGCTGTCAGATCATTTGACAAGGAGATTTACGATGCTGCGTCAAACTGTCCTGGCTTTGGCCCTTGCAGTTCTCGGATCTGCCGGCGTCGCGGCGGCAGGGCCATCCGGGACTCCCGCCGAAGCCAAAGCGATGCTCGAAAAGGTGGTCGTTGCCCTGAAGGCCGACAAGGCCAGGGCGCTCGTAATGTTTACCAAGGGTGAAGGCGGTTTCATGGATCGCGACCTGTACCCGTATTGCGGCGGTCCGGACGGCTACTTCACCGCGCATCCGACGCTCCTCGGCACCAACCTCAAAGAGCTCAAGGACAAGGCTGGCAAGCCGCTGGGCGCAGATCTCTACGCCGTGGCCGAGGAGGGAACGATTTCCGAGGTGGTGTATATGTGGCCGCGCCCCCGGCAGACGGATCCTGTGGTCAAGGTTGCCTACGTCACCAGGATCGGCGACCAGGTGTGTGCGGTCGGCTATTACAAGTAGTGGTTCCGTGGACGAAGTTGCGCGGGGACCCGATGCGCGACTGATCGGAATGGCACGACCAGACGCAAGGCGGCGGGATTTCTCGCCGGCGGACAGCGCCGGCCGTGGTGAGCGCTCCGGTCGCCGCCGAACCCCTGGTAGTGGGACGGCTGGCAAGTAGCGAATGGCGAGCGGCGCGGGATGGCGGTGGATTGCTGTGGTCCTTCGTCGACGAAGGGCAGGCACGACAAGAACTTCCACGCAGCGACCAGTGAGCCGCCGTTGCACGCCAGCCCTGTGCATTGAAGTGTCTGTGCGCAGCGGCGGCGCTTCGCTTGCGTTCGTTCGCCAGCGGCGATCGCTCAGCCACTCCGCCAAGCGTCCAGGAATTGTCGCCTGCGCACTGCTCTCGTCGCCAGTTGGCCGGAAGTTGCCGGTACAATTGCCAGATGACACCTCGCTATTGGCAGCAGGCTTCAGCAG
>ERZ761603.3132-NODE-3132-length-10798-cov-7.964814_pt1 | contig 10798 bp, 10 predicted proteins | sample MGYA00511879_ERZ761603 | MGnify/ENA primary metagenome ERZ761603 (study PRJEB28899, sample SAMN02850040) | bioreactor sludge metagenome | biome: EBPR Sludge; feature: EBPR Bioreactor; material: flocular biomat | place: Australia: Thorneside Wastwater Treatment...
GCTGCAAATCCACCTCAGAAAAGCTCTTAAACCCGGTGCTGAGCATCAAATACAGCGGAATGAGGTAAAAAACGGCCGCTAGCAGCAGCGGCACATACAGCAGCGTGCGGCGGGAAAATGGCTTGTTGGGACGAGGGGGCGTAATTGTTGTCATACCTCAGCCTCCGTGCGCAGGGTATACCACAGGTACGGAATCACCAGTACCGCCACGCTGAGCAGCAGCATCATGCCAATGGCCGCGCCACGGTTGTAAAAATTGCCGTCAAACGTGGTGGTCCACATGTAGATAGCCGGTACATCCAGCGCCACTTGCTTACCAGCCACGGCTACAATCAAATCAAATACCTTTAGCGAGATGTGGCCCAAAATAATCATGGCGCTGAGGGTAATCGGCCGTAGCAGCGGCAAAATATGGTAACGGTAAATTTGCAATTCGGTTGCACCGTCTACCCGCGCCGCCTCGCGCAGCGAATCGGGAATAGCCCGCAGGCCGCCCAAGTACAGCGCCATTGTGTAGCCGGACATCTGCCAGATGGCCGGGATGGCGATGGCGGCAATGCCCCACTGTGGCGTGGTGTGCCACCGACTGATCAGAAAGTCCAACCCCATCTGGTCGAATAGCAGATTAAGGCCGCTAATGCGGCTGCCCTGCGCCGGATTCATCAGCCAGCGCCAGACAACGCCGGTCACAATAAAAGAAATGGCCATCGGAAACAGGAACAGACTGCGGAAAAACGCCTCACCACGCAGTCCCTGGTCCAGCAAAACGGCCAGCCCCAGCCCCAGCAGCAGCGATCCGCCGACAAATAGCGCCGTAAAAACAATCGTGTTGCGAATATCGATCTGGAAGCGGGGGTCTTTTAGCAGATTGGCGTAGTTGGCAAACCCGGCCCACTCATAGTTAGGCAGCAGCCCCACCCATTGGCTCAGCGATACCCGGCCCGACCAGGCAATGAAGCCGTACACAAAGATGAAAACCGCCAGAATGGAGGGGGAAACCAGGGCCGCAGCAAGCACGCGGTCTTTGTTGTAACGCATCGCAACTCCTTACATTCTTCTCTCACAATACCGCAGCTGCGGTTTCTTACCGCGCATTCTTCGCGGTAAGAAATCGCGGCTACCACCTGACAAGTTTGGCGATTTTACTTCTTCCCAGGTAAGTCTCAAACCTGCCAGGCAACACAAACCGAGGAGGGAGCATCTTCAGATGCCGGTCGCATCTGAGGATACCTGCTCCTCCATGTTAAGTTTCAACAAAAAGGGGCAGGCGCAACGGCTGCACCTGCCCCTCTCGCAAATCAAGTTAGCTTATTGGCAAGGGCCAGAAGCGGAGCAGGCCGCCACCAGGGCCGATTGGAACCCTTCGATGTTGCCATCGGCCAGGAAAAGACCGAGAGCGGTGTCGATTTCTGACTTGAAGGCATCGTTGGCCACCACGCCGTGGGTCAGGCTGCCGACCACGCGGTCGCTGGCCCAGTCGTCCATGGCGGAGAGCAGATACTCGCCGTACAGGCTGCGGTCAGCATCGCTGCGGGCGGGGATGGAGCCTTTCACCGGGTTGAAGGCGTCTTGTCCTTCGATGGAACCAGCCACGGTCAGCCAGGCAATGGCGGCGTCGCGGTGCGGCGCGCCCTTGGGCAGCACGAAGCTGTCGGACAGGAACTGGAAGTTGCCATCGGTGCCGGGCACTGCCGCCCAACCATAGCCCGTGTTCGGCTCGAAGCCGATTTCGCGGAAGTAGCCTTCAGCCCAGTCGCCCATCACGTTGAAGGCGGCGTCGCCGTTGACCACCAGCTGGGAAGCATCCTGCCAGGTGAGGGCCGAGGCGTCGCTGTTGACATAGGTCAGCACTTTAGCGTAATCGTTGAGAGCGGCCGTTACCTCAGCACTGCCCCAGTCACCAGAGCCATCCCACAGGGCTTCATAGGCGTCTGGACCAAGGGAAGCGAGCAAAACGGTCTCGAAGAGGTGCAAGGCGGTCCACTGCTCGCCCATTGCCAGCGGGGCATCCATGCCCGCCGCTTGCAGGGCGTCCATAGCGGTAAACCACTCAGCCAGGCTGGTGGGTACGTCCACGCCATTCTCAGACAGGACGGTGGGGTTGTACCAGAGCACGTTGGCCCGATGGATGTTGACCGGCACGGAGTAGATGTTGCCATCCTGGGAGATCAGGGGGATAAGGGTTTCGGGCATCACTTCCAGCCAGCCATTTTCTTCGAAGAGGAAGTTAACCGGTTCCAGCTGGTCAGCGGCGACGTAGGTACCGATGAGTTCCTGGCCAGCGTGGCCTTGCCAGCTGTCGGGAGCGTCATTGGCCTGGAGGCGAGTGGCCAGCACGGCGCGGGCATTGGTACCAGCACCACCGGCAACGGCCGCATTCACAAATTCGATGTCGGGGTATTTTTCGGCAAATACACCAATCATCGCTTCCAGACCGGCGGCTTCCCCACCACCGGTCCACCAGGAGAAGACTTCGACCATACTGGCCATCTCTTCTTCGGTCATTTCCTCGTCGGTTGCCTCATCGGCGGTGTCTGTGGTATCAGCGGCCGTATCCGTTGTGTCGGTATCGGCGGCTTCCGGTTCATCGGCCGAACCACCACAAGCGGCCAGCAGCAGTGCCAGCAGCAGCAGCAAAATAAAGGGGGTCAGTTTACGTGACATGTTCTCTCCTCGTTTGGGGCAAAAGCAGGGGTGAAAGGTTTGAAGTTTGAAGGTCACCACAGCTTTTGCATGTGGGTAAATAATGAATCGTTACGGCGTTGGGCCTGGGAAGCAAGGTGCCCAAGTGCATGAAGTTCAGGGACTATAGCAATTTTGGCAGGGGCAGTTCAAGGGGATTTGGGCCAACTGTATGACATGAGTGTGACATTTTTTGGGCAAATTGCCCAAAAAGCGTGCCAATCAGGGGTGCTCGGCAACGGCCGTATCTGTCTCGTAAAAGGAAACACCAATGCGCTGAATATGATCAATAACATCGCGATCCACAATATCGTGAAAGATAGAGAGGTCAATGGTGTAGGGCAGCAGCAGATCATCAAGATCGTCCAGGATGCGGTACAAGACGCTCAAGGTCAGGTCTGAATCACCGTGCAATGTCAGGTCAATATCGGAACCGGTTTTGAAATGGCCTTTGGCCCGCGAGCCATAGAGGGCAGCGCTTTTTACCTGCGGGTATTGGGTGAAAACGGCCGTAATCTTACGCACAACTTCTAAAGGAAGACCATGCCTTAATTGGTTCAAGCCTCTGTCTCCCCTAGCTCCGCCAAAGTGTTATGCAGAGCCTCAAACTCTGGAAAGTAATCCCCGAGGATGGCAGTGGCAATTTGAGCGGCCGTTGCTTCATTATAAGTGTGTGAAGTCAGGTTGCGACTCTGGATCATGTCCATCCAAATTTGACCATTCTCGATTAAACCAACGTTAAAAGCATGGCGGATAACATCCTTGGAACCATAAAGGTCCTGAACCCCACGGTTTTCCAGAAAATCTTTTAGCGTTTTCCAAGCCAATTCATGGGTAAATTCAAAACCCTGAATCAGCCCTTGCCCTTCCAGTTTTGTAAGTGGACGCTGTTGTGCCAGGACAACTGCCTCTCGCAGCTGGGCCAGCGCCTTACTGTAATTGTTGAAGCGTTGCTGCCAGCGAATATCTTCGCTCATGAGTCGCCTCCGCACATTGTCGGTTTCCCACACTTTTTGATTCTGCTGGTATTTTAGCAGATTTTGCCTCTACAGGAGTCGTACAGCGCAAATCGAGTTCACACCACCTTCAACTGCCGCAGCGCCGTCAAAATTTGGTCGCGGCTGACGGGTTTGGAGATGAAGTGGGACGCACCGAGAGCATAGGCCAGCTCCGGGTCGTTGAAGACGGAGCAGATGATAACCGGCGTGTCGGCCGTTTCTACCCTTGTCCGTATCGTTTGCAGCACATCCCAGCCGCTCACGTCGGGCATCATGGCGTCCAGGATGATGGCATCGGGCGTGGTGCGGCTGAGCACTTCCAGCCCTTCTTTGCCGCTGTTGGCAGCGATGACGCGGCAGTTGTGCCCCGTCAGGTAGCGCTCCAGCAGCTCCACCAACCCCTGGTTGTCATCCACCACCAGCACCACCGGGCCGTGCAGCGGAATTTGCAGTTGGAGTTGGTAACGGCCGTCTTCCACCCCATCCCCCACTTCAATCAACCAGCCCAACCGCTCCGCCAACGGGGCAATCACCTGGTCGTCCACAAAATTCAGCGCCAACGGCTGAACCGCCGGGAACGCCAGCGTCAGCCGGGCCATCTCGTCGCCCGGCGCAGCGTGCAGGGTGATGGTTTGCTGCTGCGTCGCCTGGATGAGGCGGCTGAGCACACTGACCAAGAGCTGACGGGAAACGGCCGTATCCACCGAAACCACCAACCTGGGCCACGGCTCCTGCCGCTGGAACGTCACCCCCCGGGCCTGCGCCAGCGGGGCCACCGCCTTTTGCGCCTCGTGCAGCAGCTGGCCCAAATCAGTAGGCTGGAGCGACGTTTCTAGCTGGGCAAACTCGGCCTGGACGGATGAGAGTTGGGCGGCAGAGAGATCGGTTGGCGGAACGGCCGCTGCCGCCGACGGCATCCGCGCCCACAAAACCGTGGCCACACTCTCCTCGGCCTTGCGCAGGCTGCGGTGCGTTTGCCGCGTAGACAGCCCCAGGCGCTGCCCCACTTCCTGCACCGTCAGCCCTTCCACGTAGTGCAGCTGGAGCAAATGGTATTGGCGCATGTCCGGCGTGTGGGCCGCCGCCCCCGGCTCCGGGCTGAGCGCCTCAATCGCCTCAATCAGCTCCCGCCGCAAATGATGCCCCAGCGTCTGGCCCGACTGCTTGTGGCTGTCCGCCAGCTGCGCCTGGTTCAGCCGCTGCGCCAGCTCCAGCTTTTGCAAAAAGGCAAAGTCGTACAGATGCTCCAGGGCAACTTTCACGTCGTCGATGAATTGGGCAGAGGGCTGTGGCGTCATAGGCTCAATCATCCCAACTTTTCCGGCGTTTGTCCATTCAGCGCCGCATCGGCCAGCCAGTTGCCGTAGCGCGGCTGGAGCGCCTTCACGATGGGCTGGATGCAGCGCAGCAGTTCAACCGGCTGGAGCATGGCCGATCGCTGCACGGTGAGCTGGCTCGTCTGCCCGGCAAACTGCTCGCTGATGAAGTCGGTAGCCGTGAGCAGCACCACGGGAACCTGGGCCAGCGCCGCGTCTTGCTGCATGAGGTCAAAGACGTCACGGCCGTTTAACCCCGGCATGATCAAATCGAGCAGCAGCAAATCGGGCGGCTGCTGGCGCATGGCGCTCAAGCCGCTTTCGCCGTCGTAGGCCACGCGCACGGTCAGCGGGTTAGCTCGGGCCGAGAGACCGCGCTCGACCAGCTGGCAGATGCCGCTGTTGTCGTCCACCACCAGCAGGTTGTGCACGCCGCCCAGCTCGTCGATGATGCGGTTGAGCTGCTCAAAGTTGATCGGCTTGTTCAGGCAGGCCAGCGCCCCAAAGGCGTCGGCCATCCAGGTGCGGCTGGGCAGCGAGCAGCTAATCAGCGGCACGGGCAGGTCGGGCGGCAGGGGGGGAACGGCCGTACCCGGGGCCACGTTCCACACCACCGCCGCCGGGTGCCGTTCGGCCACCTGCTCGGGCAGGCGGGTCGCGTCGGGCAGCGGCACAATTTCGTAGTCGGTGAGGTGGCGCTGCACCAGGCTGATGACCGTTGGGTCGGTATCAACCATCAGGACAGGCGGCAGCTTGCCGCTGGGCGTGGCCTCCAGGGCGCGGGTGCGGTAGAGCAGGCCGCCGGGCGACAGTTCCTCGATGGGCAGGCCGATGGTAAAGGTAGAGCCTTCGCCCAGGATGCTGTCGACTGAGATACGGCCGTCGTGCGCCTGCACAAAGCGGTGGCAAATGGCCAATCCCAAGCCCGCGCCGCCATGCTTGCGGCTGAGCGAATAATCCACCTGGTAAAATTCGGTAAAGATGCGCGCCAGCTGCTCCTGGGGGATGCCAGGACCGGTGTCCGTCACCTGGATGTGTACCTCACCCTCCTGCCGAAAAGCGCGCAGGCAAACGGTGCCTGCTTCGGTGAAGCGGCAGGCGTTGTTGAGCAAGTTGAGGAACACCTGGCGCATCCGGGTCCGGTCGAGCTCCAGCAGCGGCAGACCTGGCTCGATTTCGGCCGTCAGCGTCACGGCATCGTTGCGGAATAAATCGGCCACCATGCTGAGCGACTCGTGCAGCAGCGGTTCCAGGTCGGTTGGCTCCTTATTGAGGGTAAAGCCGGTCATTTCAAAGTGGGACAGGTCCAAAATGTCGTCGATCATACTCATGAGGTGGCGGCTGTTGCGGTAAATCTGGCTGACGTCGCGGTACAGCTTGGGCGGCCAGGCCAGGCTGCCGTACACCTCGGGCGAGAGGTACATCACCTCGCTGAAGCCCAAAATAATGCTGAGCGGGGTGCGGAATTCGTGGCTGATGTTGGCGGCAAACTGCTCCTTCAAGCGCTGGCTTTCGCGGGCCTGCTTGTTGGCGATGAGCAGCTCCCGCTCGGCCTGGAGGCGCGCCTCGTTGGTGATTTGCAGCGATTTAACGGCGCTGCGCAGCTCGGCCTGCTGACTGCGGGTCACGTCCAGCAGCTGCTCGGCGCGGCGCTGCGTTTTGCTCAGCCAGTCCAGCGCGGTGTACAGGGCGCGAATGGTCAGCCAGGCAATGATGACGGCCAGGAAGAGGTTGGTGAGGATGCCGGCCAGGGGGAAGGGATAGTTTTGGGTGACGGTGAGGTAAACGGCCGTTCCCGCCATCGCCGTCCCGGTAATAAATTCACTGCCCTGCACCAGCATCGCCTGGCAAAAAATGAGCAGGATGCCGACAAACGGCAGCCAGGGCGTGGGCAAAAAAAACATGGCGTAGAGGAGAACGGCCGTCAGACCCCACACTAGCAAATGGCGCGCCAGCCGGGGTTTTCGTCCAGAGAGAGAAAGTGCGCCGAGGCTAACGGCCGTTAGCAGCAGCCAAAAGCCAATGGCGGGCAGGGGAAATGGTTCAGCCGATTCGTAAAACAGGATGAAAAATTGGGCCACGGTCAGCGCCAGAAAAGCCAGCCGCTGCGCCAGCCGCCCGCGCAAATCGTCCATGTTGAGCTGCACAGTTTCATCCTGCAGCGGGGAAAATCGGTGGAGAAGGTTCAAATTTGCCATAGTTTCTCGTAGAGGCGAGGCAGTCGGCCAACGCCTGGCCAGCCACGCCGACTGCCTCGCCCCACATTTCCAGTGGACCAAGATGAAGCGGTATTGTATTGCGGAATGGGTTGGGGTGAAAACGGCCGTCTTTGACCGAACCAATTCCCCGGAAAATATCTTACAGGGCCTGACCTCTAAATGGATTTTCCGGGGAATTTACGGAGGGGAGCGCCGCCAGCGACGGTGCAGCCAGTACAGCACCCCGGCCAGCAGCAGCCAGCCAAACGCCAGGAAACCCAGCTCGGCCACACCGCTGCCGTAAAACACCACGGCCGATTCACCAGGCTGGGGCAGCGTGCCCGACAGGGCCCACTTCAGGCTAAATTCGTACCAAAACCAGAGCCAGAACAGACCCACAATGAGGCAAAGAACGGCCGTTACCGGCAAGATCACACGTCGTAAAGAGGCAAACATGGGGGCATTATGGCGGGATTGGGCGCTTTTCGTCAATGGCTATTTTGGGGTTGCCAATCCGTGAAACGTGAAGCGTGAAACGTGACCAATCACGCTTCACGCTTCACGTTTCACGCAAACTCCCACGAAATCGCAGCTCTAAAATCCCTGTGGCCAAAAATCAGTTCGGCTGTTTGCCCACATACCGCGCCCGCGGCCGGATGATCTGATCTTGCTGGTACTGCTCGATGGCCTGGCCCAGCCAGCCCGCCGTGCGCCCCAGGGCAAACAGCGCCAGCGAGGCACCAACCGGCAGTTTGGCCGCCAGCGCCAACGCCGCCAGGCCAAAATCAATGGTGGGCCGTTGGCCTGTGGCTTCCACCATCGTTTGCCTGAATTCCTGGAGGATGGCAACGGCCGTTTCCCCCACAAATTCCGCCTCGATCAAATCGAGCAGCAGCTTGCCGCGCGGGTCGCCGTGGGGGTACAGCGGATGGCCAAAACCTGGGATCGATTCACCACGCCGCAGCCGCGCCGCCACCGCAGGACGCACCTCAGCCACCGAGTGCACCTCATGCAGCAGCGCACCGACCCGCTCGGTGTGGCCCCCGTGCCGCGCCCCTTGCAAGGCCGCCAGCCCCGCCTGCACCACCGCGTACGGGTTCGCCTGTGCCGAAGCCACCACCCGCGCCGCAAACGCCGACACGTTCAGCTCGTGGTCGGCGCACAAAATGAGGGCGGTGTTGAGCAGCGGCCGTACGGCCAAATTGTGCGGCGTCCACGCCTGCTGGAGCGCGGTGGCCAGGTCGGCTTGGGGCTGTTGGCCAGTGGCTGCCCAGGTGAGCAGGTGCAGCAAGCGCGCCCCGGTTTGGGCCACGGCCGTTTCTGCCAGATCAAATGCCGCCAGGTCCTGCCCGGCCAGCAGGGGCAGCAGCACCTGTAACCGCTCAAACAGCGGCAGCGAGGCCAGGATTGGCTGCACCTCTGCCATGCGCTGCTGCAAGCTGGCGGGCAGTTCCGGCGGGAAAAGGTCAGCTTCTACCAGCACGTCGCGCCACAGCAGCGAGGCCACAGCTTCAAATGAGGCCGTCTGCGCCAGGTGGACGGCATCGTGGCCCCGGTAGTAGAAACGGCCGTCTTCAATCAACGTCATGGCCGAGGCCAGCACCGGGCTGCCAAAGTGCAGCGCCGATTCGGCCGCCTGGGCCGGATTTTGCCGTAGCGCCTTACGCGCCAGCAAGGCGTCCACGTCTGCCCGCCGGTAGCGCCGCGCCCGGCTCTGCCCCATCCCCGCCTCCGACTGAACCAGCCCCCGGCTGACATAGGCATACAGCGTCGGCAGCGAAATCCCCAACGCCGCCGCCGCTTCTTTGGCTGAAAAATAGTCACCCTCTGCCATTTCATTTACCCAATTACCCAATTGCCCCATTACTGTAATTTAGTAATTGGGTCATTGAGTAATTATTTCGCGCAACAAACTCATGGCTAAATTGCCGCCGGTCAGGATGCACACGGCCGTTTTCCCCTTCACATCCACCGCCCCAGACAGCAGCGGGGCAACGGCCGTGGCCCCGGATGGCTCAATCACCAGCTGCTGCTCGGCCAGCAGGGCCACAATCGCCTGGCGGATTTGCGCCTCGCTGACCAGCACAATTTCTGGCGGATTTTGGCGCAGCAGGGCAAACGGCCGTACGCCAAAACCACCGGCCAGCCCATCGGCGATGGTTGGGGCATGATCGTACGGGTCCATGGCCTGGTCCTGGGCAAAGCTGAGCTGGGCCGCCGGGCTGGCCTCGGGCTGCACGCCAATAATCTGGCAGGCAGGATTGAGGTGACAAACGGCCGTAGCTACCCCGCTCACCAACCCACCCCCACCTACCGGCAGCAAAATCAGCTCCACCGTGGGCAGGTCGGCCATTATTTCCACGCCAGCGGTGCCCTGCCCGGCAATCACGTCCAGATCGTCGTAGGCCGAGATTTCCAGCGCGCCGGTTTGGGCGGCAAAATCAGCCGCCGCCTGGTGCGCCTCCTGGTAGGTTTGCCCGGCCAGGTGCAGCCGGATCGGGAAGCGGCGCAGCTTATTAAGCTTGGCGTCGGGAGCGGTTTGCGGGACAAAAATATCCACCTGCGGCAGCCCCAGCGCTGCCGCTGCATGGGCCACCCCCAGCGCATGGTTGCCCGCTGAAGCCGTCACAATCCCCTGCTCTCTCTCCGCCGGGCTGAGCTGGCTGAGCTTGTTCAGCGCCCCGCGCACCTTAAACGAGCCGGTGGGCTGCTGGTTCTCCAGCTTCAGCCAGACGTCGCCGCCGGTCCATTCGCTTAAAAAGTCGCTGCGAATGAGGGGGGTGTGATGGATAAACGGCCGTATCCGCCGCGCCGCCTGTAAAAAATGTACAAATTCCATGGGCAAAAACCACCTTACATTGATTAATAAATCAATATTGACACAAGTTAATCAACTATTAAAATGAAGCATACTGATTTTGGCTTGTGGAGTCAACTGTCAGGGGAAAGTAAGAAGTGAAAAGTGAGAAGTGGCAGGTGGCAGGTGGCTGGTGATTGGCTTGCCGCTGGCCAAACGCAACTTGCCACCAATTTAAGGAGTCAACATGACAACCAACAATGGATTTACCCCCGGTTTGGAGGGGGTTGTGGCCGCTGAAACAGCGTTGAGCCACGTGGATGGGCTCAAGGGCGAGCTGATCATTGCCGGATTTCCGCTGGCAGAGCTGGCGGCTAAGGCGACGTTTGAGGAGGCCACCTATTTGCTGTGGCACGGCCGTTTACCCACTCAGACCGAACTCGACGACCTCAAACAGGAACTGGCGGCGTTACGGCCGTTGCCCAGCGCCACCCTCAACCTGCTGCGCGAAGCCGCCCAGGTGCACACCACGCCGATGGATGCCCTGCGCATGGCTGCCGCGACGCTCGATTTGGGCAGCAGCCACACCGATCCGGTCACCACGGGCAAGATGGTTGTAGCCCGGGTGGCCACCATTGTGGCCAGCTACCACCGGCTGCGGCAGGGCCAGCCGCTGCTGACGCCCGATGCCACGCTGGGTCACGCCGCCAACTACCTCTACCTGCTCACTGGCGAACGGCCCAGCGAGGCGCGGGTGCGCGGCCTGGAAACCTACTTCAACACGGTCATCGACCACAGCCTGAACGC
>ERZ761603.3134-NODE-3134-length-10790-cov-41.489613_pt1 | contig 10790 bp, 7 predicted proteins | sample MGYA00511879_ERZ761603 | MGnify/ENA primary metagenome ERZ761603 (study PRJEB28899, sample SAMN02850040) | bioreactor sludge metagenome | biome: EBPR Sludge; feature: EBPR Bioreactor; material: flocular biomat | place: Australia: Thorneside Wastwater Treatment...
CGGGCTGGCCGCCAACCTCGGCGAGGAATTCATCCGCATGGGCGTGCGCGCCGTCGTCGCCGCCGGCTGGGCGGTCGACGACCGCGCCGGGCAGGCCTTCGCCGCCACCTTCTACCGCGGCATGCTGGCCGGCGAGCCCTTCGGCGAGGCGGTACGCGCCGCCCGCGAAGACGTGTGGACGCGCTGCCCGGACGTCAATACCTGGGGCGCCTACCAGTGCTACGGCGACCCCGATTTCCGCTTCCACCGCGAGGGTGGCGCGGTGCAACGGAGCTGGCCGAATTTCGGGACGCCGCACGAGCTGGTCGCCGAACTGGAAAACCTGGCCGCCGACCTGCGCGCCGGCAGCCACGACGAAGGCGGTGGCCGCATCGCGCGCCGCCTGGCCCGCATCCCGCCCAGCCAGTCCGCCGCCTGGCTGGAGCGCGGCGACGTCGGCGCCGCGCTCGGCCTCGCCTGGGGCGAAATCCGCGACTGGGAAAAGGCCTGCGCCTGGCTGGAAAAGGCGCTCACCGCCGACAAGGGCGAATGCCCGATGCGCGCCCTCGAACAGTACGCCAACTATCGCGTGCGCCTGGCCGCCAGCCGCTGGCACGATGCCCGCCGGCTGCCGGCGGCGAAACGCGAGCCAGCCCGGAGCGAGGCGATCACCGCAATCGAGAACTCCATCGGCGACCTCGACACCCTGTGCCGGCGCACGCCCACCGTCGAGCGCCTCAACCTTCTGGGCGGCGCCTACAAGCGCCTGGCCCAGGTCGAGGACGAAGGCGAGCGGCGGACCGGGGCGCTGGTCAAGATGGAGCATCACTACGGCCTCGCCTATCGACGCAAACGCGACGCCTACGCCTTCACCAACCGCGTCGCCGCCGCCCTGCTCGCCGAACAGCGCGGGGCTGCTGCGGTCGACCCCGAAAACCGGGCCGAATTGCCGCGCGAACTCGACGCTCTGCAACGCGACGTCGCCCGGCGCAACGCCGACGCCCCGAATTTCTGGGACGGCGCCAGCCTCGCAGACCTGGCGCTGACCCGCATGCTGCTGACCGCGGCCGGGCCGTCACGGCAGCGCGGCGCCAGCTTTGGCGAGGCGGCGACGGCGGTGATTCAGGCTTATCGCGACGCCATCGGCCACGCCGCCAGCCCCCGCGAAATCGCCTCGCTGGCCGAGCACATCGCTTTCCTGAGCGAACTCTGGCTGGCGCGCGACAAGACGATGCAGCAGGTCTTCGCGAGGATCGGCGAGAGCCTGCAATGAGCAGGCGCCCGCCAGCGCCCCCGGCCGGCCGGCGGCCGGCTGTCCGGCCACGATTCCGGGAACTCGCCTGAACCATGCTGCCCGGCAAGATCGCCTTCCTGCTGATCGTCGCCACCGTGCTGTCGGTGATCGGCGCGCTGGTCGTCGCCAACCGCTACCGGGCGGCGATGCAGCGGCTGATGAAGATCGGCCAAGAAACCGCGTCGACCGCAACAGCCGCCATTCCGGCGCCAGGCTTGCCGGCCGCCGCCGATCTGCCGCCCGTAACCGTCAGCCTGGACGACAACCGGCGCGCCGAACGCCAGCTGATCGCCGCCTTCGTCGCCCTGACCCTGGTGATGGCGCTGACCCGCACGCTGCAGATGCAGATCATGGCCGACGGCCCGATCACCTGGAAGACGGTGCTGACGCTGGGCGCCGCCTACGCCTGGCCGGTCGTCCCGGTGATCGCCGTCATCGACCGCTGGCGCCGGCGCCGGCTGGTCGGCACACTGCTGCTCTGGTTCGCCGCCGCCGTCGCGCTGCTCACCTGGCGGGTCAACGAGAACGTCAGCTTCGCCCAGGTCCTGTTCTGGATGTCGCTCGACATCGGCCTGCCGCTGGTCATCGTCACCGCCCTCTGCCTCGGCGGCGCCACGCGCGCCGTCGGCCCCTGGCTGGCGCCGGTCTTCATCATTCTGTGCTGGGCCTCGCAGGCCGGCGTCGACCTGCTCTCCGAAATGGTCGACCGGCAAAGCCTGGTGCTCTACTGGTTGACCGACTGGCTGCCGGCGACCGCAGTCATCGCGCTGTTCACCCTCGCCCCGTGGCTGCTCGCCTGGTGGCCGGCGCGGGCACTGGGCCGCTGGCTCGCCGCCGCCTATGCCCGGCGGCAGGTTTCCGAACTGTTCTACCTGTTTTCCGCCGTGTGGGTGATTGCCCTCACCGGCCCGGCCCTCGGCGCCATCGCCAGCCAAGGCTTGGGCGCCCTGCTCGACTTCCTGCCCCTGTTGTGGATTCCGCTCGGCGCCCGGGTCATGCAGGCGGTCACCGGCAAACGCTCCGCCGGCCGCCCGCCGACGCTCCTGGTGCTGCGCGTCTTCAGGCAGGACGCCAACGTCCAGGATCTGTTCGACCGCGTCATCGACCGCTGGCGCTCGACCGGCAACACGGTACTTATCGCCGGCACCGACCTCGCCGATCGCACCATCGACCCCGACGACATCTTCACGTTCATCGACGGCCGCCTCGGTGAGCGCTTCATTCGCAGCCCGGCCGACATCGCGCGCCGGCTGGCGGATTTCGAATGGCAGCCCGACGTCGAGGGACGCTACCGGGTCAATGAGTGCTATTGCCACGACACGACCTGGCAGCAGGCGCTGGCCGCGCTGGTCCGGGCCAGCGATGTCGTGCTGATGGATCTGCGCAATTTCGTCGCGCAGAACGAAGGCTGCCTTCACGAACTGTGGGTGCTGGCAACGACGCCGGGGCTGGCACGCGTCGTCGTGCTGATGAACGAACGGACCCAGCTTCCCCCCGCCCAGGCCGCGATCGCCGAAGCGACCGCCTCCGCCCCGGCCGGGCGTTTCGTGTGGCTGATGCAACACGGGGACGAGCCTCCGGTCACGGAGGAGGTGCTCACGCCGTTGTTCGTTGCTTCCGACAAACCCTAGCCGACGCCATTCTTCAGGAAGGCGCGTTCGCCCGGGCGCTGGAAGCGCAGTGACGCGCTGCGGGACGCTCGCTCACCACGTTGACCGGCAAGAGAGCGGCAGCTTGCGCCATCGGGCGGCAGGCACCGGCCGCGCTGCTCCGGGCCGGCTTCCCGTTCCCGGGCAAGGCAGGGCAAGCCCCTGATCCGTCGGCGGGGCGATGCGGTCGAGGGAAGGTCCAAATCCCTGAAGATCATCGATTTTCGAACTTATCTTCGTTGTCGATGTCGTTGTTATTCCGGGTATGACCCCGCGTGTCCGTACCGGCGCGACCCCGGTCATCTAGTCGGCATCCCATGACGGTCCTGCGGACCGTCAGAGAAAGGCGAGGAGATGATGAATACGTCCAATATTCTTGCTCTCGTTCTGGCTGGCGGTGAAGGCACCCGCCTGCACCCGCTCACCCAGCATCGTTCCAAGCCATCGGTGCCTTTCGGCGGCCGCTTTCGCATCGTCGACTTCGTTCTTTCCAACCTGGTCAACTCGAAGATCTTCTCCATCTACCTGCTGGTCCAGTACAAGTCGCAGTCGCTGATTGAACACATCCGTCGTTCCTGGCTGCTGGCACCGATCTTCCCCGAGCAGTTCATCGCGGTGGTTCCACCGCAGATGCGCGAGGGGCCGGAGTGGTTTCAGGGCACCGCCGATGCCGTCTATCAGAATCTGGGGCTGATCGAAAAGCGTTCTCCGGACCTCGTCGTGGTGTTCGGTGCCGACCACATCTATCGCATGGACGTGCGCCAGATGGTGAGCTTTCATTTGCGCAGCCATGCCGACGTCAGCATCGCCGCGTTGCCGGTTCCCATCGAAGGAGCCTCGGCATTCGGCATCATTGACGCCGACGAAAACGGTAGCGTGCGCAGCTTCTGCGAGAAGCCGGGCGACCCGTCGCCGATGCCCGGAGATCCGGCGCGCGCCTTCGCGTCGATGGGAAACTACATCTTCACCACCGATGTACTGATCAATGCCTTGCAGGAGGGGCACCGGCTGGGAGAGAAGGATTTTGGCAAGGATCTCCTGCCGCGCCTGATCCAGACGCAAAGGGTGTTCGCCTACGACTTCTGCGGCAATCGCGTCCCCGGCATTCGCGCCTCCGAGGAACAGGCCTACTGGCGCGACGTGGGAACCATCGACGCCTATTTTGCCGCCCACCAGGATCTCCTGGGGGCCGAGCCGAAGTTCGATCTGTTCAATCCCCGGTGGCGGATCGGTTCCAGCAACTATCAGGGGCCGTCGCCGAAATTCCTGCACGCCGAACTCGACAACAGCATCATCAGTGCCGGCGGGCTGATCAAGGGGGCTCGCATCCGCAATTCGATCGTTCGCCGCGAAGTATTCATCGAGGAGGATGTCGAACTCGACGAGTGCGTCATCATGGACTACGCAGTGCTGCGCAAGGGGGCGAGGCTCCGGCGCACCATCGTCGACCGTTACAACACGATCGAAGCCGGTGATCGCATCGGCTACGACGCCGACGCCGACCGTCGCCGGTTCACCGTCACCGACTCGGGAATCGTGGTCGTTCCCAGAGGCCAGGGCATGGACCTCCGTGCGCAGGGGAGGACGTTGCACTACCTGTAGGCCGCGATCCGATCGCGATCCAGGATTCAAGGACGTCGACGAACTGCAGCGGGCGCGGCGTGCGCTGCACATCGCGGTGGCCGGTACGGCTAACGGCAATTCAGGCAAGCCCGGTGCGCGGCACGGCTTGCGCCAGCCCCTCAGGCAGCCTTCGCCGCCCTTGCGATCAGCAACGCCGATTCCAGGTTCTCCACCAGCGCATCGCAATCGCTGGCGCTTACGGCTTCGCCCTCGTTGTAGCCGTAGGGTACGCAATACACCGTGCAACCCGCCGCACGTGCCACGTCGATGTCATGGCGGGAGTCGCCGATGTGCAGGTTGGTATTCACCGCACGGCCCATCTGCGAGCAGGCATGGCGCAACGGTTCCGGATGCGGCTTGCGGAACGGCGTACTGTCGCCGGAGACGATGGCCGAGAAATAGTGCTTCAGCCCCATGCGCTCGAGCAGGGGCTCGGTGAACGCGGCTGGCTTGTTGGTCAGCACCGCCAGCGGCACGCCGGTCGCGCGCCAGGACTCCAGCCCGGCCAGCACGCCGGCGAAAACGCGCGTTTCGTTGCCGTTGACCGCAGCATAGTGCCGCTTGAAGGCCTCGACGGCGCGGGCAAGGAGCGCTTCATCCGGCGCCGCCCCGCGATCGAGGCAGCGTTGTACCAGAACGACGATGCCCCGACCGACGAAACTGCGGATCTCGTCCTCGCTGCGCAGCGGCAAACCCAGCTCGGCGAGCATGCGGTTGCTGGCCTCGGCCAGGTCGGGCACGGTATCGAGCAGGGTACCGTCGAGGTCGAAGGTAACCGACTGGAAACGCATCAAACACCGGCCAGTTCGGCGCGCAGGGCGCCGATGATCGAGTTGTAGCGCTGGGGATCGCCATCCTTGCCGGCGCCGAAGACGGCGGAGCCGGCGACAAAGGAATCGACGCCGGCGCGGGCGATGTCGGCGATGTTGGCCGGGTTGACGCCACCGTCGATCTCGAGACGGATGCGGCGGCCGCTCCGCTGCTCGTAGGCATCGAGCCGGGCACGGGCTTCCCGCGCCTTGGCCAGCGTGCCGGGAATGAACTTCTGGCCGCCGAAGCCGGGGTTGACGCTCATCAGCAGGATGAGGTCGAGCTTGTCGAGGACATAATCCATGTGATCCAGCGGCGTCGCCGGGTTGAAGACGAGGCCGGCCTGGCAGCCGGCGTCGCGGATCAGCGACAGGCTCCGGTCGACATGCTCCGAGGCTTCCGGATGGAAGGTGATGATGTCGGCACCGGCCCTGGCGAAGTCGGGGATGATGCGGTCGACCGGCCTTACCATCAGGTGCACGTCGATCGGCGCCGTGGTGCACGGACGGATCGCTTCGCAGACGAGCGGCCCGATGGTCAGGTTCGGCACATAGTGGTTGTCCATCACGTCGAAGTGGACCCAGTCGGCGCCGGCGGCGATGACATTGGACACTTCCTCGCCCAGCCTGGCGAAATTGGCCGAGAGGATGCTCGGGGCGATGACGAATTCCGGTTTGGCGGTTTCCATCTCCTGATCGGCTCCTCTCGGCGATTTCTCTCGGCGACCCTTACTTGGCGACGTGCTGGACGAAGCGCAGCATGTTGCAGGTGTAGCCGTACTCGTTGTCGTACCAGGCGACGACCTTGACGAAGGTCGGGTCGAGCGCGATGCCGGCGTCGGCATCGAAGATCGACGGCATAGCACAGCCGCGGAAATCGGTCGACACGACCTTTTCGCCGGTATAGCCGAGAACGCCCTTGAGCGGACCGGCAGCCGCAGCCTTCATGGCGTTGCAGACCTCCTCGTAGGATGCCCCCTTGTCCAGTTCGACCGTAAGATCGACAACGGAAACATCCGAGGTCGGAACGCGGAACGCCATGCCCGTCAGCTTCTTGTTCAGTTCGGGAAGCACGACGCCCACAGCCTTGGCGGCGCCGGTGGACGACGGGATGATGTTCTCCAGGATGCCACGGCCACCGCGCCAGTCCTTGCTCGAAGGGCCATCGACCGTCTTCTGCGTCGCCGTCGCGGCATGCACCGTCGTCATCAGGCCGCGCTTGATGCCGAAGTTGTCGTGCAGCACCTTGGCCACCGGGGCCAGACAGTTGGTCGTGCACGAGGCGGCGGAAACGACCGCTTCGCCCGCATACTTGAGGTGATTGACGCCGTAGACGAACATCGGCGTGCTGTCCTTGGAGGGTGCCGACTGGACGACCTTGCGGGCTCCGGCCGCCAGGTGCTTTTCGCAGCTCTCGGTGGTCAGGAACAGACCGGTGCAGTCGATGACGACATCGGCGCCGACTTCATTCCACTTCAGCTCGGCCGGATCCTTGACCGCACTGAGCCGGATCTTGCGGCCGTTGACCACCAGGTTTCCACCGTCGACGCCAATCTCGCCGGGGAAATTGCCGTGCACCGAGTCGAACTTGAGCATGTAGGCAAGGTAGTCCGGATCGAGAAGGTCATTGATGCCGACGACTTCGATTCCCGAGAATTCGGCTTCCTTTGCGACAGCGCGGAAAACCATGCGGCCGATGCGTCCAAAACCATTAATGCCAATGCGAAGTGCCATTTTCATCTCCATCTATCAGTTTGATCGGGTTGATCGGGTTGAGAGTTGCAGTTGGTGCCATTGTAACCCGCAACGGTGCGCAAGACAGCCTGCGCGAAGCGTTCCGTTGCAGGAAAAACTCGTGGACCGCCGCCGCGGCCAATTCGCCGCACTGCTCGGGGCCGGGACCTTCATGATGGCGGCCCGCGCACTTGCGCCGAGGGTGGGCTGCCCCGGGTGCGCTGGCGAGGCGACCGACAGCGGCTGGCAGCGCCCCGGTCCTCCGGGCCGCCCCCCCTGCGCGCTGTTCGTGTTGGCGACCTCCATTGCCACTCAAGTCTTCCCGCGTTCTCAGGCGCGGCGCTTGCGGTCCATCAGGCGCAGGACCATCGGCGTGAAAATCATCTGCATTGCCAGGCCCATCTTGCCGCCGGGGACGACCAGGGTGTTCGGGCGGGTCAGGATGGAGTCGTGGAGCATGGTCAGCAGGTACTGGAAGTCGATGCCCTTCGGGTTGGCGAAGCGGATCACCACCATGCTCTCGTCGGCGGTCGGGATATCGCGGGCAATGAACGGGTTGGAGGTGTCGACGATGGGCACGCGCTGGAAGTTGACATGGGTGCGGGCGAACTGCGGGGTGATGTGGTTCATGTAGTCCGGCATCCGGCGCAGGATGGTGTCGACCACGGCCTCCTGCGAGTAGCCGCGCATCTTCTGGTCGCGATGCAGCTTCTGGATCCATTCCAGGTTGATGATCGGCACCACGCCGACGCACAGGTCGACATGTTTGGCAACATCGATCTTGTCATCCGCGTAGGCGCCGTGCAGGCCCTCGTAGAACATCAGGTCCGTGCCGGCCGGAACCTCCTGCCAGGGAATGAAGGTGCCCGGCTCCTGGCCGTACGGCTCGGCTTCGCCGGCGTCGTGCAGGTACTTGCGAACCCTGCCGCCACCGCTGCGGCCGTAGTCGATGAACAGTTGCTCGAGATCGGCGAGAAGATTGGCTTCGGGACCGAAATGGCTGAAGTTGCGGTTGCCCTTCTCTTCCTGCACCTTCATCTCTTCGCGCATGCTCAGGCGGTCGTAGCGATGGAAGGAGTCACCCTCGACGATCTGGGCGTTCAGCTTCTCGCGACGAAAGATGTGCTGGAAGCTCTGCATCACGGTACTGGTGCCGGCGCCGGATGAGCCGGTAATGGCGATGATGGGATGTTTGACGGACATGATGTTTTCCCCGCGGGTTTGAATTTCGGTGGCGATTCGGTCGGGATTTATTCGCGATACAGCGAGCGCTCGGAAAAGAGCGGCGAGTCGTAAGGGCGATCGGAACCACTGTCGTAGTCCCGGTGATAGCGCTCGACGCGCTCGACCTCGTTCTTCGACCCGAGAATGACCGGCACGCGCTGATGCAGGCTGCCCGGCGTCACGTCGAGAATGCGCCCGCGCCCGGTCGACGCCGCGCCGCCCGCCTGCTCGACCAGCATGGCCATCGGGTTGGCTTCGTAGAGGAGGCGCAGGCGCCCGGGCATCGGGGGATCCTTGCTGTCCTTTGGATACATGAAAATGCCGCCGCGCATCAGGATGCGATGCACCTCAGCGACCATCGAGGCAATCCAGCGCATGTTGAAATCCGCGCCGCGCACGCCCGTCTTGCCGGCCTTGCATTCGCTGACGTAGCGCTGCACCGGCGGCTCCCAGAAACGCGAATTGGACGTGTTGATGGCGTATTCGCGGGTATCTTCCGGGATGCGGATGTCGGAATGGGTAAGGATGAAGTTGCCGCTCTCGCGATCGAGAGTAAATGCATGTGTGCCGGCACCCAGGGTGAGCACCATCATCGTCGACGGGCCATAGATGGCATAGCCGGCCGCCAGTTGCTCGTTGCCGGGACGCAGGTAATCGCCGGGCTCGGCATCGCCTGCGGTCGACCGGGCGAAAATCGAGAAAATGGTTCCCACCGAGACATTGACGTCGCTGTTCGACGACCCGTCAAGCGGGTCGAACACCAGCAGATAGCGGCCGCGCGGGTAATGCTCGGGAATGCGGTAAGGGCCCTCCATCTCTTCCGAGGCCATGCCGGCAAGCTGGCCGCCCCATTCGCAGTGGTGAAGAATGGCCTCGTTGGTCAGGACGTCGAGTTTCTTCTGGACTTCGCCCTGCACATTGGTGCTGTCGAGCGCGCCCGAATTCCCGGCGAGAGCGCCCTTGGCGACCATCGCCGAGATGGTCTTCACGGCAGCGGCAACGTCGATCAGCAGGGCGCCGAGTTCGCCATGCTGTGCCCGCGTCTGCTCGATCACGAATTTGGAAAGGGTCGTACGTCCGAATAGCATGTTGCCTCCCGTTATTGGCGCCTTACCGCGTCGAGACAAAAGATAAGTGATCTGTTAATTAAGTAAAAGTCAATAATTCTTAACTGCGAATTAATCTATTCCTTATTAACTCCGCATTTACTGCACGGTTCAGAAATCCTGACTGGAGGAATCCGGTCGCGCCGGCTATCTTTCCGAATACATGAACAGATTACACGCTCTGATCTTCGATGTTGACGGGACACTGGCAGAAACCGAACGCGACGGGCACCGGCCGGCCTTCAACGCCGCCTTCGCCGAAGCCGGCCTCGACTGGAACTGGGATGAAGCGCTCTATGGCCGCCTGCTTGATGTTACCGGCGGCAAGGAGCGTATCAGCCATTTCGCCGCGCGCCACGCCCCCGACATCGCCGGCGATCCCGACTTCGCGGTTCTCGTCAGGCAACTGCATCTCGCCAAGACCGCCCACTACCTCCGCCTCGTCGACCAGGGATGCCTGCCCCTGCGCCCCGGCATCGCCCGCCTGATCGACGAAGCGCGCCAGGCCGGAATCCGGCTGGCGATCGCCACCACCACCTCGCCCGCCAATGTCGAGGCGCTGCTCAGGGCCAGCCTGGGGCCGGACGCCGCGAGCTGGTTCGAGGTCATCGGCGCCGGCGACATCGTCCCGGCAAAGAAGCCGGCCCCGGACATCTATCGCTGGGTACTCGACCGTCTCGGTCTGCCGGCTGCCGCCTGCCTTGCCATCGAGGATTCGGAAAACGGGCTGAAAGCAGCGTTGACCGCAGGCGTGCCCTGCCTGGTGACGATCAGCGAATACACCGAAGGCCAGGATTTTACGGGCGCCGAGGAGGTGGTGAACGATCTTGGGAGAGCGTCATTGGCGGACCTCGTGGCGATCCATGGCCTGATTCGCATCCCGGCGGAGCACCCGCAGTATCAAGAGATGCCTGCTTTGGCGAGGCAGGCCGGCCACGACACCCATTAAGTTAAATTTAAACTTAAGTAATAATTAACGATATTTGACTTTTGTTTATCTATCGAGTGTCTTAGGATTCGTCCCATCACAGGACCACCCACGAATCTGCCAGGAGACAAACGATGGATCAATCGAACCGCTACGCCGACCTCAGCCTCACCGAAGCCGACCTGATCGCCGGCGGGGGGCATATCCTCGTCGCCTACAAGATGAAGCCCAAGGCCGGCTACGGTTATCTCGAGGCCGCCGCCCACTTTGCCGCCGAGTCGTCGACGGGCACCAACGTCGAGGTATGCACCACCGACGAATTCACCAGGGGCGTCGATGCCCTGGTGTACCTGATCGACGAAGCGACCGAAGAAATGCGCATCGCCTACCCGATCGACCTCTTCGACCGCAACATCACCGACGGCCGCATGATGATCGTCTCCT
>ERZ761603.3135-NODE-3135-length-10786-cov-7.385985_pt1 | contig 10786 bp, 12 predicted proteins | sample MGYA00511879_ERZ761603 | MGnify/ENA primary metagenome ERZ761603 (study PRJEB28899, sample SAMN02850040) | bioreactor sludge metagenome | biome: EBPR Sludge; feature: EBPR Bioreactor; material: flocular biomat | place: Australia: Thorneside Wastwater Treatment...
CAGCCGGGTGCGCCGGCAGGCAATGCGCGAAGTGGCGGAGTGGCACATGACCGCGATCGAAAACGTCATGGTCGGTCGCCACATGCGTACCCATGCCAACGTTATCGGAGCGATCACGCGTAATCGGGCGACCATGGCCGAGGAGGGAGCGATCACGCGTCGTGCCGAGGAACTGCTGCACTATGTCGGCATCAGCGAGAGGGCGCACGACTACGCCAAGAACCTCTCCTACGGCGACCAGCGGCGGCTCGAGATCGCCCGTGCGCTGGCCACCGAACCGAAGTTGCTGGCGCTCGACGAGCCGGCTGCCGGGATGAACGGTACGGAAACCGAAGCCTTGCGCGTGCTGGTCGAGGGCATCTGCCGCGACGGCGTGACGGTCTTGTTGATCGAGCACGACGTCAAACTGGTGATGGGCTTGTGTGGACGAGTGGCGGTGCTCGATTACGGCGAAAAGATCTGCGAGGACGTGCCGGCGGTGGTGCAGAAGGATCCGCGCGTCATCGAGGCCTACCTCGGCGGCTCGGTCGCCTGAAGGGAACGGACAAGAAATGCTCGAAGTTACGGGATTGCGCGTTTCCTACGGCGGTATCCAGGCCGTTCGTGGCATCACCTTTCATGTCAATGAAGGCGAGATGGTGGCCCTGATCGGTGCCAATGGCGCCGGCAAGAGCAGCACCCTGCGGGCTTTGGCACGCCTGCTGACACCAGCCGGCGGTAGCGTCCGCTATCGTGGCAAGGAACTGGTGTCCCTGCCGCCGCATCGGCTGGTCGGCGAAGGGATCGCGTTGGTGCCTGAGGGTCGCGGGGTATTTCCGCGCATGAGCAGCCTCGAAAACCTGCGCATGGGTGCCTACGCCCGCAATGACAAGCCGGCGATCCAGCACGACCTCGAGCACGTCTTGCAACTCTTTCCCCGCCTCAAGGAACGTGCGCAGCAAACGGCCGGGACGCTTTCCGGAGGCGAGCAGCAGATGCTGGCGATTGGCCGCGCGCTGATGAGCAAGCCCAAACTGATGCTGCTCGACGAACCGTCTATGGGCCTCGCGCCGATCATGGTCCAGAAGATATTCGAGGTGATTCGCAAGGTCGCCAGCGAGGGGATGACGATCCTGCTCGTCGAGCAGAACGCCAAGCTCGCACTGGAGGTCAGTCAGCGCGGTTACGTCATGGAAAGCGGCGAAATCACCGTCACCGACGAGTCGCACAAGCTGCTCGCCGACCCCAAGGTCCGCGCGGCCTACCTCGGCGAGTAGGCGGGCGCTACTGCTAGGCGTCGTCGCAGCGTCCTTCTCATAGCTCCATCGCCTCGGCGAAAGACAGCGCCTGCAATTGCGCCCGATTGAACTGGTCGGCGGTCAGGCCGAGCATCGTCGCCTGCTCGGCGACCAGGTCGCCGGCATCGCCTTCGCTGGCCAGAGCCAGTTCCAGGAAGGGCTGATAGCGGCCACCATTGCCCAGCAGGGCGTCACAGATCGGGTCCGGCAGGCGCATCGCGTCGAGCGCCTGCTCCATGCCGACGCCGAGCAGCGTGTCGAGCAGCGAGAAGGCACCGGTGATGAACAGGTTGTCGTACTCCGACTTGTCGACCAGGCCGATTGCCAACAACTCCATCAAGCGCGCCCGCAGCAGGGCGGTGTAGATCAGGGCCGGTGCCATCGGATCCTTGCTGGCGGTGGCCAGCAGCAGTGACAGCCAGCGATTGAGCTTGTCGTAACCGAGCATGCTGACCGCGTGGCGGAATGACTGGATCTCGCAGGACAGTCCAAAACCGGCCGAATTGATATAGCGCAGCAGCTTGTAGGACATCGCCACATCGTGCTTGAGCGCCGCTTCGATGTCCTGGACGTCGGCGTTGCTGCGTACCAGGTTGAGCACGCGCACGATGTTGGTCTGCGCCGGATTGAGCGCTTTCGCGGGCACACTGGTCGGTTTGGTGAAAAACCAGCCGGCGGCAGCGGTGATTCCGGCATCCATGCACGCCCGGAAATCGTCGGTGTTTTCGATGTTGAAGGCGATCGCCATAGCGTGCGATCGGGTCCGTGCCGCCAGCAGTTTCAACTGGCTCACGGTGAACTGTCTGGCATCGAAGCCGATGAAGCGAAAGCGCAGGTCGACCGACAGCGCCGCCGCCGACTGCGCCTCAAAGGCCAGGCAGACGGTCGGCTGCCAGGTCTGCACGGCCGCGATCAGGTCGGGTCCGTTGGTGCCAAGCAGCGCTGCCGCCGGGAGTTCGATGGTGGCGTTTTCTGGCGCCGACCAGTCGAGCAGGCCGGCGTCACAGTCCGCCCCTCCGCAACTGACGAAGATCGGCTTTTCGCTGCGCGGCCAGATGTCGTCGAGCGCGCCGAGCGCATTTGCCGCTTCCTGCATCTTTCCGTCATTTTCCAGATGCAGTGTCAGGCGACTGGCGATGACCCGGCTTTGACGATTGAGCAGCGGCTGGCGGGACATGAAGACCTTATTCATACTGGCCGACCTTTGTATCCGAGTGGGTGAGCGTATCGATCGCCGCCAGCGTATCGGCGGCGAAGTCGAAGGAGTCGGCGAAGAATTCGTCGGCCGGCAAGTGGCATCGCGTCACGAAGTCATGCCGGGCGGCAGCGACCATCGCAGGAGAGCCGCAAACATAGGCCTGGTAGCCGGAAAGATCCGGATGGTCGGCCATCGCTGCCAGATGAACGAGGCCGGTTCGGCCCGTCCAGTGGTCGCTGGCAAGGGGCTGCGACAGGACCGGCATGAAGCGCAGCTGGCGATGCTCGCTCGGCCAGGTCTCGGCCAGTGGCAGCAGGTACAGGTCGGCACGCCCTGGTCCGCCCCAATAGACGTGCATCGACCGCTCGTTGTCTTCGGCAATGGCCTGCTCGACAATTGCCTTGATCGGCGCGAAGCCGGTTCCACCGGCGACCAGCAGCATCGGCTTGCTTGACTCGGTACGCAGAAAAAAGCTGCCGTGCGGCCCTCGCAGGCGCACGATGTCACGTTCCTTCATGGTCGTGAAAACGTGGTCGGTGAACCGGCCGCCGGGCACGTGGCGGATATGCAATTGCAGCAAGGCGTCTTGGTGCGGTGCGTTGGCAAGCGAAAAAGCGCGCCGCCTGCCTTGCGTGAGCAGGATCTCAATGTACTGCCCGGCAAGGAACTGCAGGCGCTCGCTGGCGGGCAGTTTCAGTTCGACGATCATCACGTCCGGTGCTGCCAGGGTCAGTTTCTGGACGCGCGCGGGCAGCGTCTTGACCGGAATGTCGTCGAGTGAGCGGACCTCGCGACTTTCGATGCGCAGATCGCTTCTCGCCATCGCGCAACAGAAGAGGGCGAAGCCATCGGCACGCTCCGCGTCGCCGAGGACATCGCGTTGCGCCTTGCCATGCTCGATCTGCCCGGACAGCACCTTGCCCCGACACGAGCCGCACACGCCATCACGGCAACCGTAGGGGAGACTCAAGCCATGACGCAGCGCCGCTTCGAGAATCGTCTCATCAGAGCCGGCCTGAAAGCTGTGTTGGCTCGGCTGAATGCTGACCTGAAAAGCCATTGAATCTCCGCTGATGTACGAATCCGGTAAAATTGCGCAGTGCAAAAATTATTGATCGTCGGCTGTGGCGATGTTGCCCGCCGTCTCCTGCCCCGTCTGCTCGGCCACTACCACGTGTTTGCGCTGGTGCGCGATGCGGAACAAATCGCCGTCTGGCGCGATCGCGGCACCAGACCTGTCCTTGCCGACCTGGATCGGCCCCGCAGCCTGCAGCGCATCGCCGGACTGGCGGAGATCGTCGTCCATCTGGCACCGCCAGCGGCCGGCAACCCGACCGATCGCCCGGGTGACTGGCGCGATACCCGCACTCGTTGCCTGCTCGCCGCGCTCGGTCGCGGTCTGAGTCTACCACAGCGAATCGTGTATATAAGCACGACCGGCGTCTATGGCGACTGCTCGGGGGAGCGTATCGACGAGACGCGTCCCGTTCGGCCGGCCACCGCGCGCGCCCGCCGCCGGGTTGACGCCGAGCGCCAGTTGCGTGCCTTTGGCCGTCGCGGGGTGATCGTCAGCATCCTGCGCGTACCCGGCATCTACGCCGCCGATCGATTGCCGCTTGACCGTTTGCGGCAAGGCACGGCGGCGTTGCGCGATGCCGACGACGTCTATACCAGTCATATCCATGCCGACGACCTGGCGATGCTGACCTGTGCTGCACTGCACTACGGGCGCAGCAATCGGACCTATAACGCGACCGACGATTCAGAGATCAAGATGGGCGATTACTTCGATCTCGTCGCCAACCGCTTTGCTCTGCCGCTGGTGCCGCGCCTGTCGCGCCGCGAGGCGCAGGAGCAGCTGTCGCCACTGCAGTTGTCGTTCATGAGTGAATCGCGACGGCTGGACAATCAGCGCATCAAGAAGGAGCTGCGCGCCAGGCTGCGCTTCCCGCGGGTCGAGGATGGCGTCGCCGCTGCCCTCATCGAAAGGAAGTGCTCGTGCTCGTAGTCAAGGTCCTGCATTTGTGGATGGTGGTCAGCTGGTTCGCCGGCCTGTTCTACCTGCCGCGAATCTTCGTCAATCTGGCGATGGTCGACGGCGACAGCATCGCCGAGCGGGATCGCCAGCTGTTGCGCGATCGCCTGCTGTTGATGGCCGGCAAGCTCTACCGCTTCATGACGCCGATAGGCTTCCTGGCGGTCGCTCTCGGCCTCTGGTTGTGGCTGGGCTACGGTTTTTCGGGCGGCTGGCTACACGCCAAGACGGCGCTGGTCGTCGTTCTGGTTGCCTATCACGCTTATTGCGGACGGCTGCTGCGCGACTTCCAGGCCGGACGTTGTCGGCGCAGCCATGTCTGGTTCCGCTGGTTCAACGAACTGCCGGTGCTGCTGTTGCTGGCGGTACTCTACCTCGCGGTGTTGAAGCCGTTCTAGTTCGCCGTCATCGGGAGACAATGGTGGAAACGTTCTTTGCAAGCTGTCCACGCGGTCTCGAGCCGCTGCTGACCGAAGACCTGCGAGCCGCCGGCGCTGCCGATCCGCGCCAGACTGCCGGTGGCGTCCATTTCGCCGGCGAGTGGGCAGTCTGCTACCGTGCCAACCTCCATTCGCGGATTGCCACGCGCATCCTCTGGCGTGTAGGGCAAGCCGCCTACGTCAGGGAGGAAGACATCTACCGGCTGGCACTCGAGACGCCCTGGCCACAATGGTTTGTCCCCGAGCAGACCATCCGGGTAGATGTCAATGCGGTAAAGAGCCCCCTAAGAAGCATCGACTTCGTGACCCTGCGCATCAAGGACGCAATTTGTGACCGCTTTCGCCGCGACTTCGGCCGGCGCCCGAGCGTCGATACGCGCCAGCCCGACGTGCGTGTCCAGGGCTTCATCAACAGCGACCAGTGCACGCTCTACCTTGATACCTCCGGCGCGCCGCTCTACCAGCGCGGCTTTCGCCAGAAAACCGTCGACGCGCCGCTGAAGGAAACCCTCGCCGCCGGCATCCTGCGCCTCAGTGGCTGGCAGCCGGGGATGGCGCTGCTCGACCCGATGTGCGGCAGCGGCACCTTCCTGCTCGAGGCGGCACAGGTGGCGCTGGCCAGGGCACCGGGAGCCCGGCGTGATTTCGCTTTTGAGAATCTGCGCGACTTCGATCGGGCGACGTGGCAAGGCATGCTCGACGCCGCCAGGGCTACCGAGAAGCCAGCCGCGCCGGCCACCATCTTTGGCAGCGACCGGTCGCCGGTAGCGGTGCGCTCTGCGCTGGCCAACCTCGATCGCGCCGGCCTGCTGCCAGCGGTCAGCCTGGCCTCGGGCGATGTGCTCGAGGTCGCGGCGCCCGCCACGCAGGGGATCATGGTCAGCAACCCGCCTTACGGCGAGCGGGTGTCCAGTGACGATGAACTGGCGGCCTTCTATCCCTTGCTGGGGCACGCCTTGAAGCGGCGGTTTGCGGGCTGGAACTGCTACCTGATCAGCGCCGACACGCGCCTGCCAAAACTCGTTCGGCTGACACCAAGCAAGAAGACGCCCTTGTTCAACGGTGCCCTGGAATGCCGCCTGTATGAGTTCAGGATGGTCGCCGGCAGCAATCGCGGCAAGACCGGGCAGGGCAGCGACTAGGCCCTGGCGGCGGCCGCCGAGCGAGTCGGGCGACGGACCGTAGCGGCGTGCCGGCTAGACGATGTCGAGGTGACCGATGCCGGCGCTCAGATCCCGGTCCTGCGATTCCTTGCCGTGCAACTTGATCTGCAGTCGCAGGTCGTTGAGCGAGTCGGCGTTGCGCAAGGCGTCCGGGTAGGTGATCTGGCCAGCCTCGTAAAGGTCGAAGAGCGCCTGGTCGAAGGTCTGCATGCCGAGTTCGCGCGAGCGCTTCATGATCTCCTTGATTTCGTGCACCTGGCCCTTGAAGATCAGGTCGGAGATCAGCGGCGAGTTGAGCAGGACCTCGATCGCCGGCACCCTTCCCTTGCCATCCTTCTTGGGCAGCAGGCGCTGCGAGACCAGCGCGCGCAGGTTCAGCGAGAGGTCCATGAGCAGCTGGTGGCGGCGTTCTTCCGGGAAGAAGTTGATGATCCGGTCGATCGCCTGGTTGCTGCTGTTGGCATGCAGGGTCGCCAGGCAGAGGTGGCCGGTTTCGGCGAAGGCGACGGCGTAGTCCATCGTTGCCCGGTCGCGGATTTCACCCATCATGATGACGTTCGGTGCCTGCCGCAGGGTGTTCTTCAGCGCGATTTCCCAGGAGTCGGTGTCCACGCCGATTTCGCGCTGCGTGACGATGCACTTCTTGTGTTCGTGAACGAATTCGATCGGATCCTCGATGGTGATGATGTGGCCATGGCTGTTGCGGTTGCGGTGATCGAGCAGCGCCGCCAGTGACGTGGTCTTGCCGGTGCCGGTGCCGCCAACGAAAATCACCAGGCCGCGGCTGGTCAGGGCGATATCCTTGAGTACCGGCGGCAAGGAGAGATCATCGAGCGTCGGCACCACCAGGTTGATCGTCCGGCAAACCACCGCGACACGTCCTTGCTGGACCATCGCGTTGACCCGAAAGCGGCCGATTCCCGACGGCGAGATGGCGAAGTTGCATTCCTTCTTTTCCTCGAACTCGGTCGCCTGACGGTCGTTCATGATCGACCGCGCCAACTCGGCGGAATGCTGCGGCAGCAGTGGCTGGTTGGATACCGGCATCACCTTGCCATCGATCTTGATCGCGGGAGGGAAATGGGCGGTGATGAAGAGGTCGGAACCGTTCTTCTGGGTCATCAGGCGTAGCAGTTCATGCATGAACTTAAGCGCTTGATCGTGCTCCATCCTGTTCCTCCTGCTGGTGAGGCGAGTTTACATGCCGGGGAAAGCGTCCTTGCTGGAGGCCTTGCTGCGTGCTTCGGCCAGCGAAACGATATTGCGCCTGACCAGCTCGGTCAGGTTCTGGTCAAGCGTCTGCATGCCGTGCTGCTGCCCCGTCTGCAGTGCCGAGTACATCTGGGCCACCTTGTTCTCGCGGATCAGGTTGCGGATGGCCGGCGTCCCGAGCATCACTTCGTGCGCCGCGACGCGTCCCAGACCATCCTTGGTCTTGAGCAGCGTCTGCGAGATCACCGCGCGCAGCGACTCCGACAGCATCGAGCGCACCATTTCCTTTTCGGCGGCCGGGAAGACATCGATGACGCGGTCGATGGTCTTGGCGGCGCTCGAGGTGTGCAGGGTGGCGAATACCAGGTGGCCGGTTTCGGCACCGGTCAGTGCCAGACGGATCGTTTCCAGGTCGCGCAGTTCGCCAACCAGGATGACGTCCGGATCCTCGCGCAGAGCCGAGCGCAGCGCGTTCTGGAACGACATGGTGTGGGGACCGATTTCGCGCTGGTTGATCAGGCTCTTTTTCGACTGGTGAACGAATTCGATCGGGTCCTCGACGGTGAGGATGTGGCCGTACATGTTCTCATTGACGTGGTTGACCATTGCCGCCAGCGTGGTCGACTTTCCGGATCCTGTCGGTCCGGTTACCAGGACGATGCCCCGGGGATACTCCGAGATGTCCTTGAAGATCTTCGGGCAGTTGAGTTCCTCAAGCGTCAGCACCTTCGAGGGAATCGTCCGGAAGACCGCGCTGGCGCCGCGGTTCTGGACGAAGGCGTTGACCCGAAAGCGTGCCAGGTTGGGGATCTCGAAGGAAAAGTCGCATTCCAGGGTGTCTTCGTACTGCTTGCGCTGGGCGTCGCTCATGATGTCATACACCATGGAATGGACGTCCTTGTGCTCCATTGCCGGCAGGTTGATGCGACGGACATCACCGTTCACGCGGATCATCGGCGGCAGGCCGGAGGACAGGTGGAGGTCGGAAGCCTTGTTCTTGACACTGAAGGCCAACAGTTCTGTGATGTCCATCCGGTTCGTTCCTCGGGCGATGAGCAGGGCGCGGTGCTATACTCGGGGCAACCTGCGCAACGCCCGATTATGATCACACTTCCCGCCAAGCTGCAAGCCGTTCTCGTGCGAATCGCCCGCGCGGCGGGGCAGTACGGACGGGATGCCGCCGACGTAAAGCTGCTCGCCGTCAGCAAGACCTGGCCGGTCGCCCGCATTCGCGATCTGGCGATGGCTGGCCAGAAGGCGTTTGGCGAGAGCTTCGTCCAGGAAGGTCTCGACAAGATCGCGACGCTGCGCGAACTCGGGCTGGAGTGGCATTTCATCGGTTCGTTGCAGAGCAACAAGACACGCGTCGTTGCCGAGGCTTTCGACTGGGTGCATTCGGTGGATCGCTTGCGGATCGCTGAACGGCTTTCCGAACAGCGCCCTGCGTCGCTGCCGCCGCTGTCGGTCTGCCTGCAGGTGAATGTCAGCGGTGAAGCGAGCAAGGGCGGCGTCGCGCCCGCGCAGGCGCCGGCACTGGCGCTGGCGATTGCCCGCCTGCCAGGGCTCTGCCTGCGCGGCCTGATGACGATTCCGGCGCCCAGCGACGACTTCGACGAACAGCGCCGCCCTTTCCGCCGTCTGCGGGAACTTTCCGAGCAACTGCAGGCCGATGGCCTATTGCTTGATACACTTTCGATGGGCATGTCGCACGACCTGGAAGCGGCGATCGCCGAGGGAGCGACGCTGGTGCGAGTCGGTACCGCGATTTTTGGTGAGAGATACACAGCATGAGAATTACTTTCCTGGGCGGCGGCAACATGGCCAATGCTCTGATCGGTGGCCTGGTGAAGACCGGTTTTTCGACCGGCGACATCGCGGTCATCGAGCTGGGTGCGCAGGGTCGAGCCAAGCTGCGGCTGGTTTACGGCGTGCGCTGCTATGAGGCGCCAACCGCCGCGGCGCTCGACTGCGATGCGCTGCTGCTGTCGGTCAAGCCGCAGCAGATGCACGACGCCTGCGCGTCGTTACCGCAGCGTCTCAGCCAGCAACTGATCATCAGCATCGCGGCCGGCCTGCGCCTGGCCGACATTTCGCGCTGGCTGGGTGGCTACGGCAAGATCGTTCGGGCGATGCCCAACACCCCGGCACTGATCGGTTCCGGCATCACCGGTCTGTGTGCGCTGCCGGGCGTGTCGATGGCCGAGCGGCTGGGTGCCGAACGCATCCTGCAGGCTGTCGGCAGTACCCTGTGGGTCGCCGATGAAGCACAGATGGACGCCGTGACCGCCATCTCGGGGAGTGGTCCGGCGTACGTATTCCTGTTCATCGAAGCCCTGCAGCAAGCGGCGATGGAGCTTCGGCTGAGCCCCGCCCAGGCGCGCCAGTTGTCGATCGAAACGGTCCTCGGCGCTGCCAAGCTGGCCGTCCAGTCGGACGAAGCGGCGGGCATCCTGCGCGAGCGCGTGACGTCCAAAGGCGGGACCACCGAAGCGGCGCTGCTGACCATGGAGCAACTCGGTGTGCGCGCGGGTTTCATCGCCGGCGTTCTCGCCGCCAACAGCCGCAGCCGCGAATTGGGCGAGCTGCTGGGAAAGGATAGTTGATGGCCGGGCAGGCGGGCCTGTTCCTGCTGCAGGCGCTGACCGGCTTCCTGACTCTTGCGCTGCTGCTGCGATTCTACATGCAGGCGTTCCGGGTTTCCTTCAACAACCAGGTCGGGAACTTCGTCGTCGAGTTGACCAACTGGCTCGTCAAGCCCTTGCGCAAGGCCTTGCCGGGCTTGTTCGGGCTGGATCTCGCGAGCCTCCTGCCGGCTTACCTGTTGCAGCTCGTGTTCACCGCCGCCCTGGCTTCGTTGCAGGGCAGCATGGAAGTCTGGTCGCCGGCGACACTGCTGCCGCTGTTGCTGTGGCACGCCGTGCTGGCCACCTTGCGTTTCAGCATCTACCTGCTGATCGGCGCGCTGGTGCTGCAAGCGGTGCTCTCCTGGGTCAGCCCGTACTCGCCTTTGAGTCAGCCCGTCGCGCAGCTGACAAGGCCATTCCTGCGCCCGATCCAGCGTCTCGTACCGACCGTCGGTTCGATCGACCTTTCGCCGCTGATCGCCATTGTCCTCGCGCAGCTGCTCCTGATGTTCCTGTAGCCTTGCTTGACTGGTGGCGTGTCGATGGCGGCTCGCTGGCTCTGGTCGTCCATGTCCAGCCCGGCGCGAAGCAGACCGAGGTCGCCGGGCTGCATGGCGGCGCGCTGAAGATCCGGCTGGCGGCACCGGCGATCGACGGTCGCGCGAACACCGCCCTGGTCGACTACGTGGCGCGGCGGCTCGGCGTGCCGCGCGCCGCCGTCGAGTTGCGCAGTGGTCAGAAGTCGCGACGCAAGCGGCTGCTGGTGACTGGTGCTCCGGCAGGCGCCGCCAGGCTCCTGCTGGGTGGCTGACAAGCGCTTCCGTCGACCGCGGCGGC
>ERZ761603.3137-NODE-3137-length-10780-cov-8.762984_pt1 | contig 10780 bp, 10 predicted proteins | sample MGYA00511879_ERZ761603 | MGnify/ENA primary metagenome ERZ761603 (study PRJEB28899, sample SAMN02850040) | bioreactor sludge metagenome | biome: EBPR Sludge; feature: EBPR Bioreactor; material: flocular biomat | place: Australia: Thorneside Wastwater Treatment...
GAAATAACCCGCCGGATAGCTGTAGCGCGCCGGCAAGGTCGCGTACGGCGTGAAGCGGAGGACGACTTCCGCCAGGATCAGCGCGACGACGAGCGAACTGACGATGAGGGCTGTATTGAGCAGCAACTTGCGCATCATTGAGGGAAAACCTCGGGCACGTGAGGGGGTGATCGGCGAGGCGTCAGGGCTGGTGCCGGCTGACACAAAGGAGCAGGCAAGGGAGCGGGCGAGTATAGGGGTCCGCCGCCGGCAGCGTCAATCAGGGTCCTGCGGCGCTCTTGCCAGCCATCACATTGACTGACGCACGAAGAATAGAGGGAAGCTCAGGCGTGCGGCTGTGGGTGGCGATGCCCGGTGCTCGTCTGCCGCAATGCAGGTCAGCGTACCCCGTCGGTCGCTGGCGTGGCGAGTGGGGTGAAGCGGGCCTGCTCGGTTTTCCCGTTCGGGAAGCTTACCGAGACGACGACCTTCATCTGCGGATCGACGGCGTAGTTGCCCACCCCCATCAGCTTGTTGTCGCCGGCTGGCGCCAGCGCGACTGCGGTTTTCGATTTGCCCGTGAGAATGGTGGCCATTCCGGTAGCGCCCGCCGCGGAGACTTTTTGGTTGCCGTGGTCGGTGAGATAGACCGTTACCCGCTTGTCCTTACCTTCCACGCCGTCTCGGGCGACGACCAGTTCGAAATGATAGCTTCCGGCCATGCGCAACTGACCGCCATTGTCCCCCTTGACCTTGTCAAGGGCAGCATCGTCGTGGGCAAACACGTTATTGCCGACGAGTAGCAGCGCGGCAGCGAGGGTCAGCCTGGAAATCGGGGTGATCATCAGTATTTCCTTATCGTGCGGCCTAGAAGGCGTCTCGTGCCCTTTCGGCAAGCAAGCGTTGCAGGGGTTCTTCTCCATACAGCCAGAACAACACTGGTGTCAGCAATGAATCGAGCAGAGTCGAACTGATCAGGCCGCCAAAGATCACCACTGCCACCGGATGCAGGATTTCCTTGCCCGGCGCGTCAGCAGAGAGCAGCAGTGGCGTCAGCGCAAAAGCGGCGACCAGCGCGGTCATCAGGACAGGAGTCAAACGCTCGAGCGAGCCACGGACGATCATCTTTCGCCCGAAAACTTCGCCCTCAAAAGCGCACAGGTTGATGTAGTGGCTGATCTTGAGAATGCCGTTGCGGGTGGCAATACCGGTCAGCGTGATGAATCCCACCAGTGCGGCGACCGACAGCGATTGCCCGGAAAGCCAGAGTGCCGCAACCGATCCGACCAGTGCCAGCGGTACGTTGCCCAGGATGATCGCGGTCAGCGCCGCCGAGTGGTAGCGGCTGTAGAGGACCAGGGTGATCATCGTCAGCGAGACGAGGGCCAACACGGCAATCAGCTTGGCGGCTTCTTCCTGAGCCTGGAACTGTCCTTCCAGTAGCGGGAAGTAGCCTTCCGGCATCGGTTTTCGGTCGATCTCGGCGCGGAGGTCGGCAATGATCCGGCTCATGTCCGAACCATCGGTGTTGGCCGAAATCACGATGCGTCGGCGGGCGTTCTCCCGGCCGATCTGGTTGGGTCCATCGCCATCCTCGATCGTCGCCAGGCGCGACAGCGGCACCTGGCCGGTCGGTGTCTCGATCAAGAGGTTCGCCAATCCGCGCTCGCCTCGGGCATCGTCCGCCAGGCGCAGCGTCAGGTCGAAACGGCGATTGCCTTCGCTGACCTGACCGAGGCGTTCGCCGGCCAGCAACTGTTCCAGACGCTGCAGCAGTTCGCCGGCGGCGACGCCGTAGCGGGACGCTGCGTCGTAATCGAGATGGATCTTGTACTGCGGGATCAGCACCTGCTTTTCGATCTGCAGATCGGCAATTCCGGATATCGTCCCCAGGCGGTCCTTCAGATCCGCTGCCAACCCACGCAGGATGTCGAGATCGTCACCGAAAATCTTCAGGGCAATCTGTGCCCGCACACCGGACAGCAGATGATCGAGGCGGTGCGAGATCGGTTGCCCGACGTTGACCACCGCTGGCAGCACGGCCAGGCGCTGGCGAATGTCGGCAATGATCGCCTCCCGACCGCGCCCGGAGGCCTTGAGATCCAGCTCGATCTCGGTGTAATGGACGCCCTCGGCGTGCTCGTCGAGTTCGGCACGCCCGGTGCGGCGGCCGACTTCGGTGGCTTCCGGCAAAGTGAGCAGGATCCTTTCCGCCTGCGTTCCGATGCGATTCGCCTCGGCAAGCGATGAGCCGGGGTTGAGCACCACATTGACGGTCAGCGTGCCTTCGTTGAACGGCGGCAGGAACGATTTCGGGAAAAAGGGGATCGCCGCCAGCGCCACAATGACGGCCAGTGCCGCGCCGATCAGCAAGACACGGCTGCGATCGAACGACCAGGTAAGCAAGCGTTCGTCCCAGGCCTTGAGTCTCAACACCAGGGCACTGTCGCCGTGGTCGATTGTTTTCATCTTTGGCAGCAGGTAGTAGCAGAGCACCGGCGTCATGGTGATCGCCACGACCATGCTCGCCAGGATGGACACGATGTACGCCACACCGAGTGGCGTGAATAGGCGACCCTCGATCCCCGGCAGGGCGAACAGCGGAATGAACACCAGTACGACGATCAGCGTTGCATAGACGACACCCGAGCGGACTTCCTTCGAGGCCGCGGCGATGACTTCCAGTGCGGTCTTCGGATTGGCCAGCGCCCGGTTTCCGCGCAGACGCCGCAGCACGTTCTCGACACCCACCACGGCATCGTCGACCAGTTCGCCGATGGCGATCGCCAGGCCCCCGAGCGTCATGGTGTTGATCGACAAGCCGAGGTAGCGGAAGACCAGAGCCGTGAGCAACAGCGATACCGGGATCGCGGTCAACGAAATGAAGGTCGTGCGGAAATTACTCAGAAACAGGAAAAGGATGATCGCGACCATGATCGCCCCATCGCGCAGCGCCTCGGCGACGTTATTGACCGAGGCCTCGATGAAGTTGGCCTGCCGGAACAGGAATTGCGGCTCTTTGACCCCCGCTGGCAGGCTCCTGCTCATCTCCTCCAGGGCTTTCTCGATGGCGCGGGTCAAGTCGACCGAAGCCGCCGACGGTTGCTTCTGGACCGAAAGAATGACCGCAGGGCGGCCCCGGAAACTGCCATCGCCGCGTTTCACTGCGGGGGCAAAGCCGACTGCCGCTACCTGCCGGAGCAGGATTGGTTGCCCGTTGCGCGTGGCCACGGGCTGGTTCCGCAGGTCTTCGAGGCGGGTCGTGCGGCCAAGGTTGCGGATCAGGTATTCACGCCCGCCAGCATCGACGAAACCACCGGCGGTGTTGCCGCCGAAGTTCTTCAGCGCCGACTCCAGTTCGCCGAGAGTCACACCGGTCGCCTGCAGTCGGGCCAGATCCGGCTCGACCCGATACTGCTTGACCTCGCCGCCGATCGGAATCACCTGCGACACTCCGGGAATGGTCAGCAGCCGTGGGCGCATCACCCAATCCGCATACTCGCGAACCTGCATCGGGCTGACCGTGTCGGGGTCGGCCGGCAAGGCGATCAGCAGAATCTCGCCCATGATCGACGAAATCGGTCCCATTTGCGGAACGACACTCGGTGGCAGCTGTTCGCGGACCAGATTGAGGCGTTCGGCGACCTGCTGGCGGTTGCGGTAGATGTCGCTTCCCCACTCAAACTCGACATACACCACCGACAAGCCGATTCCCGACACCGAGCGAACGCGGGTGACACCGGGCATGCCGTTCATCGCCGATTCGACGGGAAAGGTTACCAACTGTTCGACCTCTTCCGGGGCCATGCCGCCAGCCTCGGTCAGCAGCGTGACCATGGGTTTGTTGAGGTCGGGAAACACATCGACGGGCATCGTGCGTACGCTGAGGGCACCGTAGATGATCAGCAGCAGCGAGACACCAAGCACGATCAGACGCTGCTTGAGGCTGGTGTTGATGATCAGATCGAACACGGCAGCCCTTAACGAACTTGCGCCAGCGCCGCCGCACCCTGCACGACGACTCGTTCGCCGCCACTCAGTCCGCTGCTCACCGCTACCGACTGGCCATCGAGCGGTACGACCCTGACCTTGTGCGACACAAAGCGTTCCGGGCTTGGGTGCACCCAGACCACCGCTTCATTGGCTGTATTGCGTACCACCGCAGCTGCCGGGACGGCGACGGCTGACTGGCGTGCCCTGGTCTGGGCCAGTACCTTGAGCGTCTGGCCAACAGCGACTGCCGGCAACTCGCCGGTTTTCGGCCACACGACGCGGAACAGCACCGGCATCGCCTGTTCCCTGAGGCTGCGCCCGACACCAACGAAGGCCAGCTCGAGAACGCCGCCGCTGACCGGAGCGCTGGCCCTGGCCAGCCCGTCGAGCAGTAGCGGGTCGTAGGCGAGAGCCTCGACGGCGAGTCGTTGCGGATCGACGATCTCGAAAACGACCTCGCGTGCGTCGACCACCTGTCCGACGGCCGCGTTGGCCGCGCTGACGACGCCGCCGACGGGGGCGACCAGTGCTTCACGTGCCAGGCTGCCGCGGATGGCGCCCTTGCGTGTCGTGAGCGTTCTCAGCTCGATCTCGGCTTGCTCGACGTCCTTCTGCGGGACGCTGCCTTCGAGTCGCCGCAGGCGCGCCAGGCGACGCTGCAGAACAGCCTCCTCGCCGGCGAGTTCGGCCAACGCCGACTGCTGCGAGCCGCGTTCGATCGCGGTCGTTGCCGGCTGCAGCCAGGCGAGAATCTGGCCCTTGGTCACTCGCTGCCCGAGCACCGCCAGTCCATTCGGGCCGGCTTCGATGCGTCCGCTCTGGAAAGTCTGTACCCGCCCTCCGTAATTGGGATCGGCCACGACGCGGCCATTGAGTTCCACCACTCGCGGAAATTCTCCCTGGCGCGCCACTGCGGTGCGCAGCGCCCACTGCCGCTGCACCGATTTCGGCACGAAGACGCTGCCATCAGGCAGGCGCAAGGCGGGCTCGTCGGGTACGGGGACTGGTGTTCGGACTGCGTTCGTCGCCGGCAACGCGGTCGCAGCCGTGCGATTGTCATTTCCATGCACCTCGTCGCCGTGCGCCCAGACCTCCACGGCGAGAGCAGCGAGGATGGCGAGAAAGCAGCGGGTCTTGCCCGGCGAATCAAGCATGGTGGACGCTTCCCTCACTCCGATTGGCGACGCCGGCGACGCGTGATCAACACGCCGAAAAGGGTCAGGAGCGAAATGCCGGCGATCAACCACCATTTGCGATCCGCGTTGCTGTCGGCGGGCGCGACCGAGGGTTCTTCCCCAACCTGCAGATCGACAGAGAGTAGATCGGCGACTTCTCCCGCCTGGACGGTCAGCGTCAGCGGGTATTTTCCGGCATGCGCGAGGGTGGCGGCGGACAACACATAGACACCATCGGCGAGGCCGGTGCTGACGCCTTTGATACCCGGTCCCTCGACTTCAATCTGGGCACCCTGAATCGGCGCATTGTTGTCAGCGCGGTCGAGATAGATCAGCAGACGCTTGTCGGAGAGTACGCCGACGACTTCCAGCTCTTCGCTGCGGGCCTCGAAGCGAGGAGCGAGCCGGACGTCGGTGGGCTTGGCGGTCGCGTCATGGTCATGGCCTTCATGGGCGAGCAGCGGCCAGGAGAGGGGGAGCAGTACGGTTGCGACGACTGCGCGCAGGGCGGCTGGGTTCAGAAGGAGTCGAGCAGGGGTCACAGCGCGATTCCTCTGGCCTGATTCAGGTTGGCGCGCGCGGCGCCAAGACGGGTACGGCTGCGAGCCAGTTCCAGACGCGCCTCGGTGGCCTGGGACTGCGCGCGGAGCAATTCAACGAGTGCGCTCTCACCGAGCGCGAACGAACGCTGAATCAAGGTCAGCCGCTCCGCCGCAGCCCGTTCACGCTCGGCCGCCTGTTCCGCAGCCATGCTCGCGGCTCCGAGTTGCGCTTCGGCTTCGCGCTGCTCAGCTTCGACTTCGACGACCAGCCGCTGATACTGAGCCTCGGCCTGGGTCAGGGAGGTGCTGGCGCTGGCGATCAGCGGCGCATTGCGTACGTCGACGGCCAGCGGGATGGTAATCGCAAAACCAATGCTATCGCGCTGGGGGGTGCCGTACAGCTCACGATCCCGACGATATTGCAGCCCGATGCTGGGTGCCTCGCGACGCGATTCCCGAGCCAGCTGGAGTCCGGCGCGAGCACGCTCGACCAAGGCCAGGCCGGCGGCGAGGCGGGGATGGGCGGCTCCGGTGGCGGCAGGCATGACCGCCTCCTGAGGATCGTCCGGCAGGGTGTCGCTGCCGGTTAGCACGCGGTAGCGTTCCCTGCTGCGCACCATCCGCGCCTCGGCGTCGGCCAGGGCAGCGCGTGCGCTGGCGGTTTCCTGCTTCGCCAGCAGCAGGTCGGTGTAGGCGATGTCGCCGGCCTTCAGCCGTCTGCCGACATCGGCTTCCAGCTTCAGCGCTGTTGCCAGACGTTCTGCGGCACTCTCGACTTCACTCCGGGCCAAGTACAGCGTCCACAGAGACTGGCGCAACTCACCGGCCACGGCCAGCCGTGTCGCTGCGATGGCACGCTGGTTTTCTTCGCCATCTGCCGCGGCAAGCGTCTGGCGGGCAGCCTTCTGTCCAGGAAGCCAAAGCGGAACCGAAACGTTGATTTCGCTCTCCCGAGTGCCAAGGTTGTCGTTCCATCGGTCGGTACGCTGGAAGGCACCAACGGTCGGCGCGCCAGGGAACAGCGATTCTCCGACTGTTCGGCTGGCCGCGGCTTCCTCGCGCTTTGCTTCTACGGTTCTCGCCGCGGGAGAAATGACCCACGCTTTCTCGAAGACTTCCCGCAAGGTCTCCGCGTGTGCCGAAGCCACTACGGCAACCAGCAACAGACTCAGGGTACCTGCGCAGAAGCGTGCCTTGGCCGGTGTTCCATTACGATTCATCGGGCGCGCCAATCCGAATGCGGAATCAGCGTGATGTTAGCAAATGCTACCCAACAGAAAACTGACCGGGAAATTACAAGTTTGTAATCTGGTGTGCCGAAAATTATGGAGTGCATCCGGGAAGGGCGCCATTGCAACGAACGGAAGTCTTTCAGCACATGTGTTGTTCTCCAAAAACCCTCTTCCCGGGCGGCGAATCGCCCAGCAATAGGTTGTGGCACCCTCCCCCGCGTCATCAGGCAAATCGACGTGCGCAACCCTACCAACGCCGACGGTGCGCAAGTGCCAAGCATTCCCCAGGCTGACCAAAACGTAATCTCCGGGTCACCGTTCTGTTGGGAAGCGTCTCCTATGATGGCATCACAGTCAGACGGATTCAGTCTGATCCGATCAACTCAATGCCACAAGGAGAATCCTGATGAAAAGCATTATTACCAGACTAGCCTTGACTGCCGCTTTGGCGGCCACCGCGGGTTCAACGACAGCGCTTGCCGCCGCAGGATATTCCGAAAGTGCCAGCGCCCGCTGGGTTTCAGATGTCATGGCATCTAAGGGCGAGCCGACGGCGAATCAGCTTGCTCCCTACGGCTACCCGGCATCAAGTGCGCCCAGCCGGGTCGTGAATCTGGGCAGTGAGCGCGCGTCCCTGAATGTCACGCAGCTCGAGACGGTTCAGATCAATGTCGGCGGCAAGAGCATCACCTGGACTTTCGATACCCTCGGAAGGACCCCGTTCCCGCTCTCGAAAGTTGTCCCCGGGGCGGATGCCATTACGGTTTATGTGGCCAGAAATCCCCTCTACGTGGGCGGAGGGCGCTGACAGCAAGCTCACCCGGTGGTAACACAAATGTCATCGCGCGGTCAGCAGATTGTCAGCTTTCCGATGCCATGATTCAAGACGCAGGCCCAATTTCTTAGGAGAGACAAATGTTGAAAAAACTGATGATGGTCGTCGCGATGGGTACCGTTGCCGTTACGGCGTTCGCAGTGGACAGCGCTCAGGTTGAGCGCTCCATCGTGTTGAAGGACGGAACTACGGTCTACATCTTCAAGGACGGCAAGATGGGAATGGAGGACAAAGTGGGTCGCGCGACCTACATGGAGTCGGGCCAGGTCATGGAAACCAAGAACGGCGAAAAAATTATCATGACCGGGAACGAGATCTGGCGCGTCGACAAATTGCTGCACAAGGACCATCGAGGCGGCGGACATTGACAGCATTCCAAAGGCTGACCAAAAGTTAGTCGCGGGGTCACCGCTCTGTTGGAAAGCGGCGCCTATGATGGCATCACGGTCAGACAACATCGGCCGGAGCAGACCAACGTCATGTCATCGGGAGAGTCATCATGAAAAAGACCTTCGCCAGGCTGGCGTGGACTGCCATTCTCGCCACCACAGGCGCCGCGACAGCCTTTGCCCACGCAGACAACCCTTATCACACGATCAGAAGGGGAGGCACCCACTGGCCTTCACACGGTGTGGCAGCCAAGGCTGAACCGCCAGCAAAGCTGCTTTCCCCTACTCCGATCCAAGCGGACAGCGCCCAGGTTGAGACATTCATTGAGTTAAAGGACGGTTCTACAATCTACATCTTCAAGGATGGCAAGATGGGGATGGTGAACAAATTCGGTCGCGCGACCTACATGGCGTCGGGCCACGTCATGGAAACCAAGGATGGCGAGAAAATCATCATGAACGGAAACGAGATCTGGCGCGTCGAGCAATTGCTGCACAAAGACTGCAGTGGCGGCGGCTAAGGAAACGCTGATTTTAATTGCCAACCGGGGTAATGCATTTGGTATGCCTCTCGGGCAGTCAAAACGGAAGGCACCCGATGGAGCAAGTCAGTTACTCCGAAACGGAGTGCGCGGGCAGCTGTTTCTTGCCGAGTGGATTGTCTGGATGCGGGCTACACCGGGGCGGAGAAGTGCGAGGAATTCAAGGACCGGGCCATTGACTGGCAGGTGGCAACCAAGCCGGGCAAGCTCAAGGCGATCCCGCAAGAGAGCAAGATCGGACAACTGCTGCGTCGCCTGGAATCAGGTGAAGGCGAGCATCCCTTCCCCATCGTGAAGCATCTCTTCGCTTACCGCAAGGCCCGCCACTATGGGCTGAAAAAATACAGCCCAGTTGCACATCCTCTTTGCACTGGCCAATCTGGTCATCGCCAAACGTAATCGTTCACTCCCTCTCAAGAAAGGCCGCCATGGTGATGATTTGTATGACATACTTGATGGCGTTGAAGGCGAGACGACGGACCGTGCGGGATGCACCTGAGCAAGCATGACCTTTTCCAGATGGACGATGAGTGGCTGAAGAAGCTGCCGGTGGAGCTATTGTTGGAGGTATCGAAGCGTCTGCTGCACGACGTCAAGGAGTTGCAGGATCGGCTGCATCAGAACCCAGGGAATAGCTCGCGGCCGTCGACCAGCCAGGCGCCTTGGGAGGGCGCGCGGGAACCAGCCGTGGAGGAGGAAGGGCCAGCCGAGGCCGGCGCTGCGGAGGCAGTTGCCGAACCGGAGGCCGATTTGACGGAAGGTGAGGAAGGGACCCCGCCGCCGATTGCCAGGCGGTCGTCGGACGCGAAGGACTCGGGAAGACGACCCGGCAGGCAAACGGGCAGCCCGGGCCATGGGCGAACCCAGAAACTGGCGGTCACCGCCACGTGTGCGCATCACCCCGAGCACTGCGCGGCCTGTGGAGTTGTGTTGGCGGGGGACGCCCCCTCGCAGGCTTACACGGCGTGGGACGAAATCGACATTGCGCCACAGGTCGAGGGTCTGATCGGACTGATGTTCAGTGTCACGCGCCACCGTCTTCTGGAGGTGAGCTGCGCCTGTGGCCATGTCAGCCGTGCGCGACCCTGGCGGGCGTCGGCCGACGCGCAGTGGGAGAAGGTCGATCTGGGCGAATGGCGCCTCGTAGGTCCTCGCCTGGCGGGGGTGATCGTTCTCCTCGCGCTGCGCATGCGTCTGTCCCGGGCGAGCATTCGCGAACTGCTGAGAGAAGTGTTCGACTTGACGTTGAGCACCGGCGTGATCGACGAGACGATCCGGGAATCGGGCCGTGCCAGCTTGCCGCTGGAAGATGTCCTGGTGGCCGACATCGTGGAAGCTGCTCAATTGCATGTGGACGAGACGTCCTGGCTGGAATCCGGCGCGCTGCTGTGGCTGTGGGCGCTGGTCAGTGCCCATACGGTGCTGTACCTCATCGGCCCGCGCACTCGAGAAATGCTCGATAACGCCTTGCAAGACGGCTATTCCGGTATTCTCATCAGCGATGGTTACCGGGGCTACCGCGGCTGGGAAAACCGCCTCCGCTGTTGGCCGCACCTGATGCGCAAGCTGCGGGGCCTGGCCGAATCGACCGATCGCCGAGTATCCGGCGTCGGGCAGGAGATGGAAAGCCTCCTGAAAACGCTGATGGCCGCCATCTATGCGGCCCGGACCGATCCGCCATCGGAAGGACTACCCGAGCGCTACGCCGCCGAAATCAAGCGGCTGCGGCGCCTGTGCGAGGCGCATCGGGAGGACGGTCACTGGGTGCTGCGCAGCGTCGTGCGCGAATTCCTCTACGACTGGAGCGTGATCCTGCGCCCGCTCGCCGAGCCCCACTTGCCGCTCTCCAACAACGCCGCCGAACAAGCGTTGCGGCACTGGGTCATTGCCCGCTACATCAGCCACGGCACACGCTCTGAAGCAGGCTCCCGAGCCTTTGCTCTGCTCGCCAGCGTCATCGAAACCTGCCGCCGTCGCGGGGTTTCCGCCCAATGCTGCCAACCTATCACAACTTTGTCATACCCCGTTCTTATAAGCGTGTGATAAATGGGGCTTTTGGGTGAACTTTCTGGGGTATGACCGGTTGGGTTTTA
>ERZ761603.3140-NODE-3140-length-10779-cov-6.344181_pt1 | contig 10779 bp, 10 predicted proteins | sample MGYA00511879_ERZ761603 | MGnify/ENA primary metagenome ERZ761603 (study PRJEB28899, sample SAMN02850040) | bioreactor sludge metagenome | biome: EBPR Sludge; feature: EBPR Bioreactor; material: flocular biomat | place: Australia: Thorneside Wastwater Treatment...
GAACCGGCCCGCCTGGCCAAGGTGCTGGCCGTGCTGGAACCCATCGCGAAGGCGAGCGGCGCGAGCCTGGCCGACGTGATCGTGCTGGCCGGCAATGTCGGACTGGAAAAGGCCATCAAGGCCGCCGGCTTCGATGTGGCCGTGCCGTTCACCCCCGGTCGCGGCGATGCCACGCCGGAAATGACCGATGCGGAATCGTTTGCCGTGCTCGAACCGCTGGCCGACGGATTCCGTAACTGGCTGAAGAAGGATTACGTGGTCAGCCCCGAGGAAATGCTGCTCGACCGCGCCCAGCTCATGGGCTTGACCGCCCCGGAGATGACCGTGCTGGTCGGCGGTTTGCGCATGCTCGACACCAACCACGGCGGCACGAAACACGGTGTGTTCACCGACCGCCCCGGCGCGTTGACCACCGACTTCTTCGTCAACCTCACCGACATGGCCTACGAGTGGAAACCCACCGGCGCCAATCAATACGCGATCGTCGAGCGGAAATCCGGCAAGACCAAATGGACCGCGACCCGCGTGGATTTGGTCTTCGGCTCCAATTCGATCCTGCGCGCCTATGCCGAAGTCTATGCCCAGGACGACAACCGCGAGAAGTTCGTGAAGGACTTCGTGGCCGCCTGGACGAAGGTGATGAACGCCGATCGGTTCGATATCGCCTAGGCCGCCCCGACAAGATGGAGCGATGGCCGACGGCGCGCTGGCATTCGCCGTCGGCCGGTCAACCCATCGATTCGGCCGGACATTATCGACAAAACGGCGGACACTGGTAGACTGCGCGCATGGTTGGTTTCCCCTGGATCGGCTTCACCCTGTTCATCCTCGCCATGCTGGCGCTGGACCTCGGTCTCTTCCAGCGGAGAGCGCACGTCATCAAGATGCGCGAAGCGCTGCTGTGGGCGGGAATCTGGATCGGAATGGCGCTCGTCTTCAACGTCGGCATCGCCCTGTACCATCCGCGCGGCGGGGAGGCCGGACTGGAGTTCCTGACCGGCTTCCTGGTCGAGAAGTCGCTCAGCATCGATAACGTCTTCGTCTTCATCCTCATCTTCAAGTTCTTCCGCGTTCCCTCCAGCTACCAGCACAAGGTCCTCTTCTGGGGTATCATCGGCGCGCTGGCGCTCCGCATGGGGTTCATCGTGGGCGGCATGGCGCTCATGGAGCGGTTCGACTGGACGAGCTACTTGTTCGGCGCGTTCCTGGTCTTCACCGGCGTCGGCATGCTCCGCAAGAAAGAGCAGAAATACGAGCCCGGACAGAACTGGCTGATCCGGACATTCCAGAAGTTCTACCCGGTCACCCCGCGTTTCGAGGGCAACCGCTTCTTCGTGCTGAAGGATGGCGTGCGCCACGCCACGCCGCTGTTCATCGCCCTGCTGGCCATCGAGTCGTCCGACATCCTCTTCGCGGCGGATTCGATCCCGGCGATCTTCGCCATCACGCCCGATCCGTTCATCGTGTACACCTCCAACATCTTCGCCATGCTCGGCCTGCGCGCCCTGTACTTCGTCGTCGCCGGCTTCCTCCAGATGTTCCATGCCCTGCACTACGGCTTCGCCTCGATCATCCTCATCCTCGGCGTCAAGATGCTCGCCGCGGAATATTTCGAGCTGCCGATCTCCGTGTCGCTTTTCCTGATCCTCGTCATTCTCCTCTCCTGCATCATCATCTCCCTGCTGCTGCCGCGACGGGCCGACCTCAAGCAGCTTTTCAAGCGCACGGAGCGACTGGGCCTGATCCCCTTCCGCCGCCTGCTGCTGATCGAGAACATCATCGACGCCGGCGAACTGAAGGTGCGCGATGCCATGCAGCACCGTCCCGGGGTCAAGTGCCTCGACCTGCAGGCGCCCTGGCCCGACAACCTGCGCCTCATCCGGGAAACCCGCTATTCGCGCTATCCGGTGATCGATGGCGCCGCCGCCAAACCCTGCGGCATCGTGCATGTGAAGGATTTCGTGATGCTGGACGGCCTCGACGACATGCCGCCCGGACGACTCCGCGCCATGGCGCGGCCCGCCATGGAAACGCGCGATGACGTGCCGGCGGACGAACTCCTGTCCCGCTTCCAGCGCCGCTACGAACAGATGGCGCTCGTGCTGAACGAACGCGGGGAATGGACCGGCCTGGTGACCATCGAGGACCTGCTCGAGGAACTGGTCGGCAAGATCGGCGATGAGTTCGACGCCGCGCGGGCCGGACAGTACGTATCCCTATCGGAATCGCTCACCCCCGGCCGGGTCGTGCTGGACCTTCAGGCCAATTCCATCACCGACGCCATCGCCCAGCTCATCAACGACATTCCGGCCGTCGAGTGGCCCATGCCGCCGAAAGCCATCATTGCCGCCGCCCAGCAGCGCGAAGCCTCGATGTCCACCTACCTCGGCAAGGGCCTCGCCGTCCCCCACGCCCGACTCGACAACCTCGACCGGCCGGTGCTCGCCTTCGCCCGCGCCCCGGACGGTGTGCCGATCGAGAACACCAACGACCGCGCCGAACTGTTCTTCCTGCTTCTGACCCCGGCCGCCATGGCGCGCCTGCAACCCCGGCTGCTCGCCGATATCGCCGGGCTGTTCGAAAGCGAATACGTGGTCGAGCAGCTCCGAAAGGCGGAGACCTCCGTCGACGTCATCGAGGCGCTGCGCGCCGGGCAGCAGATTGCGCTGGACTGACGATCCCGATGTGCGCAATGAAGGAGGCCGCATGACACCGTTCACCCAGATCATCCGCCTGCGTTCCATCCCGAAGTCCACCCTGGAATTCACCGGCGCCGTGCGCGACGCGGTGAGGGCAAGCGGGCTGCGCGAGGGTATCGTGAACGTCTTTTGCCGGCACACCAGTTGCAGCCTGGTCATCATGGAAAATGCCGACCCGTCGGCGCGGCGCGACCTCGAACGCTTCCTCGACCGCCTTGTGCCCGAGGGCGATCCCGATTTCACCCACACCCTCGAAGGCCCCGACGACATGCCCAGCCACATCAAGATGGCCCTGACCCGCACCAGCGAAACCATCCCGTTCCAGGACGGCCGCCTGCTGCTCGGCACCTGGCAGGGCGTCTTCCTCTGGGAACACCGCTCGGTCAGCCACCAACGCGACATCGTGCTGACCGTGCTCGGCGCGTGACGAATCCAACCAGGCGGGATGCAGGGTTCCGTCTTCCGTCCTCCGTTTTCCGTCTTCACCATCCGCGTCTGGCGCTTGAGCTTGCTCTGGCATCAGGCCGCGCATGGCGTATAGTGATGCATCATGAAACAGCTATTTGAACAGGTTGATCCGGTGATTGCCGGTTGGATGGAACGCCATGGCGTGCGCCTGCTGCGGTGGTCGGTCGGTGTGGTCTTCATCTGGTTCGGCGCGCTGAAGACGGTGGGCATGAGTCCGGCGCAGGAACTGGTGGCCCGCACCGTCTACTGGTTCCCGCCGGACGTGTTTATTCCGATCCTCGGCTGGTGGGAAGTCGCCATCGGCCTCGGCTTGCTGATCCGACCCCTCGCCCGCCTCGCCATCGCGCTGCTCTTCCTGCAAATGCCGGGAACCTTCCTTCCTCTGGTTCTGCTGCCCGACATCTGCTTCACCTCGATCCCCTTCGGCCTCACCATCGAAGGTCAATACATCGTGAAAAACCTCGTCCTCATCAGTGCCGCCATCGTCGTGGGCGGCACCCTGCGCGATCCGCCCGGCCAGCGCCGGTTGTGACCGAAACCGCCTTCAGGCGGCGAACGTCCACGCGACGATCCGGCTTTTTTTCTGGCCGTAATTCATCTCGATCACCCGCACGTCCGCTGCCCGGGACTGTTTCAACGCATGCCGTATGCGGGGAAGGTTGCCCTGTTTGGAAACGAGGGTGGTATACCATTGGCAGATGTCCGGACGTGCCGCACTTTCGCCGATCATGCGTTGTATAAACCCTGCTTCGCCGCCCTCGCACCACAATTCGGAATGTTTGCCGCCGAAGTTTAACACCGCCCGGCTCGCCGTCCCGTCGCCGAGGTTGCGCAGCTTGCGCAATGTGCCCGCCTCGGCTTCTTCGGCCGAGGCGTGAAAGGGCGGATTGCAGATCGAGACGGCGAAGGTCTCGCCGCATTTCACCACGCCGTTGAAAATCCGTAACGGCGAGGACTGCCGGCGGCAGGTGACCAGGCCGGTCAGTCTGCGATTATCCGCGACGAGTTTGTTTGCCCACGCCACCGACACCGGATCGATGTCGGTACCGACAAACCGCCATCCGTATTCCGCAACCCCGATGATCGGATAGATGCAGTTCGCGCCAACTCCGATATCGAGCACCACGACGCCCGGGCCACGCGGAACGGCGCGATCACCGCCGCCTCCAGCCAGTAGATCGGCCACATGATGGAGATACTCGGCGCGACCGGGAATCGGCGGACACAGATGACCGGGCGGCAACGACCATGCATCGAGGCCGTAATCGGTCATCAACAGCGCGCGGTTCAAGGCCAACACCGAGTCGGGATCGGCGAAGTCAATGGTCTCGCCGCCGCGCGGATGGGAGATCACATGGCGGGCGAACTCCGGGCAACGCCTGATCAATGCGGGAAAATCGTACCGCGGACCATGACGGTTGCGCGGGTGACGGCGCCATGCGCGCGGATCAGGAGGCATCCGTTCCTGCTTCGTGGTCGTGGCGAAGGTCATCGATGAACCACTCCTCCACATGGCGGCGGGCCCATGGTGTTTTGCGGAGAAAGGTCAAACTCGATTTGATGCTCGGATCAAACTCAAAACAACGCACCGGAATCCGGTACGCCATTTCCTCCCATCCATACCGCTCCACCAACCGAGTGAGGATATGCTCCAGGGTAATGCCATGCAGAGGATCTCGTGGATTGTACGCGGGCGTGTTCACGATTGGCTTTATGCGTCGATCACCCGCCATGCTCAAGCCCAAAAGATCGATCGGAACGACAGTGGACATTTCGACCCGCGACTCCGCGCGCTCACCAACCGCATGCCCCCAGGCTTCGTTCTGCGCTCTGCTGCGTACGAAGGCTGGGAGCCAGACTCGGAATCGAACCGAGGAGACGCTCGCTCGACTCGTTTCACGCGATTTCGCCCATTTTCAGCATGTATCGACCTGTTTCAACCCACCAAAACGTGCTCAATAACGGCAAATGGCAACCAAATCGCGACCAGAAAAGGTCATGCAAGGAGCCGCTTGACCGTAAACGCCTTGCCGGAATGGGATTTTAGATATGCTTCAAAGGCGAGGGCGGTCTGTTTCTCTGGAATGGCGGAGTAGAACACGAGACGCCAGGGAGTGTATTTGGATGTGTGCGGTGATTTGCCGGCGTTGTGATCATGAAGCCGATTCTTGAGATCGGTTGAATACCCCACGTAGCGTTGTTCGGGGTGCGATTCGCTTCGGATGATGTAGACGTAGTGCATGATGTTGGATCCTCAGTTGAGCCAGCCCCGCTTCGCCCGCTGGGCTACGCAGGGCATGCTTCGCCTTTCGTTGCGATGTGCTCTTGGGATGGCCGCGCCATGCGTAGCCTTGAGCGCAGCGAAAGGCGAAGCATGGTGGCCAGACTCGGAATCGAACCGAGGACACAAGGATTTTCAGTCCTTTGCTCTACCAACTGAGCTATCTGGCCCCAAGAACCCCGGCGGATGCCGGGGAAAGAGTGTTGGGATACTAATGAACCCTGTGACTTTGTCAACCCGTTGATTTCGGTTGGGATTCCGGCGCGGTCGCCGGGGCCGGGGTCTGGGCCGGATGGCCGATCCCCAGCAATTCGTTGACCTGGGCCTGCACGTCGCTGATCTGGTCGAGCCGCAGTTCGGGGTCCGGAATCGTGAACATCTCGCCGGTCTGCCGGTGTTCGTAGATACGGATCTTGGTTCCATCGTCGCGCCGCTGTACGTCGCGCTCGACCAGCACCCGTTTGCGCTCCAGCATCACGGCGAGGATGTACACCACCTCCAGCCGCGAATAATCCTCACGCGACATGAATTGACGCAAGAGGGTCTCCACCGTCTCCTTCTTCAGCGGTTCCTCGGCCGGCGGCGGAGGGGCGTGATACACCGACCGCCAGAAACTGATGAAGCTGTCGCGCGGCGCCTGTTCCCACGCCGCCTCGCTGATGTCTAGCCGCTCGTAACCCTCCGGCCCCTGACGCAAACTGGAATAAATCGTCGCCCCGTCGGCAAACGGTTCCCCGCTGATCGCGCACGCATGCGCCCGGCTCTTGATCACCCATTCCTGACTCATATCCTGCTCCTCATGGCACGACCGGCGCCTCGACGGCAGGCGCCCGCCAACGTTCCCCGGCCTTCCGGTTCCACTCGCTTTCCGGGTACCGCTCGGCCAACTCCGCCACCACCCGGTCGCGCTCCACCACCTGCCGCTGCTTCTCCAATACTCCGGCGGCCCGGTACAAACTTTCCGGCGTTACCGCGGGATCGTCGAACAACACCGCCGCCCCCAGGTAATACCGCGCCGCCTCCGGCCACTGCTCCAATGCCTCGTGCGCGACCCCGCGCTGCACGTAACAACGCGCACGGATATCCGTCAGCGCATCGTCCGATGCCGCGGCCGCCGCCTGTTCGAAATGCGCCAACGCGGCCGCCGGTTCGTTGCGGTTCAAGGCCAATAAACCACGCTGATACCACGCATCGGCGGTTTCCCGCGTGGCCAACCCAAACCCCGCCGCCGCCGCGAAGGCCTCTTCCACCGCGTCCGCCCGGTCCTGCCGAAGCGCGGCCATGCCGGCGATGTAAGCGCCCAGATGCCGCCACGCCGGCGTGTCCCCGGTCGTCAACAACCGCCGACCGGCCAGCTCCGCGCGCGCATGGTCGCCCTGCTCGAGATTCCATCGCGCCAGCCATTCCACCAGCGCCGAAGGCAACGCCGCATCCGCGTCGCTCGCCAGCATGTCGTTCATCAGCCCGGCCGCATCCGGCGCCCGCCCCTGCCGCTGCAACACCGCCACCCGTCGATACTGGATCTGCCGGGCCAGTTTCTCCGCCGGCCGATGCCCGCCCGCCAACCGGTACTGCTCCTCCGCCTCGGCCAGTCGCTCTTCTTTTTCGTAGAGCGACCCCAGCATGTAACAAGCCTCGGCCATGAATCGGCTGTTGGTGTGGACCGCGACAAGGACCCGCAACTGCTCCGCCGCATCCGCGCCCTGGCCAAGCTCGATATACGCGCGGGCCAAACCCATGCGCACTTCGTCAATGGCCGGATAATCCGGGCGCACCTGCACCAACGACGTCCACGCCCACACCGCGTCGGCCACGCTCCCGTTGCGCATCGCCGTGTTGCCGGCCGCCATCCAGGCGTCGGCGGAAATCGCCGCGCCCGGATAACGCGCCGCGACCTCGCCAAAGGCCTTGGCCGCCGCCGCGCGATCGCCCCGTTCATCGAGCAGCAATGCCTTCTGGTAGGCGGCCGAGGCGGCGTATTCGGTTTCGCCGTGATCCCGCACCAGTGCATCGTACAACGACTCCGCCTCTCCGGCCCGCCCCTCGGCCCGCAACGCCGAGGCATGCATCCATAACAACACCGGGCGCCGCTCCGGCTCGATGCCGTTTTTCGCCTTCTCCGCCAAGGCCAGCACGCGCGCATGCTGGTTGTCCTGAAAGGCCTGCACGCACGCCTCGTAAGCCGCCGCCCCGGACAGCGGATGTCCGGGCGCCTCCTTGAGCAACGTCTCGTACCAGGTCATGGCTTCCGCGGCACGCGACTGCCGGCGCTCGATGTTGGCCAGCAGATACCACCACGGAGCACGAGCGTCGCCCCCGGCCGCGCCCAATCCCGCCTCGGCCAACTGCCGCGCTTCGTCCCAGCGCTGCTCGAACAGCATCGCCCACCCCGCCTCCAATCGCACCCGGCCGACCCACGGATCGTCCGGATACGCCTTCATCAACGCCGCGAAGTGCTTGGCCGCCGTCGCCATGTCCGGCTGGCGGTAGGCAAGCAGCCCGGCCTTGGCCAGCGCTTCCGCGCCCAGGGCCGGCGTTTCGGGATTCTTGATCACCGCCTCCAGCAATTCGGCCACATCGGCCGGCGAGCCGCCTTTTTTCTCCAGCACGTCGGCGAGAGCCAGCCGCGCATAGTCGGCATAAGGCGAACGCGCGTGGCCGCGCAGCATGCGACGCAAGGGCGCCTCGGCGTCGTCGAACCGGTCGAGTCCGGCGAGACTGGCGCCGAGAAAGTACAACGAGGCCGCCTCGATTTCCTTGGGCGGCTTGGTTTCCAGCAAGGCGGCGAACCGTCGCGATGCGTCGAACAAACGGCCGTTGAGCCAGTCCAATTCGGCGCGGCGATAGGCGGCGCGATGAACGAGGGCGCTGTTGGTGTAGACCGTGACCACTTGTTCGTACGCGGCGGCGGCTTCGTCGCGTCGCTCCAACGCCCGGTAGCTTTCGGCGATGCGGAACGCGGCGAGATCGTGCATCGCCGCCGCCGCGTCGTTGGTCAACAACGCCCGGTACTCGGGAATCGCCAATTCATACATGGCGCGGCGGTAAAGGCCGTTGGCGAATTGCAGCCGCTCCTCCGCGTCCATGGCCGAGGCCGGCGAGGCCGACAGGACGCATCCGGCGAAACCGGCCAGCGCGATCAGCCGGTATACGCGTCCGCCGCGGACCATGACGCCCCGTACGCGCATCAGCGTTCTTCCGGAACCCCGGTGGCGAAGGAAATGTTCCAGATATCGGCCTGACGGCACAAGTCCAACACCTGGATGACGTGCTCGTATTCGGTGGTGCGGTCGGCCCGCAGCAAGACCGGCTGGCCGGGGAACAGTCCGGCGAGACGCTTGAGCATCGTCCCCAATTCATCGCTGGCCAGGGTGCGTCCGTTGACCACGACCTCGCCGCTTTCGCGCAGGTTGAGGATGATTTCGCCGGGCAACCGCTGCGGCAACTGGCCGGTGCGCGCGGTGGGCAACGTGATGTCGATCTCGGTTTCCCACTGCGCGTACAACTGGGTGGTGATGAAAAAGCAGAGCAGCAGGAAGACCACGTCGATCATCGGGGTCATCTGGAATCCGGGCGATTCCGGCTTGGGACGGACGCGGAATTTCACTTCGGGGCCTGCTCCTGCAATTCGGCGGCGAGGTCGGCCGAGGCGCTTTCGAGTTCCGAGATCAACCGCGACGCGCGCCCGCGAAAATAGGCATAGGCGACCATCGCCGGAATCGCCACGACCAACCCGGCCACGGTGGTGACCAACGCCTGGGCCACGCCCTCGGCGAGTTCCAGCGGCCGCGCCCGCGCCATGTCGAGCGCGACGGAATTGAACGCGCGCAGCATGCCCATGACCGTGCCGAGCAGGCCGATCATCGGGGCGATGATGGCGATATCGAGCAGGTACTGCGTCTGGTTCTGGATCAGCGTGGCCTGGCGCCCGCCCTCCCCCTCCATGCTCTCGCGCAACAGGCCGATTTCAGTTGCGCCCACGCGCAACTTGTGGCGGATGGCGGCCAGCGCGATGGCCGACAGCGCGCAGGGCCGGCCCTGGCACAACCGCTCCGCCCCCGCGTAGTCGCCGGTGCGCAACAGCAGCGCGAGGTCCTTGACCAGCGCGGCCGGCAGGATCTGCTCCCGGCGCAGCACCATCACGAAATACATCACCAGCGCCAGGCCGATCACCGACATGCCGCCGAGCACGTACATCAGCACGCCGCCGGCCTCCATGATCTGGCCCCAGGTCATCGCCTCGCCGCTTTTGGCCGAAGCCACCGCCGCCGCTTCGTCCTGGGCCTGGGCCTGCGCCAAGGCGCCCAGCAACCAAATGAACATCCATCGCATACGATTTTTCATGCATCACCTTCCGTGGGAAAAAAACGGCCGTTCGACGCCGCTCAACGCCGCGTCATCAAATCGCGGTGCTGGCTGAAATACAGGAACCCGGAGGCCACCGTAATGGCCGCCACCGCCGCCGCCAGCGCATGGGCCGCGTAAAGGAAAACGAAATCGAACGAAGCCAATGCCTTGGCATCCACTCCGCGCAACACATCGTACCGGTAGGACAGGCCGATCAGCAGCAGCACGATGGCCACGATCTGCCAGACCGTCTTGTGCTTGCCCCACTTGCCGGCCGAGATCACCACGCCCTTGTTGATGGCGAGCAGCCGCAGGCCCGTGACCAGGAATTCGCGGGCGATGATGATCACCACAATCCACGCCGGGACCAGCGGCACCAGGGAAAGCCCCTGCACCTGCACCCCGCTGTGCAAAAACGTGCCTTCGTGCACGAAGGAGATCTCGACAAAGCTGACGAACACCGCGCACACCATGACCTTGTCGGTCAGCGGGTCCATCAATTGGCCGAAGGAGGATTCCAGCCGGTATCTGCGGGCCAGGTAACCGTCGAGAAAATCGGTGAATCCCGCCACCGCGAAGACCAGCAAGGCAATGCTTTTGCTGAAGGGAAAGGCGAGGGTCAACAGGGCCATCAGGATCGCCGCCATCACCAGGCGGCTCATGGTCAGCATGTTCGGTACATTCATGGCGCGTTCTCTTCGGTGGCGGGCAACTCAAGGTATCGGACCGGGGGCTCTTTCATGATGGCCTGGCCATCCAGTTGCAAGGGAGCATCCGCCGGCGCATCGGTCGCCGCGCTCCACCGCGCGGCGCACCGCACCATGCCGGTGATCATCAGCACCACCGCGAGCAACACCGCCAACCGCGGCAACAAGGGAAGCAGCTTGCCTCCCCATTCGCCGATCGCGGCGGACACGGCACGCAGGCGGTCCGACCAGTCCCGGCCGCCACGCGGGGCCGGCACGGTTTCTTCGCCCTCGTCAT
>ERZ761603.3142-NODE-3142-length-10774-cov-5.014367_pt1 | contig 10774 bp, 6 predicted proteins | sample MGYA00511879_ERZ761603 | MGnify/ENA primary metagenome ERZ761603 (study PRJEB28899, sample SAMN02850040) | bioreactor sludge metagenome | biome: EBPR Sludge; feature: EBPR Bioreactor; material: flocular biomat | place: Australia: Thorneside Wastwater Treatment...
GAGTTCAGACGTGTGCTCTTCCGATCTGCCGCGACGCTAAGAGGCCAGGGCTTCGGCGGCATTTGGTGCCCAGGCCAACGATGTGAGGTCGCTTGGGCAGGCGCGGCCTCCCCCGGCGCCTGCAACGGACGAGTGGGGCTCGCGAGCGAAGGCACACTGCGCTTGGCATGGCACGGCGACTTCCACGACCTCGCGCCGCTGCGACATGATCTCGGCTTGCCGAGCGAAGCTGCGCTTGGCGCCGTGCTTTTGGCCGGCTGGCGTCGCTGGTCGACCGACCTCTTCGGCCGCCTCAATGGCGCCCATGTCCTCGCCATCGCTGAAGGCGACAACTTGGTGCTCTACCGCGACAAGTCGGGGCTGCGCAACCTCTACGTCGACACACGCAGCGCAGGTGAGGTGGCGTTCGCCACTAGCCTGTCCACGCTGCAGGCATTGCCCAGTGCAACGGCGCGCGTTCGCCCTGCAGGGCTGCACGAGTACCTGCGATTCTTGGACATCGCCGCACCGGCGACGTTGTTCGACGGCATCGCCGCGGTCGAGCCGGGCCAAATGCTGCGCTGGGCCGGCGGCCGATTGGTCGGCCAACCGGCGCCAGTGGGCGCGGTGCCGCCGCTGCCGTCGACGGCCAGTCTCGACGAGGCAGTCGGTGCATTGGCGCAGGCGCTCGAGCGCAGCATCCAACTGCGGGTGGCAGACGCCTCCACGCCGGCGGTTTTTCTCAGCGGCGGGATAGACTCGGCGCTGCTGTGTGCGCTGGCCGCACGCCACCGGCCTGATATCACCGCCGTCACTGTCGGCTTCGACGACGCCCAAGACGACGAGAGCCCGATTGCCGCGCGCATCGCGGCCCACCTTGGGGTGCGGCACCAGATCCTGCGCTTTGACCGCCGACAGTACTTGGACGCGTTCGACCGCTACGCCGAGGCTGCCGACCAACCGATGGCCGACCCGGCCATCCTGCCGACGCTGCTGGCCTTCGAGCATTGCGTGCCGCGTTTCGACGTCGTGCTCGACGGCACGGGTGCCGACGAGTCGCTGGGCATGATGCCGGCCCGCCACGTGCGGCTCGCCGTGAGGTCTGCAAACTGGCTGCCCATCTTGGTGCGCAGGGGGCTGGTTGGCGCATTGCGCCGTGTCGCACGGCTGGCCCCCTATGCCCGCATCCTCGACTTCGATCATCCGGCCGACACGATGATTCGCTGGAACGGCTTCACACGCACCGAGATCGAGGCACTGTGCGGCCGACCGGTTTCCTTTGAGGCGACCCGCTTTTACGCCACCTACCGCCGCCTTCGATTGGCATCGGCGTTTGACCTCTACAGCGCCCTGCTCGACGCAATGCCCTGCGAACGCCTTACGCAGGCAATGGCGATCACGGGCCTGGACGTGCGCTATCCCTTCTGCGACCCCGCAACAGATGGCTTAGTCCGGCAACTTCGCACCGACTACCGCTATCTGCCGGGGGCCCCCAAGCGCATTGCGCGCGAACTTCTGGCACGCTTGGTGCCAGTCCAGTTCTGGGACGTGCCCAAGCACGGCTTCAACTTCCCACTGCGGCGCTGGCTGGCAGGTGAGAACGGCGCGCTCGTCCAACGCGGAGTGGACAGTACGGCCTGGCGCCGCACTGGTCTGTTGGATGCTGAGCACGTGGCTGCGCTGGGTCGACGCTTCGCTGCAAGCGACCCGGCGGTGACGTTTCGAATCTGGGCACTCGTGGTGCTGGCTGCCTGGCTGGACCGGCGCCCTACGCTCCGCTGAACCGCATCCGACACATGCAAGCGCTACAAGAAACTGAACGAGATGAGGCAGGGCGTCCGGCACGCGTACTGATGTACACGGCCTACTTTGCGCCGGAGTACAGTGGAGCCGCGCTGCAGGCACTCACCCTGGCGCGAGCCCTGCGCAAGCGTGGTCACAAAGTGGAGTTTGTCACCAACCGCTGGCCCGGCCTGCCGGAGCAGGACGAAGTGGATGGCTTTGCGGTTCGACGACTGCAGCACGGTCGCGCACGCAAGCATCGCGAAATGCGTCTCTGGTTCAACCTTGCGCGCTACGTGTGGCGGCGACGTGCTGACTTCGACGTCCTGCACAGCCACGGCGCCTATTTCACGAACGCCTTCATCGGGCCACTGGCCCGGATCTGCGGCCTAAGGTCAGTGATCAAGGCCAGCCTCGCTGACGATGACCTGAGTGACCTGAAGCAGTCGCTGGTCGGTCGTGTGCATCGTTTCATGTTACGCAGGGTGGACGCGTGTGTCGCAATCAGCAAGGATCTCGTTGAAGAGTTTCGCACTGGCGGCATCGCCCCGTACAAGACGCACCACATACCCAACGGTGTAGACACACGGCACTTCGCGCCCACAACTACGGGCGAGCGGCAGACTTGTCGGTCAGCTTTGAATTTGCCGCCCATGCTGCCGCTGGTGCTTTATGTCGGCGTGCTGGACCAGCGCAAGAACATCTTGTGGCTAGCTCGCGAGTGGATCGCCAATGATGCGTTCGGCACCGGCGCCCTGCTCGTCGCGGTAGGCCCTCGTGCACGCGAAGACCAAGACGGAGCGATTCGCGCCGAGCTCGCGCAGCTGGCGTGCGAGCACCCCAGCCACTTCGCGCTGCGCGACCACCAAGTCGAAATACGCACTTACTACCACGCGGCGGACTTGCTGATCTTGCCGTCAGAGAAGGAGGGACTTCCCAACGCGGTGCTGGAGGCCATGTCCTGCGGGCTACCCTGCGTGGCTGCACGCACCAGCGGCAGCACGGAGCTCGTCGCCGAGGGAGAGACCGGCCACACCTTCTCCCCGGGCGACTTAGCCCAACTCCGAAGCGCCCTGCATTTGGCTCTTGGCGCCAACGCCGCCGCTCTCGGTGCACGGGCACGCCGGCTCGCAGAAGATAGGTATGCGATCGACCTCATCGCTGACCGCTACCAGATGCTCTATGGGCGACTGCATCAGGAACCAAAGCGCATCCTGTACGTCGAAAATGGCATCGGCTACGGCGGGGCCATCATTTGTCTGCGCCATCTGGTGCGCAACCTGAACCGCGACCGATACGAGCCCATGGTAATCACAGGCCTGGGCGACGAGAAGTACCAAGATATCGCGGCCGAGGCACGGTGGAAGCACATCCCCGACCGGCGCCTTGACGTCAGCGCGATGCGCCGCAAGCTGCAAGCGAGCCAGTGGCCGGACGCGCTGCCTGTCCTGCGCTGGCTGCTGAACCAGGGCCTGGCCCGCTTGGACGATCTGGCGAACTTCCTGCCATCCTTTCTGCTGACGCTTTGGGCTGCGCTACGGTTCCGGCCAGCGCTAATCCACGCCAACAACGAGCCGCTGTGCAATCGGGCAGCGGTGCTGGCAGGCAAGCTGCTGCGTGTGCCTGTCGTCTCGCATGTGCGCGGCGACCAGCAGGGCTCTGCGATGATGCATTCGTTCTACCGCCTGCCGGACTACTTCATTGCCGTCTCGCGCTGGGTGTCCGACAGCATCGGCCGCATCGGCGTGCCGGCGGGCCGACGCACCTACATCTATGACGGCATTGAGCTGGACAAACTCAACCTGCAGGCCGATGGCGGCGCCTTCCGCCGCGCTCACGGCCTGCCACAGGATGCCTTCGTCGTCGGCCTGGTGGGACTGCTCATCCCGTGGAAGGGGCAGCGCCTGTTCCTCGAAGCGGCCCAGCGCTTGACCACAGCGCTGCCCGATGCCGTGTTCGCCGTCGTCGGCGGCACGCCGGAGGAGTTCAGGTACTTCGAGGACGAGTTGCGTGGATGCGTGCAGGCGGCCGGCCTGACCGATCGCGTCGTCTTCACCGGGCACGTGCGCGACATGGCTGCCGTTTACAAGGGGCTGGACGTGGTGCTGTCGGCGTCGACCTCGCCGGAGCCACTGGGGACGATGATCATCGAGGCGATGACGATGGCCCGCCCCATCGTGGCGCCAGACCACGGCGGTGCGGTGGAGATGATTGAGGACGGTCGCACCGGCGTTCTATTTAAGGCCGGCGATGCGGCCGACCTGGCAACGAAGATCGAGCGCTTGTACCGGCAACGCGAGCTCGGCACCGAATTGGGCCGCGCCGCCCGGGCGCAGGCACTGCGCGTGTTTGAGGTGCGCGAGCACGCTCGGCAGGTCGAAGCGGTGTACGACCACGTCCTTGGGGGCGCCTGATGCCGGCGACCGACCCGAGCGCGATGCCCTCGCCCACCGTCTCGGTGGTCATTCCGTCGTACAACCGCGCGCGCTTCCTGCCAGCGGCGGTGCACAGCGCGCGCAGTCAGACACGCCCCTGCCTTGAGATCATCGTCGTCGACGACGGCTCAAGCGACAACACCGAACAGGTAGTGACAGCACTCGGGGGCGAGGTGCGCTACGTCAGGCAGGCCAATGCCGGGCCGGCGGCGGCACGCAACCGGGGCATCCAAGAGGCAAGGGGTGATCTCGTCGCCTTCCTCGACACGGACGATCGGTGGCTACCCGAGAAACTGTCCCGGCAGGTTGCCATCATCGAGCGCGAGCCATCCGTGGTGCTGGTGTCAGCAGACATGGCGGTCGAGGACGACACCGGAGCACGGTGGACTGACTCCAACTTTGCGCAGCGTGGTCTGGCTGCGCTGTTTGCCTCGCTCGACGGCCGTCCTATTCCAGACGCGCCGCAACTCCTGCTCCGAATCAACTTTATCAATACCAGTACCGTGCTGGTGCGGCGCGACGTGCTCCTCGAGTTGGGCGGCTTTGACCCGCGGCTGCGGTACGGCGAAGACCTGGAACTCTGGCTTCGCATCGCAGCGCACCACTGCATTGCCTGTGAGCCTAGCGTCCAGGAGATTCGAGTTGAGCATGCTGCCAACGTTACCAAATCGATCGAGCCGATGCTGTTGGGGTACGTGCGCATGGCGGAGGTCATCCGCGAGTGGGCACGCGATCGTATGGCGATCTGGGGAATGGACGCGGACCGGTATGTGGCAGACGCCTTGACTGACCTCGGCTACTGGTACTTCACTGAGAACCGCTTTGGCGATGCTGGCGCCACATTGAGGCGCAGCTTTCAAGAGGCACCCACTGGCCGCGCCGCGGCCTACCGTTTGGCTGCCGCCTTACCGTCGCCGACTATCAAGCTTCTCCGCCGGATAAACGCGCGCTGGCGGAACTGATTTTACATGGCACCTCAACGAATCGTGACCCGCGCATAGCCAACATGTTTCAATCCCTCGGGCGCCTGCTAACGAAGCCCTTCTTCCACCACCCCATCTTTGTCGTCGGAGCCAGTCGCTCCGGCACCAGCATCCTGCTGCAGGCTCTGGGGCGCCATCCGCAGATCTACGCACTTCGCGGTGAAGCGCCGTTTCTGACAACGGTGGGAGGCGCCGCCTACTTGTTCGAGTACGGCACAACCCCTGGGAAGAAGTACTACATGGAGTCTCTAAAGACATCCAAGTCCTACTTGTACGACCAGTTGAGGCGCCTAGGATTCGAGACCGCGGCCGGCCCGCACTACGGTATGCAGCGACTCGTCTCCGACGTGCTCAGCCGAGCAGACAACCCACTGGGCCGGCGCTACTGGAGCGCCAAAACCTTCCCGACGGAGACCGTGGCCAAGGGCCTGATCAGCCTGTACCCGGAGGCCAAGTTCGTCTATATCGTACGCAACGGCGCGGACGTCGTGCACTCCCGCACCAAGTTCGAAGGGTTTCGGGATGGCGAATTCGGTCAGCATTGCCAGGCTTGGGCCTCGAACGTGGCCAAGTTCCGCTATCTGACGAAGATGGCCCAATGCCACTCGACAACTCACGAAAGGCTCGTTTCGGATCCTGCTGGCTTCTTTGGCGACCTGCTTCGAGATCTCGGCCTGCCGCAGCATCCGGGGCCGGCAGACTATGCCTCGACGACTCTCGTCCATCCTCTGGACCAAGTCACCCAGGTTGGCGCCGGCGCCGTGCAGAACCTGACCGAACGGAAGCGTCCAGACGCGGAATGGAACAACGAACAAAGGACGATGTTTCGAGACATCTGCGGTGGTGCAATGAAAGATCTGGGATACGACATTTGATGATCCGCCACAGTTGGAGTCAGATCCAAGCGCCAAGCGGAACTCTGATCGGGCTACACCAACTTTAGCGGCGAACAGCCAGCACTATCCATGGATCGCAGGGTCAATTCCGGACTGCGCCGACCTGCCGACCGAGGATTTGCGCTTGTTGTTGGTTGGGAATCGGCACGGAAACTAATTCCTTCCGAACCAGAAAGTGAGCCATCACTGCGAGCGCAATTAGGTGGTAGAAGTAATCGAAATAGGCGAGACCCAAGAAGGCACCGGCGGACATGTAGGCGACAAGGGAAACCTGAATCATGCGCGATAGGTCGGACGCCCATTGCATGCCCGCATGCCCTCTCGCAAGCCGAACGGTGTGAGAACATCGTAGCCAAGTCAAGCCAAGCAGCGTCAAAAAGAACGAAAGCCCAATCCATCCATGCTCCCCTAGCACCTCGAAGTAGATGCTGTGAACCTCGCGACAATCGTGAGGATTGGGCGCATACCGCGCACACACCGCTGGCTTCCATGTCTCGAACCCCCCGCCAAGCACGCGATCGTTTGCAATGTTGATCGCATTCCCCCACTGATTGAGACGACCGGTGGCAGATCGATCTTGCTCATACGTTTCGATTGTTCTCATCCGCTCGAACCAAGCCTCCGGCATCAACGACAAGCCAACAATCGCTGCAAACAAAACAAAAACGAGCGTTGCAAGCTTGTGTCTGCTCTTCAACCAGAACATCCCTCCAGTGAGAACCAAGGCCACCAGCGCCCCACGCGACTGACTGCCAAAGGCTGCGAGTGCGGTCAACAGCATGGACAACCCAAGAGCAGCCCTGAGCCAGCGCCGTCGCTCCTGGAGTTGCAGGTACCGCATCAGGGGAATGGTCATTACGAGTGCCATCGCCAGCTCGTTGTTTCCCCCAATGAAGGTACCTGGCGGTCCCCAGACCCGGTGTTCACCACCCTTGGCGATCGTAAACAGTCCTCCTTTGACTCCATAGAACGCCAAGGACAGCACCAGCACCCACACGAACAAGTGTACCCTGTCCTTGGACGTCAAAAGGAGCAGCGTCATGAAGGTGATGACTTGAATCTTTATTACCTTCACGTATTGCTGGAGCGCCGGATCAAAATAGAATGCGGCGGAGGTCGTTATTCCCATCCAGACGATAAAGGCAACTAGAACGATAACCTCCCGACTCCAGACCAATCTCTTGGGCTCGCTGCTAAGCAGCATTCCGAACAGCGTGACAATGGCGACAATCTGTACCACAGGCATGCTGAGCATAAATCCATAACACAACCGATGCGGATTCATGTAACCCAAGCCCGCCAAAAGCAAAATGCCCCAGAACGGCCGCTTCAGAATGAACGGCAAGGCACCGAAGACAATTGAAGCCACCAACAGATCACGCATCGCTCAAGTGCCCCATGAAGGTTGCCGCCCCGCGCGTGACGTGACTGACGATATACCGAAACTTGCCAGAGGCTTCCGAGGGTATCTCGTCCGTCTGCTCTATTGCAATATGAACGTCATCACCCAACCTCGCTCTGAATTTCGAGATAATCGCCATTAGGTCGGCCTCCATCAACGGCCTTTCAGGCACCAGAAGAACGCGGGTGCAGTCGAGACTTTCCTGGACAATCTTGAACTGTCGAAGCCCTTTAATATCGCGCAGAATGTATATCAGCGCCAAACCATGCATGACTGTGCCATTGGCGGCCACCACAAAATCCGTAGTCCGTCCATGGATCTCCTTAAGCATTGGGAGTCCGCGCCCACAACCACAATGGCGCTCGTCCATCGTCGCGACATCGCCGGTTCGATAGCGGATGAAGGGAAAATCGCGTGTAGCGAGGTGCGTTACCACAACCTCACCTGGTTGCCCAACAGGAGTTGGTGAGCCGTCGTGATTGACCAGTTCAACTACGATGTCTTCGGTGGTCAGGTGCATGCCGCCGTGGGGACACTCGTGCGCAATGAACCCGGCATCACGCCCGCCATAGCCGTTGGCCACCCTGCACCCGAAGACGCGTTCAATGTTGGTGCGCTGCGCTTCGTAGAGTCGCTCGCTGGTGACAAACGCTACTCGAATCCCCAAGTCGTCCATGCGCTCGCCGCGCGCTTCCGCGTGTCTGGCAATGTGGCTCAGCGCACTGGGGTAACCAAACAGCATCGTGGGACGCTGAGTACGAATGACAGCCAGAAACCGGCCGAGTTCCGCGTCGCTCATTTCAAAGGCTGGCAGCAGATCTGTTCGCAGCAGCCTATCTCGCAACCTTCGCAAGCGATCTTGTGCCCCCAGTTCAATGGGTGACCCCCACACCACGATCTCAGGGTCACCGATGTCCACGCCCCACCAGCGCGTGGCGCGCCACTTGGCGGGCACGTCGTGGCTGACACGTTCGCGGCCGATGAAGAAGATCAGCGGCTCACCGCTGCTGCCGCCGGTGTTGAAGCGCGCCAGGCCTTGCGCCTGCGCGTGCTTCAGTTCTTCCGTGTGGGCGCGGATCAGGGCCTTGGTGAGAAAGGGCAGGCGCTGCAGGTCGTCCGTGCTGCGCACGGCGGCCGGGTCGAAGCCGATGGATGCAAACAGGTCACGGTAGTAAGGTACGGCGCGGCCCGCTTCCACCAGCAGCGCGCGCAGCCGTTCGGTCTGCAGGGCGCGCAAGCGGTCGGCAGGCCACCACTGGCTGTCTTCCAGGCCGCGGCGCACGGCCACGGTGGTGTGGCGCTTCAGCCGCTCATGCAGCGGAAATACCACGCGCGACGTGAAGGCGGTATACAGGCCGGGCATCGGGCTCACCCCTGGGCCGCGGCAGCGGGTGCATTGCCGGCGCCTGCCCGCGTGTGCAGCTGCCGGAAGACGCGCAGCAGGTCTTCCACCCGCCGGTCCCAGGTGTTGGCCTGCGCGTAGCGGCAGATGGCCGCAGCATCCCAGCAGGTGCGCAAGGCCTCGTCCAGCGCCTGGCGCAGCCGGTCGCCATCACCAAAGGGCACGATGGTGCCCAGCTCGGGCCGGCACACCACCTCGGCATTGCCGCCCACATCGGTGGCCACCACCGGCAGGCCGCAGGCCATGGCCTCCAGGAACACATTGGCCCAGCCTTCGTTGCGCGTGGCCAGCACGAAGACATCGGCCGCCGACAGCGGCACCCGCAGTTGCTCGGGCGCCAGCGGACCCATCAAGCGCACCGCATCCTGCAACCCGGCCTGCGCCACCTGGCGCTGCAAGTCGGCCGTCATGTCACCCTCGGGGCTGGGGCCGCCCACCACAATGTAGACCAGCCCGGGGTACGCCTGCCGCAGCGCGGGCAGCTGTTCGATGACGCGGTGGAAGCCCTTGCGCTCGACCAGGCCGCCCACGCTAACCAGCACCGGGGCGCTGGCCGACAAGCCCAGCGCGGCACGCGCCTCGGCCCGCGGCAAGGGGTTGAACTTGGCCAGGTCCACGCCGTTGCCCACCACCTGCACCTTGTTGGGGGCAATGCCCAGGCCCAGCGCCACCTGGCGCAGCGATTCCGATACGGCAAAGACGTGCGTAGCGTCCTGCAGCGCGCGTTGCAGCTTGGGCGCCAGCGCCGGGTCGCGCGCCAGCCGGCTTTCGGTGCCGCGCAGCGTGATGGTCACCGGCACGCCCAGCCAGCGGCCAAGGCACGTGGCGGCAAAGCCATCGGGGTAGGCAAAGTGAGCGTCGATCAGGTCCAGCCGGCCCTCGCGCTTCAGCCGCCGCAGGCGCGGCCAGGCGCCCAGAGCCATCAGCCAGCCGTCCAGGCCCTTCAGCAGGCCCGGCACCGACAGGAAGCGCGGAAACCAGACATCGAAGCTCTTCTGCCGTTCATGCGCAGGCGCCCCAAGCCTGAAGGCGGGCTTGATGCGCCGGATGAGCCCTTGCCCGGGAAACCACGGGCTTGGCGCCACCACCGCCAGCGGCAGATGCTGGCCGACACGGAACAGCCGCTCGCGGATGAAGAGGCCGGCCCCAGGCTGGACGGTGCTTGGGAACAGACTGCTGAACACCACGATGGCGGGCCGGTCTCTCATCCGGGATGCCTCTTGCGGAAGACCAGCCAGAAGCCCAGGCAGCGCAGGTCCTCGTCGCCAACGTTCTTGAAGGGCGCGGCCAGATACGGCCGTACCGAGCCGACCACGTCGTGAGCAGCCAGCTTGGTGGGCTCCAGCATCAGCACGTCGACCGGAAGTCGCATGACGATGTCGCGATAGCGGTCGATGCGCCAACGATTGGGAACCCCCTTGTCGGAATACATCCAGTCCCACAGCCGCATCGACCAGGTGAGAAAGTCGAGCGGGTTGTCGACATGCAGACCATGGCTGCGCAGGTCGACCTGATGGATAGCCAGCGCCCCAGGGCGCATGGCCAGCACCATGTCCTTGAACGTGGCCTCCAGGTCATTGACGTGCTCCAGCACGGCGCGCGAGATCACCAGGTCCACCGCGCCTTCCAGCCCCGACAAGCCACTCGGACGCACGAGATACTCGATTTGCTTGGGATCGAAACCAGAACCCGGCTGTGCTGGATCGCGAAGGCACGCCGAGATGCGACTGCGTGCCGGCTCGGTTTCGCCCGCGATCAGATCAACCATGACACTCGCGTTCTTGTCCGACAGGTTCACCAGCGGGAAGCGGTCGACGCAGTAGACCTTGCGCGCGCCCCGCCCGATCAGCAAGGCAGCCACGCCGGGCAGATCAACTGTGCCGTACTCCATGACC
>ERZ761603.3143-NODE-3143-length-10771-cov-147.187477_pt1 | contig 10771 bp, 5 predicted proteins | sample MGYA00511879_ERZ761603 | MGnify/ENA primary metagenome ERZ761603 (study PRJEB28899, sample SAMN02850040) | bioreactor sludge metagenome | biome: EBPR Sludge; feature: EBPR Bioreactor; material: flocular biomat | place: Australia: Thorneside Wastwater Treatment...
GCCGCCCGCCGCGCCATGGCGCGCGTGGCACGGCGGCGTCGCAGCGACTTCGTCGGTGGCTGGTATGCGGTGGCGACCACCGAGCGAGCCAGCGAGTCAGCCGTGGACGTCGCCAGGGGATGAGGAGATGAGCGCCACCGATCGGCATCCGGCCGCGCACGCGGCTGGTAGGGGCAGGGACTCTGCGAGCGCGGAGCCGATGGTTCGCCAGGGTGCCGACGCGACGTTCCGGCAGAGCGACGCTGATTTGCTCGAGACCGCCGAATTCCTGTCGCCTGAAGCCGTCCGTGCGGCATTGCTCGACTTGCGGTTGCACAAGGTCGAACTGGAGATGCAGAACGACGAGTTGCGCCGGGCGCAAGTGCAACTGGAAGTGGCGCGGGCACGCTATTTTGAAATCTACGACCTGGCGCCAGTCGGCTACTGCACGGTAAGCCAGACCGGGCTGATCGTGGAGGCCAATCTCACGGCTGCGACGCTGCTGGGAGTCGCGCGTGGCGCCCTTGCCCGTCGGCCCCTGAGCACCTTCATCGCCAGGGTGGACCAGAATACCTTCTACCTGCACCGCCGGGAGGTCGTTGCCGGTGGCCAGCCACAACGCTGCGACCTGCGCATGCTGAAATGTGACGGCACCGTGTTCTGGGCGCACCTGGAGTCGGTCATCGCGCAGGACGCCGATGGCGTGAACGCGCTGCGCATTGTGATCACTGACATCAGCGAGCGCAAACAGACCGAGGCCGATCTGCGCATCGCTGCCGTCGCATTCGAGTCACCCTACAGCATGATCGTCACCGACGCGCATCGACTGATTCTGCGGGTCAATCAGGCGTTCACGCGCACCACCGGCTACAGCGCCGAGGAAGTCATCGGCAAGCCCCCCGGCATTCTGACTTCTGCCTTGCACAGCGCCGATCTCTTTCGTGCGATCTGGCAAGCCGTCGACAGCGGCGGCGGCTGGCAGGGAGAAGTCTTCGACCGGCGCAAGGACGGCGAGGTCTATCCGACCTGGCTCACCCTTTCGCCGGTGACGGATGAGAGCGGTGGTGTCAGCCACTACGTCGTGACGTATCACGACATCACTGAACGCAAGAAGGCGGACCAGAGGATCGCCGAATTGGCTTTTTTCGACGTCCTTACCGGCGTTCCGAACCGTGCGCTCCTGCTCGAACACCTGCAACGAGCGATGACCGCCAACGGGCGCAACAATACGACCAGCGCCGTGTTGTTCATTGACCTTGATCGCTTCAAGATGCTCAACGACAGCCTCGGCCATGACACAGGCGACCTCCTGCTGCAAGCCGTGGCACAACGCCTCGTATCGCATGTGCGCGAGGGGGACACGGTGGCTCGCCTGGGCGGAGACGAGTTCGTCGTGTTGCTGGAGCACCTGAGCGCGAACCTCGACGCCGCGGCGACCCAGACCGAGATCGTCGGCGAGAAGCTTCTCGCCGCGCTGGCTCGGCCCTATCTGCTGGGAGCGGTCGATCATCGCAGCAGTGCCAGCATTGGCGCCACCTTGTTCCGGGGGCACGAAACACCGATCGACAATGTCCTCAAGCAGGCTGACCTGGCCATGTACAAAGCGAAGGAGGCGGGGCGCAACAGGCTGCATTTCTTCGATCCCGCGATGCATACACTGGTGCTCAGACGTGCCCAACTCGAGGCGAGCCTGCCTGGGGCGCTGAGCGCCAATCAGCTGGCGCTGCACTATCAGGCCCAAGTGACCGGCGACGGCGAAGTCACCGGCAGTGAAGCGCTGCTGCGCTGGCGACATCCAGAACACGGTGCCGTGGCTCCCGCCGAGTTCATCCCTCTGGCCGAACAAACCGGCCTCATCCTGGCCTTGGGCTATTGGGTCATGGAAGCTGCTTGCAGGCAGCTGGCAACGTGGGCGGCACGAGTGGAACTGGCCCATCTGACGTTGGCAGTGAACGTCAGCGCGCACCAGTTTCGTGAGCCTGATTTTGCGGCCAGAGTGCTCGCGATCATCGACGCGAGCGGCGCCAATCCGCAGAGACTGAAGCTCGAACTGACCGAGAGCCTGCTGGTGCACGATCTCGACGACCTGATCGCAAAGGTCTCCAGGCTCAAGACCGGCGGTGTCGGTTTCGTGCTCGACGATTTCGGCACCGCCTATTCCTCGCTGTCTTACCTGCAGCGCCTGCCGCTGGATCAGTTGAAGATCGACCGGTCTTTCGTGCGCGATGTGGTCAGCGACCGCAACGACGCGGCGATTGCCAGGGGCATCGTGGCCCTGGCGCACAGCCTGGGACTGGGTGTCATCGCCGAAGGGGTGGACACGGCGGCGCAGCGGGACTTTCTCGCCAGCGTCGGCTGCGACGCCTATCAAGGCTACTTGTTCAGCCCGCCGCTGGCGGTAGAGGATTTCGACGCGTTGGTGCTGGCCGGTTGACCACGACTCGGCAAGCCGCCTTTGCGGCCTCCGGGCGAAGCCATGGCGGCCGGCATTTGCAGCAGCCCCTGCTCAAGGACGGATGGTCGATCGGGTGATGCCGAGTGCGATCGCTGATGCGAATCGTTGGCCTACGACCGGTCTGGAAGCGCAAGTTCATCGACCCTGCCGATCGCCGGCAAGCTGCTCAGCCGGCAGTTCGAACCGGCCACGGCGAATTGCGCCTGGGTCCCGGACATCACCGCCGAATGCCCATGAACCGCACATGGCAGAAAAACAACCTATCCCGGTGTCCGAAAATGCTTGACCACTGCATTACTCTGCAGCATCGCCGATCGGTGGCGCTGCGCGCGCGCTCCCGCCACCGCGGCCTGGCATGGTCGCGTCGCCACGCGTAGCCTGCGTGCTGCAATGCTCGTGACGACTTCTGTCGAATCCTTCAGGCGTTCGGGAGGATCACCCGTACTCGTGTGCCGCCGCCTTTGCGGCTGCTGACCTGCAGCGTACCGCCGCGAGCAAGGACGCGCTCGCGCATGCCGAGCAGACCAAAGCCGGCGTGCGCAGCATCCATGTCCATGCCCACGCCATCGTCGCGGATCACGAGGCGCAGCAGTTCGCCATGCGCCGACTGCCTGGTGCCCAGTATCAGCCGCAAGCGGCGTGCCTCGGCATGGCGGGCAACGTTGCTCAGGCACTCCTGGGCGATGCGATACAAGGTCACCGTGAGCTGCGTCCCTTCGCAGACCAGGTCCTGAGGAAGAGATGCCCGCCACTCGATTTCCGGATGCTGCAGCCCCCAGTTCTCGAGCAGGCTGGCCAGTGCCTCGGCAATTCCGGCAGAATCGAGAACACTCGGATGCAGACCTTCCATCAGTCGGTGTGAGACCTTGTAGATCGCACGTGCCGAATCGTCAATTGCCGCGGCGTGGCGCCGGATCGCCTCGGGGTTGCAGCTTTCGTTGCGCTGCAGCGCACCGGCAAAGGCACGGATCGCCGTCAGGTGCTGTGACAATTCATCGTGCAACTCGCGCGCGAGATCGGCTCGCTCACGTTCCTGCAGCGCGATCAGTCGTCGCACGAGGCGCGTGTTTTCGTCGAGGAGCGCCTGGGTCGCTCGTTCGGCCCCCTTTCGCTCGGTGATGTCCTGTACCGTGCCGATCATGCGAAGCGGCTGGCCAGCCGCCGAGCTCTCGAGTTCACCGAGGCCGTGCAGCCAGCGGATGGCACCGTCACTTGGGCGAACGATACGGTACTCGCAGTCGAAAACGCCTGCTTCGCCAACTGCCATCCGGAACTGGTCGGCGACCGTCTGGCGATCGTCCGCATGCACGATCTGCAGCCAGGCGTCTGTAGTGTGCTCGTGCTCCGGGCCAAGACCGAGTATTCGCTCGAGCATCGGGCTGCCCAGCCACTGTCCGGAACCGAAGTCGATGGTGTAACTTCCCAGGCGGCCCACCTCCTGGGCGCGCTGCAAGGCCTGCTCGCCGACCTTGATCGATGTGACGTCCATGACCTCGACAACGAAGCCCTGTACCTCGCCATTGACCACGTCCGGGATGTAACGCGCCAGCGCATGGCGCAGCGAGTGTCCATCGGGCGAAGGGATGGCACGTTCGAACTGCTGTGCACTGCCGCGCAGCACAGCCTCGATATAGGGCAGGTTGAGGCGGTATCGCTCTTCGCCGATCACTTCCCGGATGTGCTTGCCCGGGATCGTCGCCGGATCGAGGCCGAACCAGTCGCGGTACGCATGGTTCGCGAAGCGGTTGCGCAGTCGGCAGTCCCAGTAGCCGATCATCGACGGCAGGCGGTCCAGCAGCGTCGCCAAGTCGGGCTGCAGGCGATGGTGGCGCCCGACGGCGGCCTCGCCCCGTTCGTGCCGCCTGATCTGCCGATGACGGACCAGCGCCCCACAGCCGGAAGCCGCCAACGGCGCTGCGTGGCACTCACACCAGCGTTCGCTGTCAGGTGTGTGACAAGGGTACTCGAGGGTGAACCACGCCTGTTGCCCCGTCAGCACCTCTTCCAGGCCCTGCAAGGCGGCGGCGGCCAGCACGTCGCTCGCTGCCGCCTGCCGAATGGCCGCGAGGTAGTCGATGCCACGACCGTCCGCCAGTTCGGCGCTGCCGCCGTTGACACGGGCGAAGTCCCGCCAGCCCTGGTTGACGCTGAGGATCACCCCGCGCTCGTCGAGCACGGCGATCGAATCGGCAAAGCCTTCGAGAACCGGGCTGGCGGGCTGCAGCGTCCTGTTCATGGAGGGATTATTGCGCAAACGGGGTGCAACGTCGAGCCGCCAGAGCTGCCGATGGCCATCCGTGGCGACGGCGGCCGGGAAAATTTCCCGCGTTGTCCGGGAGTCCTGGCTCTTGGCGCGGTCTCGCTCCCGGGTCACCATGCGTGATGGGTGGTGGCTGTCTGCGTGCCGGGCGCGCCAAGCCGTCGAGGCGGAGGAGACATGGATGAGCGGCAAGGTTGAAGCATGCAGGAAGGAGCAGGGCTCCATAGGGGCACCGGGCGAACTGGCAATGGACCTTGCCGCGGCGACAGCGGACGGTTGCTCCGGTACCATGGCGCAGCGCGGCACGCCCGCACCCGTGGGGGACGAGTTCGATCTGACCGGCCGCCTCTTCGCCCACGCAGCCAAGGGCATCGCGATCATCGACGGTAGCTGGCGGATCGTCCGGATCAACCAGTCCTTTACCCGGATTACCGGCTACAGCGCGGTGGATACGCTCGGTCGCGACGCTCACCTGCTGTTTCCGGTGCCCGACGAGGCGGGCATTCAGCGCAGTGTCCGGTCGTCGATCGGATCTCTCGGGTACTGGCAGGGCGAGGTGTGGAACCGGCGCAGGGACGGCAGCCTGTATCCACAATGGTTGGCGATCAGCCGCGTCGACGGCGATGGCATGCCGACGCATCATATCGCCAGCTTCGTCGACATCACCCGGCACAAGGAGACCGAGGCGCGGTTGCTGCATCTGGCGCACAGTGATCCGCTTACTGGTCTGGCCAACCGCAGCCTGCTGGCGGAACGGGTCAGGCATGACCTCGCTCGCGCTCAGCGTGACCGCGAGTCGCTGGCCCTGATGTTCATCGATCTCGACCGCTTCAAGAGCGTCAATGACGTGCTCGGCCACTGGGTCGGCGATGCGCTCCTGGTTCAGGTGGCCAAGCGCCTGCAGAGCGCCATGCGGGATGGCGATACGGTCGCGCGGCTTGGTGGCGACGAGTTCATCGTTGTCCTGCCCAACACCGACGCCGATGGAGCCGCGCGTGTGGCAGCGAAGCTGCTGGAGGCGGCGACACTGATCCATCGCATCGGGCGGCATGAACTGCTGTGCACGATGTCGCTGGGCATCGCCATGTATCCGGCGGACGGAGAGAGTTTCGAGAGCCTGTCGATGTGTGCGGATGCCGCGATGTACCGCGCCAAGCAGGGCGGGGCGCACGACTATCGCTTCTTTACGGCCGATATGCAGCAACGCGCGGTGCGCGCCAGGGCAATCGAGAACGGATTGCGCCCGGCGTTGGACAACGGCAAGCTGTGCCTGCACTTCCAGCCGCAGATTGCCCTCGCTGACGGGCGCGTCTGCGCCGCTGAGGCGCTCCTGCGCTGGCAGCATCCTGTGCTCGGAGCGGTGCCGCCCGCGGAGTTGATCCCCATCGCCGAGGACTGCGGCCTCATGCTGCAGCTCGGTGACTGGGTGCTGCGCGCCGCGGTACGGCAACTGCGGCTCTGGCGGCAGGCTGGTCTGCCGCCGATGCGCGTGACGGTCAACCTGTCGGCAGTCGAGTTCCGTCAGTCAGGTCTGGTCGATCGGGTGGCTCAGATTCTCGCGCAGGAGGGATTGTCACCGCAGTTTCTGGAGATCGAGATCAGCGAGCAGACGGCAATGGACCGACTGCCAGCGGCGCTGACGACGATCGACAGCCTGCGCGCGCTGGGGGTAAGGCTGTCGATCGACGGGTTTGGCAGTGGGCGTTCCTCGCTCAGTTGCCTCAGGCGCCTGCGCGTGCATCAGGTGAAGATCGACCGTTGCCTGCTTGCCGGTGTGGCTACCGACCCGGACGACGCGGCCGTCGTCGCAGCAACGATCGGCATGGCGAACGAAATCGGTCTGCAGGCCCTGGCCGTGGGTGTGGAGACCGATGCGCAACAGGCGTTCGTGCGTCGTCGTGGCTGCCGGCAGGCACAGGGCCATCTGTTCAGCAAGGCGCTGCCGCCCGGGCGCTTCGCGGCCTGCGTGCAACAGTTCGGTCAGGACGCGCATGCTGCTGCCAGCGGCGGGCACCTGTCGCTTGCCGGACGGCATCGCTGAGCGCCATCGCAGCAGGGGGCGGCCCGATGGGCTTTTTCCCGGTCTGCGTGACTTTCTTCACGACTGACCATGACGGTCAAGGGAGACAATGGCTGCACGGAATCGCCGTTGCACCAGTCGAGCCACAGGGCGTGAGGGATGCTCGGCGCCGCTTGCGACCATGCACAAACGGGACGGCTCTCTGGCTGCTGCCGCATGGACAATCAGCGCGAGGATCGGGTTGGCGGCCAGCGGCCGGGGGTGACGCGGGCGGGATCGCGTCGGAGGGGGTGGTGCGCGTGCTGCCGGACGGGGGCAGCGCACGGCCGAGCGGGAAAGGGGTTGCGAATGGAGCATTGTAGACATGAGCTGCCTGATCTTCAGGATCCGTTGCTGGCCTTCGTGGCCAGCGCGCGTGCCGGCGACACGGCGGCGATGCGGGTACAGGTGGCCCGCGGCTTCGACGTCAATGGCTACGACGAACTTGGTGACACCATCCTGCAGCACGTGATCGCGGCGCTCGAGTTCAGCCCCGCGTTGCGGCGCCAACAGGTGGTGAGCGAGATGTTGCGCCTGGGCGCCGACCCGGGCGCAGTCGGCCGGGATGGCGCCAGCCCGCTGTTCCAGGCAGCGATGAACATGGACAGCGGCGTGCTGCGCATTCTGCTCGATGCCGGCGCCGATCCAAACGCCATGCTGCGCATCCTCGCCGGCGCCGCTGGCGGCTCTCCTCAGGCTGGTGGCGACCGCCGATGCGAGCAGTCGCTGTACGATTGGGCCAGGTTCGCCTACTGCTACGAGGTGTGGCGCGGCAGATTGCCCGCGGACGCGGGCACCACCGACGGCAAGGGCGAGGAGGCCTGGCTCGATGATGTCGATCGCCTTGCCGTCAGCTACGGTAGACGGCGCCCGGAGCACCTGCGACTGCTGCGCGAACGCGGTGCACTGCGGCTGGCCGAACTGCGTCAGCGGGCGGAAGCCGGGATGCCGCCGGCGGCGGGTGAGTGGGCCGCCGTCGGTGCCGCGCCGAGACGGCGCCGCGGGGACGGTGCTGCAGGCGGACAGGAGCGTTCTGCCGGCTGCGGGGTTGGCCGCTGACTGAGGCGCGATACAGCCGGCAGGGCGCGCCGCTGCCGCGGATCCGGGCACGGCATCGATATCGGTATCGGCAGCGGTAGGGCTGGCGGCCAGCGGCGTAGCTTTCGCATCGTCTGCTATAGTGGGCGCTCGGCAGTCGGGTCATCCGCCTGCGCGCGAAGGGGAGCCAATGAATGAGCCGCGGGCAATCTGTCATCAGCCGTGGTCTGCTCGGCGAAGCCGGGGCCGGCCGCCCGCACTCGATCGGCTTGCGGCCATCGGCAAGCGTGCCGCGGCGCGGCACTGATCCGTCGTCGGAAGCGCGCCCGCCAGTGCTCCCGCGAGGGCACAGGGGCGAAGAGTGAGCCGGCGACTGACGATCGGCCCCTTCAACCGGGTCGAGGGCGACCTCGAAGTGACGCTCGAGGTGGCGGCTGGGCGCGTCGCTGCCGCACGTGTCAGCTCGTCACTTTACCGAGGTTTCGAGCACGTCCTGATCGGCAAGCACCCGCTCGACGCACTGGTGATCGTGCCGCGCATCTGCGGCATCTGTTCGGTATCGCAGTCGGCTGCTGCTGCTGCTGCCCTGGCTGACGCTGCGGGACTGGAGATGCCGGCGAACGGCCGACTGGCGAGCAACCTGATCCTCGCCTGCGAGAACCTGGCCGATCATCTGACCCACTTCTACCTCTTCTTCATGCCTGACTTCGCGCGCGCAGCCTATCGCGGTCGGTCGTGGCACGCAGCAGCCGAGCGGCGCTTCAGGGCAACTGTCGGCGAAGCGCTGCGTGAAGTCCTGCCGGCACGCGCCGATCTGCTGCGGCTCATGGGCCACCTGGCGGGGAAGTGGCCGCACAGCCTGGCGCTGCAGCCGGGCGGCACGACGCGGGCGGTGACGGCAACCGAGAAGATCCGGTTGCTCTCGGTGCTGCGCGATTTTCGTGGCTTCCTGAGTCGGGTCGTCTTCGGCGATTCGCTCGAGAGCCTCGGCACGATCGGCAATCTCGACGAACTTGCTGCCTGGGCCCGCGGTCGGCCGGCCGACTTCGCGCGTTTCGTCGAGATTGCCGTCGATCTCGGCCTCGACTGCGTCGGACGGGCGAGCGACCGCTTCCTGAGCTACGGTGCCTATGCTGCCGCTGCCGACGGTTCGGGCGCCGCCGGACACCTCTTCGCCCGTGGCATCTGGCACGGCGCTGACCGGCCATTCGTCGAGCAGTTGATCAGCGAGGACGTTGCGCATGCCTGGCTGTTCGGCGAGCAGGCGCTGCATCCGGCAGTTGGCGAGACGCGACCGCTTACGGGCGACTTTGCCGACAAGGCTGCCGCGTACACGTGGTGCAAGGCGCCACGCTACGACGGCGAAGTTGCCGAAACGGGGGCGCTCGCCCGTCAGGTAGTCGCCGGACAGCCGTTGCTGCGGGCGCTCATCGCGGCGAGTGGCGGCAGTGTCCTGGCGCGGGTCAGCGCCCGTCTGCTGGAGCTGGCGCTCGTGCTGCCGGCGATGGAGCGCTGGGTGCATGCCCTGGTCCCCGGCGAAGCGTTCTGCACGCAGGCGCCGTTTCCCGACGAGGCGAACGCCGTCGGCTTGGTCGAAGCGGCCCGTGGCGGACTCGGCCACTGGTTGCGCATAGAAAGCGGGCGCATTGCCGGCTACCAGATCATCGCGCCAACCACCTGGAACTTCTCGCCGCGCGACGCGAACGACGTTCCGGGCGCGCTCGAGCAGGCGCTGGCTGGACTGCCGGTCGGCGATGGCGAAGATGTGCCGCTGCTCGTGCAGCACGTCGTCAGGTCCTTTGACCCGTGCATGGTGTGCACCGTGCACTGAAACCTGATCGCGTCCCTTGCATGCCAGCCACAGGAACAGCGGTCCGCCGCGCTGCCAGCGGTCAGTAGTTCTGGCGCAGCGATTCTGCGATGGGGTTCCTGCTGACTCGTATCGCTGGCAGGATGGCGGCAAGTACGGTGGCGGCGAGCCCGATGACAAAGGCTGATACGACTGCCGATGGCAGGACTCGTATGGCGACCACGTAGCCCGTATTGGCGTTGGGCAGCGGTGGCATCTCGACGGCCAGGGCGGTCACTGCGGCCGCGGCCAGGAGGCCCGTTGCGGCACCGGTGACGGCCCCGATCAGCCCGATCAGGGCGTTCTCGAGGATGACCAGGCGGAAGATGTCGCGGCTGCGATTGCCCAATGCGAGGAGCGTGCCGAACTCGCCGACGCGCTCGAAGACGCTCATATTGACAGTGTTCGCGACGGTCAGCAGGACCATCAACAGGACTATCAGGCGCAGCACGCCGAACTGGCGGTCGTAGAGATCCACGGCCTTCTGATAGAAGTCGTTGAGTTCCCGCCAGGTTCTGATCTCATATTGCTGCGTGTCGAGTTGGGTGCCGAGGCTGGCCGCCGTGGCCTCGGTTTCGTCAGTCCTGCGCAGCGAGACGACAATGCTGTTGGCGCCGCTCGAACCGAACAACTCCTGCGATGCAGCAAGCGGAATCCTCACTGCTCGCGCGTCGAACTCCTTCGAAAAGGTCTGAAACGCTCCGACCACTTCGAAGTCCAGTGTGTTGGTCGCGCCGGCGGCCGTGGCCACCAGCAGGGTGACCGGATCGCCGGGCTTGAGCTGCATGCTGGTCGCGACGCCATCGCCGAGCAGGATGCCGTACCGGTCGCCGTCCGTTAGCTGTCGCCCGGCACTGATCTTCAGATAACTTCCCAGGCGTGCTTCCTTGTCGGCCTCGACGCCTTCGCCGACGATCGAGATGTCGCTGCGCCCGTTGCTCAGCAGTCCGGTAAAGCTGATGCGCGCCATTGTTTCAGCCGTGGCCGGCAGGGCTTCTACCCGTTGCTGGAGGACCCGCGGCTCGTCGATCAGGTACTTGTCGGGCGACCGCGAGCCGAACTCATAGAAACCCTTTCGGTACACCTGCAGGTGGCCCGATTGCGAGTGGATCGTGGCCTCGCTGAGCTGGA
>ERZ761603.3147-NODE-3147-length-10765-cov-40.936508_pt1 | contig 10765 bp, 9 predicted proteins | sample MGYA00511879_ERZ761603 | MGnify/ENA primary metagenome ERZ761603 (study PRJEB28899, sample SAMN02850040) | bioreactor sludge metagenome | biome: EBPR Sludge; feature: EBPR Bioreactor; material: flocular biomat | place: Australia: Thorneside Wastwater Treatment...
CGATCGTCGGCGGGGCGTTCATCGGCGCGTGGCCGGAGATCGCGCTGGTGACGTTCCTGTTCGCGCTCGCCGAACTGATCGAGGCGAAGGCCCTCGACCGCGCCCGCAACGCCGTCAAGGGCCTGATGGCAATGGCCCCCGACGAGGCGAGCGTGAAGCAGCCGGACGGATCGTGGAAGGTGACGCCCGCGCGGGAAGTTCCCGTCGGCGCGGTGGTGCAGGTGAAGCCTGGCGAGCGGCTGGCGCTCGACGGCGTGGTGGTCGCGGGGGAGTCGAGCGTGAATCAGGCCCCCGTCACCGGCGAGTCCGTGCCGGTGGACAAGAAGGTGGGCGACAAGGTCTTCGCGGGCACGATCAACGAGTCGGGCGTGCTGGAGTTCAAGACCACCGGCGGCAAGGACCAGACCACCCTGGCCAAGATCATCAAGACCGTGCAGGAAGCACAAGGAAGCCGTGCGCCAACGCAGCGGTTTGTGGACAACTTCGCGCGGGTCTACACGCCCATCGTGTGCGTCGTCGCGGTGCTGGTCGCGGTCGTGCCGTGGCTGGCGTTCGATCAGCCCTTCTATCCCTGGCTCTACAAGGCGCTGGTGTTGCTCGTCATCGCGTGCCCGTGTGCTCTGGTCATCTCAACCCCGGTGACTGTGGTGAGCGGCCTGACCGCGGCGGCCAAGCGGGGCATCCTCATCAAGGGCGGCGTTCACCTTGAGAACGGCCGCAAACTCAGGGTCGTCGCGCTCGACAAGACCGGGACGATCACCGAGGGCAAGCCGCGTGTCACGGATGTGCAGCCCGTCGGCGGCGCGAGCAAGGATGAAGTCCTCCGCATCGCGGCGAGTCTGGATGCGCTCTCGCAGCACCCGGTGGCGCTGGCGGTCGTGGCGGCGTGGAGCGGCGAGCGGGCAAGCGTCGAGGCGTTCAAGTCGCTCACGGGTCGTGGAGTGGAAGGACGCATCGACGGCGCGGCGTACTTCGTCGGCAACCACCGCCTCGCCGAGGAACGCAAGGTTTGCTCACTGGAGGTTGAGGCCGTCCTGAGCCACTTCGAGGTGCAGGGCAAGACGGCGGTCGTCGTCGCTTCCGCGAGCAGGGTGCTGGGCGTCATCGCGGTGGCCGACACGCCCCGCGAGAGCAGCGTCGAGGCGATCACGTCGCTGCACGGGCTGGGCATCAAGACGCTCATGCTCTCGGGCGACAACCAGACGACCGCGTCGGGCATCGCGAAGATCGTCGGCATCGACGAGGCCAAGGGCGGCATGCTCCCCGAGGACAAGCTCGCCGAGATCGAGCGACAGACCAAAGAGCACGGCGACGCGATCGGCATGGTCGGTGACGGCGTGAACGACGCCCCCGCCCTTGCCAAGTCCACCATCGGCTTCGCAATGGGCGCGGCGGGGACGGACACGGCGCTGGAAACCGCCGACGTGGCGCTGATGCAGGACGACCTGCGGGGTCTGCCCGAGTTCGTCCTGCTCTCCCGACGCACCGGCGCGATCCTGTCCCAGAACATCGCCCTCGCTATTGGCATCAAGGTGATCTTCTTTGTGTTGACCCTGGGCGGGTGGGGCACGATGTGGATGGCCGTCATCGCGGACGTTGGAGCGAGCCTCCTCGTCGTCGGGAATGGGCTCCGGCTGTTGGGGTGGCGGACGGGTCCGGCGGCGACGCTGGGGTCGAACAAGGATCGGAGCCCCGCGTAAAGTGAATCTGGCGTTCGTTTGTCCGATATACTCATGAGCATCATGCGTCACCCTCTGCTCCGCATCCTGGTCGCCCTGCTCATCGGCGTGGTCACGCCGCTGTGCTGCTGCCAAGCGGCGCTGCTCGTGGACAGTGCCTGTGACGGGAATCACCTCGTTGCGGCCGAGACGGACCCTTGCTGCGGCGGGTGTTCGACTGAGACCGCATCACGCCAGGCGTCGGACCCGCAGCGGGATCATTCGAACGAGGAGCAGCCGCTCTCGCCGGACGAGTGCCCATCGTGCCCATCGTGCCAGGGCACATCCGGCGGTACCGGTGTCAAGGCCGAAAGCAGACTCCCTGCGTTCGAGCAGCAATGGGATGCGCTGGCGACGTTCGCGCTCGCGGTCCTGTGGACCATTCCGAATCCCGATGCCAAGGTCCTGCCCTTGTCACCTGGCTGGGCCTTGGGCCCGCCCTACCTGAAGGCCAACCGCGAAGCCTTGCGCTGGCATTGCGCGCTCGTGGTGTAGTTCAATCCTGCAACGGACGCTCCCTTTCCCCAGCGTCCGCATCGTGCTTGCGCGACGGGCTCCGTGCCGCTCGTGCGAGGAGTGTCTTTGCTTGACGCGCCCGCCCTCGGTCATTCGTCCTTGGCCGCCGGCGCATTGCAGGAACCACTTATGGCTACCGCGCAGACCGACCTGCGGGCGCTCCGTCGAGGCCCGCAGCCCACACTATCAGATTCCGCGCCTAGGCGACAGCCCGCGGGCAGCACCACCGTCATCGCGCGGCCCAAAGCGCGCTGGGCAACGCGGCTGCTCATTCCCACCGCCGTGCTGCTCGCAACGGGCGGCCTGCTGGCCTATGCCGCACGCGATGCGCTCCAGCCCAGGCTTGCGGTCCACGTCGCCGCCGCGATTCCGAAGAGTGGCGTCGGGGCGGCGGACACCGGCACCGATGCTGACTCGACGGGCGGTTCGGAAGATATCCCGACCGATGCGCCGCTCGGCCCCGTTGCGGTGCAAGCCCCGGGGTGGATCGAACCCGCCCCCTTTGCCGTTAGGGTTCCTGCGCTCGCGGAAGGCGTCGTCAAGGAGCTTTTGGTTCTCGACGGCGAGCGAGTCGAGGTTGGGCAGGTCATCGCCAGGCTGATCGACGACGATGCGCGGCTGGCACTCCGCGCGGCGGACGCGACCGTCGCGGAACGCGTCGCGGACGTGGCCCGGACCCGGGCGGCGCTCGCGACCGTCGAGTCGCAGGTCGAGGTGGAACGCACAACCGCCGCCGAACTGCGTGACGAGGTGACCCGCAAACGCGAGTTGGTGCCCGCAGGACTGAGCGAGGGCACTTTCCGCCGAATGGAGATCCGCCTGAGCGGGCTTGAGGCGAGGGTCGCTTCGGCAGAGAAACTTGTGGACGAGGCCCGCGCCGCGTTAGCGCAGGCGGAATCGGCCCACGCTGCGGCCCTCGTGATGCGCGACGAGGCCGTGTTGCGTCTGGAGCGTATGGACGTGCGCTCGCCCGTCGCGGGCATCGTGCTCGCCCACTTGGTCGAGCCGGGCACACGAATCAGCATGGGCGGGCTGAGCGGAGATGCAGGGCTCGCCGGGAGCATGATGGGGGCGGTCGTCCGCGTCTATGACCCTGCGAAACTCCAAGTGCGCGTGGACGTTCCGCTGGCCGATGCCGCCAAGGTCAGTGTGGGCACGCGGGCGACGGTCAGCACCGAGGCGCTGGCGGACCAGACGTTCAGCGGCGTGGTTTCGAGGGTGGTGCATGAGGCGAACATCCAGCGGAACACCGTGCAGTTCAAAGTCGCGCTCGATGCGCCATCTCCCGTTCTCAAGCCCGAGATGCTCACCCGCGTCAAACTCCACGCGCCCGCGATTGCCTCACGGCAACGCGGCACAAGCACCGGGGGCGTCGAAGCGTCCGGACACGGCGAGAGCGGCGACATGCTGCTGCTGGTTCCGACGGCCGCTGTTACGTCGGCGGGTGAGGACAAGGGCCAGGTCTGGGTCGTGGAGACCTCCGGCGGAAGCCCGGTCGCCCGCCGCCGCGACATCACGACGACGCCCGCGGCAGACGAAGGGTTCACCGCCGTAGCGAGCGGACTCCGCCTCACCGACCGCATCATCCTCGATCCGCCCGCTCCACCCGCGATCCGCGACGGGATGCGGCTCAAGGTTTTGGGCGAACGCACAACCGCACCTTCAGAGCCCGCATCCTCAAACCCGTAACTCCCAGTTCCAGAACATCCCTGCGACGAACTCGCGGCATCGTTGAGAATCCCCATGAACACGAACCACGCTCACGCACGAACATCTAGTCAAGAACCTGCGCTCATTCAGTGCCGCCGGCTCACCAAGACCTACAAGAAGGGCGACAACACCATCACGCCGCTTCAGGAACTCGACCTCGACGTGCCCGCGGGAGACTTCCTCGCGCTGATGGGCCCTTCGGGAAGCGGCAAGACCACGCTGCTCAACCTCATCGCCGGGATCGACCGGCCAAGCGGGGGCAACCTCATCATCGGCGGCACCGACATCTCCACGCTCTCGCGGTCCAAGCTCGCCGACTGGCGGAGCGTCAACGTCGGCTACGTCTTCCAGCTTTACAACCTCGTGCCCGTGCTCACGGCCTACGAGAACGTCGAGCTACCCCTGCTGCTCCACAGCATGTCGGCCCGCGAGCGACACGAGAAGGTACAGACCGCGTTGCAGCTCGTCGGGATCGCCGACCGGCACGACCACTACCCGCGTCAACTCTCGGGCGGCCAGGAGCAGCGCGTCGCGATCGCCCGCGCGATCGTGACCGACCCCACCATCATCGTCGGGGACGAGCCCACCGGCGACCTCGACCAGGAGTCAGCGCAGGCCATCATGGACCTCATGGTCCGGCTCTGCGATGATCTCGGCAAGACCCTCATCATCGTGACCCACGACGCCAAGAGCGCGGCGCATGCCAAGCGGACGCTGCATCTTGAAAAGGGCCGCCTCATCGAAGCCGCCGATCTCGCCGCACGCACCGCACCCCTTGTCCCGCAGGAGGCCTGATCCGTGATCGCACCCAAGTTCATGCCCGTCGTCTTCAAGCAGCTGTGGCGGCACCAGGTCCGCAGCGTGCTCACGCTCTCGGGCGTCGCCATCGCCATGTTCCTGTTCATCGCGGTGCAGACCTTGCAAGAGGGCGTGCGCCAATCCACGCAGGCCGCCGCCGGAGACACCACACTGGTGGTCTACCGTGAAAACCGCTTCTGCCCCGCCGCCAGCCGCCTGCCGCAGTTCTACGTGGACCGGATCGAGAAGATCCCCGGGGTGGTCTCGGCGGTACCCGTCAAGATCGTGGTCAACAACTGCCGGGCCTCGCTGGATGTCATCACGTTCCGGGGCGTGCCGCGTGAAGACCTCGCGGGGCCGACGGGCTGGGCGAGCAAGTGGCAACTCATCTCCGGCTCGGTGGCCGAGTGGGAGAAGCGCTCGGACTCGGCCCTCGTGGGCGAGACGCTCGCGGCCCGGCGCGGTTTCCAGATCGGCCAGTCCTTCGACGCCTCGGGCATCACCGTCACCGTCGCGGGGATCATCCGCTCCCCCGAGCCGCAGGACCAGAACGTCGCCTATGTCCACCTCGACTTCCTCCAGCAGGCCGCTGGCAAGGGCGGCGGCCTGGGCAGCGTCACGCAGTTCACCGTCCGCGTCGATGACCCGGCGAAGATGGAGCAGGTGGCCGAGGCGATCGATGCCGAGTTCCGCGCCGAGGCCGACCCGACGATGACCAGCCCCGAGAAGGCTTTCGTTGCGCAGGCGGGGGCCGACATTGTGGAGATCGTGAAGTTCACGCAGTGGCTGGGCTGGGGCTGCCTTGCGGCGGTGCTCGCGCTCGTCGCCAACGCGATCGTGCTCAGCGTGCAGGACCGCATCAAGGAGCACGCCGTGCTCCAGACGCTGGGGTTCCGCTCGGGCCTCATCGCCCGACTGATCGTGAGCGAGGGGATGCTCATCGGCCTGCTCGGGGGCGCGCTGGGCACGGGCATCGCCCTCTCCGTCGTTCACTTCGGCAACTTCACGCTCTCGCAGGAGGGGCTCTCGATCGGCGTGAGCGCATCGTGGTCGGTGCTGGCCTGGGGCCTCATCATCTCGGGGGGTGTGGGGATCGTGGCGGGTCTGGTGCCCGCGTGGCGGGCCGGTCGCCGAGAGATTGCTTCGTGCTTCCGGGCGGTTTGAAAGAGGAACCTATGAGACTTCTTCCGTTTGCATACGCTGTCCGCAATCTGGGCCGCTCGCCCTCGAGACTCTTTCTGTCCGTCGCCGGGGCGGCGATGGTGGTGCTGCTCATTCTGGTCGCGGGTGGCTTTGTGAATGGCATGAGCCGAGCGCTCAAGGCCACCGGCGGGGAGCACAACATCATCCTGCTCGGTGCAGGCAGCGAGGAGAGCGTCGAGCGCTCCGAGATTCCGGCGGCGACGCCGGGGGTGCTCTCGGCCAGCGTGCCCGGCATCCGCACACGGGCGGGCGTGGCGTATGTCTCACCGGAGGTCCATGTGATGCTGCCCGTGGGCGTGGGCGGCGCGGCGGCTGCTCCGGTGGGCACTGGCTCGGGCGGCGTTGGCACGCTCGCGCCCAAGGCGAAACTCCGGCAGGTGATGATGCGCGGCGTGACTCCCGCGGCGTCGCTCGTCCACGAGTCGGTGTCGCTGACCGAGGGTCGCTGGCCCTCATCCGGTGCGGATGAGGTGTTGGTCGGACGTATGGCGGGGACAGTGCTCGGCGTGTCGGCGACCGAGGTGCAGATCGGCAAGTCGCTCATCATCGACGGCAGGCCGTGGACGATCGTCGGGCGCTTCAGCGCGCCCGGGACTGTCGTCGAGGCCGAGGTGTGGTTGCCGCTGGCGGACCTGATGGAAGCCACCAAGCGCGACACGATCTCGTGCGTGGTCCTGACGCTCGACCCTTACAACGAGGCCACCGGCGAGGGGGCGGACTTCGGCGACATCGCGGCCTTCACCAAGACGCGGCCGGACCTGGAACTGGTGGCGATGACCGAGCGCGAGTACTACGGAAAACTGGCGAGTTTCTTCGGGCCCATCAAGATCGTCGCGTGGGTGACGGCGGGGCTGATCGCCGTCGGCGGGCTCTTCGGCGGCCTCAACACGATGTACGCCGCGTTCGCCTCGCGTATCCGCGAACTGGGGACGCTGCAATCCATCGGCTACCGGCGGCTGGCGATCGTCTGGTCGATGATCCAGGAATCGACGCTGGCGACGGCCGCGGGCGGTCTTGCCGCGTGTGCGGTGGGCGTCTTCCTGCTCGACGGGCTGGCGGTGCGGTTCTCGATGGGGGCGTTCGGGCTGCTGATCGACGAGACGGTGATCGGGCTGGGGCTGCTGACGGGCCTGGCCCTGGGCGTCGTGGGCGCGTTGCCCCCGGCGATTCGTTGCCTAAGGCCGACGATTCCCGTCGCGCTCAAGGCGGTGTGATGATGCGAGATGGCGCCTCCGCGGCGCGCGCCGTGAGGCGAGTGACGTTCAAGAATCTTTGCAAGGAGTTTCGACATGAAGACGACGATGATGCGGATGACGGTTTCGGTGCGGGCGATGACGGTGGCCGTGGCGCTGATCGGGTGCGCGGTCGGTGTGGGACCGTTTGCGCCCTCGGCCGCGATCGCCCAGATCAAGAGCGTGGGGGACGTGAAGACGCTGATGAAGCCCGAGTTGCCCGCCGGTGCGCTCGAGATCACCGCTGCCATGAAGTCGGCCAAGGTCGGCGAGACGATCACCGTGCGCGGCAACGTGGCGATGTCCAAGGACGCCTTCGTCGAAAACCGCTCGATGTTCACGCTGGTGGATGAATCCACGCGCCTGGCGTGCTGCCCGCCCGTGGACAAGTTGCCCGACACCGCCTGCAACATCCCCGCCGAGGGCCGGGCGACGGTGCAGATTGTGGATGCGAATGGCAAGCCGCTGCGGGCCGGGTTGAGCGGCCAGCACGGGCTGAAGCCCGGTGCGGAAGTGTTTGTGACCGGCAAAGTCGAGACCGCCAACGGGACCGACGCGCTCGTGCTGACCGTGGTTTCGATGCATGTGCCCAAGGCACCGCTGCCGAGCGGGTTCTTTGTCGAGAAGCAGCCTGAGAACGGAAAGGACGTATCTGAAGTCCGCAAGGCCGGAACACTCAAGGCCGGTGACGAGGTCGTGCTTCGCGGCCGCATCGGCGGTAGCAAGGAGCCGTTCGTCGCGGGGCGCGCGGTCTTCACGCTTATTGGCCGCGGGCTCAAGGCCTGCAATGAGAATCCCGACGACAAGTGCTCCAAGCCTTGGGACTACTGCTGCGAGACCAAAGAGGACATCCTCGCCAACTCCGTGACCGTGCAGGTCGTGGACACCAAAGGGCAGATCCTGCGCACCGACATGAAGGGGCGGCGCGGGCTGAAGGAGCTCTCGGAGATCGTGGTTGTCGGAAAAATCGCTTCGGCGGACGGAAAGTCTGTTGTGGTCAACGCGTCCTCCGTCTACGCGGTTCACTGACTGTGATTTGCTGCCCACACCCGCTCGTATCGCTCCCGGTTTGCCTCCACCCACGTCCCAGCGAAGAGGTGCGATCCCAGCAGGAAATACTTCGCGTCGGGATTCGACTTCGACTCTCCGACGGTCGGGTGAAAGTATGCGGGCGGGTAGAGCGCCACGTCGTCGTACTGGGTGACCACGCGGGCGAGCAGTCCCGGCCCGGCTTGATCGCCGACGTACCGGCGCTCAAAGAATGACTCTTCGATCATCGCCACCATGTGCCACATCGCCGGGTGGTGGGCCGGAAAGCCCATCGCCGCGTTGGAGACGATGTCGAGTTGCTCGCACGCTGCCCACGCCCGAACCTCGGGCGGGCACATCTCGTCGAGCGGACGGATGGGCTTCACGTCCGTGTCGAGGTAGACGCCGCCGAATCGGGCCAGGAGTTCCAGCCGCAGGATGTCCGAGCGCATCACGCAGCCGGGCGTGCCGCCGACGTTGCCGCAGGCCGCCCATGCGTTGCGGTTGAGGATCGGCGGCAGGTTGTCATCCGTCCACAGCCGCATGTCCCACTGCGGGTTCATCTCGGCGAAGCGGCGACGCCAGCGCCGCTGGTGCAGGGGCATCTCGCCCTTGCCCAGCCAGATCTGGTGCAGGACCCGCGGGATCGGGGTGGCGGTTGCGGTGGTGATCAAGCCACAGTCTCCGCCGCCTTGCCGCTCACGAACCCGAACGCGCCGCCGTGAGCCTTAGCGGCTTCTTCGCCCTGCTCGAAGAGCGCCCAGTGGAACGGCACAACATCGCGGAAGTGCCCGTGGTCGCGGACCACGCGGGTGAAGAACCCCGGCCCGCTCTGGTCCCACACGCCGCGATAGACCAGCACCGAGTGCGGCAGGTCGCGGATCGCGTGCCAGAGCATCGGGCGGTTCCGCGTTGCACCGAGCACCGACGGCGACAGCATGTGCGGACGGCTCGCACCGTGGCTGGCGATCGTCGAGCAGAATGCGCCGACGCCGGCGACGAGTTCATCGAGCGAGCGCAGCGGCAGACGATCAGGATCGACGAACACGCCGCCCTCGCGGGCGAGCACTTCGTAGCGCAGGAGGTTGAGCCGCGCCGCCGACGCCGCGGGCTCGCTGAGGTCGAGCGTCTGCTGCCACTGATCGTGGTTCAGGATCGGCGGCCGGTTGTCCAGCGTGAACGTGAGGACATCCCACTCGGGATGCAGCGTCTGCCATGCGTGCTTCCACGCGGTGAGCCGCTGACGGTCGGGAGACTCGGACAAGTCGGCCGTGTAGATGACTTTCGGGATCATGCCTTCACCTCCTCTTCGATGCTGCTGCTCAGGCTCGCCACACCACTCTGCTGCCACTTCGCCGGAGGCACGCCCTCCATGCCGCCCTCGATGAACGACGATGCGCCCTCGCCGAGGGCCACGGCTTGCTGGGCGCTGCCGGAGCCCGAGCCTGAGCCCGGTGGGCCCGAGCCGCTGTCGCTGCCGCTGGACGAGCCCGACGAACTGGCGGAACTGGACCCCGAGCTCGACCCGGAACTGGACATGGACGAGCCGCTGGACTTGCCGCTACCGGAACTCGACCCGCTGCCACTCGAGGAACCGGACCCGGAGCCGGAACTCGATCCCGAACCAGACGATGAACCCGACCCGCTCTGCTGCGTCGCGGGCATGTCGTTGTGGACCCACACGCCATCGGCCAGGAAGACGTTCAAACCGGGCACGTGCACTGCGACCGTGGTTACACGATCGCCGGCGCGAGTGAACGTCTCGACGCGCTCCTCGCGGAGGTCGTGCCGCACGAGGTAATCGCCGACCAGGACGAACTCCGCCGACACGAACCCGACCTCTTCGCCGCGGCGCAGGAGCACCGGGTGCTCGGGCGTGAGCCGCAGGCGACCGTTGATCGTGATGAACCCGTCGTGCGTGCCGACCGTGACGCTGGCAACAGAACCGGTGACGGGCGTGAACACCGCTTCGGCCCGCTGACGCAGCCACTGGTACTGTGCTCGCCACGGCACATCGCGATCGAGGCCTGCCACGTCAAGCGCGGCGAGTCGGTCGCCGGGTCGCAATCGCTCGATCGGCACGGTCTGGCCAGAGGCCAGCCGCACCGGCGTTCCGGCCAGCACGCAGTTGGAGCCGCCCGGGCCAGAACCACCCGGCCCGCTTCCCCCAGGGCCCGACCCTCCCGGCCCAGAACCGCCAGGTCCAGAGCCTCCGGGACCCGAACCGCCCGGGCCGCTGCCGCCGCCACTGGACCCGCCTCCGCCCGACGAACCGCCGCCTGAACTGCCCCCTCCGGACGATCCTCCCGAAGAGCCACCAGAGGACCCGCCCGAGGACATGCCGGAACTCGCACCCGACGACATGCCGCTGGAGGCTCCGGAACTCATGCCCGACGACGCTCCCGATGAGCTCATTCCGGAGGAACTTCCACCGCCGGAACTGCTCATGCTGGACGTCATGCTCGAGCCCGAAGAGCTCGAAGACATGGAACTCGGCGTGTCGCTCGTCGGCGTGCTTCCCGAACCGCTCGATGACATCGGCCCGCTGCTCGACGGCGT
>ERZ761603.3149-NODE-3149-length-10764-cov-109.398263_pt1 | contig 10764 bp, 9 predicted proteins | sample MGYA00511879_ERZ761603 | MGnify/ENA primary metagenome ERZ761603 (study PRJEB28899, sample SAMN02850040) | bioreactor sludge metagenome | biome: EBPR Sludge; feature: EBPR Bioreactor; material: flocular biomat | place: Australia: Thorneside Wastwater Treatment...
ACAGCCGCTTCGCCAGATCCATAGGCGAAACCATAACGAAAAACCGCTACGGTGTTCAGCGGAGATCTGGCGAAGGGTAAGCGCCGTGTGCGGGACCTATAACCTCCGCAGGCCTTTCACAGCGGCGGACGTAACACACGGGTTCAAGCACGCCGGCTGCACGCAGACGCTGCTCAGCGATTCGGGCCTGGAGATCCTGCGTCAGGCGAGCAAGGGACTGCCCCGGCATGCGGCGCGCATTCTGCGTACCGCCATGCGTCTGGCGGTACCGCGCGGGCTCAATCATCTGCCCGACGACCTGTTGCAACTGGCCATCGAGGAACTCCGATGAGCCGCCGTCGCAATAGCCTGTTCCCCGAGGGCCTCTCCGACGAAGCCGCTGCCGCGCTCTGCGACTTCCTCTTCCGGCTCGCCACCGCCTGCGAGAGCCACTACCTCGTACAACTGCGCCGTCGTCACGATCGCCAAAGGAACCTCTACGATCCCGAGGAACCCTGGCGCTTCCCGCCCAGCGATCCCCGAGCCCCATAGGCCCCCTGTCCCACGCTGCAGCCGGGGAAAATCCGCCCGGCTACAGCGTGGGACATTCTTCTTGTCTCACCCCGGAACAGCTCGGGACGGAGAGGCTCGGATAGGGCGGGACGTAACAGCAGGCACTGCTCGTGGTCGCCCTTCACCACTTCCTGAATGCCTGTCACCCACGCCTTGAGCACGCTCTCGAAGGCTGCCTTGCCCCCTTCAAATTTCACTTTGTCGGCTTGGCGGATGCCTCTGCCAGAACTCGGCAGGGTGATCATGTCATGTTCGGTCAGCTTGGCTCAGTAGCTGCGAATCTCGGTCTGCCTGGTAGATCGTGGCGACAGCAAACATCAACGTTCGACGATAGTTATATGATTGCAAGTTCATTGTGGAGGAGGTGCAATGATGCCGGGATAGGCGCGTCGTGGGGAAGCGTTACTGACTGCGGGAGAAAGACAGATGCTTCGCCCACAAGCTCCACCGAGCTCCATACGGTTTGGATCAGATCCCAGGAGGTCAAAACCAACCGCATCACCGGTCAACTGACCGGAACTCGCAGGACTCCGCTTATCGAAGAGCATTTGCTGTCAAAACAGACTGGGCCACCTCTCACCTCTCCGCCAGCGCGGCGACAGCCGCGGGCGCGGGGAAGTCCTGTTCGTTCGCCAGTGTCATGAATCGGAACGACGGACCACTTGCGGATGTGGCGGGGAATCTCCTATCCTCTATGAGCTTGCCGCGGTCGCTGTGGGTATGCACCTGTGCGATGGCCGCGGCGAAACGGTCCGCAAGGGACACAATGAAGTTCCTTGCGAGGTTCATGTCCACATCATGGAAGGCTCTTGCTCCTCGTTTCGCTGGTCGCTGCTCTGACATCGGGCAGCCTCGCTGGAAAGCTTGCCGATTTGCTGGCTTGGCGTTTCTGCAAGACGGCGAGCGGCTGCGCTCAAGCCTTGCTGGGGTTGTCCCGTCGCTCGTGAACTGGGGGCTTGGAGGCTTCCGACGACATGCCCCCAAGACGCGACATGAGCCAATGCATCAGTCTGCCAAGTTCGGTCGGGAATGAAAGCACTGCGAGAAGGAGAGACTGGCTGTCTTGGGTCAACCGAAGATCAGAGGGACTTTCAGTTCATGGCCGATACGCGCATTCTGCTCAAGACAGTGGCCATCGCCCTGCCGTTTGGCCTTGCGGCTTTTCTTTGCATCTACGGCGGTCTGGCGCTTTACGTCCCGGGAACGCAGATCATCACCGACCCGCGCGAGATCTTCGTTACCCTTGGCGGAGCGCTGACCGGACCGGCGGGCGCTCTGCTCATCGGCGTCCTGGCGGGAATCTACGACCCGGTGCCCGGCCTTTATCCGGCCACGATCGCGATGCATGTGACCGGCGCCCTGTGGATGGCCTTCGCCTACAAGAAGCTGGTCTTCGAGCGGTTTTCTTCCTGGCTGTTCTTTCCCGCCTGGATCGCGCTGGTCGCGGCCTATTACCTCGCCTTCGTCATGCCTGTGTTCGTGCTCGCAACGAGCCTGCTTCCCGATTTGTCTGCGCAGGTTTTTCCCGACGGCTTATCGGCCCAGGCACTGGCGACTTTCTATCGCGCCGTGATATGGCCTGAGCTTGTCCTGACATCGCTCATCACCGCGGCCATTCTGGCGTTGCTTCCGATGAGGCTGCGCAAGCCCCTATGGTAAGTTGCATTTTCGCCGACCTGCGCGCCTGCCTGAGGATGCGCCTCATGACGAGCACCCATGTCGTGTTGAGACGCTTCGCCATCGGTCGATGTCAGCCTGCTGGTTGCGACCTTGATGCTCGATGCCTGCCTTATCCCAGACGCGCTCGCACAGGTTTTCCGACGGCACGCCTGGACAAGGGTGGAGAACCGTTACATGCCACGCGATGGCCCGAGCCAGGCTTGACCCCGGATGTCACGACGGTACTTCTGTCGCTGACCCCGGTAAAGGCGCACGCGGCGTGCTGATGAAAGCGTTCCAGTCGAACGTGTGCCGGAAGAAAAGCCAGGATTACCGTCAGATGGTGCGTCCGAATGCTTCTACGCTCATCCGCGGTACTTCTGGCCGATGGTGAGATCGGAGGCGTTTGCGTTGGTGTTGGTGATTGCTGCAGGTTCTGCACGGGAGCTTTCGCTTGGCTCCGTGCACCTTGAAGGGAGCCGGACTGCGTCCAAGCAGATGAGCGATGCGCAGCCAGAAATCGGCCGGTGTGGTGCTGCCCGCGCCACAACGCTTTTCGGGAGTGTCGAACGGGAGTGAATTGCGATGGCACCCGAGAACGACAAGCCTGACCGCAAAGGCAATTCGCGCGACCGATGCCGCTTTGGTCAAGGTCGGAAACCTGCGCGCAACAGGCATGGCGAACACCCCTCTTGCGTGCGCATGGATGGGAAACCGACGGCAAGGCGTGGCCAACTGCTCGCCACGGTACGACCGCTGAAACAGCGTCCGCTCGTGTGTGGCTGGGAAGTCCTGGACACGCACTCGAAAGCCGCTCATCCGGCGGTCGAAGCAGGTCGCACGGTCTATTCAAGCGGCGGCCATCCGTGGCAGGGAAGCCCTGCGAACGATCGCTTCCGGGCCGGAGCGAAATCCGCTTTAACCGGCGCGAGGCCGCTTGATCCGACGGACTTGCGCGCGGTGAGGTGTCGCCGGGATTTGCCGAATTCCTCGATTCCCCCGCCCATTGTGCTCGCTCTGCGCGACGACGATGCGCACAAGAGGCGTTTTCGGCCGTGCTTTGGAGAAATCGACTGGCCATGAAGCTGCCGTGGGCGGAGATCAAAGGCCGGATCAGCGTACTCGCCATCCGCCTGGCGCTTTGGCTGGTTCTGATGCTCAGCCTTCCCTTGCTGGGAATCGTGATCTTTTCATTCAACAACCTGGAAAACGCGCTCGCGCGTGCAGCGGGTTCTGAGCAGTTGCGCCTCGCCCGACTGCTGGCCGGTCAGATCGACGGCACCGCACTCGGCACGGACGCGCTGGCGAAAGTCGTCGAAAGCGCCAGCGATGCGGTTAGTCCGGTCTTCGTGACCGATCGGTCTGGACGATACCTGGCCCATCCCGACCGCTCGAAAGTCGGATTGGCGCTGCAAGCGGATTTCCCGAAGGCGATCACAGAGTCGATCCTGTCCGGCACGAGCGGCTCCATTCAGGACTTTTCGCGATCCGCCATGGTCTTCGCCTACCACCCCACGTCGGGAGCAAAGGCCATCGTCGTGGTGGCCACTCCGCGCGACGCCATGGCGAGCATCGGCGAGGACTATCTGGCCAGGACCGCGTCCCAGATCGGCCTGATCGTGGCGCTGATTTCGATTGGCGGCGGTGTCGCGATCTGGCTGGTAGTCGGCTCGCCAAGCCGCAAACTGGTCGCCGCGGCCACCCGGATGACGAGCGGTGACTGGTCCATTCGCGTCGATCCGGAAGAGATGATCGACGACCTCAAGATTCTGGCAATCACCTTCAACGGCATGGCCGAACGCCTGCAACGTCTGGTCACGAGCTTGACCGAACTCAACGCGACGCTGGAAACGAGAGTGTCGGCGCGCACGGTCGAACTTTCGGTGGCCAAGGAGCAGGCAGAAGCGGCCAACCGGGCCAAGAGCGCCTTTCTGGCCAATATGAGCCACGAGCTGCGCACACCGCTGAACGCGATCTTGGGATTCACCGAGCTGATGCGTCGAGAGGGCCGGCTGAGCGGGCGAGACCGGGACCACCTGGCGATTGTCAATCGCAGCGGTGCGCACCTGTTGGGATTGATCAACGACATCCTGGACATGGCCAAGATCGAGGCCGGGCGCATCCAGTTGGAGATGGCGCCATTCGATCTGGGCGCGATGGCCAACGACATTGTCGGCATGATGGCTCAGCGCGCCCTGGAAAAGGGCGTCGAGCTACGCCTGGAGCGCTCTTCGCGTGTGGCGCGCTACATTTGGGGTGACGAAACTCGCTTGCGGCAGGTGCTGGTCAATCTGCTCGGCAACGCCATCAAGTTCACCCGTGAGGGCGTAGTAACCCTGCGGCTGAACGGCGGACCGGAAGCGAGCGCGCCCCGCCTCCTGATCGAGGTCGAGGACACCGGCCCGGGAATCGCGCCGGACGATCAGGCGCGCGTCTTTGAGCCATTCGTGCAGACCGATGCCGCCGCAAGACAGGGTAAAGGCACCGGATTGGGACTGGCCATCACGCGCCAGTTCGTCGAGCTGATGGGCGGGCGAATTGGTGTCACGAGCTGCCTCGGTCGGGGCAGTTGCTTCCGCATTGAGCTGCCGGTTCAGCTCGCCCGCGCAAGCGAGGTGGCCGCTTTGCGCCAGGTCGGCGGCGAAGTGTTGAGCCTGGCGCCGGACCAGCCCACCTGGCGCATCCTGATCGTCGAAGACCAGCCAGAGAACGCCCTGCTGCTGAGTCGCCTGCTGGAAGACGCTGGATTCAAGGTGCAGACGGCAAGGAACGGCGCCGAAGGAGTCGAGCTTTTCCGGCAGTGGCGCCCGCACCTGATCTGGATGGACCAGCGCATGCCAGTAATGGATGGGCTGGAGGCCACCCGGCGCATTCGCAAGCTGGAGGGGGGCGAGGCGGTCAGGATCGTCGCCCTCACCGCCTCAGTGTTCGCCGATCAGCGGGACGAGCTGTTGGCGGCTGGCATGGAGGACGTCGTGCACAAGCCGTTTCGGCCCGAAGAGATCTTCAGTCGCCTCGATCGCCTGCTCGGCGTCCGCTTCGTACGCCGGGAAGTGGACTCGACCGAACCCGCTACCCCGGCCGAACAGGCGCTCGAGCACTCGGCGATGGCAGCGCTGCCGGAAGACTTGCGGCGTGACTTGGCCGACGCCCTGGTGGTGCTCAATGTGGGGCAGATCGACGCCCTGATCGCCCGGGTAGCCGAGTGTGATCCGGCGCTGGGTCGACTCCTGCGCCGCCGCGCGGACAATTACGACTACGGATCGATCGAGGAGGCGTTGCACCGATCCAGCCATGCCTAGCCGATCGTCGGTCGGAGGACGACTTCCGGTCGAGAGTGCACGCGCTACCTCAGGTCTTGACGCGCTTGCTTGCTGGTGTACACCCTGCGCCGGAGAAGCAGGCGGTGCGCAAAGCTCTCGAAAGAGCCAAGGCAACACTCGCTCCGAGCGAGATCTGACCGCGAAGCTGCCGTAGAATTGACTTTGCCAACCGACGGCAACATCGTGCACCAGGAATTGATGGAGGTATCAAATTGCTGAAGTATCGCGCAGTCTTCGTCCTTGTTCTGGTGGCGTGTCTCTTCGCGGGAAACCTTGTCGGACGAGCCTTCGACGGTATCGACCGGCGCAGCCCCGATTACGTTCCTCTAACCGCTGGATTCGACTCGCTGCCCTTCCTGCGAATCGGCGTTACCGCACTGAATTTCGTCACCTTGGGGTTTCTTGACCGGAGTCAGCACAGACAGGCACTGGTGTTCGCCGGGCGAGCTGATGCAGCAAGACACAGCCGTGCCGACTGGACTGATCTCGCGCTATCGACCTTCGCCGTCGCAATGCTCGTCGTTCTCTCAAGATGGCTCGCTCGGAGACTCGTACCAATCCGCTGACGACGCGGCTTGACGGCCTTCCCTGCAGAGAGTTCGCGAAGTCCGCCTGAAGTTGTTGCCGGCCACAAGGAGTCCTTCGTTCGCCAGCCGGTTGGGGCCAGCTCCTGGCGTACTGCTGCGGCAGCTCTGAATGGCTGCGCGCGGGATGCCGGCGCATCGGTCGTCGGCTCACGCAAGATTCAGACGGGTGGCCGACACTTGGCCAGTCGCACTTCTTCAAAGTCGCCTGGGGCTCGGCCAGGCGCCAGCCCTTGCCAAGCTTGCCCAGCGGCTAGCCGCCATTCGCGCTCTTGGCTGGCGAGCGCCTTCCGGCGAACCTCGACGACATGGGCCAAGTCCACCTCTCTGCTCCGTTTTGCCCTTCTCGCCAGATGCTGTCCGGGCGCCAACCAGTCCGTCCTAGAGGGCAAGCATTCAGCCTGCACGCCGGCGTCACGTTCCACGCGTGCCGCTCATGCTGCCAGGAATTGGCCGGACGAAATCCGCCACCTTGCCGCTTTACCCAGCGCATGACGCACAAATACAACCGCCGCGTGCCGGATGCCGGCCCTTGGCACGCGTCAGGCATCGGCTAGCGCGCGATCTGCAGCGGCAGCGGCGAATAGTTGACCCGGCGGATCTCGATCAGTCGCTTTTGTGCGACTCTTCCTTCGACAATCTCGTAGCCCATCAAGGCGAAAACGCGGCCGCGCACGAAGAGCGGCCGCGCGTTGCCGTACCAGTCGACGCACGAGGCGCGGCAGGCGTCGTTGCCTTCATTCTGCGCCGGCCTGGCGACGAGCGTGCCGAGTTCGCTCAAGGCGAGACCACGGTTGCGCAAATAGAGGATCGCCGCCGAGCCGGTGCTCAGTTGGCGTGCGGCCGACTCGCCGCCGCCGATGATCGGCAATCCGAGCAAGCCGTCGACCTCACTCTCCGGCTTGTAAAAGAAACCGTGACTGCGCGTCTCGCCCTGCGCGGCACCTGGACGCAGGTGGCGGTCGACGGTCGCCGGCTGATCCGACAAGCGAACGCTGGTCAGATGCAAATCCTTGCCATCACTGCCCACCACGAGAGCGTGGCTGCCCAGCGCCTCGATACGGTCGACCGGGTGGACGAGCGGCACCTCATGCACCTCGCCTGCCGCGTAGCGCACGGCGAAAACCGGCGAGCGGACGCCGCCGGTCGGCACCGACCAGCCGCTGCCTGCGCCATAGACCAGGTAGGGTCCGATATAGCGGCTCTGGATGGCGTATCCCGCCGGCTTCGGCAAGCGCAGATAGGCATCGTTCGGGACCTCATCCTTGCCGTCGGAGAAACTGGCCAGCGCAACACGCATCAGGGCAAGCTCGCCGGCGCCGGACTCGGCCGCCCACATGCCGTCGCCACGCCCGTTCGAGCGCAGCAGGACGTTCAGCATGCCGCGCTCGTCCTCCAGAAACGAAAACTGATCGATCGGGCTGCCGGCGGTCTTCAGCGCGCTCGGCGGCGAGCCGTCGAGGGGAATGCGAAAAACCGCCGACACCGGTGCGGTAGCCAGGACGCCGCTGCGCCAGGCGGTCGTCCAAACGAAAACCGAGTTCGGCGAGACGTAGAAGACACGCCCCGGCGGGCCGAGCACGGCGGTGCTGTGGCAGTCGAGCTCGGGCTGCGCCAGATCGCAAATGGCGACGCTGTGCAGGGCGACTCCGGCAAAGGGATCAAGCGCCTCGTCGCTGCGATAGATCCGCGTCGCTGGCGCGATTCGTTTGAAATCGCTCGGCAAGGCACCGGGGCGCCAACGCCGGACAGCGGGAAAAGCGGCATAGGGGTCGCCCCACGGGCTGAGCACATGCGGCGAATAGACGATCAGCTTGTTGCCGACCAGGCGGCTGGCGTAGTTACGCGACGAGTAGTAATCGTTGGAACGTAGATGGTAGGTCGCCCGGTAGCTCAGGCGACCATCCGGGGTGAGGTCGAAAACGCCAATCTCGCTGCCGCCGCGCGCATAGCTGTAGCCGATGACGACCAGCGTGTTTCCGGAAATGAGCATTTCATCGTACCAGGCACCTTGCGGGTCGACCTCGGGGCCAAACGCGTCGATCGCCGAAATCGGCCGCAGGTCCTGGCCAGCGATCCGCACCGTAAACAACCGGCCACGTCGCAGGATGACCAGATGATCGCCGTGCAGCTTGACGATGCCGCCTTCGTCGACGCCGGCGTGCTGGACGTTGGTCACCGATTCCGCCTTGCCCGTGGCCGCCGGAGCCGCGGCGGCGGGTGCCGGCCTGGGTGCCGGAGGCGGCAGCGCCTGGGTGCTCGGCGCGGCGCCGTCCGCCTTCTTCAGACGCGCCTGCTGCGCTTCGTCCTTCCGGCGCTTCGCCTCGTCGGCCCAGCGCTTGAACAACCCGGCGAGTTGCTGTTCGTCGTCAAAAGCGCGCAGCGTCTTGCGCGCCGCGCTCGCTTCGCTGGCTGCGCCGGCGACAGGCGGCCAGCAGCACAGGGCTGCACCAAGTACGGCCAGCGCGAGACAGATGGGGGCGGCTGTGCGGAACATCGTCCTTCCTTTCAAGCTGCGTGTGTCCAAGCCGGCAAGCCGGATCGAAGTCGGCGGATCGGGTCGCTATGATTCTCGTTGGCCAACCGACCATGGCCGGCGGGCGACAGCTCGCTCGGCGAACCTGCGCCGAATTCCGCCAGGAGGTGCCGATGATAACTCGCTTGCGCCGCGCTTTCGCGGCCGTTCGCCTGCCCCAGCGCCCGGCGTGCCCGATGGACTTGCCGACATTTTGCTGACTTAACTTCGATTTTTCTGGCAATCCGCGCAAGCGTTTTCTATACTGTGCGGAAAACAAAGGAAAACCGCCAATCGAGCGAGGAGACCTGTGATGGAGCTATACGTGGCCGGCCAATTGCCGGAAGCGTTGTTGGTCGGTGTGCCAGACATCGACCAGCAGCACGAGGAGATTTTCAGCCGCATTTCGCTGCTCAAGGCGCAATGCCTGGAAAGCGGCTCAGCCGCGGTGGAAGGCTTTGCCGACCTGCTCGAGCTGTTTGCCCAGCATTTTGCCAACGAGCAGATGCTCGCCGAGGAAGCTGAGATCGACTTCAGCGAGCACGCCGGCGTCCATCACGACACGCTGCGCATCCTTTACAAAGCGCTGAACGATGCATTCGCCGGCAGCCATGACGTCTATTCCTTGCTGCGCTACGCCGAATACTGGTTTGAGCGGCACATCGGTGAGGATGACCGCTTGTTTGCCGACGAGCTCTCCGCGGCGAACGGCCAACGCACCAGCCAGCCACGCTGGCCGCTCAACGCGAGTTTTTCGGCGCACGCCTGACGGCACGCAGCGGAACGCTGTCTGCGGGCCGCGCCGGCGACTGAGGCTTAGCCCGGCTGTCCGTGCCGGCCGGGATAGCGGGTCGGCCGCTTCCGACGGGCTGAAAAGCCGGTACAAGCTGCTGCCGACCGCTGCCGATGAGGTCGGCCCGTCCCATCCGGCGCAGCGCTTCGCGCAGCAGCGGCCAGTTGTCGGGGTCGTGGTAACGAAGAAACGCCTTGTGCAGTCGGCGCTGTCGGCCCGAGCGAATACGCTCCACGGTCTCCGGGCCCCGCGCCAGCTTACGCAGTGGGTTCCTGCCGCTGTGGTACATCGCACTCGCCAGCGCCATCGGTGTCGGCAGAAACGTCTGCACCTGATCGAGGCGAAAGCCGTTGCGCTTCAACCACAAGGCCAGGTTCAACATGTCCTGATCGGTGGTTCCCGGATGAGCCGCGATGAAGTAAGGGATCAGGTACTGTTCCTTGCCGGCTTCGCGCGAGAACTTTTCGAACATCGCCCGGAACCGGTCGAAGGAAGCGATTCCCGGCTTCATCATGTGCGCCAGGGGACCGTCTTCGCTGTGTTCCGGAGCGATCTTCAGGTAGCCGCCGACGTGGTGCCTGACCAGTTCGCGCACGTAGTCCGGGTCGGTAAGCGCGAGGTCGTAGCGCAGACCTGAACTGATCAACACCTTCTTCACGCCGGGCGCACTGCGCGCCTGGCGGTAGAGCTCGACGAGCGGCGCATGGTCGGTGTTGAGGTTCTCGCAGATGCGCGGAAAAACGCACGACAGGCGCCGGCAGGCGGCTTCGATGCGTTCATCCCGGCAACCCAGGCGGTACATGTTGGCGGTCGGCCCGCCGAGATCGGAAATGACTCCGGTGAAACCGGGCGTGCGCTCGCGGATCTCGCCGATCTCGCGCAGGATCGATTCCGGCGAACGGCTCTGCATGATGCGTCCCTCGTGCTCGGTGATCGAGCAGAAGGTGCAGCCACCGAAGCAGCCGCGCATGATGTTGACCGAAAAGCGGATCATTTCGAAAGCGGGAATCCTCGCCGCGCCATACGCCGGATGCGGCCGGCGCTGAAACGGTGCGGCAAAGACGCCGTCCAGTTCGTCCGTGCGCAAGGGAATCGGCGGCGGGTTGAGCCAGACGTCGCGCTCGCCGTGCGCCTGCACGAGCGCCCGCGCATTGCCCGGATTCGATTCCAAATGGAGGATGCGCGAGGCGTGCGCATAGAGCACCGGGTCTGCCGCAACTTGTTCGCAGGCGGGCAGACGAATCACCGTGCGTGCGCGCTCCGCCTGGCGAGCGCGCACGAACTCGATGCGGCGCACCGGGTCCACCGGCCGCTCGCCCTTGCCCGGCTGCGCGTTGC
>ERZ761603.3150-NODE-3150-length-10764-cov-7.291717_pt1 | contig 10764 bp, 7 predicted proteins | sample MGYA00511879_ERZ761603 | MGnify/ENA primary metagenome ERZ761603 (study PRJEB28899, sample SAMN02850040) | bioreactor sludge metagenome | biome: EBPR Sludge; feature: EBPR Bioreactor; material: flocular biomat | place: Australia: Thorneside Wastwater Treatment...
CCAGGCGCTGGAAGCAGACGAAGGCATTTTTATCACCGATGAGCATGGCCGGATTCTGCGAATCAACCAGGCGTTTACGCGTATCACCGGTTACTCTGCAGAAGAAGCCTTGGGAAAGAATCCGAGGATGCTCTCTTCCAAGCAACACGATGAAACTTTCTACCGGGCTATGTGGCAACGTATCGAGCGGGATGGCGGTTGGCGGGGGGAAATTTACAACAAACGCAAAGATGGCAGTATCTATCCACAATCACTGAGCATCACGGCAGTCAAGAACACCGAGGGCAAGGCGACCCACTATGTGGCGCACTTTGTGGATATCAGCGAACGCAAAAAGAATGAGCAATCGCTAAAGAAGGCAAGGCGGCTGGCAGAAGCGGCTAATGAGGCCAAGAGCCGCTTTCTTGCCACCATGAGCCATGAAATCCGCACGCCGCTCAACGCGATCATTAACATGAACACCCTGTTGCTGGAATCTGAGCTGAGCCAGGAACAGCGGCAGTTCGCACTTGCGGCGGTCAACGGTGGCCAATTGTTACTGGCATTACTAAATAATGTGTTGGATTTTTCCAAAATCGAAGCCGGCAAACTCACATTGGATGAACACTGGTTTAACCCATTGAAGGTGGTTAACACGATTGCCGAGCTTTTCAGCGGCGAGGCGCAAAATAAAGGCATTGAAGTCGTCGTGATTGCCGCCAGACAGGTTCCTGCCGAGTGCTTTGCCGATGGTTTGCGTTTCAAGCAAATACTAACCAATCTGTTAGGGAACGCGATCAAATTCACGAATAGTGGGGGGGTTACGGTCCGGCTTGACTATCAGGTTTTAAATGAGGCCCAATCGGGGCGATTACGTCTGGTAGTGGCTGATACTGGCATTGGCATTCCGGAGGAACAGCAGGCTCAGTTATTCGGCGAGTTTATTCAAGCCGATAGCACGGCAACCCGGCGGCATCAAGGTACCGGTTTGGGATTAGCGATCAGCCAGCGCCTGGTTCACTTGATGGGCGGTGAGATTGAGTGTTTCAGTTGCAGGGGAGAGGGCGCGCGTTTCAGCGTGGATATGCCGATGCGCGGGCGCGGTAAGGAGGGCAGGCACCTCGACGGCGTTCTGGAAATACTCAAAGGTGTTGAGGTGCTGGTCTATAGCCAAAGCCAGCTTATACGCAGCAGTCTCTGCGAACAATTGTCCTGTTACGCGATCACCAGCAGATCCTTCGACTATCATGAGGCGCTGGAACAGCAATTCAGCAGCCTTGACAGCCGCTCACGGGTGGTCATTATGCTGGATACCCCAATGGGTATTTCAGTGATGAGGGAAATGGATTATATCAGCGCACTACCCCGCCGCTATCCACAACTGCGTTTCGTGCGTCTGGCGCCAATGAACGAAGTTGGCGCTATCGATGCCTCGAAGCAGATGGGCTTCCGCTCCGTTGTGCGTAAACCAGCTCAAGCAAGCAGCTTGCTACGTTACCTGGCAGTAACGCTCGACGATTCGCTGCCCTTGCCAAACCCGGAATCTGTTGTACTGGAACCACCCTCCGAGAATATCCATGTCAGCGTCAATCCTGCTCAGATTCTGCTCGTGGAGGACAGTACAAGCAATGTCGCGATAACCCGTGCTGCCTTACATCAGGGAAATTATGAAATCACCGTCGCCTGGAATGGCCAAGAAGCCTTGCATGCAGTCGAGGAAAGAAAATTCGATATCATTCTGATGGATGTCTCCATGCCATTGATGGACGGGCTGGAGGCGACGCAACGGATTCGGCAAGGCCGTTCGCTCAACCACGCCACGCCCATTATCGCTATGACCGCTAATGCCTTTGCGGAAGACCGGGAGCGCTGTCTGAACGCTGGGATGGATGACTTTATGTCCAAACCAATTGATATCAGGAAGCTTCGTAGCATCGTTGAGCATTGGTTACACCAAAAAGTAGTGACGTCTGAAGCGATATCGATTGATAAACCGGGGGAAGCATTAGAAGAAACTACCTCCCCAGCCGCTGAGGGGCCAGTATTTGATCCCACCGTTCTTGATCAGTTAGCGCACGACACATCGGAAGAGCTATTGCCTGAGTTAGTAGGGATTTATCTGGAAGAAACGCGCAAGCGTATCCCAACATTGCATCGGCTGCATCTTGAAGAGAATTTTTATGACTTAGAGATGCAGGCCCATAGCCTAAAGAGCGGGGCAGGCGCCTTCGGTGTGCTCAGACTGCAGAATTTAGCTTTTGGTTTGGAGCAGGCGGCCAGGGCAGCAGACAGATCACAGCTTACAGCACTCATGGGAAAACTGGAGGAAGTTGCCGAGACTGGTCTCTGCGCACTTGAAAAGTGCCTGGTTACAAGGACTGTTTAGCCATCTCTTGCGTAACATAAGGCGCTGATTAGCAGATTTTTCGCCAGATGGAGCTCCATTTGGGATTGAAAGCTCAGGATTCTTTCTCTTGCGCCCGTGCCTGCGCTGGCCGGGTCAGCAGCCGGCCGGCATAGGCGTCTAACGAGGCATGGCCAAACGGCAATTTAATAGCACGCGCCCAAGCCAAAGTATGCGCAGCGAGGATATCAGCGGCAGTGAACCGGTTTCCTACTAGATATTCCCGCTCCCCCAGGCCGGTCGCCAGCACCTTAGCGGCTACGCCAAATTCCCAGATTGCAGTCGCAATGATTGCAGGCACTCGATGTTTTTCCGGCAAGGCAAAGCGATGTTTAGCGATGGTCCATAACGGCTGCTCTAACTCGCTCAGCACAAAGAAGCACCATTGATTGTATTGTGCACGTTCCGGGGAGTCGACGGGCGGGGTCAGACCGCTGCCGGGAAAGTGGTCGCCGATATAGGTGCAAATCGCCGCTGACTCGGTCAGGATCAAATCGCCGTCTACCAGAGTTGGTACCTTACCGCCGGGATTGATCGCTAGGTAATCCGGTTTCCAGCCTTCACCAGTGAACAGGCCGATCTTATGGTAATCGTAGGCAACGCCTGCTTCTTCCAGCGCCCAGATTACTCGATTGGAGCGGGAATTGGGGCAACCATAGACCTTCAGCACGGGGATATCCTCGGTATGTGGTTTAGGAGGCAGACAGATCTTGCGCCGCCTGAGTCAATGCGATCTGCTATAGCCATTCCAGATGATTTGCAGGTTGGGTTAGGCCGTAACCCGTAACCCAACATTTTGATCATGTTGAGTTACGCGCAGCGCTTGCTTTGCAGACCGGGCTGGAAGCACGTCCTTCCTTAGCGGAGATAGGCTCCATCTGTTCCGATTTTGCCTGGTCCGTTGAGTACATAGATGCCGGCAGAGTTGCCACGCACATGGAAAGACAAATGCCCATCGCCGGCGTGGATTTCATGACCGGTGACCGCATCACGGTAAACGCCATTACGAATCCCACCGACGTTGACGCCTTGATCGCCGCCGATCGCCAGCCCCACGACCACATAGCTTTCCCCGTGGTTATGATCGCGGACGAAGCTCATGCCGCTGCCCCATTCGTTCATGTGGCTCATTGAACCTTTTTGCAAAGCGGGAATGCTGCGGCGAATTTGGTTCAAGCGCTTGATGTGTTGATAAAGCGAGTGACCTTGCGTCGCGGCGATCCGTTCATCGGTGAGGTGGCCGCCGAAGTAAGCACGGCCGGTCTGGTCGAGGGTGTCGTCGTTGCCGATCACGTCCTGCGGCGCGCCCTTCATGAACTCGATTTCTTCACCGTAGTACAGGCAGGGAATGCCACGGACCGTCCATAGCAGATTGTAGGCCGCTGCCGCCATCCATTGTTCACCCTTGAAGCGGAAGCGGAAGTCATTGTCCGGACCTACATCATGGTTTTGCAGGAAGGTGACCAAGGTGCTGGCGTTGCCGTAAATCCAGTCCATCTCCAGTACCCGGGCAACGCCGTCATAGCTGCCCCGGCTGAGATTGTCGCGGAAGGTAGAAAACAGGCCAAAATCAAGTTGCGGGAATCCCGAGTCGCCCCCGGAATTCGGGTCACGGGGATCGTGGCCTAAGCGGGTGTACCACCACGGGCGGATGAAGGACGGGCCGTTGTCGCCGCCGCCCAGATCGCCCCAGCCGTAACCTTTGACCAGATTTTCGCCGAACACAAACAAGCCCGGCTTATGCGCCTTCCAGGCATTGACATATTCCAGCAGATTGTCGCGCGGGACGTGTTTAACCGTGTCGATGCGCAGCGCGTCTACTCCCATGTCAAGATAGCGATTAATGGAGCTAATCAGGTAATCCTTGACGTTTTGCCGCTCCGTGGCCAAGTTGATGCAGTCGCCAGCAATGTGTTTCAACTGCACCGCTGCGCTTTCCCAGTCGCCGCCGCAGATGAAGCCATGCTGCATGTACCATTCGGGATCAAGCGTTTGGGCGTCGATGCCGAAGAAACGGCCTGGGTTATAGCCGGGCTTGGGCACGGTCTCGCCAGTCTTAGGATCGACTAGCGGAATCTTACCTTCTGGGTCAGAGGTGTGCCGTTCCCGGTACCACGCCGGTGCGGCCGGATTGTCGATGTCATCCCGGTTCGGCCACGCGTAATTCCCCAGGTTGCCCTGGTAGGGACCATGATTGACCTGGCCATGCCCGGAGCCTTGCGGGATGTAGTACTTGATTGGTAGATGGTCGATGTGGACCTTGCCGCGAATGCCGTATTGGCACGAGTGGTTGACCACCACGTCCTGAATAATCTTGATGCCGCGCTTGTGCGCCTCGTCGATTAAATTCTGATAGGTGGCGTCTGGGGATTCCAGCCGGGGATCGATCCGGGTCCAGTCATAGGCATGATAGCCGTGATAATCGAGACCGCTGCGATTTTCCACCGGTGGCGTGATCCAAATGGCAGTGAAGCCCAGATCACGGATGTAATCCAGCCGCTGGATCAGGCCCTTGAAGTCGCCACGCCAGTGAGGGTCTTCCGGCTGGCCGGTTTCGCGGTTGAACTTAATGCGGTCGCGGCAGAAGAAACTGGTGCTGGGATCGCCTTCGTAAAAACGGGCCGTCAGCAGGAAGTAGATCGTTTCCTCGCGGAAGTCGCCCAATGGACCCGCAGGGTCGATAGGACCACGGGGCAGCGGGTCAACCGCGACTTTAGGAGAAGCAGACGGTGCGGGATTACCGGCGGTGCTGCCCGGAGAATCATCAGGTTGCTGATCGTACCATTCGCCATTCCGGTAAAATCCATCGCGCTCCCGGCGCAGATCGCTGGTTTGCCAGCCTTGACCATCGCTGAAGATCAAGCTGGCGGCTTTGATTCCCTCAAGGCGATGAATGAACCAGCCGTCATCGTTGGGGATCATGCGAATACCTGGCCACGTGGTGGCCGAGCGGCCCGGTTGAGCATTCCAGTAATGGATATAAACGCTGTCCGCCCAATCTGCGGGCTTTTTGAAGTACACGGTCAAGTCGGTCATTAACGATATTCCAACAGGGTAGGCGAGTGGCGAATGAATGGCATGAATTGTAGCGGCAATTCATCTGGAAATCTGATTAGTAAAATTTTTGGCCTGACAACGCTAGGGATCGGGACGCTGTGCGGTTGGCAAAACACGTTAGATTCGATCATCAGTTGTTAGCCCTCTGGTAACTCTTGCAAGAAGCTTTCAAATGGCGTATCAACGCTTTCACGTTTCCAAATAGTTGGCTCAAAGGGTCAGCCTCCGGGTCGCTTGAGATTCTTAAGAAAACGTTGAGCGGGCCTTTGCTTTGTTTACAAATCAATCGGTTAGCTTCACAGCCGCCTCCTAGCTTGAGGGGTTCCATACGAACCGTTGAAGAACCGGTCCATTAGTTGATGAACCCTCGAATTTACTTTACAGCCGCTGCGCCGTTCGAAGCTGCCCGCCAGTTGGATTTGTTGTTCTCACCGGAACACCGGGAACACCGGTTGCACGGGCATAGCTTTTTAGCGCGGGTCTGGGCAAGGTTTCCACCGAATGACCTGCTTTTTCCGGGCATTGAAACGGATGTCCTGGCCGAACGGCTACAGATGGCGGTCACACCGCTGAATTACACTTTGCTCAATGGCCATTTACCGGTACCAACTGACGAGAACCTGACCCACTGGATCCGGGCGCGGTTAGGGATGGTAAAGGTAGAGCGAGTTGGCGTTCAGAGCACTTGTGATCAAGGCACCGATTGGAGCCAAAGCGGTTCTGTGCATCTTTGGCGGCGGTTTCGCTTTGAAGCGGCTCATCAGTTGCCGTATGTCCCTCCCGGACATCCCTGTGGGCGAATGCATGGGCATGGTTTTGCGGTAATCTTGCATGCGCGCTTGCCTGCTTCATACGAACTCCTTGAAACCCAATGGGCACCGCTGCATGAGCAGTTGCATTTGAATTGCCTGAACGAGTTGCCGGGGCTGGAGAATCCAACCAGCGAGCAACTGGCAGCCTGGTTATGGCAGCGCGTGAAACCTCAATTGCCAGCTTTGTCGTGGGTGACGGTGTATGAAACGGCAACGGCCGGTTGTCATTACGATGGCCGGTATTATCGAATCTGGAAGGAGCGTTGTTTTGAGAGCGCTTTACGTCTAAGTAGCGCTCCGGAAGGTGATCCTCGCCGGCGGTTGCACGGACATAGCTATACGTTGCGCCTGCACCTGACTGCACCGCTGAATGAGGTATTAGGCTGGACGGTGGACTATGGGGAGGTCAAGGCTCTTTTTGAGCCGCTCTACCAGCAACTTGATCATCACCGGTTGGATGAATTGGCTGGATTAACCCGAGGACCGGCGCTCGCAGGATTATTGGATTGGATGCGCGAGCGGATGGGGGCAGTATTGCCGTCATTGGATCGGATCGATCTGGAGCAGACGCCTGGCTGTGGCGCAACGCTCTGCTGGGGCGGTGAGAGGCCCATACTGCCGGGGTAAATGATGGGCTATACCGTTAAGGAAATTTTCTATACCTTGCAAGGCGAAGGCGCTCGAACCGGACGCCCAGCGGTGTTTTGCCGGTTTGCCGGTTGTAATTTATGGAATGGGCGGGACATTGACCGGGCCTCAGCGGTCTGCCGGTTCTGCGATACCGATTTCATGGGAACCGATGGGATCGGTGGAGGAAAGTTCGCTACGCCGGAATTGCTGGCTACTGCGATTGCTGCCTGCTGGCCATCGGACGTGCGGCGCGCCCGTCCCTATGTTGTCTGCACTGGTGGAGAACCGTTGCTGCAATTGGACAAGCCGCTGATCCTTGCGCTGCATACCCGAGGGTTTGAGGTGGCAGTGGAAACCAACGGTACACTACCCGCGCCGCCAGGATTGGATTGGATTTGTGTCAGCCCCAAGGCGGCGGCGCCGTTGCGCCTGGTCTGGGGCGATGAATTGAAGCTGGTCTATCCGCAGTCTGAACCAGAGGCGCAACCGGAGTGTTTTATAGAGCTGGATTTTGCGCATTTCTTTTTGCAGCCATTGGATGCTCCTGACCGGGAAGTCCATACCCAGGCTGCGGTTGCTTATTGCCTGACCCATCCGCAATGGCGATTGAGTCTGCAAGCTCATAAGATACTAGGAATTTCTTGATATTGAGGTCTGTTTGCCACAGACGGATGAAATGGGTTCTTCCAGGGTTCTTGTGGAGTTGAGCACGATTTCGCTGGTTTTTGCAGGACTGGGGTTATCCCCAATTTCTGTGGATGAAGTGGCCGGTGACTAAGGCGATTATCAAGCAAACAAGTTGCTTAGCGCGAAAAGTAATGCCGCCTAAAAAAGCATCGATGAATTCTTTCCGCCGGATTGACCCTTCGATTGCCTTCCTGCAAGGCGTTGCCGCCCGAATGGCAAGATGCGCGGACGGCCTTGGAAATCCCCGTTCCTACGAGTGGCTGGTGTCGTTGCGGGAACTAGGTATGCTTTTAGCATGGCTGGCAGGCTAGATTTTACCGGTTAGATGGTATCAGGAGGGCTTTCCATGTTTTTACTCCGCATCGCAGAAGACTGGGCTTCCCAGATCAGCCGCATTCGTGATGCCCATACGGATGACACCCATCTCATCCGTTTTGACAATACCTACTATCGCCTGTGCCGCCCGGGTCCGGAGACCTTTAAGGTAACGGTTGCGCCGGGTACCGGGCGCGTGGAGGAGGGTATCACGCTCACCCTCCAGGTTCGTGACCTTTATGTCACGCACATAGGCACCCAATTATTTGGGCGCTACGCCAGTACCCTGGATCGTCTCGCGCCACAAGCGCTGACCCTCGACCAAGTCGTCCATGAGTTACCTACGGCGCAGGGCGATCGTTTATTCGAGTGGCAGTCCTTGCTGGTGTTCTGTGTGGCCGAATCACTACGCAATGATCTGATTGCAATGGCCGTCGGCCAGATGATCAGCGCGACGATGGGGAATCCGGTCCTGCGGGGTCCAGCAGCTCAACTGCCGGTTCGTGATTACTTGCCTATCGCCCGCACCTGGGGTCAAGCCAGCGATGCTGTTTTTCAGGCGTTTTCCCCCCAGGCTCAGCGGATTGTCCTCCGTCCCCGGTCTCAACTGTCGCTGGTGGAACGCCGGTTCTATGAGCGGGTGGATGAGACGAAAATCCCCTCTCATTTAGTGCGGAGTGCCCGGACGATTAAGGTCCTCAAACGGCCTGGTTAATCCATGACGATGCTGGGATAACTCACCGCATGATTGTGATTTTCTGTGCTGTGGGCATTCGCTGGGTCCGGCTGGATCACCCCTGGCCCGGACTCGGCAAGCGGTCGCCGCTACCTCCGGCTGGTCGGCAGATCTCAGCGATGACCAGATTCTACAGCGATTACTGAGACTGAACCTGGTCCGCATAGGGAGAGGCTGATGAGTAGCCGGAGGTGGCAAGGAATTGTTCCACTTTCAAGCCTGTCAGGTGTGTACGCTCATCCATTGTTTTGTCCCAGGTTGTTGTTTAATAATTATTTATTTTCAATTACTTAATAGCATATTTCCACTAGCATGGGATAAAATAAAACATTTTGTCCAGTTTGGGTGTAGTACCAAAATAGGGTACGTTCCAACAAAGGAACGTGAAGTCCCATAAGATTTATTTATATAATTGATATAAATATAAAAATATGCTCTTCTGCTCCTGGAAAGCTTCATTCAGTTGGATCGGAGTTTCGGGAGTAAAATCTGCTGAATACCTCCATCAGCTAAAAACTCCCTGATGAGCGTTCGAAACCGAACCTTTTCGAACAGGCGTAAAAACTATGTCTAAAATAGATGATTTTCATTTTTCGGACATGGTGATGTTTATGAGCACCCCTTTCTTTACAGTAGGATTGCAGAGTTAGCACGATACAGCAAAGGATGGGGACGTCGTTCTCTGTGGGACTTCACGTTCCCTTGTTGGAATGAACCCAAAATAGAAATGTCACCACGGTTACTTTTTTCGCGGCGGATAGAGGGCGTGGAAGATAGAGTTATAGACGATGAGCGATCAAGAGCTGGCGAGATTGGGAAAGTAAGCCGGAATCTCCGATTTTTCCGGCACCGTCCTCTTTCCGGTTTACGATGCATTAGGTGGCCCGATGGGTACCTCTTCAACCCGGATTCGACGGTGATTGCCGTCAAAAACTTTCCGATTTTCGTCCTAATGATGGAAAGTTTCGCTGAGAAATTCGTTGGAAAGGGGTTTCGGGGGATTTTTGGGGTTCCGGCTTACACCCCCAGATTTGAAGTGTTGCAGCGTATCTTTGACCCGAAGATGGCGCGGAAAGGGTGACATCTTTACCTTGGAGCGACAGTTTATAGTCAATTTAGATGGAATAAATTTGCTCTGTGCTTGGAAACAAGCTATTTCTAGGGAATTCTAGAAAGAATTCGGGGGCATTATGGCTATTCAAATTTCTCTTTTTAATCATAAGGGCGGAGTTAGTAAGACTACGACAGCTTTTAATCTTGGTTGGATGCTCGCAAACAAGGGAAAGCGAATTCTCCTCGCTGATTGTGATCCGCAATGTAATCTTACGGGTATGGTCCTTGGATTCAAAGCTTTAGATGAATTTGATAAAATATATGGAGCGGAAGGAGTAAGAAATATTAAGGAAGGGCTTGCACCAGCATTTGAGTCTAAGCCATCGCCAATTGAGCCAGTTGTTTGTGAACAAGTAAATGGGCAACCCAATCTATTTTTGCTACCTGGACACATTGGGTTAGCAGAATATGAGGTAACACTTGGAATTGCGCAGGAACTTTCTGGATCATTGGTTACTCTCCAAAACCTTCCAGGGTCGTTGCGTCATCTTTTTCAGATAACAGCTGAAAAGTATGAAATAGATTATATCTTGGTAGATATGAGTCCGAGCTTGGGGCCGATTAATCAGAATCTATTGATGACGAGTGAATATTTTTTGGTTCCAATGGCACCAGATTATTTTTCAGTTATGGCAACAGATTCTCTAGCCTCTGTGCTTCCAAAATGGAGGACTTGGGCAAAACAAGCAGCTTCAATTCAAACGCTTCGCAACGCCACTTATGCTTTTCCTTCTATTAACCCAAAGTTTCTAGGTACGGTTATTCAAAAATATCGGCTTAGAGAGGGGCAAACAGCATCTGCTGCATTTCAAAAATGGATCGATGAGATTCAGGCAGGAGTTCGTCAAAAACTGCTTCCATCTTTACGTTCATGTGACATGCTTCTTTCTGACGATCTTTATTCCTCTATTAGTCTTCAGCCGGGGGAGCCAATTTTGCAGATGTCAGATTTTAATGGCCTTATTGCGTTATCTCAAAAACACCAGACTCCAGTGTTTTGTCTTAGTGATGAGCAGCTTGAGCAGACAGGG